>Ga0209515_10000522_pt1 | contig 68565 bp, 53 predicted proteins | sample Subgroupgradi54m_FD_187454 | JGI IMG/M metagenome (GOLD analysis project Ga0209515, IMG submission 187454) | Subsurface groundwater microbial communities from S. Glens Falls, New York, USA - GMW60B uncontaminated upgradient, 5.4 m (SPAdes)... ...
CAGCCGCAACAACTAACTTAATTGGTTCAAGAGCTGGATATGTTAACAAGAGCTTGGCAATTGCAGGAGTTGCAGCTTCAGGACAAAACAATACAAGCATTTCTAGTTTATTATTTACAGTAAAGATAATGAATACAACAGATGAACTAGGAGGAGTCTTATCTCAATTAGATGGGGTGAATACTGTAATATTAACAACAAATGGATCTGTTCAGTACTCAGCTAATGTAGCTTACATAAATGCTACAGTTTCAAGTATTAATGTAACAGCTTCAAGAGCAGGCTATATTAATACAACAATTTTATCAATTGGAGTTTCAGCAGCTGCTCAAAATGTTACAAATGTATCTAGTATTAAATTTACTGTAAAGATAACAAATGTAACAGATGAATTAGGTTCAGATATGGGAACATTAGACGGATCAAATATTGTAATAGTAACAACATCTGGATCTGTAACATATAGCGGTACAGACGCTTATATTAATGCATCTGCTTCACCAAATGTCACTGCTGGAAGAGTTGGTTATGTTAATAAAACATCTACAATAGTATTTTCATCAGCACAAAATGAATCAAACATTACAGGGATGTTATTTACTGTTAAAATTACTGTAACATCAGATGCTGGAGAAGCATTAGGATCAGCATCAATAACTTTGTCTAAGTCAGGAACAACTATTGCTACAAGTCCAACAGTGAGAGTATCAAATAAATATTATTATGCTATTAACCAACAAGTATATCCAATTTTTGATGCTAGTATAACACAGACAGGTTATATAGCAGAGTCTAAAAGTAATTTAGGAGTTAGTTCATCAGCTCAACAAGCACAATCAATAACATTAAATACAGCTCCATCAGGTGGAGGATCTTCTGGAGGTGGTAGTACTACACCTTTAACGCCAACATCTTCATCATCAATAGATAAACTAACAACTGATGTACCAACATCAGTTACAAGCACTCTTAAGGAAAGCGGTTTGGTTAAATTAGATATTACATTAAATTCAGATCAATCAGGTGTAAATTTGATATTTAGCAAACCTTCAACAAGTCCAGTATCAACAGCTCCTTCAGGAAATGTATATCAATTTATTTCAGTATCGCATAATGTTCAAGAATCAAAGTTTAAATCAGTTAGATTTGTTTTCGCTGTTGAAAAGTCTTGGTTAAATTCAAATAGTATAGACTCTTCAAAAGTCTCTCTTGAAAGATATGAAACAGATCACTGGACAAAATATGCTGCTAGTGTAGTATCTCAGAATGATACATCTATTTCATATGATGCAACAGTACCTGGATTATCTAACTTTGCAGTAACAGGAGATAAACAATTAACAGAATGTACATCTGGAAAAAGATGCAATGGAAACCAAATACAAGAATGTACAAATAATTTGTGGGTAACTGCACAGACATGCCAATATGGTTGTGAGAGCACGACATATACATGTAAGTCTGCATTAGTAGATCAACCAGTACAAGAACCTACAAAGCCTACAGAAACACCAACTCCTCAAGAAAAAACAAAGACAAATACTACAGATACAAAAACACCAACAAGTAGTATTCCAATGACATATGTTTATGTAGGATTAGGTTTATTGGCTATAGTTGCAATAGCAGGAATTGCTTACTGGAAAATGAAAAAGAAACCAGTTAAGTATGCAGGCTATAAAAAATAGTATTCTTTTTTATCTGTTTTTAAATTCTCATAAATTAAATCTTATTAGGTACTTTAGTATGAAGGATAAAATTCTATTTTTATTACTTGTAGTATTAGTTTTGTCTGGGTATTCCTATGCACAGAATTGTGGAAATAATATCATAGATAATGGAGAAGAATGCGAAATAAATAATATAGGAAATGCCTCATGTTCTGATTATGGGTTTCAAGGAGGATATTTGACATGTAAAGGATGCATATTAGATACTAGTGATTGTATTGCGCCTGCTAATCCTTCTGGAAAGTTTGTTTCTGGAAATGCTTCAGATGCTGGCCTTAGTTTAAAGCCTCTAGACATTGCTTTAATAGTTGCTGTCATAGTTATAATAATTGGTTCTGTTCTGTATATCAGACATAATGGTTGATTAAATGATTATAACAATTTCTGGAAAACCTGGATCAGGTAAGAGTACTGTTGCAAAAATTATTGCAAATAAACTAGCTTTTAAACATTATTCTGTAGGTGATTTTTTAGGCAAGATGGCAAAAGAAAGAAATATTAGTCTAGAAGAAATAGGTGAATTAGCTAAAAAAGATGAAACTATTGATAAGCTTTTGGATGATTATCAGAGAGATTTAGGAAAGAATGAGGACAATTTTATTATAGACAGTAGGATAGGATTTAATTTTATTCCTCATTCTGTAAAGATTTTTATAGAAGTTGATCTTAGATTTGCTGCTGAACGCGTGTTTAAAGATCAAAGGGATGATGAAGAACAAAAAGATAGTGTTCAAAGTATGTTAAAGGGTATGAAAAAAAGAATTGATCTTGAAAAGGAGAGGTATAAAAAATACTATGGTATAGAAGATTTTCATGACCCAAAACATTATGATTATGTTATTGATAGTACAAATATAACAGCTGAACAAGTTGCTGATAATATTATTAAATTTATAAAAACTAGAATAGCAGAAGGAGTAAAAAATGTATTAAAGAATAATAAGAGTATGGAATAAGGTATATTTATGGTAAAAAGAAAATCTACTATTTGGTTAATACCTGTTTTGCTTATTGTATTTATAGTAGCTTTTGGTAGTGGATTTTTTGTTAATAGTTTTTTAAATCCTTCAAAAATTGTTGAAAAATATGTATACATAGAGGTTAAGCAAAATTTAACTTTTTCAAGTTCAACTACAAATGTTGTTGCTGTTTCAGAAGATGGATCAGGAATTGTAGGAAAGGCAATTATTGAATTAGTTCCTGGAAAAAAAAGAATTCTTATTAATACAGAGCCTTTTATAGAAGCTGATACTCAATTGTCTGCAGAAACTGCTATTAAATATGCATTGAATTATACAAAATTTGATATAAGAAATAATGATTTGATAGTTTCTTTTAATATGTCATTTGCTAACACAACTGAAGCAGATGTTGTAGGAGGACCCTCTGCTGGATCTGCGTTAGCTGTTGCTACAATAGCTGTGCTTGAAAATAAAATTATAAGAAGTGATATTGCTCTTACAGGAACTGTTGAATTAAATGGATCTATAGGAAAAGTTGGTAGTGTTCCTGAAAAAGCAGCTGCAGCAGGAGCTGCTGGTATGAAAATTTTCTTAGTTCCTAAAAATCAGGCTAAGATAACTTATAGTGAGAAGATTAGTGAGACAGAAAACTCTGGTGGATTTGAGATAAAAAAAATAAGATATGTTCAAAAAATAGATAGTCTGAATAATTATACATTATCTCAGTGGAACATGACTACTATTGAGGTTGATAATGTTGTAGATGCTTTGCAGTATGTTTTTCAATAACTATTTATCAGATTTGTATAAGCGTATTTTGTATGTAAAGAAAATGTATATTTTTGATGGTATTTCTGCTATTTTTCTTATAAGCCATTTTACATCATATACATAACCTATTACATGAGACATTGATTTTGCTGGTTCTACTACTGTTAATCTCCATGCAAGTCTTCCCAATGGCTCTTCCTCTGGTTTTGTATAGTCTTTTTGTATTTTTGGTAAAAATGCTAGAGATACTAATCTTAGTATAAATGACAAGAAAAATATTGTTGTTAAAGCAGCCACACCCATCATAAGAGTTATTTCAAAATATTCTACTAAAAAACTTGCTATTAATGCTCCTCCTACTGTAGCTAACCCTGCGAATAAAGTATGATTTGCTACATAACTAGCTCTTTTATCAGAAGGTGTTGCAGATAGTAGAAAATTAAACGTGACTAAAGTCCAGCCACCAAATACAAATCCGTCAAATACTGATATTAAAATAAGATGTTCTACTGTTGTTGCAAACATCCAGGAAAATGGTATAAAACATATCAAGACACTTGTTAATATTAAAATTGATCTATCTCCATACTTATCACTAAATCTTCCCCAATATGGTTGGCAGAGAATTGCTATTAGTGCATTGATTGCTATTGTAACAGCATACCATGCATATCCAATATCCAGATTTTTTATCATATAAACTGTATAAAATGGAGATGCTAGTGCAATTGAAAATGATACTATGCACATGTATATTGTAAACCATACAAAGTTTGAATGCATTTTTATTGAAAATGCTATATCTCTTATAGAGAAGCTGAAAGAATGTTTGTAGTGAAATTCCGTCTTTACAGGAGGTTCATATATTTTTGAGAAGAAATAAATTGCAAAGATACCTATAATAATTGATAAAAAGAAGAGTATTCCAAATCCAAATACTACTAATAATATTCCTGATGATACTGTGGTTATTAGTCCGGCTATTCCTGTTATCATATTTCTTTTTCCAAAATACTCACCTCGTCTATTAGGTGGTACAATATCACCCATTAAGCTAGTCCATGCAGGATTTCTTATCCCATTTAGAAATGTTATTGTAAATATAACTATCATTAATACAAAAACTTGGTAAAGTGGTATGAATGCTAATAACAATATAGGAATCCACAACATTCTAGAAAGTATGTATGTTATATTCCATATTGCTTTTCTGCTCATTATTCCTACTAGACGGGCTCCTGGTATTTGACCTAAAGCACTTCCTAGACTTTGCAAAACTCCTAATAATCCTATTTCCTTGTTTGTTGCGCCTAAACTTATTGCATATGGAGAGATATAGTCCCAAACTAAATGAGATGATGTTGTTCCAAACAACCCTTCTTTTATAGAAGCATCTAAACTTTTTTCTGTAGTATTTTCTATGCTCTTATTTTTCTTTGAGATAGGTGGATTCATGCTAATACTTATTTTATCAGATTAAATTACTGATTAATTTGAGAAGTTCTGATTATAGTAAAAGACATAATTTTTAGATTAGATATGGAAATATACCTTTTATAGTTAACCAAGTAAAGATTCCGGACATAATAATACTTGGTTAACATACAGATTAAGCAAAGCTTATCTGTACAGATGAACGTATTGAGTTCATCATGTATAGCTCAGCATGAAATTATATTTTGTTTATTTCATGGTAGAGCTATATATAACATGTCATTTAATGCTGTTTGAATATATAAGCATTTCTATGTTTTTTATTTTTGAATAATTTTGGATTTAATCAATGCATTTTCCTATATATAAATATTTTGGTAGTTGTTCATAGTAGTTGATCTATAGAAATTGCTTTTAAAGGGGTAATGCATTTAATGTATACCAGTTGTTGATGACCTTAACAATCCCAGAGATATAGAAGAAGGCGAGAGCCAATTCAGAAGTCTCCAGAGCTCTTAGAGCTGTCTAAATGGGCGTTGAGAAGTAATTACTGGATAAACCCGTAGTAGATCTGAGGTTTTTGCTAGTACTCGATGCGAGTTCTAGTATTTTAGCGATGTTATATGGCATCTCTTATAGAACTAAATCAGAAGATTTTAACTCAAACAAACAGTAAACACTATAGAACTAGGTTAAATTCGTAGCTGACATAAGTCAACTTGAATTTTTAGGTTGAATCTAATTCAACCATAGAAATAACCAAATTTTTCGAAATTTGGCTTACGACGAGACATTAAGTTTTGTTACAATAGCAGCCTACTTTGGTTGCAAATATTCGTAGTCACTAAAAATGACTCGAATTTAAGAAACCTTAGGGTTTCTAAAAATAATCAGTATGACTAGAAAAGAGGTCATATGACCGCTTATCTAGCTATTTGGTTCAGAACATCAACACAGGTAATCATTAGAAAGCACCAGCTTTCTGAGATTTTCAGAAATTAAAAACTTCTGAAAAAGAGCTACAAAAGAACGATTCCGTTCTTAGTAGTATCATAATATTATCAGCCCTAGCGAATTTGGGGGTTAGATAATTTATACTCTTCATCAATTCATCAGCTCGCAGAGAAAAGACGCTAATTAGTAAACTGGCGTCAATTCGTTTCAAGACCCAAAATCAGGAACCAAACAGCCTGAGGATTTTGGGCATTTATAGTCCTCAAAATCAACTTTTTGCAAGTTCAAAACTCAGAGGATAAAAAGGAATATTAGTTGTCCTTTAGTCGATAAAAAGTCTAGCCGGGCAATTAAATCCAATTCCTATTTATTTAGAAATAAATAAAAAATAAGGTGAATAAAATCTTAGAAGATATATGATTTTTCTGGATTATTAACACTTCATAAAATTTGGTGATTAAAACACTAGAAAGACAAAAATCTTTCTGTGTATCATTCACTATAAATATAATAAAGGTGAAACATATGTTAGGAAATTTAAAAACAATTTTAAAAGGATCAGAAGACCAGGATTATACAGAGCTGGTAATGGAAAATGATGGAGTAACACATTTACCTATTATTGTAGATAGAATAGAAAGCTTTTCTTGTTCTGATAGGGTTATCAAAAATGTAAGAGAAGGAAAAGTTGTTTTTGCAAAGGTAGGAGATTTTAAAAATATAAATGTAGATGAATTTAAAAGAACTGTCTCAAAGATAAAAAATGTCTGTACAGCTATTAATGGTGACATTGTAGGTGTTTCAGGAGACTGGCTTATTATATCTCCATCTTCAGCTAAAATAGAGAGAGATTCTTAGATTTTTCTTTTTAGATCTAGTTCTTTAATTACTTTCTTGAATAAGTATCTTATAGTGATAATTATGATTGTTAATAGTACTAGAGAACTTATAGATGCTTATAATTCTGGAGAAAGAGATTTTGGTAAAAGTGATCTGAATGGATCTAACCTAAGTTCTTTAAATTTAACAGATGCTATTCTACAGGATTGTAATTTATTGAATGCAAATCTTTCTAATTCAAACTTGACTAATGTTGATTTTTCTGGTTCTTTTATGGCTAGAGTTAATTTAGATAAATGTATATTGAAAAATACAAATTTCTTTGATTGTGATATGACAGGATCTAGTATAAGAGATGTTAGTATGGAAAGTGCTTCTTTTGTTAAAGCAAAACTTATGTTTGCTCATCTTTGTGGAAATGATATGTTAAAATGCGATCTAACAGATGCTGTTCTTGAATGGTCTTGTTTGATAGGAGCATCTCTTAGCGAAGAGCAATTAGATAAGATTCCTAGGACTGCTATAACAGGAGGAATTGATAATGTGAGTACATATTCTTCACATCAAAATAGAGGTGGTTATGGTGCTTTTTCAGAACCATCTGGGTATAAAATATCAGCTCCAAGTACATCAACCTATGGCGGATCTAGTGAGATTGCTAATAGAAGAAGTATAGAATCTTATTCAAAAGGAGAGGAAGAAGCTGAAACCGGTTACAATAAAAAGGAAGAGAAAAGAGATCTGTTGAAAAAAGATCTTTTAGATAGATTATTAAAATAAAAATAAATAAAACAGTATTTTACAGGTCTCCTGCTCTTACTGTTTTTCTGCCATTTGATTTTGCTCTAGCAACAGCTCTTGAGACATGATTCTCTATTTCTTTGTCCATTGCGTGAACAAAATCTCCTGCTGTGTTCATCTTATGTTTTTTAATCAAAGCTTTTACTTTTGATGTTACTACATAGCTCATTTTTTCACCCCAATATAGTTTATATTTTAGATTGAATGATATATATCTATTTTTTTCTAGGCTTTTTCTTCGGAGGATTCTTTTCCTTTTTATCATGCTCTTTTTGGTCAGTATGTTTTTCTTGTTCATTAGTCTTTGAATACTTTTGTCCTATATATCCTATAACTGCTAGAATTATTCCTATGGCAAATACAATTCCATACAGATATGTAAATGTGCTTACTATGTTTTTGATGAAATCTCCAAGAGCTCCTTCAGCTGATGGAAGGAAATAGTCTGAGAATAACATTACTATAAAGACAAGTCCAGATACTATAAGAGTTAATCCAACACTTTTTAGTATAGGAAATAGTTTTCGGATAGATATTACTATTATACTAGCAGCTATAATTATTCCTATTATCATGTATATTATAAGTGATTTTAGAAGAGAGTTCATCTGTGCTGATAAAAGAACTGCAAGATCTTGCGGATCTTTGGATAGTAATTTCTTGAAACAGTTTATATCAGTACATTTGTAATCTTTGTAGTAAAAGTTTTCAAATATTTTTTCTGATAAGAAGCTTACTAGTTTGTCGTTTGTAACTAATTTCAACTCATCACATTTTATAGATAATGGAGAATCTGTTATTGTTATATTTATAGTATTAGAATTCTTACATTGTTCGTTTGTATATAATCTAAATTGATCTATAGTTCCTTCTAATTGAGGAGAGAGCTGGTTTGATATAATTTCTGTAAATACAGGTTTTAAAGAACTTTCATTTGTTGCTTCTGAAAGACCGTATACAAATACTGTAGAAAGTATGAAAAGTGTTAGGAAAATCCCTCCTATTGCTTTTCCAAAAGTTTTTGCATCAACCATTTCAAACCCTTAAAATATCATAGAGATTATAGCTCTACCATGAAATAAACAATATATAATTTCATGCTGAGCTATATGTGAACCCACTATTACCATATCCTGAATCTTTAGTGGGTTAACTATAATTATAGTATTTGACATAATTATGTTCTAAATAGATATGTCTTCTACTATATAGTTTCAGTTCTAATTCATAAAAAACTATTTCTTCTTCTTATGGATTTTTTGTTTTCTTAGAGATAATTCAACCGGTATTAGAAATGCTACAGCCAATACTACTATAAGAGCTGTTGTTACATCAGCTTCCATTATATTGCTTGTAGCAAGACCTGTAATATCATCGTATTTTGGACTTGCATTTTCTGTTGGTAATTGTGTATATGCAAGAGGAGCAAGTATAACAAAAAATGCAAGTATCAGACCTAGAATTACAACGTTTTCTACTCCGCTGTGTTTAAATTCTATTAGTTTCTTTTGTTTTGCCATTATTTCACTATAATTTATTAGTAATTCTCCCTTATATAGTTTATAGCTTCTCTAGATAAGAATTCAAGATATAATTTCATGCTGAGCTACAAGCAGAACTTATTAGTTCTGCTGTACAGGAGAATTTTTTAAATTCTCCATGTATACACGCAAACAACATAAGTTGTTTTCAGGTTGAATCAAATTCAACCTGAAAATCCAAGTTGACTTTATGTCAACTATGAATTTGGTACATCAGAAAGCTCTTCTTTCTGAGTCTGTTAACCCAGTATTATTATGTCTGGAATCTTCACTTGATTAACTATATATTCATAACACATAATCATGTTCTATACTTATGAACAAAACTAATTAGAATATAATATGTTTATTTTAACTATACATTCAAAGACGAAAAAGTCTTTGATGGCTCCAAAGAAGAGAACTTCTCTGAGTTCTAAAACAGTTTTGTTGTTTTCAGATGAATAAAATTCAATCTGAAAACAATTGATATTGTTTGAGTTTGTAAGAAGCATATCTATTCTAGAAAGGTATGCTTCTTACTATAATTTGTTACGCATTCTACTATAAATATCTGGTTATTTGAATATAAAGTTTCATATTAAAATAAAAAGAATAGTTTTATGCGTTCGTCGTCTAACGGTAGGACATCAACTTATATAAGAGTATCTTATGTTAGGAGTAAGCCTTCCAATGACCCCTTTTCTTTGTAAAGAAAAGTGGTACGTTACTCGGTGAAATTTATTTCACCGATACAGGTAAACTAGGTTTACCATGTATCCCAAAAGAAACAATGGGATAATGATAAAAGGAAGATAGCTGATTGTGGGGGTTCAAATCCCTCCGAGCGCATTTATGTAGGATTCGAACCTTGGTTTGTCTTCGATTGAGCAAAGCTCATCGAGACCTCGAAGATTTGATGATCTTCTAGGAATCCCTTCCAGTGCATTTTTGAGAATCAAGATGATTTTATGCTGTTAGATATTGTCGTAGGACTTACTTTTGTAGGATTATTCTTTGTTATGCTACATCTGTTCAAGGATTATATAATAACTTTAATAGTTTTAGGTTCAGTTGCTTTGATAGCAGGGCTTGTTTTTTGGCAATATATATTTTGGATAACTATTTTGGGTATATTTTTCCTAGCTACTATGTTTTTATTGTTCTTTATAGGACAAGGTGCTGAGGACTAGATTTTTAGAATTATTGTTTTGCTATTCTAGTGTTTTTATAATACTTTCTTTTTTGTTTCTTTCTCTCTTTTCTTCCAGTTTTTTTGAAGTCTATTATTTATAGTTAATGACATAACTATTTGGAATGTTATGTATGTCATGACATACACGATTAAGTAAAACTTATAGTGAACCCACAAAAGAAACCCGACATGTTTTTGTGACTTCCCATATAGCAAACCAAGTTTCCTAGTCCTGTTTATTTACGTGGTTAGCTATAATCTGTATAGTAAGGACAACATATCATACTCTAAATAGTTTTGTCCATTATAATGACAATTTTTACTAAAATACCCATTGTCGTTAAATATATAATACATAAATCCATATTATTTCTATGAGAACTTATTTTGGTGAGGATGGACAGTCTACTGATTTTGGACAAAATAAAGAGCATAATAGGCATTTTGTAGTAATTTCTGTTGTATTGTTGGTTGGTGCTTTAGGAGCTTTATATTTATTGAATTTTTTTGGAATATTTTTAATTAGTGGTAGTTCAGGAGTATTAAGTGAAGATAAATGTTTAGAATTATTTGGAGTAGATTCTTCTGTAGGATTTAATGAATTTGTAGATGGAAATAAGACTATAAAACAAGCCAATCTTATAGAAGGACCTAAGATTACTTCTATGCTTATTGAAGAAAGCAGTGGCGTTATAAAATGCTCTATAAAATTCAGATCAAATCAGACTATATTTAAATCTAAAGGACTTGGTTCTGGTCAATACGATTGTGATAATATTCATGTAACATATGCTGGAAGAAATGAAAATAATTATTTTGCCTTGTCAAAAGAGTTTGAACTTTCAGGATCAAGTAATATTACAGTTGATAGACCATCAAATAGTGGAATACCTGAATTAGATAAAGAATATTCCAAATTCCCTGAAAAACTTTCAGGTGAGGTTGGTTTTGATTTTGGACTAGATAATTTTGTTGTTGAAAATTTGTATACAAATAATAGAGCTGTTTTTGATAAAGAATTGAATGTTCTTAAGGATAGAAATTGCCCTAGTTTGTTTGATCTTATATCTTAAATTCTTTTAGGATATATATCTTTTCTTATGAATAGAAAGGTAATTTCTTATAAAATACTTTACAAATTTTTCTTCACTATTTTCAAGAGCTTTATAGTATGATTTTCTCTTCTTTTTCTCAATAATTATCATTGGATATCCATTTTTCCATAATATAAAATTTATCAATAAACGTCCTATTCTTCCATTTCCATCTCCAAAGGGATGTATTTTTTCAAACTTGTAATGAGCTATAGCAGCTAACTCTACAGAATTTTTACTGGAATCCTCAATACATCCTATCAAAGAATTCAACAACTTTTCTATATCTTGCCAATTTGATGCTAGGTATTTCCCAACTCTTACTAAATAGTTTCTAAATTTACCAGCTATATCTTGTTTTGTGTCTTTGAAAATCTCATTGTGCCATCTTAGTAAAATTTCTTTTGATAGTTTATCTCGAGTTTTTATCATTTCTAAAAATATTTTTGAATGAGCTTCTGTTTCCTTTACATCTATGATAGGTTTGTTAGGAGAAATATGTTCTTGTATTATTTCTCTTGTTTCTGGTAATGTTATTTTAGAGCCTTCTATTGCATTTGTATTGTAAGTAAATGCTATTGATATTTCTTCTAACTGATTTTCTTTTACCGAATCTGGAACTCTTTTCCACTCTTTTTGGAAATTCTTTCTTATTATTTCCAATTTAGAATAAAGACCTTTATTTATATCCAGAAGCATATTTTTTTTAAGCTCTTCAATATTTTTTGGAATTTCTTTTCCTAGATATTTTTCTATTGTTTTTACTTTTTTACCTACTCTAATAGATTCTTTTAGATAAAAATAATACCCTTTTCCTTTTTTTCTCTTTATTATTTTCATTCTTACCACTACAGTATATATTTATTTCTTTATTACTTAAATATGTAGTGGTAAGTTATTGCAATTCTTATTTAGAATATTCTTTTATTCAAACTGTCTATTACAATATATTCTTCATTTATTCTTTTAATTTAAAAAATTCATGCATTTTAAAAACTATTTTATTTTTATGTAGAATATTTATAATGTCTTGTTGTGAAGATTTAGGAATTATAAAAACATTTGAGCCTATTTTTTCTCCTAGTGATTTTTCAATTAACCCATTTTTTTCAAATTCTTTTTCCTTTCTTCCAAATAACATTCTAGTTAATTCTAGATAATCACTTTTCTTTTTTGGAAGTTCTATTAAAAATAGAACAAATCTTTCAAGATCTTCTGATAAAACTGATTTGGAAAATAATTGTATGCCTTCTGATTCTATACTTCTTTTCAATTGCCATTCTTTTATAGGGCCTGTTTTTATAGAAATCGGAAATATAAAATCTAGATATTTCCATTTTTCAAAGTCTTTAGATTTTTTGAAAGTCACATAAGCTAGTTGAGCAGTTTTTTCTATAAGATCTTCATCATCTTTTTTGCAGTTTATGAATATATCTATATCACTTTCCTTGTCCAATTCTCCTCTAACAGAAGAACCAAATAAATAAACAGAAAATATTTTGTCTTTTATATGTTTTTCAAGAAAAATAAATGTAAGAAAGTCCATTGAATATGCTATAGCTTTTCTTGTCTGTTCATTCATCCAAATCACCAATCTTTTCCACAAGTATTTTTTCAAGTTCTTTGAATGCTTTGAATGTTGCTTCAATTTGGTCTTTTGTAGGTCTTCCATAAACAAGCTTAGTTCTATTTTCCTCTATTCTATACATAAATTCATATATGCTTTTCTTGTCAGGAAAACTTACTTTAAGCTTTCTCTCTATGATAGGATCTATTTTTTGTTCTGGTAGAGGTCTCTTGAACCAGTCATGTTTTACGACCTTTCCTATTGGTATTTTGCCTTCTTTGTGTAGATATAATTCTAGAAATTCTACAGAACATGCAGATGTATGCATACCTATTGTAACAGGCTTTTTTTCAATTCCTATTATTACAGCTTGTTCTATTTCCTCTAAATGTTCCTCTATTCTTTTTTTATGATCTCTTATTGCACTCATGTTGGAATATTGGTTCCAAAAACTTAAATACTTATTGGTATAAAAGTTCCAATATTTTGGAGGAAAAGTTCCATATCTTTTCATGTAATTTATACAGATAAACTTATATATAAAGTTTATCTTTTTGTTGTACATAATATCTTTTCGTAATACAATATTACGAAAAGATTGATATTTTTCATTTTATAATAGGTACTATTTAGACAGATACTACATTTTATCAATAAGCCATTTCCACACAGGTTTTACTTGAATACCATCTATTTTGTCTTCCTGGTCTAGAGTTATTATCACAGCATTTTTAATTTTTAAATCATTCATGGCTTCTTTTAATCCTTCTAGCTCTCTTTTCATGTTTTCCTGTGTTAATTTTAAACATACCTGAACTGCTAGTATTGGCTTTTCCCTATCTTTTACTATGAAATCACATTCCTTTTCTTTTTTGTAGTAAAAAATATCTTTATGTCTTCTTCTTAATTCCATGAAAATAATATTTTCAAGAACTCTTCCTCTGTCTTCTGAAAATGATGCACTATTAGCTCTTATAAAACCTGTATCTATTGCGTATATTTTTTTATTTGCAATAACCTGTTTTTTATAAGAGAAATCAAATTTTGGAACTGTAAAAATCATGTAACTATTCTCAAAGAATGATATGTAGTCTATTACAGTATGAGGACTCATATTAAAATATTTTGCAATTTTGTTGTATGAAAATTCTTTTCCAATATTTGTCAAACAGTATATTGCCAATGATTTCACTAAATTAGAATTTTTTATACTATATCTAGTTACTATATCTCTTGCTATTATATCATTCAACAGCTCATGGAGAAATTCTATCTTTTTTTCTCTCAAAAATTCTGGAAATCCACCGTTTTCCAAGTATTCCTCTAAAGATTTTAGAGATGGCTTATATTTATTAAATTCTAGCATTTCTTTATATGAAAATGGAAATAATTCATATGTTATATGTCTTCCTGTAAGCCTTGTTCCTAATTCTTTGCTGAGTAAACTGGCATTAGAACCTGTAATAAAAAATTTATGCTCAAGATCTCTAAGCGTTCTTACAAACCTTTCCCATTCATGAACGTTCTGAATTTCATCGAAAAACCATGTTTTTGAAGATCCTAACTCTTCTTCGAATGCCTCTTTAAGTCTCTCAAAATCAGATACATCAAATCCAAATGCTCTGGAATCATCAAAATTAAAATAATAGAATTTATCAAAACTCTTCATAATCTGCCTTAGTAGAGTGCTTTTTCCACATCTTCTTATTCCAGATAAAATTATAGCCTGCTTTGTGTCTATTCCAATATTTTTTATAATTTCTCTTTTAATTCCTAATTCTATTTTATCTAATTCTTCTATTTGATATTTGACAACTTTCTTTAAATCATCTTTCAACAACATACATAATTTATCTCCAGAAACTATTTAAATCTATGTATTACGGATACATAATATTATGTATTTCTGGTGCATAAAGGTTTCTACTGTCAGTAGAAAGATTAGTTTTTTTCAAAAATCTATTACAGTAATGTCTTCCACTATAAAATCTTAATACTCAGAGCTTTTTGAACATATTTTAGATAAAATTGCATTTCATCTAGTACATTTTTTTAGAAAAAAAATTACACGAAGTCGATCGTTCTCGACTTATCTATCTTTTTCTAAACGAAAAACATACCTCAAGTGAATTTAAAAATAAATTCACTTAGTTAGCTTTTTCCTTAAATAGTAAAAACCTATATTAACCTCCCAAATCCAAATATCTAGTATGAAAATAGGGGTTGGTAGGGGTATGAATAGACCTCTAGGTAGTGTTGGCAATAGCCATGATAAGCTTTTGCTCTCAGCTAGCTCATCTAGAAAATTTACTTCAAATTTTCTGATTCGCACGCTTCGTTTGAATAGGCTTGCGCTCTCGCCACGCTCAGCTACGAAATCAAAGATTTCTTCTTCGCTAGGCTTGTTTGCATATCTGGCTTTCTTAGTAGTTATTATATCTGTTCTTTCTTTGCCTTCGTTTGCAATAACACAAATTCAGTGTGATAGCTCTTGCAGGACTGAGTATGCTACTCAATGGACTAATCAGCAGGGAAAATGTTTTGCTGATGGACAAATACAAGGAACCCAGTATTATAATGGAAATCAAATATGGAGTGCTTTTTCAACAGGCCTTTCATGCGATTCTATTTCAGGAAGGCCTACATCATGCTATTGTGTTGGGTATGATTCTAGCTATTTATCTCAGAATAATCTTGCTCTTAATCAGGTGCTAAGCACTTCTTGTGAATATACTGCAGCAAATAATCAATACACTATTGTTATAGAATATCTTTCTCTTGGTATGAATACTTTTACAGTACAAGATACTGCTTCAAATACTTTTACGCAATTCTTGTCTGGTTTTCAGACAGATGTTAGACAGCTTTCAAGGGCTTCTGTTGAACAAGGACAAACAGGCCCTAGTTATCAAAGAACGTATAGATGGAGTGCTCCTGCTATTGCAAATTTGCAAACATTGTTTTCAAGGCCTGGATATCCTTTGAATATTGTGCCTACTGGGCAAAATCAATACCAAGATATTCCAATTACTTGCAATGGTCCTCAGACATCTTCAGGAATAGATATTCCTGCATTAGATGGAGCAAAAGAGATAGGAATTAGAGAAGTTTTGTGCGGTGGAAAACAGCTTCCTAATAAATGGAATTTAGTAGATTTAGATGTTTCTACAACTGAAAATGTTTCAGGTTCGTGTGATATAGTATTTGATAATTCTTATGCTATTTATGGAGTTATGATTGCTGGAGAGCCTGGAGTTGGAATTAGTACAATATCTGCTGGTCCTGTTTCAATCTCTGTGAATAAAGCAATACCTGCTAGTGGAAAAATATTTATACCAATGAATACTGACCAGAGAGGAAATCCTCCTAAAGCTGGTTCATTAAGGGTTGGATTTTCTGGAACAGGAGTTGTTGGTGAGATAAATCCATTTCCAGATTTAGCTTTGATAAGCAATCTTAGTGTAACTCCTAAAGAATTGGTTATAGGCGACAGTGTTGCTATTGAAGGAACTGTTACTAAACAATTATTTAGTGCATCAGGACAATATGCAAGATGCAGGGCAGGGTTTCAAAGCACTTGCAAGGTTATTGATGACAGCAAGTTCTATATAATGCCTTTGCCAAAAATTGTATTTGATTTTCTTACAGATAGTTCAATTGGATTTCCAATGATAAAAATTCCTGTATGGTTTCCACTTGACTGGAGATCTGGACTTGCAATTGCTGCTATGGAAGGACTTATACTTGTAGGAAATAAAGGCTCTATTGAAAAGATTGTTGCTTCTGCTTTGCTTGGATATGTTATCTATGATTTGAATACTAATTATGTTACATATTCTGCAGATACTGAGCATGCTGAAAAAGAATGTATATCTACTGGAAGAGATTCTAGTGGAAAAGCTTGTAAAGGAACTCAAGGAGCAAAAGGCGATGCTGGTGATTGTGTTTTCAAATGCAATGTAAGAATTGCAACAATACCTTGGTTTGCATATCATGGTGAACCAAATCCAGGACCTAAACATTATACATTTCAAACAGATACTTGTGTAAGACCAGATGCTTCTGATTTGCTGATGCTAAATCTTCCTACATATTTGGCATTTGGAGATTATTGGGCTCAAGAAAGAGATAAGTTGGATGAAAGAGCTAGACAGCAAATGTCAGCTGCATATGAAAGAATACCAGATTGCGAAGGATGTATTGTAAAAGGAGTTTCATATGGAAACTTGATAAGATGCATTGATTATACAAAGACACAATGCAATGAGGTTAATAATGGTGGACAAGGTCCTTGTTCATGGAAGGATGGTGTATGTGGATCAAATCCTACAAGAGGACATTGGTGTGCTGAAACTGGAGATGGATATTTTGTAAATAAAAGAATTGGCCAGTATGATTCATCTAAAGAAGGCCTGAGAAGTATTTGTGTTCCTGCTGATCAGCAGTGTCCTGATAGCGGTGCAAAAGAGATTAAAAGTGATAGTGGTGCTTCAACTCCTGCTACAACTTCTACTGCTTCAAACAATGAGTATACTCTTATTGATCTTAACCTAGTTATTTTTAATGATCTTAAAGTGAATGACATAATAGTTTATACAGAAATTATTAATGATAAAAATAGAGCAGATATTATTTCTTCAATAGAAAAATCTAATAATTACTGCATTATAAAAACTCAAACTGGCGAGCAAGCTAGTGCTCCTTGTACAGCTGCAGTATTTGATTCTAACAGGCCAGCTATTAATGGCCCTTTTATGAATGTTAAAGAAATACGGAGATCAAAAACTACTTTATCTGGATCTGCTGGATATGAAAATCCATTTACAAAATCTACTATAAGTTTTTCAAGTGATGATTCGCAAAATAATTTTGGTAATAATAGATTGAGTTTGGCTGTTGCAACATTTAGTTTGGTTAGCAATACAATACAGAGAACAAATGGTGTCTCTAAATTAGAGATAATATTGTCTGGGTTTAATGCAAATGAGCGAGTATCAATAACTATATCAGGAACTTTCCAATTACAGGTTGATGCTTCTGGTAATTTAGAAACTTATCTAACTTTAAATAGCGAAACTGCAGGTCCATATACAGCAAAATTAACAAGAGCAAATGGTGATGTAGCAAATAGAGCCTTTACTATAGTAGATGCTACAACATCAACTTCTGCTGTTGTTACAACAACGATTGCAACTAAGTGTAATCATATTAGAACAGGAAAAGAAGGAATTTGTAAATCATATGAAGAGATTACTAATGATGAGAGCTGTGATGAGCAATCTGATTGTTCTACAAAAGGAGGTTATTGTTGCAGTATTCCATCAAATACTAATGCAAATGCTGGTACTGGATCAGGTGCATGTGATGGTGGAATAACTAATACAGAGATTGTTAAGATAAAAGCAGAGGCACAATGTGCTTTCAAGAAAGATGATAAAGCAGGATGCCAAGGAGTTGGATATTGTAATTTCTGTGTAGGAACTAATGATGAAACTACATGTGTGCCAAATACTGCTTACCCAGATAAAGATACAAAGAAAAATGGAGGATGTCCTTCTGGATATTTAAATGATTATAAAACAGGCAATTCTGGATGCTCTAGTATTAAAATAAGTTCTTCATCAGATGATCAAAATAAAAAGAAATGTAAAATTACAACTGGATGCAATGTCTGTAATATAGGAACTGATCAAGCAAAATGTTATCCTGTATCTCTACCAACACGTTGTGTTAATACAATAGAAAATGGAGGCTTTGGAGGAACTCCTGATCCAACTGGGCTTATATCAAGAGGTTCTCCTTGCGGAACAGCTACAGTTAAAGATAGAAAAATTAATCGTTATTGTCTTGATTCATCACAAGCATCATTTTTAAATGTAGAGAATGGATATCTTGCAAGCGATAAAAATATGTGTGAAGGAAACCTTGTTTGTGGTATTCCTTGTGCAGGAGGTCCTTCAGCAGCAGAGTATTCTGACTGGGTATTGAAATCTCAATCACAAGGAGGTACTAATAGTAATTGCGTTGGTCAAGTAGTTGGCGGTGATAAATATTGTTGTCCTACTGCAGGTGTTGGAAATAATCAACAACAAAAACAGAATGCAAATGTTGCTGGAAGTGGAAGTTGTGGTGCTAATATTGTTCAGATAGCTGATAGTTTTCCTAAAGGAGTATATACTTCTAGTGTTTGTTTTGATGACAAAGGACATGGAACTGGACAAGGATCTTGTACAGATTTTGTTGGAGTTGTTTATAAAAAAGCAAGTAATAATAAAATAGATTTATTAGCACCTGTTCCTAGTCTTGCGACAAAAGCTATTGCTGCTGGTGGTAAGGTAGTTCAAGGAAGCAACAATTTTGCTAACGATTGTTCTGGTATAACTACAATAAGTGGAACTCTTTCAGCTCAACCTGGCGATATTTTAATACTAAAAAATTGTGATCATGTAGGTATATACTATGGAGATGGAAAAATAATACATCACTCTACAAGTGATAGTCATATTAAAGTTGCACCTATATCTGATTTTAATGGACAAATAAATTCAGTAATTCGTATGTGTGGTAATGTTGCAGATCTTACAGGATCTGTTGCAACAACAACTTCTAGTGGAGCACCTGCTTCGCCTAAAACAGATGTTGCTGCTGAAGATTCACCTGCTGCTGCTAATACAAACACAAATACCAATGGGGAAGTTGGAACTGTGGTTGTCGAATTTGATCAACCAATTACTGGATCAGTTACTCTATCTTCTGCTTATAAGAAAACAAAAACATTGACAAATGCAAACTCTGTAACATTTGAAAATGTTCCTGTTGATGAAGAGCATACTATTACTATAATTTCAAGTGGAGCTACTGTAACTAAATCAGTACCAATAGGGTCTATAAAGAAGGGCGGAACCTATAAACATCCTAAAATAAAGAAATCTGAAATAGATTCTGCTAAACCAAAAGGAAAACTTGTAGTTAATTTGGGAAAATCATACAGTAATACTGTAGTAGCAGTAGCTCTTAATGGAAAATGGGTTGTAAGTAAACGTACTGATTCTAATGGAATTGCAAGGTTTGTTTTGTTGCCTAAAACTTATTTATTAGCGTTTGTTACCGGAGGCAAAACTATTGGGTTAGGTTCTGTAAATATACTTTCAGGCAAATCAATAACAGCTACTATAGATTCAGGGTTTTCACAACAAACTTATAAATCAGAAATTTATACATTTAGTTATGATTCATCTTCTAGATCTATTAGTTTATTTGGAGGAAAATATCCTATTGGATCAAACAGTCGTGCTAATATGCCATTTATTATAAAGTATTCTGGTGATCAACAAGCTCCTTATTGTGAAATTATTATTAAAGATATTTCTGGTAATGTTGTAAAAAATGTTTTTAATAAACCAGGGCGATATGGTCCTTATTATTCAACAGCTGTTCGTATGAATTGTTGGGTGTATAAAAAATTAGGATACTGGCAAAAATTGGGTTCATGGAATAGTGTAAAAAGTGTTGTTAAAGTTACATTAACTGGCGCTGCTGTTGGCGGAGGAGGTGGAGCGCTTATTGGATCTGCAGCAGGTCCTGCAGGGGCACTTGTTGTAGGATATACTGGCGGTGTCCTTGGTAGTATAACAGGTCTTACTTCTGGTTCGTTATATGTTTTAGTAAAATCTGGAACTGAAGATGTTTATGCAAGAGAACTTGAATTTGTAGGAACAGAATATTATTTCTATAGTGATGGTGTTTACAAAAGTAAGTATGTTTCGTATGACGTTCCAAGTGAAAATTCTTTAGCACTTGTCCCAGATGAGCCTTCAGATTCATTAGATACCATAACCAATCTACCAGATCAAGTAGACACTCAGCTAACTTACAGTGATGATTATACTTTAGTAGGTGCTGAACTTGATTATTCAGACGATGATACTACTGTAGCTTCCTCTAACTATTATCCATCTGATCTATCAGGTGCATTTATTACACCAATAGGTGAACAAAGTGTAGCATCTAGTGGATCATCACCTGGAGGACAATTTGTTAGAACTATTACTGATGGCTCTACTAGTGATGATGTTTTAATAGCTGAAAATAATATTGAATCGCAGCAATCATATGCAACAGCATCTACATTTGCAAATCAATGTAAGAGTGCTGTTAAGAGAGGGAAATATTTCTGTGTTGATTCGCAGGTTGATGGAGGAAACTTTTTTGTCAAAGGTGTTGGAACATATGACAAGAATTTGGAGACAAACATTTATTTAGGAAATGGTGTAAGCTGTGTATATCCGTATGTAACTAATGAAGTTGTTTGTGATAATGTTGGTAAGTTAGTTGATGATTATTACAGTAAAACAGGTGGAGCTGTTTCTGATAAAGGATATAATACAATAGATCTATGTACACAAGAAAGATTCTATGATGTTGATAGCTTAAAGGCGCTTGGAGTTTTGGAAAATAATGTTTGTCCAAACGAACCTAGCAAGCAAGAATTGCGAAGCAATTCGCCAGCGAGCGTGGTAAGAGCGGAAGAACCATTTGTAAATAAAGTTAGCGCAAGTGGAGTCGATAAAAATAATAATATTCAATTGATATCTGATAAGAATAATCTTATTACTGCAAATGCTGTAAGTTTTGATGGAGTTTCTTCTGTAGATGATTTGAATAGATTGAGTTTAGCTCTACCAAAAACTACTACAACAACTAATACAAATACAGGAACTAGGAATGCTGGAAGCAATACTGCGACAGATCCTTATTACAAGGATCCTAAGAGCGACAATGCAAGAATGATGCTTGCGTTGCTGCAGATGTTTACTAGGCAGGACAAAGTGAAACAGGCTGCTGGTGCAGGATCTGGGTATTATTTCAGGGAATGGAAAACAAAGCCTTCGTTGAAGCAGCCTGACTGCGGAAACAATGATCCTGTTTTAGGAAGTGGATATCCGACATCTTCTGGATCATCTGGATCTTCGAATACATATTCTAGTACAGGTATTCTTGGATCAAGTTCTGCGAGTGGTGTTGGATCAAATACATATTCAGGTGGATCTCCTGGAGGAGCTGTGACTGTTGGTGGTTCGCCAGTTGGTGGAAATTCAATTGGAGGTGCTGCAACTGGATTGGCAACTGGACTTGCTGTTGCTCGTGATAATGCTTATACATCTTATGCTTCTAGCTCTGCTTCGCAGAGTTATGATACAAATAGCTACTCTTCTGACAAGAGTAGTCAAGATAAGAATTCTCTTTCAGAGAATTCACAGAATCTAATTACTGGTAATCAGGTATTGCCTTCAGGTGCTGGAGGAATTGGCTCAGTAGGAAGACCTATTGGAACTGTTCAAAAGCCATTTGTTGAATCAGGACCGTTTTCTGGATTATATCATACAACAGAAGGCGCTGTATTTAGTTTTCAGGCTCCTGTTTATTTGACAATATTTACAGCAAATGGAACTGTTGCAAATGATTGTGGTCCTGGATCTTCTTCAACTGTAACATCAAATACATTTAATGATAGTAGAATTATATCTACAGGAGCAAGTGTTAATACAGATTTAGGAGGAGTTATTTATAATGTTTTGCTTGTGAACTTTACAACTTCATCAACTGCAATAATAAATGTTACTTCTGTTGACGGATCTTCTGTACAGACAGTTAGTTTAGGTACATCAAAGTCAGTGTTAGGATTGGTTGTTCTTATGAAAAGTGTTGCTAATGACACGAGTTCTGCGTCATTTTCTTTTTCTAGAACACAAACATCTAGTCCTAGTTTAGGTGCGGTTGGATTATGTCAAGATATTCCTGTTGCTACTGATTCAAATGGGTATTTCAAATATTTCTATACTCCTATGACTAATCAAACTTACAAAGCTGTTGTAAAGGTGCAGTCAAATGGAGGAGGTCCTGAAGATCAAGAGAGCGGATTAGTTTTGCAAAAGCAAGATGTGTTTAATGCAAGACCATTTACTCCACCAACAATATCTGCAAATATGACAGAAAGATGCTCTTCGCCTTTGGCTTCTTCTACATTTATTCCAAGTTTAGTTGACAAGGCAAGTTTTGGAATAACTATACAAAGCTCTGGAAATCTAAGTCTTCCAAGTGCAAAATATATTTTTGAAATGATTGAAGAGCCTCCTTCTACTCAAGGCGATGCTGGATTTGAAGAATATGACAGCAATGGAAACATTGCTTTTGTTAACAGAAAAGAAATTATTGTTTCAGCTGGCCAATTTGCTCAAGTTAATTTATCTTCTGCTATGATTCTTCCTACAGGAGAAAATTCACATACATATATAATTAGGGCAAGAGTTTCTAATTCAACTTATAATATATCAAAGGAGTTTACTTTTAACCACACTGTTTTCAAAAAGTTGTCTCCGCTATTGGAAGTTGTTTCAGAGCCAGTAAAAAGGCCTTTTGATTTACGGCCAGAAGCATATTTTATAAGAGTAACAAATCAAAATCCAGCAAAATGCGGTTCAAATAATTATTTCTTGTTAAAAGAGGTTCCTAATCTTTGGTCAGGAAAAATAGAAGTTGATGGAGAAACTGATTTGCTTGCATTAAATGCAGGAGCAAATGCTGAAACTAGATTTACATTGACACCAAATCCTGCTTCAACTGAAATAGGAAAAAGATATCAAGCTAATATGATAGTTACAGAAGGAGCTCCACAAGTAATACAGAGTTTGCTTGGTGCTAACGACCTAATGGGAATTGATACTGATATAAGATCTTTGTATTTTATTGGACCAAACAGGGTTGCTATTTTTGATAAAGTAAACTTTACAGGACAATCGTTTGAAGCAAATGGTGGTAGGGCGATTGTTGCTGATAGTGGAATAGGAGGAAATATTTATTGGTCTGAATTTTCACAAAATGAAGGAAGAATATTCTGCTCTTCAAAGACAAGGTTTAGTGGAACACGAGTAGTTAGTGGAGCAGATGCTGCTAAGTTGGCTGTTACAGATAATTATATTTACTATACAAATAAGACAGCTATTTTTAGAGCTATTAAGAATTGCATTGCTGAACAAACAAAGGAGGTTGTGTACTTTACAAACACATCAAAGATAATAGACATAGCTGGAGATGGAAGCACGCTATATTGGCTTGAGACTTCTGGAAATGGTAGTGTTGATATAAGATCTGTTGGAGAATCTCAGATAGGCGTTGGTGGTGCTATAGATATATTTACTATTGCGACAAGAGATAGTTTAGGATCATTATATATAGCAAAAGGAACTGGTGGCATTGGATCAGCTGGAGCAAATGGAATTTATTATTCTACAAATTCAACAACTTCTAGAATTGCATTGCTATCCTCTAGCTCTGTTTCACAGAGTCAAAATAGTGATAGAATAATTGTTGGCGGAGCTGATCTGACTTCTGGAGCTAGTTTTGCTGATCTGGCTTTGGATAACAGCACTGTATATTGGATAGACAATGGTGTAAAGAGGATTTCTAAAGACAATCCAGTTACATATGCAAGTGTGTTTTATGAATACAGGCCTGACTCGCCTTTGGTAACTGCTTCTCCAATAAATATAAGCATGTCGCCTGGAGAGACAAAAATATTTAATATAAATGTAACTAACAAAGCATATTTGCCTGTAAGTTATGGAATAAAATTAGACAACATAGACTCTAATTTTACCGGATTGTTTTTAGGTAAAGGACTAAACTTTAATGAAACATTTAGTCCAAGAGAGACAAGAGGATATTTGCTGTCGCTTACAGCTAATTCTTCTACTCCTGTAAATACGTCTTTCTCAATATGCGCAAGAGCTATGAATACAACTATATGGCCTTCATCTGGTAGTGATTCTGCTTTCAGCAGGTGCATTTCAATACTTGTTGGTGTAAGATCACGACCTACACTATCTTTGAATGTAATAGATGCAAGATCTATTCAAAATGGAAGCGCCAAAGTTCTTCCTGCAGATGTTATATTTTATAATCTTTCTATAACAAATAATGATGGACCTGATTTTGGATTAGGAATGTTTAATATTACTATGGCTGTACCAAGTGGCTGGAATTATTTTATTGATAATAATTTACTTAATATATCTTCTTTATCAAGAAGCTCTACAAGAATAAGGCTAGAAACTCCAGCAAATGCAATTGATGGAGAATATGAATTAAGTTTGAATGTTTCTAATAAGCTTGATATGTCAAGAACATTGACTGGATTAAATCCAAGAGTAATTATACATATGTGCGGGAATTCTGTATGTGATTTAGAAAAAGGAGAAGATAATGTAAAATGTCCTGTAGATTGTCCAAATCCAGGATTTACAGATCTAGGAGGAGTGTATAATGTTCCTAGTTGGCCAGCTCTTCTTCAGCATGATTTTGCTGGTTCGTATAGTGTAAACTTTTCTGCTTTTCTTGCAATAGCATTAGACAGATCATTAGAGCAGCAAAAAATACTTTCATGTTCAGCTGGCGCTAACATAAGCCAATGTAGAGCAGCGCAATCTATAGGAGGCTGTGGATTTGGAAGTTCTTGTTTGGCTTTCAAGAACTTGACTGTCTCTGAAACAATTCCTGTAATGGAAATGAGATGCCCTTCTGACAGAACAGAAACATATTATTTGGTGTATACAGGAAAGAAAATAATTAATCTTACACCTACTGACATAGATTTTGTTAGTCCTAATTATACATATAGCTGTCCATTCTATAACACAACAGGACTAAGACTTATCAAGGCTTCGTTAGAAGAGAAAACTTCTCTTTGCCAACAAATATTATTCAATTATAATAATAGTGTGTATGCTCCTCCTACAGGAAGGACAAAAAATGATTGTGTTGCTTCGTGGACAAAGATATGCAATTTAGAATCAAGCTTTTTAAGATATATAAATCTTGCATTAGATCCGGCAATAATATCTGTGGAAAATTCAAGAAAAGCATTTGAGTTGTATAGCAAATTAAATAATGAAGTTTGGTTTACAGATTATCATCAATGCGAGGGAGTTGTTACACTGTTTATAGAAGATGTGAGAGTAAGATGATACATCTTATCACACTTTTCAGCAGCTTATGCTGATTGAAAATATTAGGGTTGGGCCATGAGTTGAATAAAAACATACAAAAACATAAATGAAATAGTTTAAGGTGCTTAATATGAAACTAAAAAACAAAGAAATTGAAGAAATTTCAAAGAAACTCAGAAGAATGAAGGAGATAAAATTTGCCTATCTATTTGGTTCGGCTGCAACTGGAAAGATGGGAAATTTAAGTGATATTGATATTGCTATATATTTAGATAAATTCTTGCCAAAGGACAAAATACTTGATATACACCTTAAGGTTATTCATGAAGTGTCTTCTGTTCTACAAAACGACAATATAGATGTTGTTGTTATGAATGAATCAAATGCTTCTATTAATTATAGTATTATTTGCGATGGAATAAAGCTTAAAGACAATAAGGAAAGAATTGATGCAGAATACATGATTATGAAAGAGTATCTTGACAGAAAATATTATGAGGATCTTGAAGCAGAGATATTTCTAAAAAGAGTTGCTGAAAAAGGACTGGTGTAGTACATGGACGAAAAAAATAAATTGAATGATAAGTTTAGAATGATGAAAGGTTATGTTGATTATCTAAAGCAGCATAGAAATATTTCATTGAAAGAACTTCAAGAGAATTATACGCTTAGAAGTTCTATAGAAAGAAATCTTCACCTTTCAATAGAGTCGTCATTAGATATAGGAGAAGTTATTATTGCAAGTAGAGGATATGAAAAACCAAAAGAGTACAAAGATATAATACTAATTCTTGGCAAGAAAGGTGTTTTGCCAGAAAAGTTTGCAGAGAAATTTGCTCCTGTAGCAGGCTTTAGAAATATTTTAGTTCATAGATATGGTGAGGTAGATATAAAGAAGCTTCATAGATTTTTACATGAAAATCTTGAAGACTTTGATAAATTCAGCAAATATATTGTAAAAAAATATAGAAAATAAGTATTTGATATGGTCTATTATAAATTAAAAAATGATTTTTATGAAAAAGAAAATACTGACTAAAGAGAAAGATTTAGAAAAAATAACCACACGCTTGACAAAAGATCTGAAAAAAATAAAGAATGTTAAATCTGTCGTGTTGTTTGGATCTTATTGCAGAGGACAACAAAGACCTCTGTCAGATATTGATATATGCGTTATTACAGACAAAAAAATATCTGAAAGGATAAAGTCAAAAATAATAAGCATGTCGTCGGAATTTATTGACGTATCTCTTTTTTGGGAGCTTCCTGTAAGAATTAGATATAGAGTATTGAAAGAGGGAAGAGTACTACTGAATCTAGATAATAAATTTAGACATACTTTAGAAGTTGACACAATGAGTGAATATTTAGACTTCAAGTATATTATTGATAAAAATATAGAAAGGGTGTTTAATGGTGAATAAAGAAAGAATCATGACAATAATAAAAGATATAGAGAGAATCTCAAAAGATTTTGATAACATGAATGCAAAAAGCTTGGAAGACTTAAAGAATACGGAGAAATTGTACGCTGTTTCTATGGTGTTATTTTCCATGACAAGCAGATGTATAGATCTTGCTGAGGAGATAGTTTCAGATAAAAAACTCGGATTTCCTGAAGGATATAAAGATATATTTGTCTTGCTTGAAAAGGCAAAAATAATTGATAAATCATTGTTCAACGATTTCTCAGACTTTATGCGCTTCAGAAATGCAGCAGCACATGAATACTATAGATTTACTAGTGATTATATTTTTAGTGTTATGAAGAAAGTGCCATCTATACATAAATTTTTGCATATTGTAAAGAAAGAACTCAAATAATAGGGTCTATATATGAAAATAATGAATGAAAAAATTATTTTAGGAACAGTTGGATTTTTTGTAGTCTTGGCTGTTTACTCGCTTGGATCTGGGTATGTAGGTGCACAGATAGTTGAGATCGGCACTAATAATACAAGCATATATTTGTTTGAAAATTTGAATGTGACTGTTTTGGTAAATAATACAGCTCAGTATGATTTATTTACTCAGGTAGAATGCAATTTCTTTGATCCAGAAAATAATCTTGTTTCTGTTAGAAGCCAATGCGATCTTGTAAATAAAAGAAGCAAGAAAAATTTCTTAGCAAGAGTTCTTCTTAATAAACAAGGTGATTGGAGATTGCAGTCATGTGTTGCTTATAGTTCTTTGCAGATTGAATGTAGGGATTCAATACCACAACATACGTATAAGTATGAACCTTATCTTGTTGTAAGCGCAGCTCCTAGACCAAATTCAATACAAATAGCAAATCCTTCTGATGGCCAAGTATTATCTGGTATTGTAGAAATATCAGCGGTTGCTGCTGGAAATTACCAAAAATTGGAATTTGGATATGCTAGCGGACCATGCAACGGCGTGACAAATAAAAGAGAATTGGATTTTTCTTATATACCAATAATTTATAATTGGAATACAACAGCTGTAGTAGATGGAAATTATAATATATGTCTTTTCCTAAGCGGATTTGGATTTAATTCAACTGCTTCACGAAATATCACTGTAGATAACTATAATTTTACTTTGAATCCTAGTAGTGTGATTAATCAAAGTGTATCTACAGGACAAACTATTAATTATACATTTACTTTGAAAAATAGAGGAGTTTCAGATACTTTTTCTTTTGTGAAAACTCTAAATCCAAGCTCAGGTTCATGGAATTCAAAAATGTTTTTAGATGGTATTGAGAGAAGTTCTATAACACTTGGAACAAATGAAGAATCTATTGTTGTTGTTAGCATTGATGTTCCTTTTGTGAATATTGGTACAAATGCTTTGCTAAGTGTTAGTGCAAAGAATTCTAAAAATGAAAATATAGATGTTCAACAAGAACTTTTAGTTGGCAATAGAGTAAAAAGAGGACCTATAATATCAAATATTATTCATCCTGATCATATAGAACAAGGCCAAGAAGCTTTGTTTATTGCAAGCATAAGAGATCCTGATGGAGATGATATTTCAAGCACTTCTATATGTTATAATGAAAATTGTTCAAGCAAACTTTGTGATCTCTCTTACGAGGCTTCTACAGAACTTTATAAATGCAATTCTAATAATATTTCTTCGCTTTCATTAGGAACATATAATATATTTTTTACAGCTATGGATTCTACTGGAGTTAGGAGTGTTGCAAGAAGTTCATTTAATATTGATAGTCCTGCTAGTATTAACATATTACAACCTTACTTGAATGAAAGGGTTTTTGGAAATCTTACAATAAAAGCAGACATTTATATGAGAGGAACTGTTGTTGCTCTTTTAGGCATAGGAACAGATGCTTCTTGTTCTAGAGTATCTTTCAGGACAATGACAAAAGACCAATTAACAAACGGCAGCTTTGTTTATACTTTGGATACTGAAACTATGAATGATGGAAAATATTTTCTTTGCGTAAAAGCTGTTTCTGGAACACAGGAAACACAAGTATCAAGAGTTGTCTATGTTGACAACTACAATTTTGAGCTTAATCCTATTTATCAAAATGCTGAAGTTAGTCCTAGTGCAAGCATTGATCTTAACTATACTCTTGTAAATACTGGAAAAAGAGCTTTGTTTGATCTTACAGGAGAAATAAATTCAAGTGATTTCCAGCTTGTAGGATTTATTGTTGGTACACGGCTTGTTGATAGACAAACAAGTTTTCAATTAGATAGAGGAGAAAGTGTGAATATAACAGCTAAGCTGGTTGCTGCTACATTTATAGGAAGAAGTGGAATGTTTTCTTTAAAAGCTGTTTCAAATGGAGACCAATTAAGGAGCAAAGCACTTCTTAATATATCTGCTTCTACTAATACACCTCCTGTTGCAGATCGTCTTATAGGTATGCAGGTTGTAAATAGTGGAAACACTCTTAATATTTTATTAAGAGATATACAAGATAAAGAAAATGATCTGCTTTCTAAAAAAGATGTGTGTGCTGATGAGCAATGTAGCTCAGTTCTTTGCAGTCTTCAGTACAATGCTGGTAATGATAATAAATATAGTTGCCAGTATACTGTAAATTCTGATTCAGGTTCATATTTTTATTATGTTGTTCTCAGAGATGACAAGGGTCATGAAACAAGATATATGAAACAGTATTTTGTGAAAAATGTTCAGCAGCCTACATGTGGTGGAACTTTTTCAGGAGGATATCTTGAATGTAGTGACTATACTTCTTGTGTTGATAAGGAGTTTCCACCACCTTGCTATAAGAAACAAGCATTAGGAACAGATGGATGTCTTAGAGGAAAAGTATGCTGCAAGTCAGAACAAAAAGGATGCAGCTCTTCACAAGGATGTGGTGCTAGAATAGTTTCTAAATCATGTATATATGATCAAGGAACAAATAAACTTAATGTATATTCTGGAATTGACTGGTATGGAGGAGGAACTTCTGATATAGTTGTTGGAACAAAAAGAAGCAGTTTATATAGAGACTATTCTTATATAGACCAACAAACTATAGATCAAGATGGTATTGTAAGAATACTTGCAAATGTATATGGTGTTGATGGAAGCTTGTATTGTTCTAATGAAACATATGTATATTGTTATAGATCAGCTCAAATTAGTTCATTAACAGGAGCTTTTTTTAGCTATCCTGTTTCTGGAACAAGTATTTCAGGTGTTGTAGGATTAGAGGCAACTCTAAATGGATCTGCTGTAGCATCTTTTGCATATTCTTCTACTGATAGACAATGTACAGGACAAAGTTTTAGTTCAATGAGTTGTATTGGAGATAAATGTAGGCTTAATTTTGATACAACTATTTTAAATGACGGAGCTTATTATTTCTGTCTAAAAGCAGAAGGTGATAGAGTTGTATCAAATTACACAAGTGTTAATGTAAAAAACTATGACTTTATTTTATTTTCAAATCAATCTACAAATTATGTTAGCCCAAATAATGTTATTGAATATCCTATAATAATAAAAAATATAGGAGGTGTAAATGATACATATTCTCTATCAGCTTCTATAAGCAGTTGGACTGTATATTTGTCAAAGTCTTCAACTGTTTTAGGTCCAGGGCAAAGCGAGGAGATAAAAGCAATAATAAGAGTTCCTGATGTAGCTGATGGACAAAGAGCTGTGTTAAGTTTAAGAGTTTCTGGAACTAGGAAGAATGCAACAGCTGCTAGTGACTTTATTGTTAGAAGAGAGTCTGGGTATGCTCCATCTATAAGAAATGTGACAGTTACATCGCCTGTTGAGCAGGGTAGTGATGTTGTGTTTAGTGCTGGTATTTCAAGTGTTGATAGTTTTTTCTCAAAAGCATGCAGAGATGCAAGCTGTACAGATGTGTATTGTGCAATGGATATCAATTCAAATAGTATTTATCAGTGTAGTTATAATACAAATAATCTTGTTCCAGGCACTTATAGATTTTATATAAGAGCAGAAAATGGGGACAGAAAGACGACTACATCTGAATACTATTTTAATGTTAAAGAAAGATCTCCTCCTGTGATAACGAGTAATCTTACAGGAGCTTTTTTCACATATCCTGTTTCAGGAACTATTATGTCAGGAATAGTTGATATAGAAGGTGCTCTAGTAGGACAAGGTCTGTTAAGTTTGTCTTATTCTTCTACTGACAGACAATGTGCAGGACAGATCTTTTCTTCTATGTATTGTCTTCGAAATATATGCAAGCTTAGTATTGATACGACAAGATTGAATGAAGGAACTTATTATTTCTGCTTAAAAGCAGATGGAAATAGGACTATATTTAATTACACAGATGCAGTTGTGAGAAATTATGACTTTAGTGTAAATGCAAACCAATCTGCTAGTTATCTAGCACCAAACAATCTTTTTGAATATCCTGTAGTTATAAAGAATACTGGTGGAATTACTGATACTTATACCATATCAAGTTTTATAGATAAATGGAATGCTACTGTTTCAAGAGCATCTATAACTTTAGCTTCTGGACAAAGTGAAGAGATAAAAGCAATTATAAGAGTTCCTGATGTAAACGATGGACAAAGAGCTGTATTGAATTTAAGAATTTCAAGTACAAGAAAAACAATAAATACTACAAATGAATTTGTTGTTAGAAGAGATTCTGGATATGCTCCTGTTATAAGAAATGTAGCAGTTACTTCTCCTGTAGAACAAGGCACTGATGTTTTATTTAGTGCATATATATCAAGCACTGATAATTTTACAGCAAAAGCATGCAAAGATTCAGATTGTACAAATGTTTATTGTGTTATGAGATATAACTCAAGTGAAATGTATAGCTGTAGGTATGATACAACTGATCTTATACCAGGATCAAATATATTTTATGTAAGAGCAGAGACTTTGCAAAAAAGAGTAACAACTCCAGAGTATTTATTTAGCATAAAGGAAAGACCTCCTCTACCTGTTTATAATCTTACAGGAGCTTTCTTTACATATCCTACTCTAGGAATGAGTGTTTCTGGAATAATAGAAACTGAAGTAGGTCTTAAGGGATCTAGTCCAATAAGTCTAGCGTATTCTTCTAGTGACAGGCAGTGTACTGGAGAAATATTTACTCCTATGAATTGCAATGGAAATGTTTGCAGACTTAATTTTGATACAACAAAATTAAATGACGGATCTTATTATTTCTGTCTAAAACCAGATGGAAATAGAACTGTCATTAATTTCACAACTGTTAATATAAAGAACTATGATTTTGTTGTAAACTCAAAGCAATCTACAAATTATGTAGCATCGAATGATTTGTTTGAGTATAATGTAACTATAAAGAATATTGGCGGAATACCTGATACATATAATATAGTACCTTCTATAGATAGATGGAATGTTTCTCTTTCAAAGACAACACTAAATTTAAATCCTGGTCAGTCTGAAGAGATAAAAGCAATTATAAGAGTTCCTGATGTAGCTGATGGACAAAAAGCTGTACTAAGTTTAAGAGTATCTGGTTTACGAAAAACAATAATCACTACAAATGATTTTATTGTAAAAAGGGTTTCAGAATATGCTCCTGTTATAAGAGATGTTTCAGTTACTTCACCTGTTTATCAAGGTAGTGCTGTTTTATTTAGTGCATCTATATCAAGTGCTAATAATATTAGTCCAAAAGTATGCAGAGATGAGAATTGTGTAAATGTATATTGTGTTATGAGTATTAACTTGTCTCAAATATATAGTTGTAACTATGATACAACTGATCTTAGTACAGGAACAAATGTGTTTTATGTAAGAGCAGAAAATGTAGATAAAAAGACGACTACATCTGAATACTATTTTAATGTTAAAGATAATCTTCCATTTCCAATACCAGTAAGTTTTTTCATAAGAAATCCTCCTTCAGCATCTATAATAAAAGGAATATTTCCTCTGGAGATAAATGTAAATGGAACAGACGATATTTCATATGCTTATAGCACTACAAGTTCCAAATGTTCAGGAGCTAGCTGGACTCAAATTAATTGCTTTAGAGGAATTTGTTCTGCTTCACTTGATACAACACAGTTATTAGATACTGATTATTACTTATGTGCAAGATATGGCTATCTTATTTCAAGTAACTATCCTGTTATAATAAGAAATTACAATCATCGTATAGATCCTTTGTTTTCTAATAATTCTCTACGATCAGGCGCTTCAAATCAATTGGTATATTCTATAAAAAACATAGGATTTATTACAGATAATTATACTATATCAGCTTCTATTGATAGAAACTGGGGATTAACTATAAATCCACAATTTATTTCATTGAGCGAAGACAATAGTGTAAGCTTTACGATAAATGTAGATGTTCCACCAGGCTTAATAAATCAAAGCGCAAGACTTGTTGTAACTTCAACTAGCCAGAAAAATAGAAAGGTTTCTACATCTATAAGCAGTTTGACTGTTAGCGAGAGATCTAATACTGCGCCAATTGTTACAAATATATCTACTGTTCCTAGTACAGTTGACAGGAATTCATCAATAAAGTTTTTGACAAGCATATCAGATATTGAGAATGATGCAATAGTGGAGAAGAAAATTTGTTTAGATGAATTTTGCCAAGACACTTTGTGTAGTGATATGAATTTAGAGAGCGGCAAGTATGTTTGTACGTATATAGCTGATCGTAGTCCTAGAACTTATGAATATTTTGTTATTGCAAGAGATTCTTCTGGACAAATGTCTCAATCAGTAGGTAGCTTTACTATAAAAGCTAAACAAATATCACAAGTGCAGCAAAATAATAGCAATATTGTTTCTATTCCTAAATTATCTCCTAGAAATAGTGAAAGACTTTCTATAAATAGTGTATCTATTTCTTCTATAGAAGGAACTAATTTTGGAGAAAATGCTATAGATGGATCTACAAGCAGTTTTTGGTCTACTAAGCAGCTTCCTGCTACTATAACTGCTGATTTAGGAAGTCTTAAAGATATAGATGGCATTGGAGTATATTCTACTTTTGGAAAGCCTATTAATTATGATATAGAACTTAGCCAAGATTGTACTAGCTTTTTTTCAATGCAAAGCATAGCAAATGCTGCTTATACTGATGATTGGAATTTAGTTTCGTTCAAAAAGACTGCTGCAAAATGCGTTAAATTAACTATTCAGAAAACTGATAACAATGCACTTAGCATAACAGAGTTACATGTATATGCTTCCAGAGCTGTTTCATCAGAAGAAGAAAAACCATTACCAACACGAGGATTTGATTTTAGTTTCTTTATAATAATAGGAATAGTTGGTGTTGGCGGTTTTGTATTGTTTTTATTCAGGGAAAATATAATTGATTGGATTAGAGAGACTATGTTTAGATTAAAGTATAATGATTAGGGGAAAAGTATGAAATTACCGATTACAATAATTGTATTGATTGTGATAGTTGTCCTAGTTTTAGTAGTCTTTGTTATGTTCTTTTATTCATCTACAGGTGCTAAAATGAGCGAAGCTGAAGCAGATAATATATTTACTCAGCAATGTTTGAATTTGTGCAAGCAAGCTAAAGAAAAAGGATATGTATTTTTGACAAGCTTGCCTGAATCAAATCCAGAATTTATTAGAGCTTGCCAGACAAAATATGGTACAGGAGCACCTAATGAGTGCTTGGGATTTTGTGGTGCAGGATGTAGTATAACTGCTTCACCACAGCAAGAATTATGTGAGAAATCTAGAGCTCTGACAGGAGATTTTAATGAAAATTGCAATAGATTAGCAGCTTTACCTAGATATAATTCTGTAGGAGCTAGTTGTGATAAGTGCTGAGATTTATTTGGAAAGGCAGCATATAGGTTCTTTTCCTGGTAGATATCTAGTTATTACAGATCCTTCATCTGTTTGGAATGTTTCTATTTTATCGCATTTAAATTGACCTATAGTTCCTTCTTTACATAAGCTTGTGCAAAATCCACCAGTTGCTTTGCAGTCTTTTATACTTTCTATAGTTTTTCCTGAATAAGATATGAAAAACATACCTAACACAGTTGATACAAGTACAACTATAATTATCAATACAATTGTTTTTGTTTCAAGACCCATAGAAATATATACGAATAATCTATATTTATACTATGGAAAAATTAAAAATCTATATTTTTTTAATAATATTGTTGCTTATTTCTCCTGCTTTTGCATTAAAAATTGAAATAGAGTCCTATAGTTTAGATGAAAATACTAAGAGTAAAATTATTAATTCGTTCAAAGATAGTGAAACTAGTGTTTATTTTTCTGATAGTACATGCACTAAAGACTATTGTGTTAGATGTAATCTAGGTGAATATGAGCAATTAATAAAGATTTCTAGCATTGATGGTGCAGTAAGCATTTACAAAACTGATATTGGAAATGATATAAAAGATTCTGAAATTTTCGACATCTTAAATAATATAAATACAAACAATGAAGAAGAAGCTATTCTATATGCTACAAATCGAATAGCAGAAATAGGAAAAAATACTGATATAGTAGGTGGTTTTAGTAATACAATCAGTAAGATAATAGATATTTTGACATTAGGATTTTTTGCAGAATCTTCAGATTCTACTAAATCAAATGATCATATTAGAGCAAATGAAGAGCAATTAGCAAAAAATAATTATTTCACAGGAGATGTTATATCTGCTGTTAAAGATCCTCTTGATAGTATTTTAGAATTAGATATTGTAAAAATAGAAGAGGAAGATTGGTCAGCTTTTCAAAGTGCTATAGATAAATACCTTGATAAATATGCAAAAAGATTAAAACCGTACGGTAAAAAATTTATTGAAGAAAGCAAGTTATGGGGAGTTGATCCAAGATTTGTTGTGGCTGTGGCTGTTCATAGTACTCCAAATGAAAATAATCTATATGGCTTAATTTCTTATATAGGAGATGAAAAAGAGATAAGAAGTTTTACTAATATAGAAGAATCAATAGAAGCCTTTGTTTCTACAGTACATGAAAAAATTTCTTACTGCAAGCAAAATACATTAAAGAAGTTTACTTGTATATCTGGTATACCTGCATCTGATCCATATTTTGATTGTTCTAGTTCGTGCTATTGTAAAGGAGATACTAAAAAATCATGTCAAGGAGATGATAAAAAATGGGTAGATGATATAGCAAAGACAATGAAAGATATAGATTCTTATGTTGTTAAAAAAATTAGTTCACCAAAAAATTCTTATAGTTCTTATATCTCTTATTCAGATGAAACAATATGTGAAAGAGATAGTGTAATTCCTAATGAATATAGAATACCATTTTCAAAGGCTTCAAAACAATTTGGAATAGATACAAATTTCCTAGCTTCTATTTTTAAGTGTGGAGAAAATCATGCAGGTATATCTAGCAATGCTCAAGATAATTTTAAAAAATCTTGGCCTGCTATTAGCCAACAAGACACTTCTGGATCAGGAGCAATGGGGCCATTTCAATTTATGCCAGCAACATGGTCTGGCTATAAAGAAGATTGTGGAGGCGGTGGAGATGCTTATAGTATTTATGATTCTTCTTGTGCTGCTGCAAAATTTCTTAAAAATCTATTAAATGGAAAAGAGTGTAGATATAAATCTGGAAAAAGCAAGGAATGGAGTGCTGCTGCATGCTATAATGGCGGATATAATGGGGCTGTTAATGAATTATCAACACCAAACACTGTAGAAACAACATGGAAATATGCTAATAGAGTTGAGAAATGCTTTAGTTATCTTAATAAAAGAAAAGAGCTAGCTATGACAAGACAAAGTCCTGTTTCCCTGAGTTCAGATGGTAGTATTGATAAAAGTTATTTTAGAAGCGACTATCAAGGAAGGACTAGAACTGATATTAAAAAAATAGTTATTCATACATGTGAAAGTGGTATAAATTCCTGTTTAAATGCACTTAGTAAAGGTGATACAGCATCTCATTATGTTATCTCAAACAATGGTTTAGTATATCAAATAGTTGATGATTCAAAGGTTGCTGTTCATGCTGATTACTCTTCTGATGAATATGGTATAAATCAAGAAAGTATTGGAATTGAACATGAGGGATATGCAGATAATACAAATACCTGGAGGGTTAATGGAGGAAAATGGAATAAGATGGCTTATGCATCGGCAAAACTTGTTGCTAATTTGGCAAAAAAATATAATATACCTATAGATAATACTCATATTGTTCCTCATGGAAGTACAGTAGGAGGCTGCAAAAACCTTCAATTTATAAATAAAGGAAAAGGAAGTTATTGTGGTGTTTGGCCATCTATTGATAGACATGATCCAGGCAAATATTGGTATTGGGAAGATTATTTAGAATTAGTAAAAAATAGTTGATTGAGGTAAACCTTTGTTAGAGATGTTTTCTAGTAAGCTCTTTTATTTTTTCAAGGTCTGACTCTTGTGGTATTTAAGGTAGTTAGGTTTATAAGGGTTTGTAACCTATAGATAATAACTAATTGGGTTATTTGGATAGGTATTTAAGACCCATGGAATCCAAATAATTCTTATTACATAAACATATTATTAGGAGTATTTTTAGAAAGTGGTATGATGGTTGAAAAAAAGAAAATTACAATAACGTCTGCTTTGCCTTATGTAAATGGAGTGAAGCATTTAGGAAATATTGCAGGATCTATGCTTCCTGCGGATGTTTTTCATAGATTTTTGGATCTTATGGAAATTGAAAATATTTTTATATGTGGAACAGATGAGCATGGTACACAAACTGAAATTGCTGCTGTTTCTGAAAAATTAAGTCCTGCAGAGTATTCTGAGAAATACTATAAAATACAAAAAGAAATTTATGAAAAATGGAACTTTGATTTTACTTTTTTTGGTAGAACTTCTTCTAAATCTCATGTAGAAATAACACAGCAGTTTTTTAACAGCATTTATAAAAATGGTTATGTTGAAAAGGGAGATCTTTCTCTACCTTTTTGCAAGGGTTGTAAGATGTTTTTAGCAGACAGGTATATAGAAGGCACTTGTCCTGGCTGTCAAAATGACAAAGCAAGAGGAGACCAGTGTGAACAGTGCAGCAAGCTAATTGATCCTAATGAACTTATAAATCCTAAATGCAAGGTATGTGGAAAAAGTGAAATAATTTTTAAGAAGGAGAAGCATCTATTTTTAGATTTGTCAAAACTTCAGGAAGAGCTTAAAAAATGGATAATGAAGAGTAAGCAATGGCCTGTTGGTACAAGAAATTTTGCGTTGGCTTGGCTTGCAGAGGGATTAAAGCCAAGATGTATAACTAGAAATTTAAAATGGGGTATAAAAGTTCCTCTAAAAGGTTATTCACACCTAGTTTTTTATGTGTGGTTTGATGCTCCTATAGGATATATTTCTATAACAAAAGAAGGTTCTGTTGATAAAAATGCAAAAAAGAAAATTAAAAATTGGAAAAAATGGTGGACTGATTCACAAGTTTATCATTTCTTAGGAAAAGACAATATACCATTTCATACAGTTTTTTGGCCAGGAATGCTTATGGCGTCTAAATCAAAGTTAGTAGATTATAATCTTCCTCATCTTGTTCAAGGTTATGAATATTTGAATTGGCAGGATGAAAAATTCTCTACATCAAGAGGCATAGGCTTGTTTAGTGACGATGCTTTAGAAATGTTTCCTTCAGACTATTGGAGATATTATTTGATTTCTATTCTTCCTGAAAAGAAAGACAGTAATTTTGAATGGAATGAATTCCAGACTAAGATAAATAATGAACTTATTGCTAATTATGGAAATTTGTTTTATAGAACAACTTCTTTCATAGTAAAGCATTTTGGAAAGGTTCCAAGACCTTTGAAGCCTGGAACGGCTGAGATAGAGATGAATGCTAATATAAAGAAAAGTCTTGATAAAATAAAGGAACATGTAACAGAAGTCAAGTTAAAAGATGCGTTGAAAGAGTGTCTGAATATATCAGATGAGATAAATAAATATTTTCAGATAAAAGAACCTTGGATAATGGTAAGAGACAAGAAGACAAGAAAATATTCTGCATCTACTTTATACTATGCAATAAATGCTTTGGTTACTGCTACCTATGTATTAAAGCCTATTATGCCGCAAACAATAAACCAAGCAATAAAATTCTTAAATATTAAAGATGGAGACAAAATAAAGTGGAAGGATCTTAATAAGCCGCTGATAAAACCAGGACACTCTTTAAAATCTATAATTTTATTCCAAAAAGTAGACGATAATGAAATAAGCAGGTTAAAACAGAGAAAATGAAGCGATATTTTATGCTTTTTCAAACATGTCTTCATAATCAATATGATAGAAGGTTTGTACAAACTATTGCTGAAGTTTTTTAAGTTATTTAGAAGGAACAGATAAATCTTCTAAATTATTCTCACATAGTTCTTATTTTTCTGATTATAAATTTTCAATGAATTAGTTATTTTCTTTTTATGAAAATGTAGCTACAGTGTACATTTCTCAGCAGTTTATATGATTGTAGATAACTTTTCTAGTTGTAGATAAAGTATAGACTTTGTCTACAACTTTAGTGGACTCTTTTCAAAAGTCCACTTTCTAGAAACTGATTTTATTTCTTAGTTTTATTAAAAGGGCTTAGTGCTATTTCCACTACATCCTTAGCCATCTCCTTTATTTCTACTGGATCTGGTGTAGTAAATATTTGAGATTTTCTTTTAAAACTATAATACTTTTGATGTGGATTTTGTTCTCCTTGATACATATCTGCTAATATTTTTCCAGACATCATTGCTTCTGAGATTGTAGGAATTTTTCCTGCTACAAAAACACCTCCAATTTTATCTACTATAGGAAGAGCGTCTGCTGTAAGTTCCATAGGTCCATACCATTTGTATTCTATATTAACACCTTTCAAGTAAGGGAACCATTTATGAAGTTCTTGTTCTAGTTCTGCTGTTTTTCTTTCAAAGAGTTTTTCTGCCCATCTATAACATATTGTCCAAGTTCCTCCAAGTAAAACTCTTCTACTATCTTCTGCAATAGCAGTTCTTCCATAATGGTATAACATTCTGTTATCCAAAAATTGAACATCTGTTGTAGTTTCTCCTGATTTTAGAACACCTAAAGTATTTCTTAAATTATCTAATTGAGAATCATTCAATGGCTCAGTACATATTACATATTCTCCTATAGTAGGTACTGGAGGAAGCCATTTATTTACACCAAATTGTGATGGGACATTTTGTCCTGTTAAGAATAATGTTTGATATGCTAGTCTTTTATCTCCTACCTTTACTGTTTTGTTTCTTTTATCAACAGCAGTAACTTTTGAATCTTCATATATTTCTACTCCTCTTGCTGCTAAATACGCAGCTAATTCTGTGGAAAACTTAGTAGGATTTATCATAAAGTCTTCTCCATCTCTCATACTAAAATAAAATCCAGGAATTCCTGGTCTTCCTTGATCAAGAAATGCTGTTGTAAAGCCTGCTGCATGTCTAGTTTTTATTTCTTCTAAGAATTCTGTTTCATCTTCATATGTTTCACCCATTTGAAGACTTTCTGTAGGCTGGTAATCTGCTCTTAGATGCCCATTTCCTAAAGATCCTTTTGGTGAAACAAGATCTCTTATATTATTTGCAGAATCTATATTTGACTGCCAAATATCTCTAACAGTTTGCTCGTCTTTGTACATTCCTTGTAAATCCAAATATGTTGGTTCAGTGCATGCACAAATACATCCAGTACTTCTTCCTACTGCTTTTCCAATAATAGAACCATCTACAACAGTAATGTGACTTGGATTATGTCCTGCCTTAACAAGATGATAGGCAGTTGACAGTCCTGATACACTTCCTCCTACTATTACTAATGGAGAATTATTATTTTTAGAATCTCTTAGAGATGGATATTTTCTTTCAAGACCTGCTGTCCATAAAGTATCTCTGTATCCCATTTGATCTGGTTTGTTTATCATCATGACCCCAATTTAATACTTCTGCCTGAATACTATTTAAAGACTTCTGTATTAGTTACCTTTAAATAGTTACTTAAATGGGTTTTGTTAGAAGTCTTGCTGACTACTCTTTTACTGCAGTTGAAAACATCCAAGTTTCTATAAAAGATGGAATAAAAACCTGTTTTATAGAAATATCTTTAAAATTATCTTTTACTATTTTTACTATGAAATCTCTCAGATCTTTTTCATAATATGAACCAAGCTGAATAGATACTATACCATTTTTCTTAAGAGAATTTTTGATATCTAAGAATAGTACTTTGTAGAGCTCTTTTTCTCTTGATTTTGTCATCATTTCAGGATCAATCAGATCAACTATAACAGCGTCTAAATCTTTCTCTTTTTTCATAACTTTTGTAGCATCTTCTATCATTAAACTAGTTCTTTTATCTTCAAACGCAGTTTTACAAACTTCAGGAAGGTATTTTTTGCAAATATCTATAACGTCTTTATCTATCTCAATCATTATTGCTTTGTCTACTTTATGGGTCAATACTTCTCTGAGAACTCCTCCGTCTCCGCCTCCAAGAATAGATATTTTTTTTGCGTTTGGATTTATTTTAAAAATAGGATCAACTAATGCTTTATCATATATAACTGAGTCAGCTTCACATATCTGAAGAATACCATCAAGAAATAATGTTTTTCCAAATTCTGGAATCTCAATTATTTCTATTTTCTGGAACTTGCTTTTTCCTGAATAAATACGTTTTTCTATTTTATAGTTCTGGGAAAAACCTTTTCTTACTATTGAATCTGTCCATTCTGTCATAAAGTATTACCTGTTTTATAAATATATATAGTAATTTTATTTACAATCTTTATAGCGAGCCAACAAAAGAATACCGACATGTTTTTGTTGCCTCTCATATAGCAAATCCGGTTTCTAGTCGGTATTATTTACTGGATTAGCTATAAATAATTGTTTAACATATGTATAACATAAGGTGGTTATATGCCTGATATGAAAGTAAGGAAGATAGGAAACTCTTTAGGAGTTATTTTTCCAAGTGATTTTGTGAAAGAAAGGAAATTACGTGAGAATGAGAAAGTGTTTATAAGTGTTGCTAAAAAAGGCGATCTTACCAAACTTTTCGGTACTTTAAAATTTAAGGAAAGTTCTCAAAAAATTAAGGATGAAGCAAGAAGAGGCTGGGATTGATGTATTTTTTTGATACATATGCTTTCATAGAAATACTTAATGGAAACCCAAGTTATCTAAAGTATAAAGAAACTAGAATAGTTACTTGTAGATTTAATTTAATAGAAGTTTATTATATAGTTCTTTCAAGGTTTGGTAAAGAAAAAGCAGATGAAGTTTATGAGCAGCTAATAAAATATCTCATATATGTTGATGATTCTACAATAAAAGAAGCCATGGTATTTAGACTTGTTAATAAAAAGAAAAATCTTTCTTATGTTGATTGTATAGGTTATATTATTGCAAAGATGAATGGATTAAGATTTCTTACAGGAGACAAACAGTTTGAAGGAATGGATAATGTAGAATTTGTGAAGTAGAGTATTTCATACTCACTTACATCTTCAAAAAAACTTTTTTAAATGATACTAAAAAGGAAATATAAATGATACTAACATTGCTATTACAAGAAGGGTTGATATAATTACAGTTAACCATCCTACTATATTTACTATTTTTCCATTTGTGTAGTTTCCTAATACTTCTTTGTCATTACACATTTTCATTAATATGTAAACTATTATTGGTGTCAGTATTCCTGATATTACCATTGATATTACCATAGTTTGTATGGGATCAAGACCTGCTAGTATCAAGGCAGCTCCAAGAGCAAGACTTATGGTAAATACAGCATAAAACATTTTTGCTTTGTCTAATTTTTTACTAACTCCACTTTCCATTCCAAAGGTTTCTGTTATTCCATATGCTGTTGCTATAGGCAATACAGCTGTTGCTATCATTGATGCTGCAAACAGTCCTATGGCAAATAATGCAAATGCAAAATCTCCTGCTAATGGCTTTAATGCTAAAGCTGCTTCTTTTGCTGTGTTTATATCATGAATGCCTGAAGTAAATAATACTGCTGCAGATGTAAGTATAATAAAGTATGCTACTACACCACACCACACTGCACCTATCTGAGCTCCAAATCTCGTTTCGTCTATTTCTTCGTCTGATTTAGCTGCTTCTAATTCTGCTGAAGTGTAGTAATAATATATGTAAGGACTGACTGTTGCTCCTATCATTCCTACTGCTGTGAGAAAAAATACTCCTGTAAGTTCTATATGAGGGATAAGTGTTCCTAATAGCAGATCTATAAGCGAGGGATTTGATATAAATGCGACTATTATATAAGCTAATAATCCTAATGATAGAAATATAAGCACTTTTTCTACTTTTGCATAACTTCCCCTAACTACTAAAAACCATACGGCTAGTGCAAGAGGTATTATAAAAATCTTGTAGTTTATTGAAGTTATTAACTCTAGGGCTACTGACATACCTGCAACATTTGCAGCTACAACAGCTACATTTGCTATGAATAAACCTGCTACTAGTATAAGAGCTATTCTAGCTCCATAACGCTTTCTAATCATTGAACCTATTCCTTTTTTTGTAGTTGTTGCTATCCTTGCACACATATCATGAACAGCAACAAGCATTGGTATGCTAATGAACATCAGCCACAGAAGTTTGTATCCATAACTAGCTCCTATGACAGAATATGTAGCTATACCACCAGCATCATTTCCAGAAGAACCTGCAACTATTCCAGGACCTACAGAACGAAATCTACTCTTTTTATTTTCATTGTTTATAGGTTTAGGTGAATCAGGCATAAAATCATCTCTATTATAAACTTGCGCACTCGCTTTGCTCGCTACGAATAGAATTCTTGCTCACTTTGCTTGTTTGCATACCTTTATTTCATATATGATTAGATAAATAGGTTTTTATATTTCTGGTTTTTTTGCATATACTATATAAATATCTTTTGGCAATTATAGTTAACCCAGTAAAGATTCAGGATATGATAATACTGGGTTAACATATAGCTCAGCATGAAATTATACATGATGAACTCAATAAGTTCATCTGTACAAGTGGAACAATTTCCACTTTGTATCCTATTTATTTCATGGTAGAGCTATAATAGTAAGTGTGACACCTTATGGAAAAATATCTAATTATAGTTGTTCTTGGTTTAGTTGTATTTAGTTCTATTGGCTATTCATTGGAGGCTAATGTAAATATCTACAAAGATTCTCAGAATTCATTTCCGGCTAATGTTTTTGCAGAAGGGCAAAGGGTCTATTTGACTGCATATAATGGAGTAAGTTGTTGCAATTCAATTAGCGTAGAGATTTATAATAAGAATAGTGATGGAAGAATAAATATTACTCTAGTTGACGAAAAAAATAATGGATTATATAAAGGAAGTTTTATAGTTGGCAGTAAGGATACAAATGATTCTTTAGATTATATACATTCAGAAAACAATGGAACTATAGTAGCGTTTGTCCTGTTTACACAATTATCAAATGGTAAAAAGGAAATAAATATAGATTATGACAAACCTTCTGTTGTAAATATCACTGGAACTTTTGAAAAAGGTATTATATTAAATTGGACAAGCTCTTTTGATAGAAATGGGATTGATAGATATTTAATTTATAGATCTTTGAATAATATTACTGAAAATGATCTTGTTTATAGTTCTAAAGAAATTAGTTTTATAGATAAAAATGTAGTTGATGGCAAAAGATATTATTATTCTGTCAGAGCTGTTGATTTTGTTGAGAATAAAGGAGAATTTTCAAAAACTATTTATGTAGATACACCTGATATAACTGCTCCAAATGAGATAAATGATCTTTTTGCAAAAGGGATTTCTGGTGGTAGAATATTGTTAAATTGGTCTAAACCTTATGAAAATACTGAGATTTTTTACTATCTTGTTTATAGAAGCATTTCAAATGATTTTACAAATGTCAGCTATTATGCAAATGTTTCATCAGAGGGTTTTGTAGATCATAACGCTTCTGATAATGTTATATATTATTATTCTGTTGTTTCTGTTGATAAATCTGGGAATTTGGCAAAGTTGTCTAATGTAGTATCTGCTTTTACTGATGCGGTTGCTCCAAAAAAAATAGATAATCTTGTAGTTCAATTAGGTTTTAATGGTACTGTTAAACTGAGTTGGAAAGTTGATTGCAACTGTTCTTTTAGAATATATAAGTCACTATTTCCTATAAATTCGACAAAAGATTTTGAAGGGTTATCATTTATCGAGACAAGAAATATGAGTTATAGTGATAAATTATATAGTAGTTCGTATTATGCTGTTGTTGCATTTGATGAATTTATGAATAGTGCTGAAATATCAAATGTTGTAAGAGCTGAACCAGATCTTATAGCGCCTAGTGCTGTTAAGGAACTTAGAATAATTTCAGATCCTAACAAAAAGATTATTCTTAGTTGGCAAGCTTCTTTATCAAGTGATGTTGCTTACTATGCTGTTTATAGATCTACTGATGGAAGTGTTCAAAGTTATAATACTGTAAATAATACTGAGTATATTGATTATGATGTCTCTAATGGACAGACATATTATTATCTAGTGAGGGCTATTGACAAATTTGGCAATGAGGATAATAATACTAATTTTGTCAATGCCACTGCTAAGGATACATTTGTACTGCTTGAAATAAGCTATCCTGTTAATAACTCCCAATTATCTCAGGATAGAGTTGCTATTATTGGTAGAACTGATGCAGATGCTATTGTAAAGATCAAAAATGTTATCAATGGCTCTAGTTTTGAGACAGATGCTTTAGTTGATAGCAAAGGATTGTTTATAGGATATGCTCCTTTAGGAGATGGTTTTAATGGAATTGAAATTACTACAAAAGATTTAAGTGGCAATGAGAAAAAAGGATATGCTTTGCTTAGCAATAAGTTTTCTCAGACATCATCTGTCAGCTTAGATAATTCTCTGGAAAATCTTAAAGTAGCTGTTTATAACAACACTGTGAACAATACAATAGTTCCTGATGCAGGCCTTATAACAGAGCTTGCTAGAAATGATCCTAATATTATTAAAGAGAAGAATAATATTGAAAATTATATAACAGGAGATAGTGCATTGATTGGAATATCTAGCTCTTTTTTTATGACTTTGTTGGCTGCTGGAGGATTGTTCGCATCTTTCTTTTCATACAGAGTGCTTAATAGGAGATTTGGTTTGTCTAAACAAAATTTAGAACTTCAGTTAAAAAAAGAACATGATGAAAAGGAGAGAATAGAAGATGTGTTTGAAAAATATGTTGATCCAGCTTTGGTTAAAAGGTTTTTAAGCGGATCTAAAGAACAAAAAACAGATGTGAGTGTTGTAGTCGTTGATATAAGAGGATTTACAGGTCTTTTTGAAAAGATGAAATTAGAAGACATGAGCTTTTTGATGGATAAATATATAGAAAAAATGGTAGGATGTGTCCATAAAAATGAAGGTGTTGTGCAAAAAATAGTTGGAGATATGGTTTATGCTATTTTTGGTGTAGATCCTAAGGATAGTGATCATGCTGGAAGAGCTTTGAAGACTGTAATAGAGATGAGAAAGCAGTTAATTGAATTGAATAAAGAACTTAGACAAGCTGGATGCTATCCTATTGAGGTTGGTATTGCAGTAAGCACAGGAAATGCTATACTTAAGAGTGTTGGTAGTGAGAAATCTATGTTATATTTTACTGCTGTAGGAGAGCCTATATCAATAGCAGTTAAATTAGAGGAGATTGCAAAACCAGGAGAAGTTCTTATTTCAGAAGCAACTTATAAAAAAGTCAAAGATCAAGTGAAAGTTCTTGATGTTATAAGACTTGCTGTTAGAGGAAAAACAGTTCCTGTTATAGTATATAAGATAAAGGTATAGATTGTTATTTCTTAACATTATTAAAAACCTTTTCTATATTTAATTTATAATGTCTGTTATAGCTGATATAAAATCTATTCTTAATGGAAACAATCCTTCAGCAGATTTTCTTACTAGTTCTTATATGTCTGGTTTATTAGAATCAGGATATACTCTTCCTAGAAGTTATTCTTCTGTTAGTAGAGAAGAACAATATGATTTGTTAAACCATTTTATGAAAGCTAATGTTCCTGGATATTCTAGATTTGCTGTATTTGATAGGTATCCTGAAAAAGCAAGGTTTTCTTATGTATTTCTTCCAAGCGAAAAAGATTTATTAATACATCAAGACGTTGGAAAGACTAGTGTTGTATGGAAGACAATATCTGAGGGAAAGAGACAGGTTAGTACTCCTGTTTCTGGTCCTAAACAAGATAATAAGTTTACTCAAATGACAGGAGAAGTTGTTCCTTTTTTGGTATCAGATCCTCTTTTATATGGTGGAAGATGTTTAGGAGTTGTTCAGTATGTTTTAAATAATGAACCTGAAAATGGTATTTTAGATCTTCTTGAAAGTGTTAGTGGAGATATATCTGCTAGAGAAGAGCACTATAGATATATTCAAGAGGTTTCTAGAATAAATCATGATATGAAAACACCACTCACTGTTATTATTGGCTATTGTCATGTCTTATCAAGAGATTATGACCCTTCTTATGTTGAATTAGTAAGAGATACATCTGCTGAACTTTTGTATATGGTAGAAAGTCTTTTAAAAGAAGGTTCTATTGGTCTTGGTGAACTTAGATTTTCTGATACTGATGTGAATGAAATTGTTAGAGCTCAAGCAGCTAAATTAGATGAGAGAAGAAGAAGATCTGGTGACGAGTTTTCTTATAATGTAACACAAGTTGATAATGTTCCAAGACAGTTGTTAGATAGGCAAGCTCTTTTAAATGAAGTTTTATATCAACTTTTTGAGAATGCTTATAACATTCATCAGGAAAGAAGACTTCCTAGAGTATTTTCAGTTAACTATACTACTTCTATAGAATCTGACAGTGAAAATAGAGAGTGTTCTGTTATAAGAATATCTGATAATGCTGGAGGAATGAGTCAGGAATTTGCTAACGCAATTGAATCAGGTCAGATGACTTCTACACATGGATTTGGACGAGGCTATGGAACACGCATAGCAAAACGTATTATTGATTCTCATGATGGTAAATTAAGAGTTGAATCAATTGAAGATGTTGGTAGTACGTTTTCAATATATTTGCCTATAAAGAGAGATTCTTAGTTTTATTTTGAATTTATGCAGCTTCTTCTATGTCATGTTTTCTAGAAAATCCTCTGTAACTTGGATCTGATTTTGGAATCATTACTTCTAATAGAGCTCCGTTTGGTGTATTGTATGCAACAACTTCTCCTCCTTTTTGCAATGCCAGAGATTTTACTACATGAAGGCCTAATCCGCCTCCTTGTCTTATAGACACTTTTTCATCATATACAGAAGAAGGGTCTTCAAGTGTTATTGGAGATTCGTTTTCTAATCTAAGATGCCATCTTCCATCACCATCTGTAAGAGATAATCTTCCAAAAGCACCTCCATATCTATCAAAATTTGTCAAAAGTTGTGTAGCTATTATTGAAAGTATACCTTCTTCGTATTCAGCTGCTAATTCGTCACCATAAAATACTAGTCTTTTTTCAGGGTTTATTATTGCTTTAGACAATCTTTCTAAAATATCTCTTCCTGGAAGAACTTCTTTTGAGAATAGACTATAAAATCTATATGCGTTATTTCTTATATCATTTAACATTCTTATTTCTTCATTGTCACCAGTTATTCTATAGTCTGCTTCAAGAAATTCTACTTTATCTAAAATACTCTTTGCTATTGAAAGAGTTATATCTGGCTGTTTTGATAGGTTTGATTCATTTTCTGTTAAATAGTCTATCTCATTGCATATGTCATCAAGAAGCTGTTTATTTTCAGAATCAGCAGATCTTTTTACTATAGAAGAATACCCTTTTATAACAGTTGCTATATTTCTTACATCATGTACAAATAAGTCTTCTATGTGGCTTCTGATTCCTAATGTGTATAATATACCTTCATTGTCTGGCAATTCTCTTGTTTTTTCTGATTTTTCTGGACTTGTTATATATGAACTGGAAGGAAATCCTTGAAGCAATGTTGTCATATACAGTTCGCTTACAAAATTTTTAGGAGGAGAGTCTAGTTCAACAGATCTAGTCATATCATTTATGTAAGTTTTTTGGTTCCTGTCTCTAACTAAAGAAGTATTATAGGTACTTTTATCTAGTCCTATTTCTTGTTCTATAACTGCTGTACTCATTGTTCTCACTAGCCTGTGATATAATTAGAGTGAATTGTATATAAGGATTTCGGTAATTTTCTGGATATTTCTATGGATGCACCGAATTCTTTTCATATCAACTATGAATTTGACTGATTACGTTTATAGTGAACCCAGTATTATTATATTTGAATATTTACTGGGTTCACATACAAAGTAAAGTAAATCTTTACTTTGTATAGGTGAAACTTGGTTTCACCATGTATAGCTCAACATGAAATATTATCCTTTTTATTTGGTGGTAGAGCTATAAAATACAAAATAAACGTTTTTTTATCTTTCTAGATTTTCTTCTAATTTTAAGAAAAAAAACAAAAAAATACCACAAAGTTTATATACCACTTATAGTAAGAATAGTTTACTGAAAAATTATTATAAATTTATTTAGCACAAATCAGAATGGAAATTCTCTGGATTGGAATGCTGGATAATTTTTGATAATTATTCTTGTAAAAAATAAAAGGCTAGTGAGAACATGGTAAAATTTAGTAAAATACTTATAGTAAGTATTCTAGGTTTAGCAATGGCTTTAGGTCTAGCATTGGCGCAAACAGATACAGCAACCGTCGATTCTTCAGTATCATCTTCTACACAAGTGGACATCTCACCAAATTCCTTTGCTTGGACAAATGTCGGAGTAGGTGTAGTAAGTTCTTCATTATCTGCTGAAATAGAAAACATTGGATCTTCTAATGCAACTAAGTTATCAGTAGATGTTAATAACGCAAATACGTATGCTCCTGCTTCAGGTCGAGTAGATAATGTTGATGTAGGATCTATTTTAATGGCAAGCACTGACAACCTTGTATTTGGTTATTTGAATGCTAAGATAAACACTGGTGAAACAATGCCAGTATATGTAACAAACACTGGTGGTGCTAATATTGCAGCTAAAGGAAGATTTAGATTCACAGAATTTGAATACTTCTGGGAAGTTGCTAATGGAAACTCTTCAGGCGGTATTTCAAACACATGCGGAAATGGTACATTAAGATATTTCAACACAACTGCAAATGTTCATAACAGAACACAAAATGGTGGAATAGATGTATCAGCACAGTCAGGAGTGACATTACAATTGAATGCACCTGCAGGAGACTCAACAACAAAGACAGATGGTTGGGGCTTTTCAGATGTAACATTCAACATGCCAGGCAATGATCCTAATGGATTTAACACAAGCTATTGTTTTGCAATTAGACAAGACTGTACAAATGCAGTTTTGTTCAAATACAATAACAATGTAGGTCTTGGTTCAAACGGAATCAATGCATATGACAATGCTTCATTGTGTACAAAAGACGTTTACTTGATAAACGATGCTACAAACGGAGGATTGTTTAAGCCAGGCCAGATGCAAAGAATCAATTTTGCACTAGGTATTCCATTTGGAATAGCAAACGGATCTTTGTTACAGTCAACAGTAACTGTAAGAGCAACTGACTAAACTAGAATGCAAATTGTTTTTTTTCTTTTATTTTTAATTTATATTTTTTTAATTCTCTAAAAATTTATAGTATAATTTGATTATATAGTAAATGACATAAGTTTTCATACAAAATATATGTCATTTCCATATACCAAGTGACTGATGTAATGTTCAAATATTTATGTCACTAGGTATAGTAGAAGACATTAGTTCTTCTAAAAATTAAATATCTTATGTATTATGCTGTAGATAGTTATTTATTTTAATATAATTTTATTTCACAAGAAAACATTTCTTTAAAAAAAATAAAAATACAGGTGTGTGTCAAAAAAATACCACAACGCTTATATATTATTCTAAATATTATATACAAAGAAAGATTAGTGAGGCAAAAATATGGCAACTTATGTAGTTAGAAATAGAGATGGAAGATTGATGCATGCAACAAATGTTGGTTGGTTAGGAGTTCTTGCACAAAGACATGGCCTTTCTATCAGTCCTAGATGGAATGGTAGAGGAGCTTATGATGTGGTTGTTCATGAAGGAAAAGACTCATCTGTCTTACATCCTTTTTATCAAGCAGTTGATAAAACGTTTGATGGCATGTATGTTCTAGAACAACCTAGGGTAGCAGATAGCTGGGATGACGATGTTGCAAGACATAATGCACAGTTTAAGAGCAAAAAGACAGCTTAATCGATCTTTAATTTATTGAAAATAAGTATATATCTATGAAGTTATTATTAGATACGAATTTTCTAATAGATTGTATTAGATTTAGGATTGACTTTTTTCATGCTTTATCTGAATTAGAGGATTTGGAAGGACTTATTGAGGTTTATGTACCGCTATTTTGTATTAAAGAGACTGAAAAACTTGTTAAGTCAAAGAAAGTAGGCGAGGCTAGACTTGTTCTCGAAATGCTAAAAGATCCTAGAATTAAAATTTTAGGTGCTGAAAAGATCGGATCTGTTGATACTTGTTTACTTGGTTATGCGAGAGAAGGATATTCTGTAGCTACAAATGATAAAAAACTTCTAAATAGACTTAGAAAAGAAAAAATAAGATCTATAAGGATAAGAGATCGGAGGGTTTTTGATATTGCTATCTAAATAGTTATTTTTTCTATTATATTACATAATTATATGTAACTTATAACATATATGTTTTAGTTGCTAGTTCTTACTGATATCTTTGATATATATGAGATTTGTTGCATGTTTGATATATTTATTATTACAGCGCTAGGCTTTTCTTGAAATCCTTTTACACAGTTCCATGGTATAATATCATAGTATTTTTGTATTCCCATTCTTAACTGAACTCCTGTACATATTCCAAGTATGTTTAACTTTTTTTCCATATTTGAATATATCATCGCTAAATCATCTATTCTTCCTACGTTAGCTCCTTTTTCATTTACTAGTTGTTCATCAAGCAATTGTTTGGATAGTAGTATCTTATTTGCATCTAATTGTTGAGTTGTCAAACTGAAAAAACGTTTGTTAAGTATTGCATATTCGCTAAATCCTGCAACATCTTCCCATACTATGAATTTCTTATTTGTTATAAATCCGTCTATTGTTGGTATATTGTTTACATTGCTTATTACAACATCCTCTATCTTTCCTACTTTTGATCCTCGTGAGTCAACTATTGTTTTGTTCAAAATATCTTTAGTAAGTCTAAGGTATTTTTCCTTTGGAATAGCAATATAGTTTTCTGACATTTTTTAGCCTCTTGATTATAGAGAGACCTAGCTAAGACTAATCATTTCTAATCAGCTGGTTTATAGTGCTTTGACTAACTGATTCGTTTGTGCCTCACTAGACAATTCTATAGATTAAAGAGGTATTAGACGGTATATAAGTATTTCGGTGTTTTCTTGGATAATTGGATAAATAGGCCTTCCAAAAGTCCTCTAACATTGTAAAGAAAATAAAAATATTATTAATACTTTACAACAAGGATCACAAGTAAATTCTAGAATTTGTTTTGTTTGAGCTATTATTTTGATAACATTAAGCTTTGTTTTTGCTTAGATCTTTTTGACGATTTTTTATAATGCTCATAAACTTCGTATGATGTAAATATTGCTAGAGTTAGTATTACGCCATATATTATTATTATTAGTTCTAGGTGCAGTAACATGAATATTGATGTTATTATTCCTAAAAGTGCTATTATTGGAAACTTTCCTAAATTTGCAGGCATCTTAAATGGTCTTCTAACTTTTGGTAGTTTATATCTAAGAACTATTGCAGCAGTGTTTATAGCTATGAATACTATGAAAATAGCATAATCTGTTAAACTGGCTATTGTTTCTATTTTTCCTACCATAGCAAATACTATAGTAAATATCATTGTAATCAAAATTGCATAAATAGGAGTTTTCCTGTTTTTCAATATTTCTGATAGCTTTGAAGGAAATGCCTTTTCTTTTGACATTCCATAAATTATCCTTGATCCTGCAAGCATTATGAACAATACTGTATTTGCAGTTGCGAAAAGGGCTATTACTGATATTAGTAGAAAGGCATTTGATCCAAATGCTGTTGTTACCACGTCTGCTAATGGTGCTGCTGACTTTCCTAATACGTGCCAGTCTACTACGCTAACTACTGTTAGAGCTACTAGTATGTATAGAACTGTTGAAATTATGATAGAGTATATTAGAGCTTTTGATATTGTTTTAGTTGGGTTTTTCGTTTCTTCTCCTAATCTTGTAATTTCTTCAAATCCTAAATATGCAAAGAATATTAGGGCAGCTGCAGCAAATATGCTACTAAATCCAGCTGAAGTATCAAAGTAGTTTACTGAACCTAGATGAGGAATACCTATTATAATAACTATTATCAGACCAGCCATTTCTATTAGAGTGAATACTATTGCCATCCAAGCTGATTCACGTATTCCGTAAATGAGCACACCAGAGAGAATTATTATCAATGCTATTGCTACAGGTATAATGGCTACATTAAAAATGCCTGAAAAATAACCTGCAAATCCTATAGCTACGGTGGCTGCTGAAACTACGCTCGCTAAAATTATCAGCATTCCTATAACAAATCCTATTTTTTCTCCAAAAGCTTTTTTTGTATATCCATATTCTGCGCTTGATTTTGGAAACATTGATACAAGCTCAGCATAGCTTAATCCTGTAAATGCTGCAAGTAGAGCTGATATACCAAATGACATCCATACAGCATTGCCGCCTAGTCCAGCTGCTTTTCCTATAAGAACATAAATTCCTGCTCCTAGTATTGCACCTACACTACATAACATAAGCGCCCAGAATCCTAGGCTTCTTTTCAACTTTGGCTGGCGCGCATGTTTCATAATAAAGGTTTAGAATGTGGGGTATATATTTATTTTCTAGTAGATTTTATGTTTAATTTAGCCTCCATCATTTCTATTAATTGAGATTCTATAAATTTTCTAGATCTAATATATCTTTCCAAATCTTCTTCGTACAAGGTTTGTTCTTGTTTAGTTGGTTTATTATCAGGTATTTCTATTCTTGAAAGATCTATTCTATACTCAAAAAGACTTTCAAGTTCGTCTAATAACTGTCTTGCAGATGTAATTGTTTGTTTTGAGAACTCATTTCCTTTTAGTTTACTTTGTAGTAATTGGGCAAGTTCTTTTACAGAAGAAAATGGATCATGATAGTTTACTTCAATCAGTTCCTCTGTTGTTGGCTGTTCTTTTTTTGGTTTCTTAGTAGTTCTTACTTCTTTCTGTATTCTATAATTTTTGGGTTCTAATGTACTTGGTTCTTCTGAAACATCTTTTCTTCGTTCTTCTATCCTGCTTCCTGCAATTTCGTAGGCTTTTCTGTATGGACTAATCATAGAGGTGTGATCTCCTCTATTAAATATTCTTGCAAGTTCTACAAAACTAATACGAAATATATTCTTTAACATCATAACTACAAAATTATATGTATTTGATACGGTTTTTTTTCTCTCATCTACTTTGCCAGTCATAGATGTTCTCAAATCTGTTGTCTCAATATCATGTCCAGTTATGTAAGAAGAAATTCTACATACTTGGGTTTCAAACATGTTAGGATCATGTGCTTCAAATGGAAGTTTCCAATAACATTCTAGTAGCTTTTCCAATAGACCATTTCTATCTGCCTCATAAGTAATTCTCACTGAATCTAAAAATTCTCTATCTTTTTCTGATAAATTGTATATGAATGAATCTACTCTTCTATATCCTCTGTTGTCTGTTACTGGTATATTTTGTCTATTCTTATGTTTTGTAATAGCAGGTCTAGAATCATCAGGAAGTTTTTTATCTGCTTTTTTTGGTAGTATCTTTTTTTCTACTGGTCTTTCATCTCTATTTTTTTCTATTTTTGAAGAGTTTTCTTCAAATCTAAGGTTTTTTGATTTTTCTGTCTCAAAATATAACGTATCATCTGCATAAAATAATTCTTGTGGATGATTAGGATTTTTAGAATCATGTCGGTAACTTAGTATAAGATCTTCAAAACCAAATATTCTGTCAGGAATATCTTTATCAACACCATCTGGAATGTCACCGTATTCAACTGAAATGTCTAAAATTTCTTGAGGTTCAGTTATATTAGCTGCTGAATATCTTTCAAGTTTCTCAATTATTCTTGTATACAAATTTCTATCAGCTTCATCGATTGCTGTTCTTCTAGAAAGTTCTACAAGACGTTTTTTTAATTTTTTCTTTGAAATATTCTTTCCTTTTGTAATGAACTTGGCTGTTTCAACAGATATACCCATTTTTTTCAAGAAATATATTTTATAGTCGGATCTTGAATAAAGTCCTGCATCTTTTTCGTCATATTGAAAAGTCTCTGGTTCTTTGGTTGGTTGTTGTTCAGTATACTCAATTTTTACTGGTTCTTTTACAGGATGCTGTGTTACGTTTAATGGATATCCCATATTCCTTGCATAAGTTACAAGCTGTCCTAGAGCAGCTTGTTTATCGTTAGGATTTAATGTATCAATTGCATCAAGCGCATATGGTAATAGCTGTTCAAATGTTTCAATGTTTGTGTTTCTTGTAAATCTTCTTGATAATTCTGATAATAGGTCTTTTGTCATAACTATCTTTCCAATGTGTTAAATCACTTAGAAGTAGAAAATTGTTGTGAAGGTTTAAAAAGCCTGTATTTTGAAGAATTAAATTCTGAGTGGAATTGGATCTGATTCTGGATATCTTAGAGTGAAGCCTTTTTCTTTTCCGTATTTTTCAATATGTTTCATGACAAATCTTGATCCTACTCTTGCAACAATATTCATCACTGCTCTAATTGCAGGAGGTGCTTTGTGTGTTGCTCCTAAGTTTGAATCTATTTCCCATGTAATATGCTTCCAGCATCTATACATAAAGTTATATCGGGCTTCATCTATCATTTCATCTAAATTGAAAAATTCTTTATTTTTAAGAGCTCCAATTGGAACAAATGTTAGAGGAGCTACAATAAAATGATTATTAGGAAGTTTCTCCATCTGGTCCATTAGTGTAACAGTATCCCAGACATCTTCTGGAGTTTCTCCTGGAAGACCTGTTATTGCTGTCATTGCAGGATACCAATAATTATCATTGAATACTTTCAAACCTCCTAGTACTACTTCACGCCATTCTTCTGGTTTATAAGGTTTTAGTTTTCTTGGCATTATTTTCTCTACTAAACGAGTAGAGCCAGTTTCTAATCCTGTTTGAACACCAATCCATTGATCAGGTCCTCCTCTTACTATTTTTGTGATATCTTTTACCAAAAGAGGATCTGCTAATGCTGCTGCTAATGTACCATGTGTTGGATTTGTATGAGTGACTCCTGGCACAGACATTATTGCTTTGAATAAGTCTCTTATAGCATCTGAATTTGGCATCATGTCTTTGTAGTCTTCTAATTTGTATACAAAAATATCATCAGAATGTGCATGAATATCTGTCTTGCCTTCTTTTACATTTATTGCAACTTCTTTTTTGATAAAATCATGATCCATATATCTCAATTTTCTTAATGTAACTTCACAGAATTGGCAACCACGGCCACAGCCACGCATTGTTTCTACCATTCCTTCCATTACAGCTCCTTGTATTAATGGTATATGTTCTAAAGGTGCGAAACTTTTTTCTTCTATTCTATGCGGCATAGAACCTTCTATCATTTTTTCAAAAAGATCTCCTACTATATGGTCTATTTCACCTGATACAACATGATCTATTTTATATTTTTCTGCTACTTCTGGTCTGTATTCAAATTGCCATGCACCAGGTCCTCCTATTATTAATTTGAAATTATGATCTTTGTAGTTTGATCTTATATTATCCATTAATTTTAGAAACATATATTTTGTATATGAAGTAAACATTCCTCCATATGTAAATGACATGCTTACTGGACCTAACCCTAAAGGATCCATTACAGTTAATCCAACTGCTTTTGTATCACTTGTTATGAATTTGTCTAAATAATCTGGATGAGCAACTACTACGTTGTTTCTTCCGTATTTTAGAATTAAACCTGCTTCTATTTTTCTAATAGCATATGGTGCAAATATTGCTACACCATTTCTATGGGGAGGGTTTCCTGAAATTATCTTAAAAACAGCTTGACAAGCCCAATGATCTGCTGGAATACATGAGAAAAAGCTTCCTAAAGGTATATTATTATAATCACACATCAATGTACGATCTGCTGTCAGTACTATTTTTGTCATTTTTAAACACCCCTAAAACGCAAACCTAATTCGTTTATTAAAACTCTTTATTTTTCAAGTTTTTCTTAAACTTGAAACCTATGGTTTTCATTTTCAAGGTCTTTCTGATCTGCAAAGGAATTCTTAAATTCCTTTGAGACTTCAAAGATATCTGATCTTTGTAAGTTTCCCGTTCAGTTATTCCATAACTGATTATAGTTAATTTTATTAGGAAATGTAATTATATAAAACCTATCTTTATTGATTGTTAACTAGTTATTATATATATGCAAATTTATTGCAGGCTTTCATTCTAATATTCTAAGATACAAATTCTTTTAGAATTAGCAATATGATGTATATATTCCTTTGTTAAAATTGTCTACTACTACAGTTTTTCCAGTTTCTACTTTTATATCTTGATAAAATTCTGTTTCTACATTTCCATCAGCTTTCATTTTATATAAAGAAACTCTATATTCACCTGATTTTAATTGATTTGATAAAGAACCTGTTAGTTCGTAACCTTCATATTTTTTAATAACATTATTTCCATTTTCTATGTTATTGTTGTATATGAAAATATTACATTTTGAGTTTACGTTTCCAGAAAATCCATCTAATGGAATGTTTAGTGTTCCAGATCCTGGGTCAATGGGAATACAATCTCCTTGATTACACATGTAATTTAATGGACAATCGCATTCTCCACAACACATTGATTGTGAAGGATCTTGGTAAGTAAATATATCTTCGCAATTACCATCCCATCTTATAATCCCTATTTTTCCAGATGATGATTCAAATGTTCCTGGAGGATTTCCACCAGCAACTAACCAACAAGACTGCCCACATTTTTCATTTGCATTTGTGTCTATACAACTTGATAATTTTGGTAGTTTTGGGTTAGAATCTACTGTATTTGGTGGAATTGTTGGATCTCCTGGTGCAAATCCTGTAAAATTGTTTATATATAATAATGAAGTAAATAGACAAGATATTAGAATTATTACTATAATTGGCAAGTGTTTGTTCATATTGTAATAATTGAATAGAAGAGTTTAAAGTTTATTTTTTATCCATTATTTTTTGTTTTACAGTCTTTACTAATGGAATGAAGCAAGCATTAGCTAAAGAAATGGCATCTTCAGCTTCCTGGAATTTTGGAATATATCCACGATAATTGATGTTATTTCTTATTCTTCTAAGATTGTCAATTGAAGCCAAAGGTCTTTTTGTATTTACACCTAATTTTAATAGTTCATTTATTGCTTCTATATGGTCTTTTGATTCTATTCCTTGTGCAACCAAAAGTGCCTCGCCTAACATTCTAAAGTCTTCATATATATTTCTTATTATAGTTGATCCAGAATATTCATTAAGTTTTATAGTTAAAGTGAATTTCATCATATCTCTCTCAGAAGCTTCTACTATACTCAGTGCTTTCTTCTTATCAGGATACTTGTATCTGATATCAATCAACCTCTAAAAATCCCTCCAAAACTATTCCGTTGACAATGTTTGAGAATAAATTTTTGTTTACATGGCTTCTTGAAAATACAAGTATATTTAATTTTACGTTCTTTCTATAATCGAGGTTTGTTATGCTAAATTCAGTTATTTCTATATCTTTTTTTCCTAGAGTTTCCACAGCTATATCTATATCGCTTTCTTCTATATCATCTCCTTTCCTATAGCTCCCAAATAGTATTATTGATATAAAGTTTGGAAACAGCTCTTTAATTTCTTCAATTATACCAGATTCGTATATTAAATTTATATTATAGCTTATTTTCATACCTTTTAGTTTTTCATTGTTTTTATTTAGTGATATTCTCCAGTTTCTTCCAATAACTTCTATTTTAATAAGTCCTTCTTTCTCCAGTTTCTTTAGAATTCTGTTTGATGTACTTTTTGATATTTTCAAAGTATCTGACAGTTCGTTCAAACTAGTTGCTTTATTTGGAAAAGAAAAGAACCAATTCAACACTTTTTTATAGGATTCATTCAACTCCAAAAGTTCGATACCTTTTATTTTATTTCTCATAAATATGATTTATCATAAAACTATATAAATCTTTTTGAGACCATGTGGTATCTTAAAATAACATATGAATCTTTTAGGAACCATATAAATTTTAGAAACATAAAAATAAGCTTAAATCCTCTTCAAATAAAGTTTATTTTGTTATACATGTATCATCCAGGAAAAGTATCTGAAGTATTTTCTCCAAAGAGCAAGCAGGTAGATTCTGCTGATGGAGTAGTCCAAGCTATGCTTGAGATGTGGGATGAGAATGTTATCACAGTTCTTGTTGAGAAAAAATTGGTTTCTACTTTGAGAAAAGATGATGTTGTTTTGGTAGACTATACAACACCTAAGTTAAAAGTTGTAAAAATACTAAGGGATGATGTTGCTAAAAGCACTTGGAAAAAATATAGAGACCAATTTGCAAAAAGAAAGATAGAAGCTGTTGCTATGCAATCTAAATTACAAGCAGCTCAACATGAGTCTTATGTGGGCTAATTTCTTAATATTCAAGTATTTATAGTTTACTGTTAGTATATACTGATAGGTAGTGATTTCATGGATTATGTAGAATTAGATCGAGAAATAGAAGAAAGTGGTTCACAAGCGTATACTAGATTATTGAATTCTTATAATATTGTTGATGGTATGTATCATACGTTCTTTACCAGACATCAGTTAGATCCATTGAATGCTGTTAGAAGAAATCAAAAATTAACAAGAACGCTATCAACTCAAGAAGATTTATTGACACAATTACAAGATTCTGATATAGATGATGAGCGTTCAGAAGATTTAGCAGAACAATTAGGAAAATTAGAAATAGATAATTCTTATGAAATAAGACGATCTCTTTTACCTAAACTTACTAGTTATTCTCAATCTCTGGACATGTCATCAGATAGCTTAGAAGTTGCTAAGAGATATTTGGATGAATCTTTGTTTATTTAACTCTTTCTAAATCAATCTTATTTCAGAATTAGTGGTCAATATGGTAAGAGAGTACGAGTTTGATGATAATATTCAATTGCTTGGGAAGGAATTGGCTAGTTTTATTGGCAGAGGAAGTTTGAAAGTCAAGACAATTTCTCTGCAGGTTCCTGAAGGTCTTAAGAGGAAAGCTTTGGAGATTGCTTCGCATCTCGAGAAAGATGGTTATGATGTTATTCTTACTACAGATCCTTGTTGGGGAGCATGTGATCTAAGAACAAAAGAAGCTGAAATGGTTAATGCTGATTTGATTATACATGTAGGACATAAGAAATTTATCAAGCATATTGAGTCAAAAATACCTATAATGTATTTTCTTTGGAAATATGATATAAAATATAATGAAGAAAAAATTGCACACGAATTAATGAAAATCAAAGAGAGAAAAATAGGTCTTATATGTTCTGTTCAATATCAGGATTTGATGCCTGATATAGCTGAGATATTGCAAAAAATTGGAAAAAATGTGGAAATGGGTGGAGCTGTTTTAGGGTGTTGGACTGAAAATGCTCAAAAACTTAAAGTAGATACTATTGTTTATGTTGGTTCTGGAAATTTTCATGCAATTGGAGCAAAATGTAAGTATGTTTTAGATATGGAAAATGAGGAGCTTAGAGAAATTAGTGATACTATAATGTCTTTGGAAAAAAAGAGATTTGCAAGCATAGAAAAGGCTAGGGATGCTAAAGTTTTTGCTCTTATAGTTTCTTCAAAACCTGGACAGTTTGAATTTGATGCTGCAAAAGAAATAAAGAAAAAGCTTGAAAAAAATAGAAAAAAAGCCTTTATATTGGTTATGGATGAGATAACTGATATAAAGCTGATGGGAATTGATGCAGATGTTTTTGTAAATACTGCTTGTGTGAGAATAAGAGATGATTATTTCAGCAAACCTGTATTGAATCCTGAAGATATTGATATTTTATTGAGTGAAGTGTGAAAATGATAGATGAAAAAGATAAAGAGCTCGCTAGATTTGGTTTGATGCTGTTGCATGGTGCAGGAAGCACTGAAGAATTAGCTGCTAGAAAACTTCTTTACAATGCTTATCGTGTATATTCAGACTTTTCAGATAAAAATCAAAGCTCAGCACATGTTTATGAAAGACTTGCTCAAGTATTTGAAGGATTAGGAGATCAAATACTGGCAGATGACATGAGAATTACAAGAGATAGAATAACTGATGAGTATTATGGAGAAAATTACACAAGAGATAAAGATCCTTTATATCAGGCTGAGAGAACACTTGATCTTGATTTTGTTGACACTAGAGATAAGTAAGAAATATAATAAAATACGTGTCTGATTAAAGCTTAAATGCTTAAGATCTAAGAAGAATAGATAAAGTGATTATATGGAAGTAAACTTAATTAAAAAAGATGGAGAAAAACTTGAGTTAGAAGTAAATGATCTAACGTTTATCAATGTTTTACATGAGAATTTGTGGAAGAAAAAGGTAGATTATTCTGCTTATAATAAAGATCATCCTTATCTAACTAAACCAGTTCTACTTGTAAAGGCTAAAGATTCTAAAAAAGCACTTCTAGAAGCTGCTGAAAGTGTTGTAGATGATACAGAAGAACTTAAGAAGAAGTTCCAAAAAGCTATGAAGGGTTAATGATATAACCTATTCTTCTATGGTATTCCAAAAGTTTACTAAGTTTTTGAGAATTCAATTCTTTTGCTAATAACACAGCTCCTGTTTGGGTTAGTGCTGTTGCTAAATTCTGCTTTGAACGTCTTTGATCTAATATATCTAATTCTGGAAAAATTAATCTAGATAATAGGCCTCTTTTTTTGCAATAGAGTTTTGTCGGAAAATCAGAAGCTAATTGATCCATATATCTTTTGAATTCTTCCTCCATTAATATTCTTTTTTCAGAATCTAAGACATCATGTATATATTTTGCGTGTCTTCTCACTATTCTATAGCCTGTTCTGTATAATAATCTTAATACAATTTTATCAAAATATTCTCTTCTTGGATCATTATCTTTTATAGTACTTGGTACAATAATATCCACATGTTTTATTGATTTGTAGAACTCTTCTCTTAGGTAATCTGCAGTTCCTTCGGATATAAAATCATTAAGAATACCTAATTGCATTTCTACACAATGCCATAATTCATGAGAATTTAAACAATCTATTAAATAATCCTCTTTTCCAGGATTTTCATTAAAGAATTCTTTGAGCCCTTTAAAATATACTATATCTTTTCCTAATTCCAAAAGTCTTTTTCCTGTTTCTTCATCTCCTCTAAGAGATCCTATTTTTCTTGAAAATGCTTCAAAATATTCTTCTACGGCTTCTTTACTTATCTCTAATCCAAGACGTTGATACCATTGAGGCATATACTTCAAGAATAAACTCTTAAGATAAATCTCCAGATCTTCTCCCCATGATTTATTAATAACAAGAGCTCCAAACGGTTTTCCATGCGGACTATATTCATCTAGATATGTAAATGAAGGATATCTATCTATACTTATTCCTAGTTCTTTGTAGAAGTCAACCACTCGTATTATAGATGCTTGTATAACTTCTTCCATTTAGAAAATTATAAGGATAACTATTAAAGGTAGTTTTATAGTAATTCTACGTTTTCTAATCCTTTGAAATCAGAATCTTTAGTTAGTATTTTTAAATTATATTCTATTGATGTTGCAAGGATAAACGCGTCAATCATACCAAATTTTTTGACTGTTTTATTTCTTTCATATTTCAATTTTCCTGCGGTTTTTGATATTCCTTCACTAATGTCTAATATCTGACTAAGTTTTGTTATGTAAAATATGTATTCTGATTCATCTAAACCTTGTTGTACCCAATTGGATATTTCGGCTATTGTAACCAAGCTTGTATAGCATTGTTTATTTTTTATAACATCTCCTACTTTTTTTCCTAACTCACTTTTTATAAAAAGTTCTATCCAAGCAGATGTGTCCAATAACATTTTATCACTAAAATCTATCTGTTTTATCTCTTTCAAATGGTTTAGCTCCTTTTGCTGATCCAAATGCTTTGTTTATTAATTCCAACTTCTCTTCTCTCTTTAATTCCTTGAATACTGTTACTTTTGTTTTTTCGCCTATCTTCAAATGCTCTTTCTTCATAATTTCATTTGGAATTAATATTCCTTGAGATGTTCCTACTCTTCTTATTTTTGTTTCAAATGTTTCAGGCATGTTATCACCATTATAATATATTATAATAAGAATATTTAAGCTTTTATTACAAATATTTATAATGACTCTGAAAAAAAGAAAGCTGATGATTGAGGGCTATTTTGAAATGTATGAAGATTCAAGGAGAATATGTAAAGAATGGGAATCAGTTGATTTGGATTGGTAATATAGCTGTACTAGATTCCAATCTTGTATAAGAAATATCTTGGTGCTCCTAGTACTGGAAATGTTACTATAGCTTTTCCTATAATCTGCTTTTCTTTAACTATTCCAGGATCTGGAATTGGATTTGTTAGGTTATTATCGCCCTTTATCACATATCCTTCTGGGTCTTTCTCTATTATTCTATGTATAATAGGAATATTTCCTCTCATATATACTACAATATCTCCTACTTCATAGGTTTTTTCAGCTTTTACAATTACCATATCTCCTATATGAAGAGTAGGCTCCATTGATTCAGAAACTACAGAAAACATTGGAGTTGACGTTCCTAGTGCTATACCTAATCCAAAATAAAATATATATGCAGCTGCAATAACTACAATAATTTCTAGAATTTCTCTTGTTATTGTTTTCTGCTTTTTTTCTTTTGTCATACTCAAAGACCGTCAATTTTTTTCATAAATACTAATCATTAAAATTCAATAACCATTTCCATAAGGGTATAAATATTATTTTCTTTTTCTTGTATATTTCAGTAGCTTCATAATTCCATGTAATGACTAAAAGATCTTTACATCCAAGAACTGTACTTGAATTTATTAAAGCTTCTAATTCTCTTTCTTTTGTGTTAAAGTCTTCTATAGAGTAGCATACTTGTATCAGTTGTTTGACACGTTTTTTGTCTAATAAAACAAAGTCTAACTCTTTATTATTTTCTAAATTATAAAATATATTATGATTATATATATAGTTTCTTCTAATAAGCTCTAAAAATACTACATTTTCAATATACCTTCCTAAATTATCTATCCCATTTATAAATAATAATCCGTTGTCTATTAGATATATTTTGGGTATTGTTTGTTCAAGCTCTTTATATGATTTTGAGTACTTTCTTAGAGTATATAATATAAGAGAGTCTGAAAGATATTCTACGTAGTTATATACAGTATTTTTACTAACATGTATTCCAAGAGATTTTAAATAATTGTAGAATTTGTGTATAGAAAAGCTTGTTGAAGATGCTAGTGCCTTGAAAAGAAGCTTCAGTACTTTCGTATTTTTTACTTTGTATCTATCTACAATATCTTTGTATATAGTAACATCTAAAATCTCTTTTAGTATCTTATTTCTTTCTTCTTCAAAAATAATTGCTTCTGGGTAACTTCCATATATATATGTTTTTAGAAGATTTAGCAATAAAGCCTTTTTATGAGATGAAAGATTTTTTTCTATCTCAAATTTCTTTAATTTCAGAAATTCATTGAAATTGAATGTATATATGTTGTATGAAATAGTTCTTCCTCTGAGGGATGTAGCTATTTCTTTTGATAATAGTTTTGAAGATGATCCGCTTATAAATATCTGAATATATTCGCTATCCATAATAGTTCTTATGAATTTCTCCCAATTTGGAATATTTTGTATTTCATCAAGAAACAAGTATATTTTCTGCTTCTTATTTTCTGGATAAATCTCATAAAAAATATCTATCATAGATCTTAAATCTGGTAATTCTGCTCCTAATAATAAGTCAGACTCAAAATTAATATAAATAATCCTATTTTTTTTAACACCTTTATCCAATAAACGTTTTATCAATTGAAACATGATATATGTTTTTCCTGTTCTTCTAGGGCCTATGATTGATATAACCCTATTTATTGGAATATCTGTCTTTATAGAAATATCTCTCTCTACCAGATCTGGTAGAGAGAATTCCTCAAAGTCTTTTATTATTCTAACGAAAATTTCCCTTAATATCATAGTATTATATATAGGGAAACTTATTTAAATAGTTTCCCTCCTTACAGAACTACTATACGACAATATTTCATATGAATCGAATTAAGATTTCTTACATACTAATAATTGTAAATATGGTGCATTTGTTCCTGCAACAGAACCTGCATTATTTATTATAAGATTGTGAGAATGAACTCCTGCAGAGTTTATTGAAATTCCTGTTGTTGAAGTAGAAGTTGTTGTGTACGTTTGGACAACATAGTTGTAAGGAGTACCTCCTCCATATACGGTTCCAAATCCTCCCTGTGATGTATGTGAGTGTCCTGGATCATTTATACTGTGTGTATGATCTCCAGCTGCAGATGTTGTTCCTGTATGAGTATGTAATCCTGTTGCTCTGTTTTCTTGTGGCTCTAAATTAGTTCCAACAGTTGCTCCTAATGTTCCTCCTGTTGGTAGACCTATAACATATCTTCCTTTTGCTGATGTTAATTCTGACCATCCAGATGGACATGATGTAAGATCAAAATACATAACTGCTCCTGATGGAACTCCTGGAATTCCTGTAAGCTGAGAACCATCACCTTGGAAAGAAGTTGCTTTAACTGTTCCAACAACATCTAATTTTTGTGTAGGTGTTGTTGTTCCAATACCAACATTACCATTGTTTAGTATTGTTAATCTGTTTCCAACACCATCCTGAACTATTCCAAAACTACCGTTAGGTGAATTTCCTGCAGCGCCTGCAGATTCTATTTGCCATCCACTTCCATTGTTAGATATCAGATTTAATCTGCTTCTTGTTGTTCCTTGCACTCTCACTCCAACATCACCGGTTCCATTTATATGCAATAAATCTTGCGGAGTTGCTGTTCCTATTCCAACACTTCCAGTTGTTGTAACTACAACGTTATTTCCTAGTGTTGCTCCATTTGATTGTATTGGACCTGAAAAATATCCATTTCTCCACTGATTTGAAGGAGAACCTATGTCAAATGATGCGTTTGATGATGGGATCAAAGATCCTTGCACTCCTCCTGTTGGAGCTAGAGCTATTGTTCCATTTGTTAAATTGAAAAAGCCGGTTGTATTTTTTTGGCAAACAAGCAATTGAATGTAAGGCGCATTTGTTCCTGTTATGTTGCCTGCAGATGCTGCAATTCCTGTATAAGCTATATCTGTGGTATGTTGAGATTGTCCGTATACTGTTCCACATGAAGCTCCGCATACATTTATAGTTTGTGAGTATGACGTTTGATATCCATGAGTATGTCCTGGGTCTGTTATACTAACGTTATGCAATCCTGTTGGTCTATTTTCTAAATTAGATAAAGCTGTTCCTACGCTAGTTGCTAAGGTTCCTCCAGAAGGAAGACCTACAACATATCTTCCTTGTGCAGATGTTAGTACAGACCAACCTGATGGACAACTTGCTAAATTAAAATACATAACTGTTCCGTTTGGAATTATTCCTGTTAATTGTGATCCGTCACCAACAAATGCTTTTGCATAAATTATGTCTGAAGCAAAAACATTTCTCCATTGGTTAGAACCAGTTCCTAAATCAAATGCATTTGTTACACCAGGAAACATATTTCCCTGAACATTTGATTGTGTTACTGCTGCTTGTTGAGTAGATCCTAAAACTGTAAGATTTCCTGTAATCAATGTATTTCCTCCAATTCTCATGCCGTTTGTTGTGTTAATAGAATTAAATTGAATATCTTGTGGCAAGCTAAAACTACTTGGCCATGATGTTTTGCAATCAGATCCTAAACAAATTTGAGTTGTGCTTATGTTGCTTGGTGTTATAACAGTACCTCCTATTCCTGTACATTGACCATTAGAATTTCCAACACAAATTGCATTATAAGCGTATGTTGTATCACTTCCTATAGCACTTGCTGCAAGATTATATGATGTTTGAAGTTGAGTGTTTGTGCCTACGTATGCCTGTATTCTTGTTGCGTTTATGTTTCCAGATACTTTTACATTTCCTACAACATCTAGTTTTTCAGATGGAACTGTTCCGATACCAACTTTTCCATCTGTAGTGACTCGTAGTTTTTCAGTATTATTTGTTAATATTACTATTGGATTATTTGATGATGATCCTATGTATAGATTATCGTTTCCTGCTGATAGATAGCCAGAATTGTTAGTGGCTGTGTTGTAAACTTCTACCTCAGGATTTGCACTATCAAATACACCTACAAAATTTCCAAAGATGTTTTGTCCACTTACATTTCCACCAACTAAATTTGTGGCGTTTACTGCGCTTAATGCTGTGTTAGCTGTTAATGCATTTGTTGCAAATTGTGAATTTATAGCATTTTGAGAATTTGTAGAATTAATTGAAGTTAGAGCTGAAATTGCATAAGGGCTAGAAAGCAAACGCTGTCTTGGTTGTAGAGTTTCAGAACCTATTGTGATTTCAATATAATAATCTTTGTCAAATGCAGGTGTTAATGGATTTGATGGATTTTCGCCAAGAACTATTGAGAACAAGCCTGCTGATACTGGTATGTTGCTAAGAGTTTCTGTATATAATAGAGTTCCAGAAGTTGCTACATCAAAAATTTTAAATGTCATAGAATATTGTCCATTGTATGGAACGCCACTTGGCTGTGTAAGCTTTCCTTGGATTGGTATAACTTTTGATGGAGCTGCGTATGCAAAGCTTGCTAGAAATAATACTGATATAGCTAAAGCTGTTGCGAAAATTGAAACCTTTTTCATGATGTATCAATATAATATTGGAAAGAAGT
>Ga0209515_10000523_pt1 | contig 68550 bp, 59 predicted proteins | sample Subgroupgradi54m_FD_187454 | JGI IMG/M metagenome (GOLD analysis project Ga0209515, IMG submission 187454) | Subsurface groundwater microbial communities from S. Glens Falls, New York, USA - GMW60B uncontaminated upgradient, 5.4 m (SPAdes)... ...
AACTGAACCTCAAATGGCTGCAATTTCACGGTGATGAAACATCCCGTTACTGTCAATATTTTACGGAAAAGCAATATCATGTGATTAAAACATTTCGAATTAAAGATCTCATGAGTTTGAAACGCATTGGCGAATATGACGTCAGCGCTTTCTTATTTGACACCTATTCCCGTGAAGAACTGGGCGGGACCGGAAAAACATTTGATTGGAGTGTGATCGCTGAAAAACCATACGTGAGAGAGAAATTATTTCTTTCCGGCGGATTGACCATTCATAATTTGGAAACGGCAATCAAACAAGTCAATTCCTATGCCGTGGATGTTGCGAGTGGAGTAGAGAAAAGTCCGGGAGTGAAAGATCATCAGCTTCTTGAACGGTTTATTTCCATTGCGAAAGGGAAAAAACAAACCGGAGTTTCCAAATAATGGCAACCCCTGAGTTTTTGGAACGAATCGCCAACCGGATTGACCGGATAGACCGAAAAGGTTTGGAGCAGTATGTTTTGGACGTCATCAGAGAGCTTAAGTTTGTTACCTCTTTATTGGATCAGGCACAGGAGGGGCTTATGGTGATATCACCCAATCAGGAAATTCAGTTTATTAATCGCCGGATGAGTCAACTCTTAAATCTTCCGGAGAATGCGAGCCGAAAAAACGTCAGACATATTATTCCCGATCCTGAATTGTCAGGCCTTATTTTAAACGCGATCGAACAAAAAAAAGAAATTTTTCATCAGGAACTCGAAGTTTTGCTTCCGAGGCCCATGATCTTAAAGATCAATCTGCTGTACGAGAAAAAAGGGAAACCCCCGATTTTCATCTTATCAATCACAAATTTGACGGAAAACGAAACCAATATTAGAGAACGCTATCAGCTTGCTAATTGGAAAGCCATGTTGGGACTTGCCGCAGGCATTGCCCATGAAATAGGTAATCCGCTCAATTCCATGACGATTCATGTAAAACTGCTCTCCAAGCTGATTTCCAAGATTCCGCCGAGTGATCGCAAAAAAGCAGAAGATTCCTTAAAGGCTGTGGGAGATGAAATGACCAGGCTGGATCAAATTATCCGCGATTTTCTGAGAGCAACGCGGAGAAAACCGCTTCGTTTTGAACCGGTCCAAATCAATGATTTACTTGAAAAAACTCTGACATTTTTGAGCCCGGAACTCAAACATTCAAAAATCAAAGTGATCAAAGAACTAGATCAAGAAGTTCCTGGTTTTTTAATTGATCCGGATCGCATCCAGCAAGTTTTTTTGAATGTCATTAAAAACGCAATTCATGCCATGCCGAAAGGCGGAATACTCAAGATTCAGACAGAAGGGAAAGAAAAACTCTGTATGATTCATTTTCAGGATACCGGGGTTGGAATTCCAGGAGACATAATCCCACGCATCTTTGACGCTTATTATACAACTAAGGAAGAAGGAAGCGGTCTTGGGCTGATGATTGTGCATCAAATTATCAAAGAACACGGCGGACGCATAGAGGTGAAAAGTAAACCGAATCAGGGAACCACGTTTACGGTATTACTCCCGATTCGAAAGCAAAGATTGAGATTACCTGAGCCCAATGGCGGACAAGAATCATGAGTATTGGATCCAGTATATTAATTGTAGATGATGAACGGAATACGCGGGAAGGCTTAAAACATTTTTTAAGCGGGCTGGATTACGATGTGTATGTTGCAGAAAGCGGAAAAGAAGCGATCTCAATCGTTCGTAAGGAACGTCCTGAAGTGGTTTTGACAGATTTAAAAATGCCGGAAATGGACGGAATTACACTGCTTCATGAAATTAAGCGAATCAAACCAGACACCCTCGTTATTGTTCTGACTGCATACGGAACCGTTGAAAACGCCGTTCAAGCTATAAAGGCCGGCGCTTTTTATTATTTAACCAAGCCGATTAATTTTGAGGAGCTTGAATTAACGCTTAAGAAAGCGCTTTCGCAGCGTTCGCTTGAGCATGAAAATATTCGCTTGCGGGAAGAGCTCATTCGGGAGCGTCACGAAGCGGGTGAAATTATCGGTGAATCAGAAATAATTCGAAAATTAATTTCATTATGCAAACAAATTGCCCAGTCTGATTCAGCGGTTTTAATCCAAGGTGAAAGCGGGACAGGGAAGGAATTATTTGCTCATCTGATTCATTCAGAAAGCCCCCGGGTCCATCAGCCTTTTGTCACGGTCCATATGTCAGCCCTTACGGAAACACTGCTGGCCAGCGAATTATTTGGTCATGAGCGGGGAGCTTTTACGGGTGCGGCCGAACGAAAGATTGGAAGATTTGAACGGGCCCATAGCGGAACTTTGTTTTTGGATGAAGTTGCCGAAATTCCAGAATCCATGCAGATCAAATTGCTGCGGGTTCTTCAATCGGGCGAGTTTGAACGCGTCGGGAGTACAAAAACCCTTCGTGCAGATGTCCGATTAATTTGCGCGACCAATAAAAACTTGAAAGAGCAAGTGGAAGCTGGAAAATTTAGGGAAGACCTTTTTTACCGGATCAATGTGATTCTTTTGGAAATTCCGCCGCTCAGAGAACGGCCTGAGGATATCCCGCTGTTGATCAAGCATTATCTGAAATTTTTTTCTGAACGAAACCGCAAAGCGATTGATAAGATTTCCCCGGAAGCCCTTCAGCTTTTGACCAAATATGAATGGCCCGGAAATGTGCGCGAGTTAAAAAATATCATTGAACGCCTTGTCGTCCTTTCCCGGTCGAATGTCCTTACGGCTGAACATATTCCGGATGACATTAAGGGAAATAAAAAAATGTTGACCAAATCATCGTCGACCGGGAAAACCGTTAATACGCTTCAGGAAATGGAAGAAGAGATGATTCGTAAAACCCTGTTAGATTTGGGCCATAATAAAAGTATGGCTGCCAAGAAATTGGGAATATCCCGGCGCACGCTTTACCGGAAAATGGAAGAGTACAAAATTGAGGAATAATGACACAACTTGTATCCTTTCAGCACAAGTTCTAGTCTGCGTCAGAAGATGGATTCGTCAATGCTATAAGTAGTTGCTATAAAATAACTTACAACCGTAACAATTTAATTAAGAATTCTTATTTGGCACGGAATTTGATCTATATCTTTTAAACATGCAATTTAACGGAGGACTAAAATGGGAAAAGTATTAGGAATTGATTTAGGTACTACGAATTCATGTATGGCTATTATGGAAGGCGGCGAACCGAAAGTAATTCCAAACCGCGAAGGACAGCGCACAACGCCGTCAGTTGTTGGTTTTGCCAAAAATAATGAGCGTTTGGTTGGCCAAGCTGGAAAACGCCAAGCCGTCACAAATCCAGAACGGACGATTTTTAGCGCTAAGCGTTTTATCGGTCGTCGATTTAGCGAAGTTCAAAATGAAATTAAGCTTGTTCCTTTTAAGGTCAAAGAAGGAAGAAGTGGCGAAGCCATTATTTCAGTGGATGGCCGCGACTTTACGCCGCCTGAGATTTCTGCGATGGTGCTTCAGAAATTAAAAGCAGATGCTGAAGCTTATTTAGGAGAACCGATTAAGCAAGCGGTCATTACGGTTCCCGCTTATTTCAATGATTCTCAAAGACAAGCCACCAAAGACGCCGGTCAAATCGCCGGTTTGGAGGTTTTGCGTATTATTAATGAACCTACCGCGGCATCTTTGGCTTACGGCCTGGATAAAAAGAAAGATGAAAAAATAGCAGTCTACGATTTGGGGGGCGGTACGTTTGATGTTTCCATTTTGGAAATCGGAGAAGGTGTTTTTGAGGTAAAAGCCACAAACGGTGACACCCATTTGGGCGGTGATGATTTTGATCAACGCGTGATGGAATGGCTTGTTAGCGAATTTAAGAAGTCGGAAGGTATTGATTTGAGCAAAGACCGCATGGCTCTTCAGCGACTCAGGGAAGCGGCTGAAAAAGCAAAATGCGAACTTTCTACGGCCGAAACGACCGAAATCAATTTGCCGTTTATTACCGCCAATGCGTCTGGACCAAAACATTTGGTCATGTCGCTGAGCCGGGCCAAACTTGAACAATTGGTTCATGATTTAATTGAACGGACCATTCAGCCTTGCCTCCAATGTATGAAGGATTCCGGAATTTCCGCAAATAATATCGATGAAGTGATTTTAGTCGGCGGCCAAACTCGTATGCCCGCAGTTATCGAAGCCGTCAGAAAATTATTTGGAAAGGAACCGCACAAAGGCGTCAATCCCGATGAAGTGGTTGCGGTCGGAGCGGCCATTCAAGGTGGTGTCCTGGCTGGTGAAGTTAGAGATATATTACTTTTAGACGTTACCCCGCTTTCACTTGGAATTGAAACGCTTGGCGGAGTCATGACCCGTTTGATCGAACGTAACACAACCATCCCAACGCGGAAATCCGAAATCTTCTCGACTGCCGCTGACAATCAAACAGCCGTTACCGTGAAAGTATTGCAAGGTGAACGTCAAATGGCAGGGGACAACCGGGTTTTGGGAGTTTTTAATTTGGAAGGAATTCCGCCAGCACCGCGCGGCGTCCCGCAGATTGAAGTGACGTTTGATATTGACGCAAACGGCATTGTGCACGTTTCTGCAAAAGATTTAGGCACAGGTAAAGAACAAAAAATCCGAATTGAGTCGTCCTCGGGTCTCAATAAAGACCAGGTTGAAAAACTGGTCCGTGAAGCGGAAGCTCATGCCGATGAAGACAAGCGTAAACAAGAGGCAATTCAAACGCGCAACAATCTGGACAATCTTGTTTATCAAGTTGAAAAAAATATAAAAGAACACGGTGACAAAATCGGAGCTGATGATAAAAGCCGGGTTGAAGAAGCGCTGAAAAATGCGAAAGAGGCGCTTAAATCGGATAATACTGAGACACTTAAGCAAGCAACCGAAAAATTGACCACTGCTTCTCATGCGCTGGCTCAGAAAATGTATGAGTCTGCAGCAAAAGAAAAAGCTGCGCCTTCGGTTCAGGCAGGAGGACAGACAGCGGGCAGTGGTCCGTCAGCCGACAAATCAAATGTGGTCGATGCTGATTACGAAGTTGTCGATGGTGATGAAGAAGAAAAAAGGAAAAAATAAGCGTGTCGCGTTCGCTTATTCAAAGATATTTGTGGGTGCTTTTGCTGTGTTTTGCATTGACATCCACAAATATCTTTGCACAAGAGAATAAAATTCATCAAACGGAAGAACAACCTCAAGTTTTACTTCCTCCCAAAATTGTTTCACCCGAACTAGCAAGTATAAGACGACCTGCTCATAAATATCAGCTCAATGAAGTAATTGAGTATCAAGTTCAGGTTAAATGGCCGGAGCCTGTTTCGGATGTGCGAATGAGCTCTCCTCAAATGACGCTTGAAAATTTGGAATTAACCGGCATCGGTCAAGAAACGGTTTCCAAACCCGGTCAAGATAACGGTGAAGAGCAAATTTTGACTCTTGGTTTCAAAGCGCAAAATCCAGGACCGGCAAAAATTAATTCTTTGGTTTTGGAATGGACTCAAGCCGGAGGCGCTGCTACAAGCAGTTTAAAAATTCCATCTGTTGAAATAACAATTCGGAAACAAACAAATTATTTGTTTTGGATTTTTATTTTTGGATTTTTTTTGGTTGTATTTGGTGCTGGCTTCCTATTTACTCGTTTGAAAAAGAAAACCCCTGAGGTATCTGGCCCCGCGCAAACGTTCGAAGAAACGTGTTTAAGTCAGCTCATTCATGCTAAAAATTTGGTGGAAACAAGTTCACATAACGCAAACTTTTTGAACGACTTAACGCAAATATTGGACCGGTATGTTCAGCAAAAATTTGGTTGGAATCGGAGCCAGGAAGATTATAATGCTCTTCAAAAAAAAGCGGAAAAAATCTGGGACAAAAAAGAGATCCGTGAATTAAAAGAACTTTTTGAGAAAATTGAATATTACCGCTTCTCAGGGTCGGAATTAAAACCGGATGAACTCATCACATTATTTGAATCCGTACGATCATTTATTGAACGAAAAAAAGTGATTTAACTTAGGAGGAAGTATGGAATCATCAGTCAAGCAGGTTGGAGAACAAGTGAAGGCTTCGCAGGAAACGATTGAACGGCTTTTTCTCGAGATCGGTAAAGTCATCGTGGGTCAGCGCCATCTGATTGAACGACTATTAATCGGACTTTTAGCAGATGGGCATGTTCTATTAGAAGGTGTTCCGGGCCTGGCGAAAACAATGTCTGTTAAAACTCTTGCTCAGTCTATAAACGCAAAATTCCAGAGGATCCAATTTACACCAGATCTTCTTCCGGCAGACTTGATTGGAACGCTGGTCTACAGCCCTAAAGATGGCACTTTTTCGACCAAAAAAGGGCCTATTTTCGCAAATATCATCCTGGCTGATGAGATCAACCGTGCCCCCTCCAAGGTCCAAAGCGCGCTCTTGGAAGCCATGCAAGAGCATCAGGTGACAATAGGGGAGACCACCTTTCCGCTTCCGGAACCTTTTTTGGTATTGGCGACTCAAAATCCCATTGAACAGGAAGGTACTTATCCGCTTCCGGAGGCTCAAGTGGACCGGTTCATGATGAAACTGATTGTCACTTATCCGAACAAAAAAGAGGAAAAAGAAATTCTTGAGCGCATGTCCACAGGACTCAAAGTGGATGCCAAACCCGTTTTTGATACGAACATGATTTTCAAATTACGGGACATCGTCAATCGCGTTTATATCGATGAGAAGGTAAAAGATTATATTCTTGATATTGTTTTTGCAACGCGATACCCAGAAGAACGTAAGCTGGATCAATTAAAGCCCTTAATCGCATACGGTGCTTCTCCCCGTGCCAGCATCATGCTGACAACGGCAGCAAAAGCGCACGCTTTTGTTAGAGGAAGGGGGTATGCGACTCCTGAAGATGTCAAACAAATTGGCCTTGATGTACTACGCCATCGTGTCATCGTGACGTATGAGGCTGAGGCTGAGGAAATGACTTCTGAGAAAATTATTGCCCAAATTTTCGATCAAATCGAAGTTCCGTAATGATCCCATCATCTCTTTGGAAAGAACGCGCAGTCACTGAAAATACAAGCGCGTTCTTTCATTTTCTGGGAGAACATTTCGCCATTTTCGATGGCGAAATAAAGAGGTGATGGGATGATCCCGAAAGAAATATTAAAAGAAGTCAAGCATATTGAAATAAAAGCAACCAGATTGGTCAATGATCTATTTGGCGGAGAGTATGAATCTGTCTTTAAAGGCCGCGGAATGGAATTTTCCGAAGTTCGCGAATACGTTCCGGGTGACGAAATCCGCACCATCGACTGGAATGTAACGGCGAGATCACAGCACCCGTTTGTCAAAAAATATATCGAAGAGCGGGAACTAACCGTTATTTTTGTTGTGGATGGTTCCGCATCGCTCCAATTTGGATCGAAAAATAAGCTTAAATCAAACGTCGCGGCCGAAATTGCCGGGTTGCTTGCTTTTTCCGCAGTTAAGAATAATGACAAAGTAGGCCTGTTGATTCACACGGATCAGGTTGAAAAATATGTTCCGCCGAGAAAAGGACGAAGCAATGTTCTGAGAGTTGTCCGGGAAATTTTGTACTACAAACCGCAGGCAAAAAAAACAAACTTAAAATCTGCCCTTGAATATCTTTCCCGTATTTTAACCCGTAGCGCGGTTGTTTTTGTCATTTCTGATTTTTTGGACACTAGTTTTGAAAAAGCGCTGAAAATTCTTCACCAAAAACATGATCTCATTACGATCCAGATTGTAGATCAGCGGGAACAGGAAATTCCCGCATGCGGCTGGGTTGAGTTGCAGGATGCTGAAACCGGTGAAACAACTTTGGTTAATACCAACGACCGTAATTTTAGAGAAGCCTATCAAAAAGCAGCGAAACGAAGACAAGATCAATTAGACTATCTCTTCAAATTGTCGGGGATAGATACCGTCAAAATCACCGCAGGGTTGTCCTATATTGGTCCTTTGATTAAATTTTTTCGGATCCGGGAGCAACGCCATTGAGACGTTCAATTAAATTTTATTGTTTATTGGCTATTTTTTTATGGATTGGCGCGTCCAATCTTTTTTCTGCCCAGGATAATATTTCCGTCAAAGTCGAAGTCGACAAAGCGTTTGCCACGATTGGTGATGAAATTAACTTTCGCGTCACGACGCAACATTCTCCAGATATCACGGTCCTCGAATTAAACGCTGAAAGCGCCCTCTCTGATTTTGAAATTAAAAAAGCAACTGATTTTTCGACCCGGGAAAATAATGCGGTTGCGGAGGGTAAAAATTATGTCTTTACTACTTATCATTTAGGTCAGTTTGTCATCCGACCATTTTCCATTCGATACAGGACAAAAGAGGGTGCTGTAAAAGAAATCCAGACAAACAGTCTTTATTTAACCCTGGAAAGTGTAGATAAAAACAAAAGCCCTGAAAGTGATATTCGTGGCGTGAAAGGGGTTCATAAACTCAAAAATCAGTTATATCGATGGGTTTTGTCATTTGTTCTGATCGCAATAGCGGCGGCAGCCGGCTTTTGGTTTTATGTGTACCAAACCAAACGCGGCCTGAACGGGGGACAGCAGGAACCAGCTTTATCAGCCCATGAAGAAGCCTATTTGGCGCTGAATCAATTAAAGCATTCAGATTTGATCCGAAAAGGCATGGTTAAATTGTACTTTTTTCAAATGTCTGAGATTTTAAGGAAATATATTGAACGCCGGTTCAGAATCAGAGCACTTGAATCAACAACCTATGAACTGATGCAGGAAATCAAATTGATCCTGAACCCGGAACAGACGCAATTAATTCAGGGCGTTTTAACCTTTTGTGATTTGGTTAAATTCGCCAAATACGACCCTCCCGCGCTTGAAGTGATTCAACAAACCAATCAGGCAAAAATCATGATCGATAAAACCAAAGAAGAACTTGAACCGGTTCTTCAAGAAAGCATTAAAACAACCTAATGTGGCACTTTCAATCACCCGAATATTTTTTCGTTATTCTATTAATACCGGCCATTCATTACTTGATCAAATTCAAGAAGCGAAGTGCAATCCGCTTTTCATCGATTGAACCGGTCAAGCATTTAAAGTCCAAAAGTTTTCTGTTCCAGATTCCATTGTTTTTGAGGTATCTTGCCATTTTTCTGATCATTTTTGCGCTCGCCCGGCCTCAAAAAATCGAATCTGAGCGTGAATTTGAAACCAGGGGAATTGATATTGTGTTGTCCCTTGATATCTCCGGATCCATGTTGGCCGAAGACTTTAAGCCGGTCAACCGAATGGCAGTCGCCAAGGAAGAGGCGAAAAAATTTATCAAATCACGCCAGAACGACCGGATCGGATTGGTTGTTTTCGCAAGAAAAGGATATACGCAATGTCCTTTGACTTTAGATTACCAAGTTCTTGAGAAATTAATTGATGAAGTAGAGGTGGGTTTAATTAAAGACGGAACGGCCATTGGGCTCGGCATTGGAACGGCGGTAAACCGGCTTCGGGACAGTAACGCGAAGAGCAAAGTCATCATTCTGTTAACGGACGGTGAAAATAATGCCGGCAACTTGGATCCGATCACGGCCGCCGAGTTGGCACACAGTTTCGGAATTAAAATTTATTCCATTTGCATCGGAAGAGGCGGATTGGTACCGTTTCCGGTGGAAGATCCGATTTTCGGGAAACGGTATGTTCAAGCTGAGGTTAAAATTGATACCAAAGTACTGAAACGTATCTCTGATATTACGGACGGAATCTTTTTCCAGGCCGGAGATCCGAAAGCATTGGAAGAAGCTTACCAGCGGATTAATCAGCTTGAAACTTCGGAAGTCAAAGTGAAGGAATATTCAAATTATTTTGAACTGTATCACTGGTTCTTGATTCCCGGCGCGGTTCTCTTTGTAATCCAAATTTTATTGGCGCGAACCGTATTCACTAAATTACCCTAAGGATTCAACGATGCAATTGATTCATCCTGAATATTTATACGGCTTTTGGCTTATCGCGGGACTGATTTTTTTCTTTATTTGGGCTGAAAAAAGAAAACGCAAACGGCTCGAACGTTTCGGCGAATGGTCTACCCTTAAATTGCTTATTCCGTCTCATTCAGAAGTGAAAGCTTGGTTGAAAAAAGTCTTATTAATTTTGGTTTTAAGTTTGCTCATTTTTACCCTCACTCAGCCGCAGTGGGGTGAAACGAAAAAACAGCTTCAACGCAAGGGAATTGACGTGATGTTCTTGGTAGATACTTCCTTGAGTATGCTGGCTGAAGATATTGTTCCAAGCCGTATTGACAAGGCAAAGCTTGAGATGAAAGCTCTTTTAAATGAGCTTAAGGGTGACCGCATTGGCATCGTTACATTTGCCGGTTCAGGCTTCATCCAATCTCCTTTAACGCTGGATTATGACGCCTTTTTACTGTTCGCTAATTCAATTCAAGTGGGTTACATTCCAGATCCTGGCACTTCATTAAGCGAAGCCATTCGAATAGCACTCAAGGCTTTTCCTAAAAAGAAAGTCAAAAACCAAGTTATTTTGCTGATCAGTGACGGCGAACATCATGAAGGAGATGTGGAATCCGCAATTAAGCTGGCGAATGAAGCACAAGTCAGGATTTACACGATTGGTACGGGAACCAAAGAAGGGGCTCCTATTCCGCTTAGATCCGGAGAAGGGAAGGTGGGCGGTTATAAAAAGGACCGGGCAGGGGAGATTGTGATTACGAAGCTCAATGAAGAGCTTTTAACCAAAATTGTCAAACAAACCGGAGGTCTTTACTTCCCTGCTACGCCTAGCGGCCGGGAGATCGATTATATTTATCAACATATGCAAAATTTGGAAAAGCAGGAATTTAAGCAGCAAGTGGTCGTTGAACGAGAAAATCACTTCCAAATTTTTTTAATTTTTGCTATTACATTCTTAAGCCTTGAAATGCTGATCAGTGAAATTAAGAGAGAAAAGAAAGTTTATGTTTAAACAAATTTCCAATTTATTATTTTATATCGCCATTTTTTTGGTTTGTTCCGGCTTTTTTGAAACGACTTCGGGTTTAAACCAAAAAGGAAATAAAAATTATGAAGATAAAAAATATGAAACCGCTTTAGATTCTTACCGGAAAGCGCAGATCCGGAATCCGGATAATTCAACGGTTCGTTACAATTTGGGTACAACACTTTACCAACTGGATCAATTTCAAGAAGCCGAAACGCAGCTGAAGCAAGCTTTAGAGAAAGCGGAGACGAAGGAATTAAAGGCCACCGCTTATTACAACTTTGGAAATACGCAGTACAGACTCGGCCAATTTGACGAATCCATTAAGGCTTATCAGAAAGCGCTCGAACTGAATCCGAATGACAGAGACGCCAAATACAATCTTGAATTACTTCAAAAGAAGAAAAAAGTATTTGATATCAAGCAAAACAAACGGGATCAGGAACAACAGAATCAAAAAAATCAGTCGCCGCAACAACAAAAACAACAGAATCAGCAATCCTCCGGTGGACAAGATCAAAAGAATCAACAAGGACAGGCCGGAAATGAGAAAAATCAGGGCCAACAGAAAAAAGATCAGGAAGAGCAAGGTCAGGGTCAAAACCAACAACAGGATCAAAAGGATCAGCAGGAAGAATCACAGAAAAACCAACAGGATCAATCCAAATCTGAGGAACAGAAGGAGCAAGAGGAAAAAGAGCAGGAAGAAAAAGAAAAGAAAAATCAAGAACAGCAAGAAAAGCAGGATCGGGATCAGAAAAAACAAGATCAGGGGAATGACCAAAAAGAACAAGGTGGTTCCGAAGGACAACAGCCCCAGGACACTCAACCGGCCACACCGGTCAAACTTGATTCCAATCAGGAAGGTCAGCAGCCTGAACAGCAACCGGGTCAATCCGGAGGTCAGTTGCTTCAAGGTCAAATGTCCCGTGAAAGCGCCCTTAGAATTTTAAATGCATTAAAAGAATCCGAACAGGAACTTCAGTTCCTCAGACGTCCACAACAGCAGAAAGAAAGTGAACCCTTAAAAGATTGGTGAGCCCCGTTAGAAACAACAAGGAGACAAAATGTCCTTAGAGAAAATCGACGCTGATTTAAAAACCGCCATGAAAGAAAGAAATGAAATTAAGCTGGGCACTTTACGAATGTTGAAAGCTGCCATTCAAAATAAAGAAATCGATAAAAGAAAACCTTTATCAGATCAAGAAATCCTCGAAGTCGTCCAAAAGCAGGTGAAACAGCGCAAAGACTCAATTGTTGAGTTTGAAAAGGCCAACAGACAGGATCTATTAAAGAAAGAAACCGCCGAAATTGTGATCTTGGAACAATACCTACCCAAACAGCTAAGTGAATCAGAGCTTAAAGCCATCATTGAAAAAGCCATTCAAACCACGGGCGCGAAAGCCAAAGCTGATAGGGGCAAAATCATGAAGGAAGTCATGCCTCAAATTGCCGGCCGAGCTGATGGAAAACAAGTCAACCAAATCGTCTCTTTGTTGCTTCCCTAGTTGTTCACGCTATAAGCCTATTTTGCACCCATCTCTCTGCTATTTACTTTACATAATATACATTATCGGACGTTTAAACCAGTCAATTAGAATATCTTTGAATCAAGCTGGACAGTTTCTAACACTGGGAGTCCTATTTTTCAATGAGTTTGGGATTACTTATAAATAACGTTTACGGCGGAAAACGTCAGAATGTAAGGATGCCACGCGGTCTAGAAATAAAATGCCGTTTAAATGATCAATTTCGTGCTGAATACATCGGGCCTCAAGTCCGGTAGCCTTGTGAAGAACCATGCTTCCAGTTAAATCCTGCCATTTGGCGGTCACCTCGTCGTAACGTCTTACGTTTGCGGTATAGTCCGGCAGGCTCATGCAACCTTCACGCAATACAATTTCCCTGTTCAATTTAATGATTTCCGGATTGATTAGGATGAGAAGCTTTGAGCTTTGAACTTTGGATGAAACGTCAACAACCGCAATCTTCTTTAAAATGCCGATTTGGGGCGCTGCAATCCCGACCCCGCCTGGCTGCAACCTCATTATTTTAATCAGGCGTTTCACTATTTTTTCAACAGATAAATCAAAGTGCACGATTGACTTTGAGACTTGGCGCAGTACAGGCTCTGGAAACTTGCGGATTGGCATTAATTAAAAATGAGATGACTCAATGGGATTAAATGCAATGGTGACGCCGATTTCTTTTCCAAGTTTAGAAAATTTATTTTTCAACTTGGGAATGAGATAAACATTGCGGCGCGGGATGTCAACTTCTAGGATTAAAGCATAAGCAGCCCTTTTGCCTCTGCCCAGGATTTTAGAATCCAAATCCGTGATATTAAGCCGTTCGTCAGCGAGCAGCTTTGCGACTCGATGAACAATTCCCGCACGGTCTTTTCCTGAAACAGACACGATCCAGGAACTCGTTCCCGACCCATGTTTTTGCCCCCGTTTAAGCAAATATTTGATCTCTCTAGTGCTGATCAGGAGTCCTGCTTTCCTTTCGAGCTTTTTCAAATGATTCAACAATTTTTCACGCATTTTGGTTGTTTTTAGGTCAGCCAGGAAAATCATCGCAAATTCACCTTCCAAGATCGTCATGCTGGCATCTTCTAAATTTCCGCCTACCTGGTAGAGCGCTTTCGTTAAAGCTGAAATAATTCCGGGCTTGTCTTTTCCAACCACCGTTACGGCTATTATCATGAGACACCTTCTTTATTTGATTTGAGATAATTTTTCCTCACCCATTCAATTGCCTCTAATTTGGATTTGATGCCGCGTTCCAATTGCAATGAATAAGCTTCTTCAAGAATTTCTTTCATCACCGGGCCGGCTTTTATACCGAGGCTCATTAAATCATGTCCATTTAAAATAGATTTTGGTTTGAGCTCTTCTTTTTTGAACTCATTGACTTTATCTTGTAGAAAATGAAATAGATCCAACTTTCCATGACTGGCTAAGCAATCAATTTTATGAAGCGTTAGTTCAGTCTCAAAGTTTTCACGAGCCACAAATTGTTTTAATTTACCGACACGCATTTCTTTTACATTTGCGAATTTCATATGATTTTCAACGCAGGAAAGAATATCAGCTATTTCACGATTGGAAAACCGGAGCCGCATCAGAAGCTTTTCCGCGATTTGCGCGCCTATATGGGGATGATTGTAAAAATGAATTTTCCCGCCTTCATCAGAAAATGTAGCGGGTTTTCCGACATCATGTAAAAGCGCACCGAACGCTAAAACGACCGACGGATGGTCCAGTTGATCCATCAGCATTTTGGTATGAATCAATACGTCCCCCTCAGGATGATGTTCCGGCGGCTGAGCGACCCCTTTCATGGCCTCAATTTCAGGCAGAATTTCAGCCAGAAGGCCGCTTTCTGATAAGAGTTCGAGCCCAAGACCGGCGTTTGGACGCGTAAACATTTTGATCAATTCATCCCGGATTCGTTCCTGACTAACCGAATGTATTTTATTTCGGAGCCGTTTGATCGTATTCCATGTTTCTGATTCGATCTTAAAATCAAGACTGGCCGCAAACCGGACGGCACGAAGCATTCTGAGATGGTCTTCCTCGAAACGTTCTACCGGATTTCCGATGGTTCTGATCAGCTTTGCCTCAATGTCCTTTTTTCCTCCAACATAATCAATCATTTTTCGTTTAACGGGGTCGAAAAAAAGCCCATTAATCGTAAAATCCCGCCTTTTAGCATCCTCTTCAGGACTTGTGAACGAAACAGTTTCGGGATGGCGGCCGTCCCGGTAGGGGCCCTCCCTTCTAAAGGTTGCGATTTCAAAATGACGGTTCTCGATGACCGCAATGATAACGCCAAATTGTTTACCGACTTCCACGGTTTTATCAAATAATTGTATCACCTGGTCTGGAGATGCGGTGGTTGCAATATCATAATCCTTTGCTGGCTGATTCATCACCAAATCCCGAACGCAGCCACCGGCAAAGTAGGCAACGAATCCGGCCTTTGTCAGTTTTCCGACGATATGAGAAGCCAGTTCTTTTTCTTTCATTGATTTTGTCCTGTTACCGAATATTAAACCCGCTAAAATGCTTTTCCGGTTCTTTCCAAGAAATGGAAACGTTGTCAACTTTTGCACCAGGAGGACCTTGCTGGCACCATCCAATCAACCGGTTTAAGAAAGCCTCCTCACCTTCCGCAATGATTTCGACGGAACCATCCGGTAGATTTCGGACGCATCCGGATAATTGCAATTTTTGGGCAGCATGTTGAGCGCTTGCTCTAAACAATACACCTTGGACAAAGCCGGAAATATTCAGATGAACCTGTCTGATCATAAACTTCGAAAACGAGGAATGACCAGAAGAGCCAAAAGGCCAAAAAAAGCGGTTGATATAATTAGCGCCCTTAAGCCGATCCATTCAAACAACATCCCTCCAAAAAAAGAAGAGGCCGCCTGCCCCAAATTAAAAAGACTCATTAAAATTGCGAAAAGCGACCCTTCTACTCCTGTTGCATGCGCCAGTGTCGCGGATGATGAGAACAAAGGAAGCAGCACCATATATCCGAATACTCCAAGTAATAGCGAAACTGCAAAAGCGCTTGCATGATTGTGGATTGCTAAAGTCATTGAGATATCAAAAAAGCCAAAGATCACCGCCCAAAAAAGCGCTTTGTGAAGTGGCGCATCTTTAAAAAAATTGATAAAAATGAAACATCCGATGATTGCGCCAAACCAAGTAACGCTGTTTAACACGCCCAAGAAAATTTCGTCAAATTTTAAAATTTCCCTCATGTAGAAAAATAAAGGCGTTCCGATCGCAACTGAGGTGGAAAGGATTAAAAGGAACAAAACAAACCATTTCAGATCCCCATGGATGATGCATCTGAAGCTTTTGATGATGGGCGTCAGGATGTTTTTCTTTTTCAAAGTCCCTTTCCACGGTTTTTCCCGTAAAAATAGGACCGCAACGAGTGATACCAGTGGAAGCATGGCTGTGATTAAGAAAACGTTCTGAGCGCTTATTTTGGCCGCCAAAATGCCCCCTGTGAAGCCACTGGCAACAGCACCTAAGCTTCGGGCACCCCAGGCTATGGATTGATAAGTTTGGGCGCTTCCCTTCCTTGAGTATTCGACGACCAGCCCGTCCGTAATCACATCGGTAGCCGCTAAACCCAAATTTGCGATTGTCATGGATAAAATGAGCCAATTTTGTTCAGGCGGTAAAACGCTCAATAAAACCCATCCCAAACAGGAAAGGATAATGAAAATAATTAAATAAGGTTTGCGCCGAAGCCCAAAAATTGGAAACGCATCCGAAATGGCGCCATAAACAATTTTTAAGAACCAAGGAATCGATACGACTGAGATAATGAAAGTAATTTTTGAAATACTAAATCCTTGTGCTCGAAGATAAAGAGGTAAAGCGATGCCTGCAATTCCCAAGGAACCTTGAATAAAATAGACAACCGCGGCAAGCCGCATAACGTCCCAGTTGAGTAGCATAGATATTTTTAGTCCGAAAAAAATTCCCGCGCGCGTTGTCGACCGGTTAAATTTTTATAATCCTGATAATCGATCCAGATCAAGTCATTTCTAGTTTCGGCAAGACGTTTTACGATTTGAAAACGTTCACCCGGATTGGATTCAAATCTGCGGCAAGTCACATACCGAAAATGAGTATTGCATTTGGGACATTGCTTTACGGTTTTATAATCAAGCCCAAGTTCGCGGCAAGGTCCACAATTACCAAAGGCATCCCCAATAATAAGAATATGCTGCTCAATGTCAGGAAGCTGTTTTTCTTCCCAAACTCTAATCCATACTTTTTTTAATGGATTAATTGAATTCACTCAACTTAACGGTTATGATTAAGGAACAATTAATAAATCATGCTCCCTGACTCTGTCCTTTACTTCAAGCCCAATTTCATCGCCTTTTTTTGCTTTGGAAATAGCGACGTGGTCCATCTGCATAGACTGGATTTTTTGCTTAAACTGAGTCGTGCTTCCTTTAATTAAAACCGTATCGCCAACTGACAATGGTTTTTTTAATTTCACAACCGCTGCGTTTACTTTCGGAAAATAATGAGTCACGGTTCCGATCACTGTAACTTTTACCTTTTTTGTTTGTCTCGCCTTTCTGGTTTGTTTTGGTTTTGTTTTTCCCTTTTTTGCTTTTTTAGTTACTTTTTTCTTCGCTCGAACGATTTTCTTCTTCTTTTTCTTTGCCATAAATCCCTCCGTATGGTCTATTTAATAATTACCCTCCGGTAAGAGGAACAAAACGAACCGGAACCAACCGTTTTGTTGTGAGAGTTCCATTTATTTTCCGGCCTAATACAAGATCTTGCTCCGGTCTGCCCACCGGAACAACCATCAAACCGTTTTCTTTTAATTGCTCAATTAACTTTTTGGGAATTTCATCGGTTGCCGCAGCGATGATAATTTTATCAAACGGGCTCTTTTCAGCCCAGCCATTTCGGCCATCGCTACAGCTTAAATATACGTTTGAATATCCCAAAAAGTTTAATCGTTCTTTTGCAGTCTGGTAGAGATCTTGAACAATTTCTATCGAATAAACCTCTTTAGCCAGTTCCGCCAAAAGTGCCGTTTGGTAGCCGGAACCGGTTCCGATTTCCAGTACTTTGTCTTCTTTTTTCAATGCCAGTTGTTCCAGCATGTACGCCACAATATAAGGCTGGGATATTGTTTGTTGGCAGCCTATCTGGATCGGATGGTCTTCGTAAGCCTGGTCTTCAAAAGCCGGAGGGACAAATACATGCCTAGGAACTTTGAGGAAAGCAGATAAAATATTGAGATCGGTAATTTTTCGAATAGCCAATTGACATTCAACCATCCGTTCTCGGTCTTTTTGATAACGTTCTTCAGACGTTTTCACGAAACGACGTTTGTTTTTTATGGAACCATCGCCTAATATCCAATGTTTTAACGATCGGAGAAAGAAGGACATCGGAAGTTTTTTGTACACCCCAGACGGTTGAATCCGTAATTTTTCCCACCATAGAACTTGAGCATCGCGCTGTTTTTAAAATTCCGGTTTCAAAAATATAACAACTTTTTCTAAAGAAACCGGCGGGTTTCTCCCGTGTTGGTTCCGTGTTTGGAACCGTTGCTTCCGTCCGGCCGCCCACTTTTTGCATCTCAATTTTAGATGAATCTTCAGCATAAGCATAAACAGAAAAAAAGAGCAGAAAGACAAAACCTATTTGCAGCGCTATTCTCATAAGCTCCTCATTCGATAGGAAGCGGTTCTTTTTCTGATTGTTTGATTTGATCCACTAAACCGAGCTTGAGTTGAAACTGATCAACTCCCTTTTGTAATTTATCGTAGGTTCCCCGTGCATGATTGAGATGGGCTCCCAGCAAGCCATAGTCTTCAGAAATCCGTTTAAAGTCATTTTGCATCTTGGACAAGGTTTCTGAAATTTCACGAGCCGCCTGATCCAATCTAAGACCGCGTAAGCCTAGTAAAATGACTTGAAGATAGGCATAAAAACTATTCGGAGATACCGGAATAACCCTGTGCTCCAAAGCATAGGCGCTGAGGGTAGTGTTTTCAACCTCTTCGTCTGAAGCAATGACTTCATAATAAACGTTTTCAGCCGGAATGTACATCAACGCAAAATCAAACGTCCCCTCATCCTGAACGATATAACGTTCCGAAATCGTATCAATGTGGCGTTTTACGTCTCGGGCAAATTCACGCTTAATTTTCTTTTTTTCATCGGGAGTTTGAGTTGTTAACAACCGCTGAAAATTTTCAAGTGGAAACTTTGAATCTATGGAAACGAGATAATTGCCCACAAAAATAACAGCATCGACGCGAGCGCCGTTTCTAAATGGATACTGCAGCTGAAAACGATCATGTGGAATGACCTGACTCAAAAGATCGGCCAACATGAGTTCGCCGAAGTTACCGCGGGCTTTGGGAGCCCGCAGAACATCTTGAAGTTTGCCGATTTCACGGCCGACTTCATATATTTTATTGCTGGATTCTTCAAGCGTCCCAAGACGTTTATAAACATCGCTGATAGCTTTGACAGTTCCTTCTCCGGCCTGCTGGGAGAGCCGAGCGGTTTGTTCTAAATGAGTTCCCACTTTAGCCGTTATTTGCCCCATTTCTTCTCTGAGTAAATGGACGGTTTTGGAGAAAAAATGCCAAATCAGAAAAACAGTCCCTCCGAAACACAAAAGAATGAGCGTGGTCAGCGAAAAAATCATCATTTGTTTTATTTAACAAACGTAACGTTGACGTCTTCCCGGTGAAGACTGGGATCAGCCAGAACAATAATTCTGCTTTTTGAGGCATGTTCTAGTTCGCGAATAGACGTCTGCTCTTCATGGAGCAGCCGCTCCGCCACTGAGGGGTGCGTATAAACATTTAAAACTTTGTCTTTTGAGTGATTGAGGGCCTTTTTGACCTCTTTAATCGTCTGTATGGCCATGGTTGTGATTGATTTGATTGTTCCTTTTCCTGCGCAATAAGGGCAATTTTCGTAAACGGCGCTTTCTAGAGAAGGCCTGACACGCTGACGTGTCATTTCAACAAGGCCAAGTTCGGACATTTGCAGAATATTTGTTTTTGCGCGGTCTTTCTTGACCACATCCTTGAACAGGCGGTACAGATGACGTCTGTGGTCCGCTTTCGACATATCGATGAAGTCAATAATGACAATACCGCCCATATCTCTTAACCGGACTTGTCTTGAGATTTCCTGGGCTGCTTCTAAATTGGTCCGGTACACAGTTTCTTCCAGATCTCTATTGCCGGTAAATTTTCCGGTGTTTACATCTATGGCAACCAAACCCTCGGTTTGTTCGATCACAATGTGGCCGCCGGAACGCAGAAAAACTTTTTTGTTGAACGTTTTTTCGATTTCTTTCTCAATATGATACTTTTCAAAAAGCGATGTTTTCGGATCCTTGTGCCATTCAAGCTTCACTTTACAATCCGGCAAGTAAAGACGCAAAAATCTCCGGATCTGGTGGTAAAGATCTTGATGGTCAACTACAATTTGGTCCATGTCTTCAGTAAAGTAATCGCGGATAATACGTTCAACCAAAACCAGTTCTTGATAAATCAAACTAGGTGCTTTTTTGCGGTGAATGTCGGCTTTAATTCGAGACCATATTTTGGTTAGATATTTAACATCGCGGGCAAATTCTTTTTTGGATTTTCCTTCCCCCGCGGTTCTGACAATAAAACCGCTGTCTTTCGGAAGTTCCATTTGACTAAATGCTTCGCGAATTCGGTCGCGTTCTTTGACATCATCAATTCTGCGCGAGAGGCCGACTTTGCTTTCACCGGGAACAAGAACTAAATAACGGGCAGGAATTGCAACATGCGTGGTAAGACGCGGGCCTTTATCGCGAATGGGCTCTTTTACAACCTGAACAAAAACTTCTTGTCCAAGTTTTAGAACATTTTCAATCCGAGGTATTTCCCCGCGTTCTTTTTTTCCTTCAAATTCAACTTCTTCAAAAGCGGATTCTAAACCAAACGGTGTTTCAACGGCATCCCCAACATAAAGAAAGCCGTCTTTCTTGGTTCCTAAGTCGACAAACGATGCTCCAATACCAGGAACGATTGATTTGACCTTCCCTTTGTAGATATTGCCAAACATTTTGAAACCATCTGCGCGTTCGATAAAAAATTCTTCCAGTTTTCCGTCTTCGAGGATCGCAACTCTCCGTTCGTTCACCTCGAGAGACATGAGGATCTCTTTTTTCATGATATTTAACCATTCTTTCGTTAAATGACGTCATTGCGAGCGAAGCGAAGCAATCCATTACTGTCATTCTGAGCGTAGCGAAGAATCCCAATTCTGAGATCCTTCGGCTTCGCCTCAGGATGACACTTTGTGTCAGATTGCTTCGGCCTTGCTTGGCACGTTGCCTCGCAATGACCATCGAAGTTATTGTTATCATAAGTATTTAAATTTTTTCCACGCTGGCCATGCTGCCGCCGGTATTTTGAGTTTTGAACTGAGACTGTAAAGGTTGAGGCATGTTAACGGCCGGGGTTGAAACGCTTGCCACCGGAACTTTAACAAGGGTCGGTTCCCCTTCTGTATCAACAATAGTAACGGTAATAAAGAAAAGTGTTTCTACTTTTGAATTGTTGTCTCCTTGGGTTCGTCTTTTAGATCTAAAAATTTTCCCAATGCCTGGAATATCACCCAATACTGGAACTTTGTTTTCAGTTGAAACCGACGAGTCGGTCATTAAACCACCAATGGCTATGGTTTCCCCATTTTTAATCAGTACCTGGGTTTGAGCATTCGTAACCGAGAAATTAGGAATCTGCGTTAGAGAACCTGTAGTTGCAAATGTAGTGCTTCCACTTTGAGCACTCACCTCCGGTTTTAAATCAACCAAAATTTCATTTGCGTCATTAATGTGAGGCGTTACCTCCATCACAACTCCTGTTGCGCGATAAGTAAAGCCGGAAATTTCAAAGCTGCCCGTCGTTTCATTGCGTTCGAATGCAGGCAAAGCAATGTCGGTGCCAACTTGAATTTTCGCTTTTTGATTATTGAGAACTGTGATTCTAGGGTTTGAGATGACCCTTGTGTTTTCGCGCGTTCTTAAGAAATTAAGAGTTGCAGCAAATGAGCTGAAACTAAGAGTTCCCAAGGTGTAAGAATTCCCTGTAGTTGACGTGGCAGAAAGCGGAAATCCACTAGGATTAAACAGATTTGGCGCACCAGCAGTTGGAGCCGCAGTCGAAGAGTTCGGATTGATATTTGGAAAGTAATTGCCGAACACGCGCTCAAAAGGATCGGTATTTTCTGATCGGTTAAATGCATTAAATGGAAAACTTGAAGGTCGAGAGCTGCCGGTAATTCCTCCTGTAGGTGTCCATTGAATTCCTAAATTTTCACCTTCTTGTAATTGAGTTTTTATGATTTTTGAATCAATATGCGCCTGAGGTGTGCTTTTGTCCAGTTTTGCAATGACTTGTCTAACTTTACGTAAATTAGTGGGTATATCGCTGACCACGAGCATATTTGTTCTTGCAACGGATTTGACATGTCCGCGCTCAGACACAATATCTTTAACCGCCGTTTCTGCTTCAGCTGCCGTGGTATAGTTTAAAATAAACGTTTCGGTAACCAGTTCTTCAGTCGCTAAATTGTCTTTTGTGGTCACTCGAATGATATTCCCTGCCCTTTCATAAACATAACCGTAGGTTCTCAGAACAACATTCAAAGCGTCTTCCCAGGGAACATTTTCTAAACGAATGGTTACCGTTCCTTGAACTTCAGGACCGGCGACAATGTTGATCCCGCTTTTCAAACTCAAAATTCTGAGTACGTTGCTGATATCCGCATCTTTAAAGTCAATCGAAACGATTCCGGGGGTTACATCCGTTGTTGATGCGTCGGCAGGGGGTGTTGCTTTTGTGGGCTCAGAAGCTGGAGCTTTGGCAACTTCCTGAGTTGTGTTTGTCGGCTGGGCCGGATCTTGAGCAAAAATGTTTGAGGTAAGAAAAATCAAAGCAATTACGAAGCACAAAGGCATTCGCAGCCAAAACTTCTTTATTTGTTCCATATAGGCGACTCCTGGTTCATCTATCAAAAAACGATTCTAATTAACCGTTCTTCTTCAAGTATTGCTTCATCAATTCGTCGTCGGGACGAAGCGGAATTTTAAACGTTTCTTCATCTTTTTGAAACGTTACTTCTTGAACCGTGATTTCCTTCAGCAAAAAACCCTGAAACGTTTGACCTTCACGTACAATTTCATTGTTCACGATTGCGTAAGACTGGCCTTTTTTGTCAACCACAATGCCTTCAAGTCTTAATTCACCGTGTGATAATTGCGTATTTGTAAAATTTTGAGTTGCCGGAGAAAGGAAAGGATCCCTTTTCCCATGGCTATCATAACGAAATTCATCGCCGAATACCAACGAAAAATCAGGTAAAAATACAATTAAAAGCGAGACTATAATAGCCAAACTCACTCGGCCATTCAAGAGGATCATGTGATGGTTGGGTGTTTAATAAAGGCAGTTAACGTTAAAGTGCCCTGTCTGAGTCCAGTCGCTCCATCAGCTCCTTCGGTAATCTGTAAATCATGGACAGCGAAGCTTTTTGGGTAACTTTCGAATGTATTAATGAATTTCCCAAGAGCATGGTAAGAACCTTCTACAACAAGCTCATAACTAACGGGAATGTATTTTTTGTCGAACGGGGCCGGCAGCTCTAAAACTTTAGCGGAAGGTCTAGAAGCGCTGATTTTAACCTCTGATTCGCTCGCAGCCGTAGATATAGTTTCAATCAATTTATCCGTTTCTTGCGGTTCAAAAAATTCTTCTCTTAACTTCTTTATTCTTGCGCCAAACTGCTCTTTTTGTTTTATCATACCCGGAATTTTTGCGATTTTTAAATTAGCCTGGCTAATTTTTTGTTTTAGATTTTTAACTTCGGTACTTAATTTTTTTGCCTGCAGGGAAAGCGGCAAAAAAATGAATAAAATAAAAACGAGCAATGCCCCGGCAACCATGCCGTTTCGAATCAGAGTTTTCCGGTCAATCGATTGAAGCCAAGCCTTGATGTCAGTTAACGTAATTTTGGGAATGGTTATGTTTTTCATTTCTTTTCGGCGCCTTCCGTCTTAAAGCTGGCTGTGAATTGGGTTGTATCAATATTTTCAGATGTTTTTTGGCTGCTTGTCGTCACCGCAACTTTTAAACGACTTTTGACCGTTGGATTAACTTGAGAAACGGGGCCTAAAAATTTTTCCATTTCGACTTTCAACGCATTTGCAAAATTTTGTATGTCAATCAACTTTGAAGTACTTCCCACAGACTGAGAAAGACCGGTAATGGCAAGATCCAGATCTTTCTTTTTGCGGCTAAAATTAATTCCGGTTAACCAAACACTTTTTGGCATTAAATCGCTGATTGAATTAAGAATGCGGGACGTTGTTAACAACGGATCTACCAAACTGTCGTAAAAGTCAACTTCGGTGGTAATGGAGGAACCCAGTTCACTTTCCAGAGCATCCGCTTGAGCGCTTTTCTCGGCCATTTGATTCCATTGTTTTTGAAGCGCCACATATTCACTCCGCACTCGGACATAAACAATTAAATTATAGATTGAAAGGACGAGTACAAAAAAGAAAATACCAAACACAATTTTTTGATAAGGGATGTGGATGTGCTTAACTTCCTTAAAACGAAGTTCTTGGGGTAATAAATTAATAACGATCATCTGGGTCGTATGGCTAAGCCGATGCTGACCGGCAAGTAAGGGATCAATTCCTTCAGAGAATTTTTGTCAATTTCGTCTCCGATCGTCATCTGATCCATCGGATTCCAGATTTTGACCGGCAATTCGAGATGTTGTTCCAATAATTTTGGCAAAACACTAAGCTGAGAAAGTCCTCCCGAAATATAAAGTGTTTCCAATGCAACCTCTGTCTGCCGCTGATTATAATAATAAGTGATCGAAGATTTAGTTTCTTGAAATAACCGAGCCAAGCCTTCTTCTATGATCGCCGCTTTGTCGGTTTGATTTAAATCGAGCTTCAACTGCATTTCAAATGCTTGTTCATGGGAAACATTCAGTTTTCTGTGAATCATTTCAGTTAAATCCGTCCCCCCAAAAGCGATATCTCTTGAAAAAACAAGTGTTCCTTTGTCTACGATTCCGAAACCGCTGTCTGTTGCACCCAAATCAAGCAGAGCAACGCAGTGGTTTTTGGCATCCGGATTTGCGTGCTGAAATGCGTTTGTACAAGCAAGCATATCAACATCAATTAAGTCCGGCTTCAATCCGGCAGCTTGGACCATTTGGATTAAGCGTTCCACCTCCGTTTTACGGGCAGCCACTAAAATCACGGGCATCGTCGCTCCATTCTCATTCGATTGAGCGCTGGCTTCATTAATAATTTGATAATCAAAAATAACCTCGGAAAGACTAAACGGCAGATACTTTTCCGCCTCATAACGAATAGAACTTGCGAAATCGGCGCGGCTCATTTTTGGAAACGATAAAAACCGAATGACGACCCCCTGACCTTTTAAAGAAACGCTTACCCGTTTGGATTTAAAACCGTTTTCTGCAAAAAAATTTTTAATTTGATCGGCTAAAGGCTGATCTTGAACAATCTGTTTGCGGGCACACCGTTCAAGGACTGGCCGATTCTCCCGCCAAATGATTTCGGAAGCAACTAAGTTGAAACGTCCGACGTTTAAACCCAGCGTTCGGAAGAGTTCCGACTCAACAGGCTTTTTGGAATTGAGTTTTACAAATTGATTTACGAGGTTTCGCAACCGATTGATATCTATTTTTGGCATCGCCATATTTGGCAAAAGTAAAGGGTATAAATTATCAAAATTAAGGTTAAAAATCCATGATTATCATAATGACCGATTAAAAATCGAAAAATGAGCAAGCTTGCTTTTTTCCAGAACGTACTGAGCACTTGTCCACAAACATCCGAAGGCGTATTGAATTCCCTTTCCCCAGCCAATGGATGAAGCTTCCGGAAAGTAACGGGTCGGACAGGAAACTTCCCCGATTCTATATCCTTGAAAAATGACTTGGGCTAATATTTGATTGTCGAACATAAAATCGTCTGAATTTTTTTCGAATGGAATTGATTGAAGTACTCTCCTATGGAATGCTCGGTAACCTGTATGATATTCGGAGAGTTTTCTCCGAAATACGACATTCTGGAAAAATGTAAGTAATCGATTGACCCAGTACTTGGTCCTGGGCATTCCGCCCTTGACCGCTTCTCCTCCTATAATTCTAGAACCTAGCATCATATCATAAACTTCATAACAAATAGGCGTCACCATGGCAAAAATCAATTTGGGCTCATACTGATAATCCGGATGCAGCATGACAATGACGTCGGCATCCTTTGCAAGTGCTTGTCGATAGCACGTTTTCTGGTTTCCGCCATACCCTAAATTCTGATCATGTAAAAAGACTTCCAAACCCAGCCGTTTCGCAATCACAACCGTCTTGTCGCTGCTTTTGTCGTCAACCAACAAGATTTGGTCGACCGCTCCAAACGGAATATCTTGAACGGTTTTAACCAATGTTTTTTCAGCATTATAGGCCGGCAAGACGGCGATAATTTTTTTCCCGTTTATCATTCTATATATGAACGGCCAAAGAAACGATAAACTGATGGATAAAAATCTGGGAAGTTAAGAATGGCGCAGGAATAACTCATCGATAAAATAATTCCAGTTTGCATGTGTTACCACAAGAGTAGATAGATTTTTTTAGCCAGGGATCTGAGCCGGTAGTACTCATTGACGGGCCTGTCATCTGTCAGAGGAGTTTTGTGGGTCACAGATAGATTATCATAAAACTTGTTAAAGTCGACTTCGTTACTCAAAAGAAGATCAAAAATTTGTTCCGGAAATTTGTCGGTCCATTCCATTAAATCTTTTTTTGCTTGTTCCGGCAATCGTCCTGCAAGCTCCTTGGCGTCGAGTTTGGGGATTGGTGATTCGGATGCCAGAAAATGACAGCCCCACCCCTCGATCGAAAAAAATTGACGCACATAAGGAAATGATTCACGCAACGACTTTGTCATTGCAGCAAGGTCCTTTAGGTCGCCTCCCGGAGCCCAAACTTGGAGAATCCCTGTTTTTCTAAGGCGTTTTTTTACACTCTGATAAAACTCTGTAGAATACAAGAGGCTTGATGCCGCAGCGGAAATAGGCGGCGGGGGATCGACCACAATGACATCAAACATTTGATCGGTTCGGTCCAGGTATCTCCTCCCATCGTCGATGATTACGTCTGCCTTTCTGTCGTGTCCGTTCAAGATTTCATTTGCATCATCAAAATAAAATGGGAACAATTTTACCACGGACGGAACAAGTTCAATCGCAGTGGTTCGAATGCCCCATGAGGCCATGGAACGAAAGCTTGCCCCCATTCCCAAACAAATTGTGAGACCTCGTACGGGCGCTTTGTGCAAATGCACCATGGGCCAATGCGCCATTAATTTAGTGATTGTTGTGAGTTTGGTTACTGATTGGCCATTAACAATTAATTGTTTTTCCATGCCCATCCCAGTCGCAACAACCGTTGCAGTATGATCATGAAGGACATATTTCTTAGGAAAAATCATTTCAAATGTCCCTCCCAACAGGAAGAAAGCCACGCAACAAGCCAGAGACAAGCACGAGAGGAAAACCGTTTTAGCACGAAAGCTCAAGCAACTATCTTCCTTTTTTAATAGCATGAGAAAACTCAACAACCACAGCAGAAGCACGATTAAAAAACAAGTCACATAGTTGCCAAATAAAGGAATAAAAATAAATCCCGCGAGCATGGGGCCTATAATACATCCTAACAAATTTACGGAATAAGCAGTGCCGGCCAGATGAGGGTAAGACCTGGAATTTGTATCAATCATGAATGGTGTCATAATTCCCGTCAGGAAGCTAATAGGAGCAACTCCTGCCGCAATTCTTGTCAGAGCGGACCAGGGAATATCAGGCCGACAAGAATAAAGTGCCGTTGCAGCCAGAGGACCGAGAAGAAACCAAAAAAACAAAATTTGAAATTGTTTCTTGGGGTAAAGAAATTTCCGATAAACCCATGTTCCAAGAAACGTAAACAAAAGATAAATTGCTAGAATTGAAGCAAAGGAATAAACCTCAGTTCCCGCATAAGGCACATAGATTCTAGCCCACACAACTTCAAGCGCCAAGGAACCTAGCCCTAAAACAAAGAGTGCGATCAGAACTAACTTTGGCATATTCCGCCTATCAATCTGAGAGCCGAGTTTGGTTTCAAACAGTTGCGGAGACTTTTCGCTAGAAGTTACCGCGAGCAGAAAAGCGAAAAGAGAAATGCAAAGATTTACGTTAACTGCTATCCAACTTGTCCCTTTGAAACCCAAAAGCTCAATGAATACAAAGGCAGACAATAACACTCCCAGAAAGGATCCCGTTACATTTAAAAGGTAGAGATGACTAAAGTGAGATTCGTGGTCCGTCAAACGGAGATTCTCCAAATAAGCGAGTGCTACTGGAAACGTTGCACCCATTGCAACGCAGAATGGCAAAAGCGTAATTAAAATCGCAACGAATGTCGCTAAAAAGTAGACCCCAGAGCTCGACATAGGCAGGCTAAGCAATGTTTGTCTGCCAAGTGAAATCAATTGAGGTACTGTCATTCCCCCGACTGCAATCAACAACTCAAGGATCGCGTAAGGCTTTAATTTTTGCTTTATAAACCAGGGGTTAAATTGACATGTAATTTTTCCTCCGAAATATGAACCGAGCGCCAACCCCATCATAAAAATGGATAGAACGGAAGATACAACAGGTGCGTTTACGCCGTAGCTTGCCAACATAAGTCGAAGCCAAACGGTTTGGTAAAGGAGTGCACAAAAACCAGATAGAAAAAAGAAGACTTTTATGAAAATCATATTTTATCGAACTCGATCCGAAATTTCACGCAAGCAAATCCAGCGAAGTTTTATTGGATGTCAGATGAGTTCCAATCAATGGAATCAAGCTGCGCATTTGTTTGTCATTGGGTTCTCGTCTTAAGTAGCGAATTAAATAAACAGCAGCCGGCTCCCATTCGGTGCGGAGGTAATGATACCAGACAAGATTTCGAAGAGCGAGACGGCAATCAGGATCCAGTTTGAGTGCATATTTCCAGGTTTCCCGTGCTTTTTCAGGTTGATCAATATCCATGAAAAATAGTGCATAATTATTATAAAGCACCGCATTTCTTGGTTGGAGTTGAATGGCTTTCTCGTGAAGAGGTTTTGCTTCTTTGAATCGTTTCGTTTTCCTATAAACAACAGCTAATTGGTCATAAGCACCCGCGCGTTTGGGATCCCGCTCAATAACCTGTTTCAAATAATTTTCTGCTTCATCAAATTTTTCTGCCGCCACACAAGCCGTCCCTAAAGCAAGAAGTGCGTCGGTGGATGAATGAAGAGACAATGCTTTTTTGAACAGTTCAACCGAACGTTCATACTTACCCTGATCTAATTGATTGATGGCGTAATAATAATAAATTCTAGAATCCGGACGAGGGGCCTGCTTGAGAGCAGATTGCCACAACATTTCGCCTGTTTTCCAATCTGGAATTCTCTGAAGAGTCAAAAAAGTATAAGGAATTATTAGAGTGACAAAAACTAACAAAACAACACTTGTCATTCCCGCATACTTTAAGCGGGAATCTATGGATCCCCGATAAAAACGTTCGGGGATGACATTCTGCAAAAGAACAAAAAATGCGGTGAAGAAACCAATCATTGGAACATAAAGATAGCGGTCATTCATAATGCTTGGAAGAGGCGCGATGAGATTCGAAACAGGAATCAAACTGACCAAAAACCAGCTGAACCAAAAAGCGGCCTGTTTATTTCGTTTGTTCAAGATCCATAAGAATACAAAAAATAAAACGAGGCTCAAAGCTGAAAATAAGACCGGAAGCGTCAAAATAGACTTGTAAATCTGAGAGGAATATAAAATATTCTGGTGGTGAGGAAATAAAAGCAACAACCAATATTTCCAAAAAACAGTCATCATGACAAATAGATTGGTCAGATAAGAACCGCCATGGTAAGTATATATTTCGACGTCGGTGGCCGTTCCAAAAATGGTTAAACCTGTTACGACAACACACAGAATGGCTGTTGCCATATAAAACCAAGCTCGTTTGCGAAACGCATGACAGCCGTTTAATAAAAAATGGTTGATCAGGAAAATGATCAAGATGAAAATAACCACGTTGGGTTTAGACAGCAAACCCAAAACAAAGAATCCCAACGTGATGAGCAGCTGCCTTCTCTCGTGTTTGGGATTGGTCGCAGCTTTCCAGTAACCAACTATGGCAAGCAGCAGGAAAAAGGTGGACAGGACATTTTTTCGTTCTGCGATCCAAATTACCGATTCGATCTGTACCGGATGGATTACAAATATAAACGATACAAAGAGTGCAATTAAGAAGTTCTTTTGAATCAGGTAAAGCAAATAAAAAACCAAACAGGCGTTGAAGAAATGAATAACAAGATTAGTAAATCGAAAACCAAACGGGGTCAGGTGCCAGACTTGATAATCTAACGCATAAGACAGCATCGTTACCGGAACATAAAGCGTAATGTAGTGGCGTTTAACGAGGTGCCAGATCCGGTCAAAACCAAATATTTTTATATCCGGATTCCGGACAACAAGCTCATCATCATCTAATCCAATAAAGTCATAATGAAGAGCTGGAGAATAAATAATGAGGACGGTTGAAACCAAAAGCAGAACGACGAGAAGTAACTTCGTTCGGTGGGTCATAAATAAAAAACCTACCCACTCATATAAATGAATGGGTAGGTTTTCAAAACCAAATTAAGCTACAGCTGTTCCACTGCAACTACTACTCGCCACCGTTGAAGCAGACCTTAAAACACCGGTGTGATCAATGCAGAAGTCTGAAGCCGATGATCCAGTCTGAGAAGCAGCGGTCACTGTATAGCCTGCGGCACTGGATAAGTAGGCTAAGGTATGACCGTGTTTCGTGGTCGTATCAAGCCATGACGAATCCAGATACGGAGGGCTGGCACCCGTTAAAGCAGCAGCATTCGCTGGATAAGCGGGCGGACTTTGTGCAGCCCGGTAACTTTCAGAGGCCGTACTAAAGGCTCTTAAATCACCTTTCACTGAACCGTCATTGGCATTAACCCGTGCGCGAAGTAAGTTCGGAATCGCAATCGCTGCGAGAAGTCCGATGATCGCAACCACGATCATTACTTCAACTAGGGTAAATCCTTTTTTTCCTGTCTTATGTTTCATTTTAATGCCTCCTTTATCGACTATCATAAGTACTTCTTTGCCTTTTGGGCTGACATTCGTATATCAAGACCCGTGCCAAAAAACTGCTAGTCGACATGAGTTAAACGCTTTTAATATAAGCGCTTTTTTAATAACTACTTGTATCTTTTTACGACCACCTTACTAAAAAACTTTAAAAGAAGTATGCACTAAAAACGTCAAAAAATTTTTACAGAGTATGGATTTTTTTACAAATAGGCAGATTTTTAACCGGAAAGTATATTACCCCCGGCAGGACAGTTTGTTCCGTCGGCAGATAAGGCGGGCGCGTTGGTATAGACATAAATCGCGTTCAAGTTACTGATACAGTAACTTTTAACGCCGGTGTAGTTAATGCTTACGGGAACCGCGGTAGCTGTGAATGTAGCGCCAGAATTGCCTGTTTTTAATTCAAAGGAGTAACCGCTTTTTTGGCCGGTAACCAGATCAGAGGGAATGTAATTGGAGCCTAGAGTGGCCAAATTACTCGGATAAACGGGGGCATTATTTAAAAACATTTCCGCTCCGACGGAAATTGTTTTTAATGACGCTTGGGCGATACTTTCATTGGCCCGGACCCTAGCTGCAAGACCGCTCATGGTTGCAATGGACGCAACAACAGCGATGACCACCAGGACGATCATCAATTCAACTAGGGTAAAGCCGAATTCGGAACTTTTATTTTGATCAGGGATCATGGAAGATTTTCAAGGCCATATTTTTTTACTTTATAATGAAGGGATTGACGCGTTAAATTCAATTTTTTGGCAGCCCGGTTCTGATTCCCGCGCGCGTTTTTAATCGCCTGCTTGATTAACTCAGATTCATAAGATTCCAGCGCTTTCCTTAAATTATTATTCCTGTTTATCGACTTGTTGGAAGAAGAACTAAAGTTGCCTTGGCCAATTGCTTGAGAAACCATTTCTGGATCAATGGTTGCTTGATCGGTTAAGGCGGTCAGTCGCTCGATCACATTTTCTAACTCGCGGATGTTCCCGGGCCATGAATGGCTTTTAAATACGTTTAAAGCTGCTTCGCTTAATTTAAATTTTACATTGAATCCACGTTTTTCACCGTGGCTGTTCAAAAAATAATTTACAAATAATGGAATATCTTCAACCCTGTTTCGGAGCGGCGGTATCACAATGGGGATAACGTTTAACCGGTAAAAAAGATCCTCTCTAAACCGTCTCGTTTTGATCTCATCGATCAAATTTTTACTGGTAGCAGCAATTAAACGGAAATCTATATGAATATCTTTGATTCCCCCAACACGTTTTAAAATCCGTTCTTGAAGCACCCGTAATAATTTTGCCTGAAGGGAAAGCGACATGTCGCCGACTTCATCTAAGAAAAACGTTCCATTTGCCGCCAATTCAAACAAGCCAAGTTTGGACGCCACGGCTCCCGTAAAGGCGCCTTTTTCGTAACCAAAAAGCTCGCTCTCAAGCAAAGTTTCGGGAAGCGCCGCACAATTGATGCTCACAAAGGACCCATTCTTCCGTTTCGAATGATAATGAATTGCCCGCGCAACCATTTCTTTTCCGACGCCGCTTTCGCCTACCACTAAAACCGTGCTTTCGGTTTTGGCAACTTTTTCGATCAATTTGAAAATTTCCTTCATTTCCTGAGTTTTCCCAATCAAATTTTTGATTTGATAGCGGGCTTGGAATGATTTGTCACCCAGATTTTTTTCTATCACCAATCTTTTTTGGCTCAGCGTTTTTTGAACCGCTTTCAAAAGTTCTTCAATTTTAAACGGTTTAATTAAGTAATCATTTGCTCCCGCGCGTATCGATTCGATCGCAGACTCTAAGGATGCGTGGGCAGTTATGATTAAAATATTAATTTCAGGGTTCAATGCTTTTACTCGCTGGATTAATTTTAATCCGTCCATTTCGGGCATGAGTAAATCGGTAATAATTAGATCTGGATTTTTTTGGGAAACGTCTTGTAGGCCTTCGTTTGGATTTTGATAACAATTCACATGAAACCCCTCTGTTTCCAAGGCTTCTTTCAACGTCATGCAAACGTTTTGCTCATCATCAATAACAAAAATTTTCTGCTTATCCATTAAATTTGAACGGGTAAAATGATCTGGACCCGCGTTCCCTTCCCTTGCTTACTGTCAACCTCAATTCGGCCACCGTGCTGACCGACAATCTTATTCGCTTGCGCCAAACCCAAGCCGGTTCCATTTATTTTTGTCGTCGCAAAAGGGATAAATAATTCATTCATGATTTTCGGATGCAAGCCATCTCCAGAATCTGAAATTGATATCGTAACATAATTGTGATTCTTCTCACAATCCACGGTTAAAGTTCCCTCCTTTTCCATGGCTTCATAAGCGTTCGTTATAACATTCATACAAGCTTCCTTGATTTGTTCCGGATCTGCTTTAATTTTAATATTTTTACCCTTATACAAGAGCTTGATTTTAATATTTGATTTAAATACGTCATGATGCTGTAAAAGTAGAAATATTTCGTCAAAAAAGCGTTCCAAAACAATTTCTTCAGGCTGGATCTGGGTAGTACGGGCAAAATTTAGAATACCGCTGAAGATCCGGTTGATTCTTAACGATTCATCTACTATAGCGCTCATTAACTTTCTCTGCTTGTCGTTAAGCTGATCACTTAATTGCTTAGAAATAAGCTCAACCGCAGCACTGATCGAAGCCAACGGGTTTCGAATTTCATGCGCAATGTTGGAAACAACTTCTCCCAAAAAAACGAGGCGTTCCTGCGATTTCATTTTTTGTTCAAGGCGTTGAATCATACGTGAAAAATAATAGGTCAAGATGGCGACCAAGAAGAAAACGGTGACTTGGACATAACTGGCATAAAACAAATAAATGCTTTCCCGCTCCATTGTGAATACTGGTTTTGGAAATAGAATTTTAAAGGAGGGAAACCAGCGGTGATGAACCAAAATAACGGTTGTGATAAAGCAAATCGCGCTACCTGATGCCATATAAAAACTGGATGTCGGAGAAAGAATCAATCCGGCGCTGAGAATGGACAGGATATAAATCGATGCGAACAAACTGTCAACCCCGCCCGTGTAATAGATGAGTAGACTTTCTAAAATTAAATCGCAGCCAATCTGAATCCACGCCAGTTTATTTAAGTTTATTCCGGTAATAAGCCACGACACGTAGAGCACACTCAAAAAAGAAATCAGCGCAATGATCGAATAAAAAACGACTGCTTTTACTGGAAAAATAAATTGCGCATAAAAAAGCAGGCATGCGCCGATCAATAGGCGCGAAATGATTAATACACGCAACCGTTTAATGAGCACGGTCAGAGTAGTCATGGGCATTATTGGATGGCGTTGGTTAATGTGAGGATGGGCAGAAACATGGCTATTACAATGGTGCCGATGACGACACCCAGGAAACCAATCACAAGCGGTTCGATCATGGACGTTAACCCGTTTACCGAATTATCCACTTGAACATCGTAAAAATCCGAGATTTTACCCAACATTTTATCCAACTCGCCGGTTTCTTCACCAACGGCAATCATGCGGACCACCATCGGCGGAAATATTTTCTTCTTGGCAAGCGGCGCAGAAATGCTTTCGCCTTCTTTAATTGAAGTTCTGACTTCAGAGATAATACGTTCAATTCGAACATTTCCACCTGTTTTCCCCACAATCTCAAGAGCGGCCAAGATGGGGACGCCACTTTTCACCAAAGTTGATAAAGTTCTTGAAAATTTGCTGATCGAAACTTTCATAAATAACGTTCCAAAAATAGGAAGCTTAAGTTTTAATCCATCAAACCAATAGCGGCCTGCTTTGGTTTTAATATAATATAAGAAGGCAAAGATACCGCCCATCACACCGCCGACAATCAAAAAGAAATTGTGTCTTAATATATCGCTGATTGCAATCAATATCCTGGTCGGCGTCGGAAGAGGTGCGTTCAAAGAAACAAAAATCCCTGCAAACTGAGGAATCACCCACGTCATCATACCAAAGGTAATAATGAGCGCCATGGATGAAACAACCGCGGGATAAACCAGAGCAGATTTAATTTTCTTCTGCAAAGCCGTTGTTTTTTCAATATAGGTAGACAGTCGGTCTAGAATTTCTTCAAGCCTTCCGCTAGATTCACCCGCTTTCACCATGCTGATAAAAAGTCCGGAGAAAATCTTTTTATGTTTTTCCAATGCTTCCGATAAACTTTTTCCGCTCTCTACGTCATCTCTCAAATGAAGTACTGTCTTTTGCAAGGCGGCATTCTCAGCCTGTTCGGTTAATATGCTTAAAGATTGCACTAAAGGCACGCCGGCCTCAACCATCGTGGCCAATTGACGTGAAAACACAACGATATCATCAGCTTTTATTCTGCCGCCACGTTTTGCCGTAAAAATATCTTTTGAAAAAAAAGAAGATTTAGTTTTTACTTCATTGATTCGAATAATCAGAAACCCTTCTTGTCTTAATGCAGAGACAACATTGTTGACATCAGCTGCTTCCCTTTTGCCGTTTAAATTTTTTCCTTCTTTGTCTTTAACGATGTATTCAAATTGAGGCATATTTTATCCTTTTAGTCAGAAACCATTGTTACTCGAAGCACTTCCTCTAACGTTGTTTGACCTTCCTTAAAACCCGTCATTGCATTTTCAAATAGTGTTCGCATTCCTTTCTTTCTCGCTATTTGATCCACCGCATCGCTTGAAGCATTATCAATGATCAGTTGTTGTATATCATTGTCTACAACTAAAACTTCCATAGCCCCCAGACGACCGCGATAGCCTGTATTTTTACAATGCTGACATCCTGCGCCCCGGTAGGCCGCGACCCCTTTTAAGGATGAACTAACTTCTGCTGGTAAATGGTTTAAAACTTCTTTCGAGATTTCACATTCTTTTCGGCAATGAGGACAAATTCGCCTGAGCAATCGTTGTGCCGTGGCGGCGATTAAAGAGGAGGCAATCAGAAATGGTTCCACGCCCATATCGGTCAACCGCGCAATGGCACCGGCTGCATTATTGGTATGAAGCGTGCTAAACACTAAATGTCCGGTTAAAGCAGCTTTGACTGCGATGTCGGCTGTTTCTCCATCACGAATTTCACCGACTAGAATAATATCCGGACTTTGCCTTAGAAGTGACCTTAAACCGCTTGAGAAGGTTAATCCTATATCCGGGTTCACCTGAGTTTGGGTGATTCCGTGAAGCTGGTATTCGATCGGATCTTCAACAGTCATAATGTTTCGTTCTTTTGTATTCAATTGATTTAAAATGGAATAAAGCGTTGTTGATTTTCCGCTTCCGGTCGGGCCTGTTACCAGAATCATTCCGTAAGGACGTTTGATTGAGTCTTGAAACTTTTGAATACTTTCTTTTGAAAAACCCAAATCAGCGAGGCCGGATTTCACGCTTGCTTTATCTAAAACGCGAAGCACGGCCTTTTCTCCGTGATGGGTTGGCAAAATCGAAACGCGAAAATCAATTTCTCGGTTTTCAAATCGCGCCTTAAACCGGCCGTCCTGGGGCAAGCGTTTTTCGGTAATGTCTAAGGTCGAAATAATTTTGATTCGGGTTAAAATTGCATTGTACATATTCCGTGGCGGTGAAAAAGCATTTTGAAGCGCCCCGTCGATTCTGTATCGGATTCGTAAACGGTCGGCAAAGGGTTCAAAATGAATGTCAGAAGCTCTGTTTTTAATAGCTTCTTGCAAAACCAAATTGACCATTCGAATAACCGGCGCTTCGTCTGCGGTGTGAGCATCCTTACCTTGCTCAAAGTTCGTCTGAGTTTGATCCACCACTTCAACTGAATCAGGATCCAGATCTTCAAACATATCTTCCAATTTGACATCGTCTGAATAATAGGTTTCGATCGCAGTTTGAATATCTTTATGCGCCACAATGATCGGCCGGACATTGCTTGACTGAGTGATTTTTTTTATGTCGTCAATGGCAGACATATCCAACGGATCGCTCATGGCAAGCGTCATCACGTTTCCGATTTGAGAAACTGGTAAAACCTCGTATCGTTCTGCGATTTTCTTCGGAATCATTTTTAATACTTTGGGTTCCACTTTAAAAGCAGTGAGGTCTAAAACCGGAATGCTGAGTTCTGAACTAAGAAGAAACATGAGATCTTTTTCTGGAATAAATCCTTCGTCCAACAAAATTCGAATTAGCTTCTTCTTCGAAGTTTTCTGCAATGCCTGAGCGCGTTTTAATTCCAGCACGGAAACAACTTTTGTCTTTTTCAAAATCTCAATCAGCGTAGGCAGATACGTTGTTGACATCAGTCTATCTCCAACTCTTGATCGCCTGCCGTTACGCGATAAACCTCATCAAGGGAAGTATCACCCGTTAAAGCTTTTTGTATACCGCTTTCTCTTAGTGTGCTCATTCCCTGCCGTCTGGCGCACTGTTTAATATCTTTCCCTGAAGCATGTTTCAAAATTAGATCTTTCACTTCGGGTGTTAACATTAAAATCTCAGAGATGACTGAACGGCCTTGATATCCGGAGGAACGACATTTTGAGCATCCTGCCGGATGGAAAAAAGTGTTATTTTTTGGGTCTAAATTTAAACGTTTGATGAATTCTTGATCAGCGTTGACCGCAGTTTTACAGCTTGAACAAAGTTTTCTCACCAACCGTTGAGCCGTCACCATGAGAACAGAAGAGGTAATCAAAAATGGTTCAATTCCCATATTCAGCATTCGAGTAATTGAACCGGATGTGTCATTGGTGTGAAGTGTGCTTAACACCAGATGGCCGGTCAATGCAGCTTTAATGGCAATATCCATCGTTGTTAGGTCACGGATTTCACCAATGAGGATAATGTCCGGATCTTGTCTTAATATGGAGCGTAGGGCCAGGGGAAATGTGAGCCCGATCTGTTCCCGGATATTAACTTGATTAATTCCTGACACTTCATACTCAACCGGATCTTCGACCGTTGTAATGTTTTTATCGGGTGCATCCAAAAATGCCAAAATCGAATAAAGAGTCGTTGTTTTTCCACTTCCAGTTGGCCCAGTGACCAAAATCATACCGTGAGGTTTTATGGAACATAATTTGAGATCGTTTATTTCTTTTTCTGAAAAACCGAGTTTTTCGAGGCTGTGAGATTGAGTTTTTTTATCCAGAATACGCAAACAAACTTTTTCGCCGAAGCTGGTTGGCAATATAGATACACGAATGTCGACTTGGCGGTCTTGTACTTTGATCTTAAATCTTCCGTCCTGAGGAATTCTTCGTTCAGCAATATTTAATTGGCTCATGACTTTAAAACGAGACACTAAAGCAGAGCCCATATTTTTGGGCGGTGAAGAAACTTCTTCTAGCAAACCATCCACCCTGCATCTTACTCTGATCGAATTTTCCCACGGCTCTATAAATAAATCACTCGCTTTTCTTCTAATCGCGTCGAGAAGAAGCAAATTAGCTACTTTAATAATGGGTGTTTCTTGAGCCTGTTGAAGCAAACTTACCGTTTCCTGCTGATCTTGTTCCTTTTGCTCTTGAACGATACGAACCAATTCCTGGATTGCCTCTTCAGAATTTAAATTTTCATTGATTTGTCCGTTTGGATAAAATCGTAAAAGTGCGGTGCTCATTTCCCGGGGCAAAGTAACAGCCGTCCGGATCCTCATATTGGTAACGGCTTTAACATCATCCACTAAGCCTAAATCGGAAGGATTTTCCATGGCTATGGTCAACGTATCCTGATAACGGGATATGGGGAGAACGTGACGCTTATGGGCGAACGCTGCCGGAATTAAACGGATAACATTTTCATCCGGAACAAAATGATTAGGATTGATGGAAGCGCATTGATATTCCTCTGCCAGAAATGAAATTAACTGGACCTCATTTAAAAGCTTATGTTTTAAGATCAATTCCGTAAAATCTTCAGTGGAATTCTTTTTTTCGTTGATGAGCAGCTCAACGTTTTCGTCTTTGACAAGACCTTGTTTGACCATTTTCTTTAAGATCCGTTCATTGATGGCATCGTTCATAGAAACATCCTATGGTTTTTGAACGGTTTTGGGTTGGTTATGAGAAGCGTTGCGAATGGACGTCGTCATGTTTTCGCTGCCGCGTTTTACGGAACTTGCATCGATATGAAAATACTGCTCAAGAACTTTCGTAATCTCGCTGGTCGTTGCAACGAAAGTTTGAACTTTTGCTTTTGTAGAGGCTTCGATAGCACGAATGGCTTCTTCGTTTGTGGGATCAGACATAACGAGGGTCAGTAAATTCCCAATCCGTTCAAGAGGGACGCATAAATATTTGGCGATTAATTCCTTTGGGATTAATTTTTCATTTGATTCATTAAAGGCAAAATTAGCCAGCGGTAAATAGGGAACGTTAAATTGTGTCGACAAGGCAATTACGATTTCCTCTTCGGTAAGATACCCCAATTCAATCAAAATTTTTCCGATCAACTTTCCGGGAGTTTTCTTTTGAAATTGGAGGGCAGCTTCAAGTTGAGTAGCGGTGATAGAACCGTTTTCAATTAAAATTTCGCCAATGCGTTTCAAATTTTGGCTCCTCCTAACTTCAAATCAGTAAAGGGGTTAGTTTTCTCTTTATAACTGTTTAAAGTATAACGTCCCCATAGGAGGCTTACAAGGGATTGGCCTAAATATTGTGTTGAGGTCGGCAGATAAAAGTAGGCGTTATTTTACAACTTTAATAAGTCAGCCGTGGAAATAGATCTAAACAGAAGAAGCCAAATGAAAATTATAGAGCGGTGTGTAATGGGCGGCCCGGGATGATCGCTCGCTTTGAAATAAAGTGATTTTTTGAACCTGCCATTGCCAATTGAATTTGATATTTTTTTCTGCGTCTGAAATGTGGCAAATTTCCGGTTTGCGGGAACGCGCAATGGTAATGTGTGGATGATAAGGTCTGTTTTCAACTGAGAAGCTCAAATCGGAAAGCGCAAACTTTAAGACTTTTTCCAGATGCATCAATCGGTCTGTTTCGCCGTGGAGGCCAATCCAGAGAGTACTGGATTTTTTCTCATTCGGAAAACCGCCCAACCCTTTGAATAAAATTGAGAAAGGCTTAATCTTGGAAACACATTCAGGAAGGATGCTCTTAAGAGTATCTACTTGCTGGGATGAAATAGAACCTAAAAAATGAAGCGTGAGATGCCAATTTTTAGGAGGAATAAACTTAAATTGAGGATGTTGAGGCTGAATTTTCGTTAGAAAATCACCAACTTCTTCAATGGCTAAATGATCCGGCTGGATGGCTAAGAATGATCTTATTTTTTGATCAGCCATTGATAAAGTAAATACAATGCTTTTTGAGCTGCTTGCAACCTGATTTTTGTCCGTTCTCCGGTGAATTGATATTGGGTTACAGTCGTCCGCCCAGCACTGGAAATACCGATATAGACAAGTCCGACTGGTTTTTTTCGTGTTCCGCCGCTGGGTCCCGCAATTCCGGTAACTGAAATTCCAATTGATGTTTTTAATGTCTCGCGAATGCCTTGGGCCATTTTTTTTGCCACTTCCTTTGAAACAACACCCTGTTTATTAATCAGTTCTAGAGGGACTCCGAGTTTTCGATTTTTAACTTCGTTGGAATAAGCGGTTATCCCCCCCTTGAAAAAACGAGAGGCGCCGGACGGACTTGTCAAACATTCTGACACCAATCCTCCGGTGCAACTTTCGGCAACCGATAGGCTCAAATGTCGAACAATCAATTTTTGAGCCAGAATTTCCGGAAGTGTCTGACGATCAAAACTGTAAATATAACGGCCGATCCGCTCTTTCATTTCTTTGCGGAGTACGGGGATTAATTTTTTTTCTTTTGCCTTGATTCGAATGGTCACTTCCCCAATTTCAGGATAAATTCCAAATTCAAAACTTCGGTTTTTAAAGAAGTCCTTCTTTAGCTTTCGCATAACCTCCGTCTCGTAAAGACCGACAATATGAGATTCCAGGATATAAGTTGGAGGCCGATCTTTAAATTTTTGACAAATTAAATGTTTTACGGTTGTCTCATACATATTCGTTAATTCTCTCGGAACGCCGGGTAAAACAATGAGAAGTTTTTCATCTGTTTCAATAGAAAAACCCAATGCAATTCCAAACCGGTTGATGAGAGGCTTTGCAATTTCTGGACGGAAGGCTTCGCGTTTCGTCATAAAAGGCGGGGTTTTACGAACGCGCTTAAAATACCGGACGATTTGCTGGTACTGTTTAGAATCAAACTTAAGTTTGCATCGAAAATATTTTGCGATGGCTTCTCGGGTAAGATCATCGGGGGTTGGGCCAAGCCCTCCGGTAACCATGATTAGGTCGGACCGCCCAAATGCAGCGCTGAGGCATTCGACGATTTCATCTTCGCGGTCACGGCAGCTGACTTGATGAACGACGTCAATATTCAGTTTATTGATTTGACCGGCAAGATACTGAGCGTTCGTATTTAAAACAGAACCATTTAGCAGCTCAGAGCCGATTGTGATTAATTCACAATTGGGCATAGCGGAAGATGATTTGAAGAATTAAATTGGCAAACACCCCTGCTCCGATATCATCCAGAACAATCCCGATCCCTCCGGGCGCTCGTTCCAGAAGTCGTATGGGCGGCGGTTTGAGAATGTCGAAAAAACGGAAACAAATAAATCCGATGCCCAGCGAATACCAGTTGATCGGAGCGAACAAAAAACAAGTCAACATGCCGCAGACTTCGTCAATGACAACGCTCGAAGGATCGTGAAGATTTAAAATTTTAGCTGCCCGCCCGCTTGACCATATGCCGACGGCCGTGGTTATAAAAAATAATACGAACAATAATTCATGACGGTTTTTCACGAGCAGCAGAAGAGGAATTGCGCACAAACTTCCAAAGGTACCGGGGGCATATTTAAGCCGTCCAATTGGGCCTACTTGTGCAGTCCAAAGGGCCAATTTATCAATCATGCTGACTCAATCTTTTAAAAAACAGAAAGCCTGAGGTAATCGTAAAAATATTGGCCAGAAAAATGGCTGCATAATGAAAGAAATTTAACAATACGACAAAATCTGGAATGACTGTTTCAGAATAAGCATCTAAAAAAGCGAGATAAATTAAGCTCACGGAAACTGATGAAATTTGAAATCCTAACTTCACTTTACCGGCCCATTCCGCCGGAATCACTTTTCCCTTCCGCAGGCGAATGAGCCGCATAGCCGTCACGGAAACTTCACGTATGAGAATAAAAAAAATCCATCCAAATGAATACAGTCCGAGATACGCAAATATAATCATGAGTCCTAAAATCAAGATTTTATCGGCAATGGGGTCCAAAATTTTTCCGGTTCCCGTTACCAAGGAATGTTTTCGTGCAAGATAGCCGTCCCACCAATCCGTGACAGAGGCCGCTGTGAAAAAAAACATAACCCAAAGATCAGCCGTTAGACTTCTATTAAAAAGGAGTAAAACGGGACAAATAAAAGCGATCAGGATTCTTAAATAGGTCAATCGATTGGGCGTGATCATGCAGAATACGGTTTTGAAAGTTGGTTATGTTTCCAGTTTTAAAAACGAAGCCAGTAAATCATATTCTTTGGCTTCAGTAATTTGAGCGGTTACAAATTGACCCGGAATCAACGATATTGTCTTCTGTACTTTCACATAAATCATACCGTCCACCTCGGGCGCGTCCATGTAACTCCGGCCATGATATAAATTTTGCTCTTTTTCATCTTTACCCTCGATTAGGACCGAAAGCGTTTTTCCAACGATTTTTTGATTATTGGATTCTGAAATTTTTTGCTGAAGAATCATTCCTTCGTGAAATCTTTTTTCTTTGACTGATTCGGAAACATGGCCGGCGAGCGTTGCCGCGTGAGATCCTTCTTCATTGGAATAGACAAACATTCCCAGGCGGTCAAAACGTGCCCATTCCATAAACTCAAGCAACTCTTTAAATTCCAGGTCGCCTTCCCCGGGAAAACCAACAATAAAAGTGGTTCTGATGGAAATATCTGGAATTTGTTTTCTTATTTTTCCAATTAAACTATAGGTCGATTGTTTGGTAGTTCCCCGTCTCATACCCCTAAGAATGGGGTCACTAATGTGTTGGAGCGGCATGTCCAAGTAATGGCAGACCTTGTCCAAAGATCCGATAGCTTCAATTAATGAGTCTGTTACACAGCTCGGATAGGCATAAAGAACGCGGATCCACTTTAGACCGCTAATCGAATTAAGCTTATGAAGAAGATTGGGTAGTAAAAATTTATTTTCCGTATCACGCCCAAAAAAGGTCGTATCTTGGCCGGTCAAAACAAGCTCCCTAGCCCCTTCCCGCTCAACCAAACGTTTGGCTTCTGTTACCACGTCACTAAGTGCCCGCGATCTGTGTTTTCCTCTAAAGGATGGGATGGTGCAAAAAGAACAGATGTGATCGCAACCTTCTGAAATTTTAATATACCGGCTGTAGCGCGGCGTAAGCGGTACTCGCTCGATTTCCGACGTATATAAAAATCCCGGGCTGTGGCCTACAAAAGAAATCCTTTTTCTTTGAACGACTTGATCCAGAACTTGATTTAAACCCTGATAATCACCCGTCCCCAAAAACGCATCTACTTCACCCAATTCTTGTTCCAACTCTTTTTGATAACGCTGAACCAAACACCCGAGGACGACAAGCGCTTTAATCCGGCCTTCTTTCTTAAGCTCGGCCAGAGATAAAATATGATTGATTGATTGCCGCTTCGCTTCGTTGATAAATGAACAGGTGTTGAGAAGAGCGATATCGCAATCGGTAATTTCTTTGGCAATGCGGTATCTATTTTTATCCAAAAGACCTAACACCAACTCACTATCGACCAAAGTCTTTGGACAACCCAAAGAAAGCATGCCGACCGAAACGCGTTTTCTATTCGATTTTTTAAACGTGTTTGCTTGAACCGCCAATTAAGCCTCCGAACTGACTAAATTTGAATACAAAGCAGGATATATTTTATCAGTAATCTTGATTAATGAAGTCATATATTTTTGGGTATCCTGCATTAATCTTTCTTTCGAACGGGCCTGTTTTAATCCTGCCAACTCTTCTTTATTTTTATCAGCCCAATCAGAAATGATTTTGGGTGTTATCTCAACATGAAACTGGAAAGCGTATACATTCTGGTGAAAGCGAAACGCTTGATTCGGATATAAGTCTGAGGAAGCCAAATGAAAAGCTCCCTTCGGAAGTTCAAAAGTATCGCCATGCCAATGAAAGACAACTGGATTTTTTTCAGTAAAATTGCCAAAAATAGGATCCTTCTTTCCCGCTTCACTGAGCATAATCGGATACCAACCAATTTCTTTTTGGACACCGGCATAAACTTTTGCATTCAAAGCCCGGGCTATGATTTGTGATCCCAAGCAAATTCCGATCGCTGATTTACCTTGATGAATCGCTTTTTTTAAAAAGGTTCTTTCAGAAGCCAAAAAAGGAAAGCGATTGGTTTCATCAGCATTCATAGGGCCACCCATGGATAGGATCAATCGATAAGGGTCAGGGTTGCTGGGAACGACGGCGTTCTTGAACAGATCACAATACTCAATCGTCACATGGCGAGAATTTAAAAAGGGTTCAAGGGTTCCCAAAATTTCATGGGGAACATGCCTAAAGACAAGAACTTTCTTCATGAATCGCTTGCGGAAGACTCACTCACTTCCTGAATGCGATCCATATAAATTTCGCGGGGTTTTGAACCTTGATAAGGGCCGACAATTCCTTCTTGTTCCATCATGTCGATAATACGGGCGGCACGGCCGTACCCGAGTCTCAACTTTCGCTGAAGCACAGACACTGAAGCTTGTCTGGTTTCTAAAACAACCTGGACGGCTTCATCATAAATTTCATCTTTTTCCATTTGACGTCCGGTTATTTTACCTTCCGAGGCAGCTTCTATTTCGGCCAAATATTGAGGGCCTTGCTGTTTTTTAATGAACTGCACCGTCTCATTAATCTCATCATCTGATACCCAAGTTGATTGACCGCGAGTCGGTTTTGGATCTCCGGGTTTCATAAAAAGCATATCGCCTTTTCCTAAAAGTTTGTCAGCACCGTTAATATCCAAAACAGTTCTGGAATCCACTTTGGATGAAACTTTAAATGAAATGCGGGCCGGAAAATTGGCTTTGATAACACCGGTGATGACATCAACCGACGGCCGTTGAGTGGCCAAAATCAAATGAATTCCAACCGCACGTGAGAGCTGTGCCAACCGCGTGATCGCATTTTCTACTTTGTCTTGAGCGACAGCCATCAAATCAGCCAATTCGTCAATCACCAGTACGATATAAGGAAGATGTTTTGGAATCTCCAAATTTTCTGGGACATCCGGCAAAACTTTTCGTGTGTTAAATGCCTGAATGTTGCGCGTTCCACATTGAGCAAAAATTTGGTATCTCCGTTCCATTTCGGCAACCAGCCAATTTAAAGTAATAGACGCTTTTCTAACGTCTGTCACAACCGGCGTCAACATGTGCGGCAAACCTTTATAAGCGGCCATTTCCACCATTTTCGGGTCCACCATAACGAATCTCAATTGATGCGGGGTTTTTGCATATAAAAGCCCCATAATAATGGAATTAACACACACCGTTTTACCGCTCCCCGTTGTTCCGGCAATCAAAAGGTGCGGCATTTCCGTTAAATCCGCAATCATGGACTTGCCGCTCGTATCTTTCCCCAAAACAAGCGGCAGTTTCGCTTCCCCTTGCCTGAATTCATCGGCCTCTAACAGCTCTCGTAAATAAACCACGGTTGTCGAAGAATTTGGAATCTCAATTCCGATCGCCGATTTTCCCGGAATGGGCGTAATAAAACGCACACTTGACGCTTTGAGCGCCAAAGCAAGATCGTCAGAAAGGCTGACAATGCGGGTTACCTTAACGCCGGGCGCGGGAAGCACTTCATAACGTGTAATCACGGGCCCCTGTTCAATTTCAATCACTTTTACTTCGACGCCAAAATCACGGAGCGTTTCTTCTAAAATCCTGGAATTTTCCTGAAGGTCATCTTCAATTGCAATGGCATGGCTCGGCTGCTTCAGCCAATCAACCGAAGGCAAAGTATAAGGAACGTTGCTGTTATCATTGGCAAACGGGGATATATCATGAGCCGAAGTTGGCTCTTCAACTTGATTCTTTTTGGATTCCAAAACTTGGATTTTTTCATTTTTTGACGGCAAAATGTCTTTTAATTTTTTAATTTTGATGGCGCTGTTTAACGCTTCCTTAAACGGTGTTTGTTTATCGTCGTCCATTTTTTTTATTTTAACCGGAAAACCAGAGCCTCGTTCTTTCGAATCAGAGGTCATTTTTTTAAACTCCGCCGGTAATATTTTTTCAATTAAAGACTTATCTTGTTTTCTAGATTGGGTCAATTTTTTGGGAGCAAACGTTGGTTTTTTTTGCGGGAGCAAATCATGAACATTTTGAATTTTGTTTTGAGCCCATTCCATGAAATGTTCAAACAAAGGATATAAAAGGAAATCCGTAGCCAGAACCAATGATAAAGCCAAAAAAGAAAATGAAATGATCAATCCACCTATAATACCGAAATACTTTTCAAAATTCATTGCGATGAAGTAACCAACCACACCGCCTGCTTTAACTTTCCAGCCTTCGGCTGCAATTAATGAAAATAAACTAGAAATAGATAGAATGGAAATTCCGATGCCGGCAAATTCGATCCATTTTTTTTGCGGAACCTTTTGAAGAAAAAAACAGCCCGACCAAAAAAGAAATAACCCGGCAACGCTAAAGGAGCTCAATCCGAAAGTTAATTGAAGGTAATGCGCCAGATAGACACCGGTGATGCCGGTAATGTTTCGATAGTCTTGATTTGGGTAAGTCGTATAAAAAGAGTGATCGTTCGGATGGAAAAACAGAAGACTGATAAGTGTAAAAAGCCCGATGAATAAAAAGAAAACTCCTGTAATTTCATTAATCCGTTCGCGAGTCAGCAACTTTTTTGCTTTCATGATTATGGCGTTTGGTTTTAGATCCCCGTATGACCAAATCCCTCTTTATTTCTTAATGTAACGTCTAATTCATCCACAATCTTGAAGTTAGCTGTAACATATTGAGAAATAATCATTTGCGCAATTCGTAAACCGCGTTTGATGACAAAGGCTTCTTCGCCTAAATGAATCATGATAATTTGAATTTCACCGCGATAATCCGAATCAATAGTTCCAGGAGTATTGAGAAGGGTAATCCCGTGCTTTAAAGCAAGGCCGCTCCGGGGCCGAATTTGGGCTTCTAAACCTTTAGGAAGACTGATTGAAACACCGGTCGGGACAAGAATTCTTTTGCCGGGTAATAATGGAGTGTCGTGCTGCACGGCAGCAACTAAATCCATGCCGCTTGCCCCTTCAGTAGAATAAACCGGAAGGTCTAATCCTTCATGGTGCGGCAAACATTTAACTAAAATTTGTGCAGCTTCGATCATTCCTTGGTCTGAGAAGCTTCGCTTAAAGCTTGTTTTCTGCTGAGGTTAATCTTTCCTTGATCATCAACCGAAATAACTTTAACTGGGAAAACATCTCCTACTTTAACGTGATCTTCAACTTTTTTTACAAACCCATCGGCTAGTTCTGATACATGCACTAACCCATCCGTGCCGGGCATGATTTCGCAAAAAACGCCAAATGGCATAATCTTCCGGGCTCTGCCTTGATAAATTCTTCCAACTACCGCTTCTTCTGCTATTGCATTAATTCTTGCAATTGCAATGGCTGAAGCCTTTGCGTCGGTGGATGCGACCAGCACGCGGCCGTCATCTTCAATATCAACTGTTGCGCCGCTTTCTTCGATGATCTTTCGAATATTTTTTCCGCCGGGGCCGATCAACTCACCGATCTTCGACGGATTTATTTTAAGCATGATAATCCGAGGAGCAAAAGCAGAAAGTTCTTTCCTCGGTTCGGAAATAGTTTTAAGCATGGTCTCCAAAATTTTAAGGCGCGCTTCTTTGGCATCGCTCAGCGCTGTTTTTAAAATTTCAGTGGTTACACCGCCGATTTTAATATCCATTTGGATTGACGTAATTCCTTTTGAAGTCCCCGCGACTTTAAAATCCATATCGCCGAGATGATCTTCAATGCCCGCAATATCGGTGAGAACACGCCATTTATCCCCTTCCTTAACAAGTCCCATAGCGACTCCGCTGACCGGTGCTTTAATTGGAACCCCCGCATCCATGAGCGCTAAGGTAGCACTGCAAACGGTAGCCATGGAGCTGGAACCGTTTGATTCCAGAATTTCAGAAACGACTCGGACAACATAAGGAAACTCTTCATCATTGGGCATCACAACTTTAATCGCGCGTTCTGCCAATGCACCATGTCCAATTTCCCGGCGGCCTGGACCGCGATTAGGCTTAACTTCTCCAACACTAAAAGGGGGAAAATTGTAATGAAGCATAAAACGTTTGTACTGCTCTCCTTCAAGCGCATCGATTCTTTGTTCATCACGTCCGGAACCTAAAGTCACAACGCCTAGACTCTGGGTTTCCCCGCGAGTGAACACTGCGGATCCGTGCGTTCTGGGCAAGATCCCGATATCACACGTTACGGTCCGCACTTCTTTGAAACCGCGCGCATCCGGCCGTTCACCTTTGTCTAAAATCAAGGAGCGAACCTCCGCAAATTCTAATTCATCAAAAATGGCTTTCACTTCTTTTTCTTTAAATTCAGGATCTTCGGTGTTGAAAGAAGATAAAACTTCCTGATAAAGCACTTCCCTTCGATCGTGGCGTTCTTCTTTGCGTTTTAATCTGAAAATAGAAGTGAATTTACCTCCTTTAAGGTGGGATTCTACTTTTTTCCGAATGTCATCAGAAATAACTTTGGGTTCAGGTTTTTTCTTTTCTTTTCCACATTTGGTACGAAGCTCTTGCTGAAGTTTGGTCAACGCCTTAATTTGTTCACGGCCGAATTGAATAGCCTGATTCATCTGCTCTTCGGTCAACTCTTGCGCACCGCCTTCAATCATGACGATATTCTCTTCAGTCGCGGCCAGAATCAAATCGAGCGTGCTTGTTTCAAGCTCTGCATAAGTTGGGTTAATAACCCATTTGCCGTCAATACAACCAACGCGAACAGCTCCCACCGGAACATCAAATGGAATTTGGGAAATCATGAGAGCAGCTGAAGCTCCAACCAGGGCCACAAGATCAGCATTGTTTTCGGCGTCTATGGACAGAACCGTGGACATGACTTGAACTTCATTATGATAGTGTTCAGGAAACAAAGGTCTCAGAGGCCGATCAATTAAACGTGAGGTCAAAATTTCTTTTTCGCTGGGACGTCCTTCGCGTTTAAAAAATCCACCCGGAATTTTTCCAGCGGCAAATGTTTTTTCTCGGTAATCAACGGTTAAAGGGAAAAAATCTTGGTCGTCTTTTATGTTTTTCGCTTCGCATACGGTGGTCAAAACGACTGTTCCGCCGCATTGAACCCAAACAGCTCCGTCAGCCTGCTTCGCGATTTTACCTGTTTCAATAATCCATTCCTGTGTTCCAATTTTCGTGCTCACTCGTGTCATCATGTTTTTCTCTATTCTCTCTTTTCTCTTTTTTTCGTCTTTGATTCTCTATTTTCTTAAATCAAGATCCGCAATTATTTTTTTATAACGATCCAGACTTTCTTTTTCTAAATAACGGAGTAATTTTTTCCTTGTTTCAACCATTCGAATCAGCCCGCGGCGTGAATGATGGTCCTTCTTGTGCATCTTAAAATGTTCCGTGAGCTCATTGATACGGGACGTTAAAAGCGCAACTTGGACTTCGCATGATCCTGTATCTTTTTTAGAACGTTGGTGTTTTTTCATTGTTGCTTGTTTTTTTTCTTTACTCACTGGCATTCTTTCTCTCCTTGTCTCTTTGAAACCATTTTTGACTTGCTTCAATATCTTTTTGAATTTGTATCTTTAGCGCTTCTTTGTTCTCAAACAAAAGCTCGGAACGCAATCTTTCGCCGATCGTAACTTCAACGGTTTTTTCGTTTAGGTCACGATCGTAATCGAGTATGTGAACTTCGGGAATCGGTTTATCTGATTTCCCAAACGTGGGCCGTTTACCGTAATTGAGAACGGCTTTTAAATGATCGCCCACAACGTGTTCTTTTAAAGAACTGAAACCATTTTCTGTTTCTTCCAGGCGGCAATCTAAGATCCGGACCCAAGCCGCATAAACCCCTTCGGGAGGCATCACTTCGCTGTGCGGATCCAAGTTAGCCGTTGGAAAACCCAATCCCGTTCCTCGCCCACTTCCTGAAACAATCGTTCCAAAAAATGAATAAGGACGTCCCAAGAGTTCTTCGGCTTTGTTCAAGTTTCCTTCTTGAATTAAAGAACGGATTGCGCTGCTTGAAACAACCCGCGTGCCGATTTTAAATGGCGCGGCTTCCAAGAAAGCAAAACCATACTTTTGGGCAAGCTGATTCATGAGGTCGCTGTTACCTGACCGGTCACGGCCAAAACGAGCATTGAATCCCAAGCAAATTTCCGTTGCGCCTAATGTTTCTATAAAAATCTGCCTTACGAATTCTTCCGGATTTTTCTTCGAAAAATCGGCCGTAAAATCAATCAAAAAACAAAGATCAAGACCATACTGCTCAAGCAAATACAGTTTATGAATCAAAGATGTCAAAATCTGCGGATCTTCTTTTTTATGGAGAACCCGCTGCGGATGCTCCTTGAACGTAAACACCGCCGACAGACCACCGATCTGTTTTGCGCGATGGGATATTTTTTTGATAATCGCCTGGTGTCCTAGATGAACTCCGTCAAAATTACCAAGCGCAACAATTAAATTTCGATGGTCTTTTTTGTTAAAACAATTGAGATCGGTAACAATTTTCATTAACCAACAGCAACAGGAACCGGGATCTGTTTCATGATACTTTTGAGTTGATTATGATCCATTTTTCGAAGTTCCGCAATGGGTACTGCATCCTGCAAAGAAAAGGAACCGCTTCTCACGCGTCTTAATTCAGTTAAAACGGCGAATGAACCCAGCATTTCTCCTAAATCATTCACCAGAGTTCTCAAATAAGTCCCCTTTGAAACGTGAGCAAAAAAACGAACATGAGGTAAATTAATCTCTTCAATCCGAAGTTCGTGAACTGTAATGGATCGTTTTTGACGTTCAACCACTTTTCCTGCCCGCGCCAATTGGTACAGTCTCACGCCTTGGTGTTTCAAAGCAGAAACCATCGGGGGAGTTTGTTCCAGCGTACCTGTAAATTTTTCGAACGCTTCTTTCAACTGCTGTGCTGTGACGTGCTGCCATTCTTTTCTTTCAATAATTTTTCCGGTTATATCCTGAGAATCTGTTTTCAAGCCAAGTTCGAATGTTCCGTAATAATCTTTATCACAGGACGATAATTCTTTTGATTTTTTAGTTGCCTGACCCAGAAGGACGACCAGAATTCCTGTTGCAAGCGGATCTAAAGTGCCGGCATGGCCTACTTTTTTAATTCGAAACCGGCTTCTCACAAAAGCGCAGACATCATGGGACGTCCAGCCTTTTTCCTTATCAACAACGAGAATGCCGTTACAATCAAAATGAGCCATTATTTAGTAAGAGGCGATTGATTTATTTCTGCTTTGTTTGACCAAAGCGATTTTTAATTGTGCCAAAATTTGTTCGGTTGCTTGTTCTAAAGTACCGTTGATGGTACAACCAGCCGCTTTTTTGTGTCCTCCGCCGCCGAATTGTGCAGCCACTTGAGCCACATCGTATTTTCCTTTTGAGCGGAAAGAAACGCGAACTTGACTATTTTGATTTCCATCCATCTCGCTCACGAAAAACGAAAATTGAACTTCTTTGATATATTTTAAAAAATCAATAAATCCTTCTGTATCTTCATAAGTTGCGCCTGTTCGTTTGAGATCATTTTTGGTAAGACCTACCCATGCAATGGTTCCGTCTTCATTGGTCTTAACTCTTCCCAAAAGCAGGCTGTAAAGATGGATTTTCTCAAGAGAATAGGTAGCATAAAGAGCATCGTTGATGTGTTCGATATCAATACCGGTTTTAATAAGCTCAGATGCAATTTGGTGAGATTTAACCGTCGTATTGCTATACTTAAAAGACCCTGTATCGGTTGAAATGGACGCATAAAGAGCCGTGGCTTCGTCTTTGTTTATTTTCAGTTTGAAATGTTTAAATATGTCATAAATCACTTCGCCGCAAGCCGATGCCGACGGCTGAATATAATTATAATGGCCGAATAAAGTATTGCTGATGTGGTGGTCAATATTAAAAATAACGGTTTTCGGGTTCAGTAATTGATTCACCGCTCCGATTCGCTCAAGGGTCGGACAATCCGCCACGACAAGCGCGTCAAACTTTCGGTTGGCCGGAATGTTTTTCGCCTGATTCCATCTTTTGCTCGGCAGACATCCGAGCCGTTCCGGAAAAGCATCTTCGCAGGCAATCATAGTTTTCTTACCGAGCCGGCGAAGCAATGAATCTAAAGCCAAAACAGAAGCAACCGCATCCCCTTCCGGATTCACATGCGAAGCAAGGAGAAAGTTGTCGGTTTTCTTAAGTGCCTGACAAATGGTGTTCAGAGAAATATTTTTTTTGTTGTCCATCAATTTAGCATTTCCTTATTTATTCTTGCTCATGAATTTTGCGAATAATGGTGTCGATTTTCATTCCTTCATCAAAAGAAGCGTCCAGCGCAAAAGACAAATGAGGTGTAAAACGAAAATTAAGTTTGGACGCTATATCGCGTTGTAAAAATCCGCACGCTTTAGCCAAACCTTTTGCTGTTTCTTCTTTGCTTGATTCATTTCCAAGAACACTGTAAAAAACACGTGCATATTTAAGATCATCACTTATCTTTACTTCGGTAATTGTAATAAAGCCAATTCTTGGATCTCTCGCTTCCTTTGAAAGCACGGATGCCAATTCCTGTTTTATTAATTCAGCGATACGATCAGTTCTTTTGCCTTGCATGTTTGTAACTTAAAGAAGCCTATTCATTAAAGAATGGTTAAAAAACGATTTACAATTAAACTGCTAGATTACTCTTTTTTCTTTAAGTGACTGCAGCTGGAAAAACCACAATTCTAATTCAAGCGTGCCAATAATCATTTAGACCAATTTGCCGGCAATTTTTTCAATGCGGTAGGATTCCAAAATATCGCCTTCTTTAAGCTGACTGAACCCTTCAACGACAATACCGCAATCATAACCTTCCTGAACTTCCCGAACGTCATCCTTAAATCGCTTAAGGGATGACAGTTTTCCCTGATGAACAATAATATTATTCCTAAGTACCCGTATCTGATGATTCCGACTCAGCTTTCCTTTCCGTACGATCGCGCCGCCAATGGCACCGACTCTTGAAGAATTGAAAATCTGGCGCACTTCTGTTTTTCCTTCAACCACTTCCTTCATGGTCGGCTCGAGCAATCCTTCCATGGCTTTCTTAACATCTTCAATGAGTTCATAAATGATACTATAAAAGCGGACGTCCACCCCTTCGCGCTCTCTTAAAACATCCGCTCTTTCGTCAGTTTTGACATGAAATCCAATCACGATGGCCTCAGAAGCCACGGCCAACATAATGTCCGATTCATTAATTCCACCAACCGCTCCGTGAATCACTCTAATTTTAATTTTCTCGGCATGAACTTGTTCTAGAGATTGAGTAATGGCTTCGATCGAACCCTGAACGTCGGCTTTGATAATCAAATTAAGCTCCTTAATCCGACCTTCTTTCATTTGACTATAAAGATCTTCCAAAGAAAGATGTTTTGCATGATAACCTTTGACAGCCCGTTCTCTTAATTCAAATGATTTTTTCTCAGCAATGCGCCGAGCAACTTTTTCATCATTCACAACGGTAAAAACTTCGCCGGCTTCAGGCGTGCCTGATAAACCCAACACCTCAACCGCATAAGACGGCCTTGCTTCTTTAACTGATTTACCGCGATCATTTTTAAGTGCACGTACTTTCCCATAAAATTGCCCGACTACCACCAAATCACTTACTTTCAAGGTTCCATTTTGAATCAGCATGGTGGCGACAGAGCCCTGACCTTTGGTTAATTTGGCCTCGATCACCGTTCCTTGAGCAGCTCGGTCAGGATTGGCTTTTAGCTCAAGAACTTCAGATTCCAGCAAGAGCATCTCTAACAATTCATCAATTCCTTTTCCCGTTTTAGCGGAAACTTTAACACAAATGGTTTTACCGCCCCATTCTTCAGGCATAAGGCCATGTTTTTGGAGTTCTCCCATTACTTTCTGATGATCAGCAGTAGGAAGATCGCTTTTATTAATGGCAACAACAATGGGAACGCCGGCAGCTCTGGCGTGATCAATGGCTTCTAGAGTTTGCGGCATAACGCCGTCATCAGCGGCTACAACCAAAACAACCACATCTGTTACGTTAGCGCCACGTGCCCGCATGGCGGTAAACGCTTGATGGCCTGGAGTATCCAAAAAAGTAACGTGTCCTTTTCCTGGGATTTCGACGCCATAAGCGCCAATATGCTGTGTAATTTGTCCGGCTTCTTTATCGGCTACATTTGATTTTCTGATGGCATCAAGCAAGGAAGTTTTACCGTGATCAACATGCCCCATCAACGTTACAACAGGAGGTCTGGGTTTTAATTTGGTTTGGTCTTCCTCTGCTTCTTCAATGTAAGCTTTAACTTCTTTATCCTCTATTTTCTCGATGTGAATCTTAAGAAGGTCACTCAGCTTCATCACAATTTCTTCATTAAGCATTTGATTTACATTCGCAAAAATTCCGATGCCAATCAAAGTTTTGATCAATTCAGAAGCTCTTAAATTTAATTTTTCAGCTAAAGAATTTAAAGTAACCGGAATCTCAACTTTAATAGCGGCAGTTTTTACAGGAGCAGGCAGTGCAATAACAGCCGTAGCTTTCTGAACGGGTTCAGCGACTTGTTGCACAATTGTTTTTGAAGGTGAACTTTTAGCTTCCTCTTTTTTAACCGGCTGTTTCGGAAGAGTTGTGGTTTTGAGGCTCTTTTTTTCTTCCGCTTCTTTTTTAATTTCCTTAACCGTTACAGGTTTCAACGAACCCTGTTTCTTGGGTAGTTCTTTTTTCTCCCGAACTTTGAGCTTCGAAGAACGTACTGCCACAGATGAGGCAGTCGCACTTTTAACAACGGTTTTTGCACCGACGGCTTTTTTTGATGGCTCCGATTTGGAAATCTGAAATTTCTTTAAAAAAGAATCTGCTGCTTTTGAATCGAGAAGTTCCATATGGTTTTTTGCCTTGATTCCTTGTTTGCTAAGTTGGGCGAGAAGTTCTTTACTGGTCAGATTTAATTTTTTGGCAAGTTCATGAACCCGCATTATTTTCCATCTCCTATAATTGCTTCATGAGCCGCTTGAATCAATTTTTCCGCTGTTTTCAATCCAATCCCCTCTATTTTAGCCAATTCTTCGGGCGATGCTTTTAACAAATCTTTCACACTCACAATTCCTGCTGTTTTCAAAATTTCTTCCATTTTTTCGCCGACGCCTTTCAGTGAGGCCAGAGGAATTTTTTGACTTGTGCTCCTAATGTCTAAAGTCCAGCCGATCAATTTAGAGGCGAGACGGACATTTTGACCTTTTTTTCCAATTGCCAATGAAAGTTGATCTTCTGCTACAAATATTTCACCTGTCTTAGTTTCCCGATTCAGCCTAACTTCGGCTAATTCGGATGGACTCAAAGCGCTTCTGATATACGCTTCGGGATCCTCACTCCACCGGACAATGTCAATTTTTTCCCCGCCGATTTCCCGGACTATATTTTTAACGCGCTGGCCGCGCATACCGACACAGGAACCAACGCAATCAACTTTAGAATCGTTTGAAACAACGGCGATTTTAGTACGCGAACCCACTTCCCGGGCAACTGATTTAATTTCAACAATATTGTCGTGAATTTCAGGGACTTCAAGTTTGAATAATTTTTTGACAAAGTTTGCATGAGCGCGAGACACGATGACTTCCGGCCCACGGTCTGTTTTTTTGACTTCCAAGACATACACCTTGATCGTATCTCCCTGACGGTATTCATCGTTAGGCGATTGTTCCCGGGCCGGTAAAATTCCTTCCGTTTTCCCAAAATCTACAATGATCCTTTTTTTGTCAATCCAATGAACGGTGCCCGTCGCAATATCGCCTTCTTTTTTAGTGAACTCATTATAAACCGATTCACGTTCAGCTTCCCGGATTTTCTGGATGATCACTTGTTTTGCCGTTTGGGCTGCAATTCTGCCAAAATCGGCATTAAAAACTTCTTTGCCATTTTCAAAGACCTGAATATCACCGGTTTGCGGATTAATTTGAACGTCTACACTTTCGGGATTAGAAAACGTCTTCCGGCATGCGGATAAAAGAGCAGCCCTCAGGGCATCTAAGAGCACTTCTTTCCTGATGCCCTTCTCTTTCTCGATATACGAAAGCATATGAAGAAGTTCTTCGCTCATGGATATTTTCAATGCGTTTCAGACGCAACCTTATCAATTTTATGGCGTAAAATAAAAAAGCGGGCATTAACTTCAGCCCACTTTGTAAGTGTTTAAATGGCGACTATTTAGGCAATATATTAACAGATCACCAGACGACCTGTCAATAGGAGGAATTTAGGGGTTAATCGAGTTTTCGCAGGTGTGCAAGAGTAGTGTGAATATCACGGATTTTACTGTTCAGATCAGCCGAAAGAGCATCTTTTGGCAGCTGGGTCAGTACACGGTCAATTTTTTGAGAAGTACTATCCAGTTCCTTGAGAAGCTGGATCACCCTGTTTAACTCATCGGCCGTCTCCTTAAAAAAGTCCTTTTTCCGAAGCTGGACTTCTCCCGGAATTTCCCCACTCCCCATCTTTTTGAGAACCTGCCTAAAGCGGTATACAGGACCGGCCACTCGATGGAGGAAAAAAACGCCAAAAAAGCCGGTAGCAATAACGGCAATAAAGATAATCAGGATAGAACTGACAACAAGCTGAGAATTGGCGTCAAAAACCAATCGTTCTAGGGTTAGTCTGGATATGGTTGTAGGGGCATTTTCGGTCAAATTACCCAAGGTGAAATTAATGACCATTCCGACCGCAAAGGCGGCAGACATCATGATCGCAAGCATGACTAGTGTAAATTCACGCTGAATGGGTCTATTAATTAATACGCTTTGTATTGAACGCTTTTCCCGCCCGCTTTTAGTTTCATCCATAATCAATCCTTTTGTTTAGTAAAATATCGACCTATGTCCAAAAAAATTAAGTTTAATTTTAAAGTCGAACTGATCTCAAAACTTTGACCTCTTTTCTATAGTTTACGTAGGCAAATCCGGAGATGCCGTTTTCTGTGTTTTCTGGAGAACCAAATTAAAAACATGAAATAGATTGCCGGAATGGACAATTTTCTTAAGATCTTCAAAGATCAGATAAACCGCTGGAATTACAAATAAAGTAAGGAAAGTAGAGCTCAGGATTCCGCCTATCATCGTAATGGCAAGGGGCGCCCACAATTCGCTCGATTGCCCGCGGTCTATTGCCATTGGAATGAATCCAACGACCGTAGAACCAGTTGTAACCAAAATAGGACGTATTCGATCAAGAGCTGTTTGGATAAGTCGCTCCCGTAAATTAGGGATTTTCTCTTTTAAATGATTAAAATGATCTACCAGAATAATGGCGCCGTTAACCACATAACCCACCAGAATAAACATACCGATGAAAACTTGTTCGCTTAACGGTTTTCTTGTAAAAGCAAGAGCGGACCAAACACCAATAGCGCCCAACGGGATAGCAAGCATAATAATGATCGGTTGTGTATATGATTGATAGAGACAAGCCAAAACCATATAAACAAGCACAATCGAAAGAATGACTCCAATACTTAATTGCGATTTACCTTTCATCAAATCTTCATACCGGCCTCCAAATCTCCAGAAGTAATCTCTCGGAAATTCAATTTGATTGAGCAAAGCTCTGACTTGTTGAGCCACAGTTTCCAACGGCTTATGAACGTCGCCTTTAACGAAAACGTATCGATATTTGTCTTTTCGGTCAATGGTTTGCGGTCCTCTTGACGGGTAAATCCCGGCAATTTGTTTGAGCGATACTTGCGTTCCATCTTTCCGAGAAACAAAATAGAGGTCTTGCAAATCTTCTATTTTTTGGCGATAAATGGGCTGTAAACGCGTTATCGTTTCAATTTCTTGCCCTTTTTTGACTTCATGAAATTTGGTCGGTCTCATTCCCCGTACCATGGCATGAATAGAATCGGCAATGTCCTTTACCGTAAAACCGTAAAATCCGGCACGGCCCTTGTCAACCACAATACTGTATTCAGGCCGTTTTCGTAAATCAGTCATCACCAAATTAGTCAATCCGTCCACCGAACTGATTTTCTGCGCCACTTCGTGAGCTAATTTTTCTAAAACCGAGTTTTCAAGACCAAAGATATTGACAACCATTTTTTTAGACTCTTCACTTGCCACTCCTTCGTCCACAATGATGGAATAGTCATCATGAATTTGCTTGATGAGCTCCCCTCCCTTTTCCCGGACATGCTCCATCAGCGCTTCTTTAGATACTTTGCGTTTGTTCCGCGGAATCAACCGGACAAAAAGTTTCAAATCATCTTTTTGAACCGTGGTTGAAATCATTTCAACTTCTTTAAATTGCCGCAACAGCGCTTCAAGTCGTTTGGCCACTTCATCATTGGCTTCTAATTTGGCGCCGGCCAGTGGAAAAACAATGATCGATAGTTCATTTTCTTCAAGCTGACTGGGCAAATCAACAGGAAGCTTTGAAAGCCGCCAAATTGAAAACAAGAAAAGAGCCAATACCACAGGCAAAAATAAATAACGGGAATTCAGCACCCGTGTTAACCATTTAATGTAAATGGCTTTTGTTGTGGAAAAACTATCTCTATTTTGAGATTGATCACCTGCGCCATTTTTTTTGTTTATGTTTAATTTCACTTTGGATAAAAGCATCGGAACAAACATAACGGCAACCATTAAAGAAACGGATAATGCGATCGAGACGGTAAAGGCAAAACCCTGGTAAATTAATTGTATTTCCTTATCGATGAACAGAATGGGCAGAAAAACACAAAGACTCGATAACAAGGAAGCTAAAAGAGGAAGCCATACTTCTTCCGAGCCTTCGATAACCGCATTCTTGTGGGAAAGCCCCTTTTCTTCTTTTTGAATCGAATTTTCGACAACCACCGTTGCGCTATCAACCATAATGCCGATGGCCAACGCCAGACCGCTTAAGGTCATAACGTTTAAACTCAGGCCGAGCCCCGACATAAATGCAAACGTACCAATGACAGAAATCGGAATTGCTGACAAAACGATAAAGGAAAGAGCTAAGCGCCTCAGTGCAAAATAAACAATTGCACCGACAAAAACCACTCCTAAAAACAACGAATTCCACACATCATGTATCGCTCCTTTAATCAGCTTTGCTTTATCTGAAACGGTGGTTGTGTGGATGTCTTTTCGGTCTTTCAGAAAATTATTTAAAACTTTATGAAGTTTGTCCACAACTTGGATCGTGTTGGACAGGGAATTCTTCTTTATATAGACAGAAACATTTTGATTGAGATTGAGGCGGGCATAATCTTCAGGCTCTAAATAGGCATCTTTAATGGTGGCAATCTCTTTAAGAGGAACAATGGTCCCGTGACGAGTTCCCTTGATTCCCAAACCTCCAATTTCATCAATGGATGCAAAAGTACCCATCGTTCGTACGGCAAAATCATATTCTCCACGCTCAAAACTTCCAGCCAAGAGGGCGACATTGCTGGATCCAACGATATCCATGACACGTTCAATTGAAATGTTGTATGCAAACATTTTATCTCGATCAAGTTCAATCAAAATTTTCCGTTCGCGCCCGCCGTAAACTTCCACACTAGCTACACCGTCCGCGCGGTCAAGCTGCGGCTTTAGCTCATGATCTACAACTTCCCTAATTTCTTCAGGATTCAGAACTGGGCTGGTGACGGCAAAAATAAAAACAGCGGCATCTGAATCTTCAAAATTGGCAATTACCGGTTTTTCAATTTCAGATGGAAGTAAATTTTTTACGCGGGAAAATTTTTCTCGTACTTCAAGGCCGGCAAATTTCATATCAGTACCCGGTTCAAATTCAAGGGTTACGCGGCTTTCCGCTTCCCGGGAATTGGAATACATATCTTTGAGGTAGGTAACCGTGGCGACCGCTTCTTCGACCGGATGAGTGATCATCCGTTCAACCTCTAAAGGCGGCAAACCTCCTCGGGCGCGGATGATAATGGAAATAATCCCATTGCTTGTTCCTTGATAGAGCTCGATCGGAAGTAAAAATAATGAAATGAAACCTAAAAGGATAAGACCGGCAAAAATAACCCAAATCAAAACCGGACGTTTAACAGATACGGTTGGTAAACCCATTAGATTTATATACCTCTCTACACCGCTTCTTCGGCATACGTCTCTCCAAATAAGCCATCGACGAATCGAGTGACTAAAACGTAGACAGCTGGAATAACGCAAAGCGTAAAAAATGTTGCGCTTGATAGACCGCCGATCATACCAATGGCAAGGGGGGCTTGAAGTTCCGCGCCATCGCCGATTCCCAAAGCTAAGGGTATGAGACCCACAACAGTAGTCGCCGTAGACATAATAATGGGCCGGTAACGCACAAAAACGGATTCTATGCATGCTTCAACGAGTTCCATTCCTTCACGCCGTGATTGATTGATGAAATCAATGAGCACGATTGCATTATTAACGACGTTGCCACCCAAGATTAAAACACCCAAAAGAGAGATTACACTTAATGCAGTATGGGTAACGAAAAGCGCAACAGCGACGCCGATCAAAGCAAGCGGAACAGTAAACATGATAATGAATGGGTGAAGGAATGATTCAAATTGCGCCGCCATAATCATATAATTCAGAATTAAAGCCAGAGCTGTTGCAAACGCAATACGGCGGAATGCCTCACTAACTTCTCGCGCTTTACCGGTCAAATCAATGGTGTAATCCTTGGGAATGTCAATTTTTTCGAGTTGCCGTGAAAGTTTGGCCAAGATTTCCTTTTCTTTGTAACCTTTCATAATTGCAGCGGTAATGGTGATCGTTCTGATCTGATCTTTCCTTCGAATTTCGCTTGGCCCGTACCCCTGCTTAATTTTTGCAACGTCTTTAATTGATACGGGTGTTTCAAGAGCTTTGCTATAGACAAGCATTTCGCCAATTTGGCTTAAATCTTTTCTATCTTTTTCTTCAAGCCTGACTCGAACATCTACTTCCAATCCCGCTTCCTTAAATTTTGTTGCCACCGCTCCTTCTAAAGCGGCTTTGGCAGTCAAAGATATATCTAACGCTGAAATAGCAAAGAGTGCTGCTTTTTTCCGATCAATTTCCACTTTTGTCTCAGGCGATGGTTCTCCAAAATCATTTAAAATTTCGGTTACGCCCGGAATCAATCCGGCGAGCTTTTCGACTCGCCTGACCAATTTAGTCAGGGTTTCCAGTTCATAACCTTTTACCTCAACGACGATCGGTTTACCGCCGGCAGCCGCAAAATCAAATTCGCTTTCTTGAAGAACATACTCGATTTCTGCTTTCTCAATATGATATTTAGCTAATCGTTCTTTTAATTCACTTGCAACTTGAGAAGAAGAACGCTTTCTTTTTTGCTTAAGATTCATCAATACAAGTGCTTGGTATTGTCTCAGCGTCTCTACCGCTACCTCACCCACTTTACTGGAAGAAGAGGATCCGATGGTAACGGTTATGTTTTCAATTTCTGTAATGCTGCGCGCCTCTTGTTCAACTAATTTGACGACTTCATCGGTAGCCTCCAGCCGGCTTCCGACCGGCAAATTAACTTTTACCAGAAACTGACCTTGATCTACTTTGGGCAGCACTTCTGTGTCCAAAGATTTAAAAATAACCAGACTTAGCAGAAAGGTGAGAAACCCGACACCCACGATTGATAAAAAAACTAGATTTTGACCTTTTTGATCCAGCTTTAAAAAATAATTTTTGACATTACTTCTAAAGCTGTTGGGTGAAGCGCCCGAACCAGAACCCCCGAATCCTTTCGGTAATTTAATATATACCGAAAGCATTGGAATAACCGTAACCGATACGAGGAGAGATAAAATTAATGAATAGATGACGGCCCAAGATAAATCTTTAAACAACTGCCCTGTCACACCGGGAACGAATAAAATCATCGGAAGAAAAACGGCAATGGTTGTTAACGTTGAAGATACAACCGGCCAAAAAACCTCTGTCGCTCCCTGGATAGACGCTTCCACAGAAGGTAGCCCTTTTTCACGCAACCTGAATATATTCTCAATGATAACAATGCTATTGTCCGTCATCATGCCCACACCCAAAGCGAGTCCGGCAAGCGACATGGTGTTAAGTGATATTCCGTGGACCTGGAAAATAAAAAAAGTTCCGATCAGAGAAATTGGAATACCGATGTTAATAATCAAGGTACTTAACCAACTTTTAAAAAATGGAAACAAAACGAGCGCGGCAATAATAGCTCCGGCGATAGCTGAATTGCGAACGCTGCTAATGGCTTGCGTAATAAAAATAGAATGATCATAAATAATCTCTACATTCAGACCTCTGGACTTAATATCTTCCTCCAAAAATTTAAGTTCCTGTTTAATTCGTTCCGCAACTTTAACCGTGTTCGCGGAACCTTGTTTCTGAATAGAAAGCGAAATATTTTCTTTTCCGTTATAACGGGAAATCGAAGTTTTTTCATGAAAAGTATCATTAACGGTACCGACGTCGCGGACCATGACAAGTCGTTTGTCGCCCACAGTACGTCCCTGTTCTTCCCGGAGGGTGTCCAAAGTTTCCCGGCTGCCTCTAGAACTGCGCTCAAGAAAAATGTCCGGCGATGCCTTAAGTTCTTTTTTGGTATCCGTCGCAATCACGGTGTAGGCAATTTCCGGAACTGTTTTAAATTCACCCACGGTGCGAATTAAATATTCATAAAGTCCTTTTTTAATGCTCCCAGCCGGATAAGAAATATTGGAATGATCGATCGAGTCAATTACTTCAAGGATTGAAACTTGAGCCGACTGAAGCTGGCCCTGGTCCAAATTAACTTGTATTTCACGGTCTAAACCGCCCGAAATTGTTGCAGAAGCAACCCCTTCAATCTTTTCTAGATTTTCCTTCAACAATCTTTCGGTGATCAATTTTAAATCAATCTGCGACATTTTTCCGGTAATGGAAAGAATCACAATAGGTCTTGCGAGAGGGTCAAATTTTAAAACAATCGGATCCCCTGCTTCTTTTGGTAAACGCTCTTTCACCAGATCAATTTTTTCACGAACTGAAAGAGCGGCGAAATCAACATTTTCATTCCATCCAAAAGAAGCAAAAATCGTGCTTTTTCCTTCCCTGGAAATTGATTTCAACTCACGAAGACCGTTGGTCGAACTGATCGCTTCTTCAAGTGGGCGGGTAATGAGCGTTTCTATTTCTTCCGGAGCAGCATTGGTATATTCAGTAACAACGGTTATCTGTGGAAATGTAAGCGGCGGAAAAAGCTCTTGCCTGATCGAAAATAGAGATATGATCCCGAGGAAAACGATTCCTGCAGAAACCATGACCGTCGTAACACGCTGCTGAATAGCAAGCTTAGGAAGGCTCATTTCAAGCCAATTCTTTCTTTGAAGCGGAAGATCTTAAATCGTATGAATGGGGGGCTAGCAGGAATTTCCTGAAAGAATTGCGGTGAATTTTGGGTGGCGATCATACATTACAGCTCCGCCTCTTGTGTTTCGATAATCTTTACCTTGGCGCCTTCCTCAAGACGATCAAGTCCCGAAATTGCCACCAAATCACCTTCTCTAAGACCAGAATCAACCTGGGCATAATCAACGCGGGAATAACCAATCACAACCGGCGTTTTGGTCACAACTTTTGATTCGGAATCAACCGTAAACACGAACTTCTCATTTTCTTTTCCTTGAAGAGCGTCATTGGGAACGACCAAAGTATTTTTCTTTTGATAAAGCAAAATTTTAATTCTGGCAAACATGCCGGGCAAAAGCAAACTCTCAGGATTTTCGATGCGGACTCTCACATTAGCTGTTCTTGACGTTCCGATAATGACGGGGGCAATATTTTCGACAGTTCCTTCAAAAATTTTATCCGGATACGCATCGACAAATACTTTTGCATTTTGACCCAACGAAATCTTATTAATTTCGCGTTCCGTAATGCCAAACTCGGCCACGACACGGTCCGTTGAGACATGGGTTCCCACCAGCGTGTTTTGCGTAACTGCTTCACCTTCCTCAATATTCAACTCGCCAATGGTTCCGGCGCTTGGTGCATACAAATTAGATTTTTCCAAAATGGCTTCGTTGGCTTTCATCTCAAGTGTCTGAGCCTCAGCTTCATATTTCGCTTGGTCTGCTTCATGGCGAACTTTATCAAGAGTACTGACTGGAATTGCGCCGATTTCTAATAATTTTTCATGTTCCTTTAGCTTTTCTTCAAGAATAGCTAGCGCGGAAAGGGCTTTCTGCTGCTCTGCTTGCGAGCGCTTAAGCCGAAGTAAAATGTCATCCTGTTTGAGTGAAATAAGCAGCGCCCCTTCTTCGTAACGTTCTCCTTCCCGGTAATTAATGGCGCTGATGACACCCGGTATTTCAAAACTGAGCTTAAATTCAACGCCGCCTTTGATCGTTCCGAGCGAATTGAGCGAATCTTCAAAATTGAAGCGGCCGACTTTAAAAACTTTTACCGGAATGAGATCTTCTTCCGGAGCTTGAGCGACTTCTTTATTGTCTTTTATTCGTTTTGAAGACGGGAAAAAAACCGATCGCAAAATAAAAATAACGATCAGAACAACCACTATAACAATGATTTTCTTCGGGCTCAGGAGCTTTCCAAAAACCCCTAAAATCCGGCTCAATAAATGAGGGCGGACAGACTTTAAACTGGATTTGGGCTCTAAAGGCGGTAGGTTATGCTCTGGTTTTTGAATTTCCATAAATAGTTGCGCTTTCTACTCGAGCACTTCTACCGGCAAATAATCTCTTATTCCGATGGCCCTATTCAATTTAGACTTGGATAAAAAAAAGTCCGATAGTGCCTTATAAATTAAACTGCGCTCTTGAGTATAATCCATTTCTGCTTGCATATATTCGGAGATTTGAATTTCGTTTTGGTCCAACCGGTGTTTTGCCAATTTCGCCAAACGGCTGCGATATCCAATTCTCGTATACGCGGACTGAACTTGAATCAATGCTTTCTTAAAATTAAAATATGCCTCTTTGACTTCCCGAATCACATCGCGTTCGGTCTTCTCAAGCTCCACGATTTGTTCCAAATTATTCACCTTCGCTTCCATCATGGATGAGAATTGTCCCAAATCATCTAGAAGTTTTACAGAAAATGCATTAGACCTTGTGCGAGAACCAGTTCCGCCTTGAAACTGCGTAACAGACGGCGCCCGCTGGTCGTGATCATAAGTATACTTAAGTGTGTTACCCAAAAATGGCCAAGTCATTTCCATGCCTAATCTAAATTCAGGATTGTGTCTTGGATCATCCGTATCAAGCAAAAATGCCTCGGCTAATTCGCCAAATTCAACCAGCAAATCAAACTGAGGAAGCCGTTGACCCAATACGACGCGATAGGCAAATTGGGTTGCTTTCAATTTTGAAGCCTCAACCTGAAGATCCGGCCGATTCTGATAAGCAAGCTCTATCAAATGATTTAAATCGTCGTCTGAATTTCCAGTGATAGTGGACCCTTTTTTTAAAGAATCGACCTTAAAATTATCGAGCGAATAAAGTGCTGAGATCGCAATAGGATCATTCTGCTCCAGATACAAATATTTCAGAAGTTCAAGCTTGGCAATTTCTACTTCCTGCTGAGCGGTTTCCAAATCATATTGCGCCTGGCTAAAAAGTGAATCTGTGTTTAATTTTTCAATTTCCGAAATCAGTTTTGCCTGATATTTCTGATCGGATATATTCTTTTGCTCTTTTGCCTGTGCCATTAATTTCTGATGGTCTCCAAGCACATTCTGTGAACGTTCATATTCGAAATAAGCCTGGGCCACCGCTGCCACTAAATCGGAAATGGCTTTATCATACTCACGTTTGGCAACTTCCAGATTCGACATTTCCAAAAATAAAGTATTCCATAAAACACCGCCTCGAAACATTGGAATCCTGAATTTCATTCTCCAATGATCACTCGTAAAAGCGGGAACGGAAAGAGATCCTTTTTTGACATCTGCCTCAAATGCGGCTTCCGGAAAAAAATCACGGATTGCTTTTGCGATTCTAAATTTTGCCAGCGTAATTCGTTCTTTTGCAATATCGGCTTGCACAGAAACATCAATCGCACGTCCCAAAACACCCCGTAAATTCTGTTCCCGGCTTTGCAAAAACTGCTGTTTAGCCTGGACCGTGTCAGGCGTGACCATTTTATTGATCTGATCTAAAGTTAGATGCTTAAACCGTTCTTTTCTGGCTTTTCTAAGCTCATTTACTTCACTCGCTGTCTGTGTTTTTGGGATTTCTTGCTGGCCTTCAACCAAATTTCCGGAAACCAAAGACGGATCTATTGAGATAACGGCATCTCTAATAGCCTGGTCTCGATCTTTTTCGATTTGTCGTTCATCCTTGGCAGGAGTTACTTGTGTGTGAAGCGGAGGTGTATCGCCTAACGCTAACGGCGTGAAAAGCCAAACCGAACAAAAATAAAGAAATAATCTTGGCTTATTCATTAAACCCCTTTGATTGAATTTTGAAAATTATAGTGAATGCTAATTGCCAAGTCAACATGTGCCTTATATTTGCGTCCTTATATTGTCGTCACTTTCGACGAACGGCTTAATCCGTTTCGCCCCGCTAAAGCCAGGAAGGACGGCGCCGTCACCAAGAAAAAAGTGCATTCTTTGAATTGAGGATTGTAAAAGTAATGCGGAAAATAACCGTCAAAAAAAGCATAGCTGCCTTCTTTAATCAACTGCTCTTTTCCATCAAATTGAACCGAAAGTTTTCCCATAATCGTTTGAACAAAAATCATTCCGGAGGTTGGCAGTATCTTATGATCAATTTTCGTTTCTCCCTGCACAATGATTTTTCCCACAAACAAATTGGAAATAAGCGGGGCGTAACAAACAACTCTGAAACCATGTTTGCCGAACTCAATTGCATGCTGGCCTTTTTGGTTTCCCCCTAAGTAAAATAAATCGGTATTTTCTTCGCTCTTGGAAAACAATGAGGCAGTAGAAATGCCCAGCGCGGAAGAAATCGATTCAAGATTATGCAGCGAAGGAGATTTGATCCTGCCCTTTTCAATGGCGTCAAGCGTTCTGGGATTAATTTCTGCTTTCCTGGCCAGCTCAACAGCTCTCCAACCGAGGAGTTCGCGCTGCCTTCTGATGACCTGACCTGGGGCTAATTTTGTTTTTTTCATCACTTTATTTTATCTATTTGAGATATAAAAAACCATTCAAAATATAGTTTATAGGTATAAAAAAACAAGTTATATTTCAAAGTTTAATGAATTAATTAGAATTTGAATCGAAAAATTACAACCGAATGAGAAATCCTTTAAGTACCCCGATGCCTTCGCAAAAACCAGGGTCAATTGCGGATTCAATACCATCGACAAAACAGACTAGTTCAAGTTCCACCACGCCAGCAACAACTTTAAATGAGTAAGCTGCGTCGGGGAAACCGTTTCGAACGCCATTTAAGTATTCCTCTCTTCGGTACCCGCTTGTTGCCCCAGAACCCAATCCTGAAGAATCGATCAAAGCGCCCTTGAAATCGAGTTTGGTCATATCTACATTGTAAGAGAACAGATCTACACCTAACACATTAGGACCTAAAAGACTGAGCTTGTCCTTCGGGACAATCACTTCTTCCTCGATTGAAAGAATGACGCCTGTCAAAGCACCGCCGACCACTTCATACACATATGTTCTTTGATAACCGCTAACATGGTAGCTATCCTCGCCTAATTGGGTTGAGGCAATCGGATGGTCACCTGTAACCGTTTGCAGATGGATTAATTGAGTCAAAGGTCCTCTCGTTTGTTCTAAATAATCAACTTTTCCGTTACCGTTACCGGTTGGAGGAGTATCGGACAGATTTGTAATGTCATACGTTCTCTGTTCAATCGTGTCTGAAGGAATGTTTTCCTGCTCTATATATTCAAATATTGAATTTACAGCATAGACGGTTCCGACTCCATCCGTAAACTCAGCAATTCTAAGTCTCTTAACACTGGTACCGTCCATCGGAGGCACTAGTCTTTCTTGAAGTTCATGGCCAATTAAAAGCCCTCTTTCACCTAAAATATTGTAGTCGAACGTCCATATTTCAGTCGTGCCAATATCGTCTTGAGTATATTGAATCGCAATGCCCGTGGTCGTAGTGCGAGTAGCATCAGCATAAGAAGTAATCTCAAAAATACTTGGATTAGGAACTAATGTGCCCACCATTGGAAGAGAAAGGGCCAAAAATTCACCGGAAGTAAATTGCTTTTGAAGAACATGGCTTTCTAAAGCCCCTCTATCGCCAGTCGCGTTAACCTTGTAATTCCAAACCTCAACACCACCTGCGACTTCTTTTTGTTCAACGATAGTAATTGGAAGAGCAGAACGAGTTTGCTCACTCCGCTCAATCTTGCCGCTGGCATCAGCATCTGATTCAGTGATCGCAAAGGTTTTAATTTCAAAGCGATTCGATCCAAGAGGGGTTAATTCTTTCTGCTCCACCCAGCTTGC
>Ga0209515_10000525_pt1 | contig 68485 bp, 54 predicted proteins | sample Subgroupgradi54m_FD_187454 | JGI IMG/M metagenome (GOLD analysis project Ga0209515, IMG submission 187454) | Subsurface groundwater microbial communities from S. Glens Falls, New York, USA - GMW60B uncontaminated upgradient, 5.4 m (SPAdes)... ...
GGGGCGGCGGGATCGAACTGCTCGACGGCGCGGGCCCAGGGAGCGAAACCGCATGAGCCAGGATATGGAGAAAAACGAGCACCCGAAGCTGGTGGGCATCCTGATTGGGTCCGACACCGACCTGCCGGTGATGTCCGAAGCGGCAAAGATGCTGGAAAAGTTCAGCATCCCCTACGAGATCGAAGTGGTCTCGGCACACCGCTCTCCGGCGCGTTCGCACGAGTACGCCAAGACAGCGATCAGCCGCGGACTAAAGGTCATCATCGTAGCGGCGGGCGGGGCGGCACACTTGGCCGGCGCAGTTGCCGCGCTCACCACGCTGCCGGTGATCGCCGTGCCCATGGCCACGACGGTGCTGAACGGGATCGACGCGCTGCTCTCCAGCGTGCAGATGCCGGCGGGCGTGCCCGTGGCGGCCATGGCCATCGACAAGCCGGGGGCGATCAACGCGGCTATCTACGCGGCGGAAATCCTTTCGACCTTTGACCCGGAAGTTGGCAAGCGGCTGCTGGCCTACAAGGATGAGCTGGCGCGGTCGGTGGCGGACAAGAGCGCCCGGGTCAAGCAGCAGTTCGCCAATCGACAGGGCTAGGCTGCTGACTGATGTGTCCGCGTGGAAACGGATGCGGGGTTTACTCGTAGCTTTCGGGGCGATTTACCTCGTCACCCTGCTTCTTTTTCGCCTTTTTGAGCACCGCCTGATCTTCTTTCCCGACTATCCCGGCCGGCTGAGCGGCGACTGGCACCCGCAGGGCTTGCCGCTCGAAGATGTGTGGCTCGAGGCGGCCGACGGCGTGAAACTCCACGCCTGGTGGCTGCCCGGCGAGAACGCCGAATTCACTTTCCTTGCCTTCCATGGCAACGCGTCCAACGTGGCCGCCCGCGCCGAGGTGTATCGCTTTCTTCAAAGGCTCCCGGCCAATGTCTTAGCGCTCGAATATCGGGGATACGGCCGCAGCGAAGGCTGGCCCAGCGAGGCGGGTCTTTACCTCGACGCGCAGGCAGCTTACGACCACTTGATCCAGCAACGCGGCATCGCTCCCCGCCGGATCATCTCGTACGGTCAGTCGCTCGGAACGGCCGTGGCGGTGGACCTGGCGTCGAAGCGCGAGGTCGGAGGCGTAGTGCTCGAAGCGCCGTTTCCCTCGGCGCGGGCGGTGGCGCGGCGGGTGTACTGGTTCGTTCCCGGAGTGCAGTATGTGGTGCGGTCCAAATTTGACACCGCGGGGAAGCTCGCGAGCATCCATGCGGCGACGTTGGTGGTGCACTGCGCGCACGACCCTGTGCTCCCCTATTCCTTTGGAGAAGATGTGTATGCCCGGGCCCGCGAGCCGAAATCCATCTGGCGCGTCGACAGCGCATGCCGCGAGGAGGCGTCTCTGATCGCCCCGGTGGAGTACCGCGAGCAACTGCTCAGGTTTCTGAGCGGAGTCAAGGCGCAAAACTAAATCGCGGGTGTTGCGGCGCTACGGTTTTTTCCGCAGGGTCGGGGCGCCGGGCTCGCGGGGCTTTCCTTCTTCGGCTTTCTGTGGCGGCTCGGGCGGCTCAAGGATCCATTCCAGCCCGCGCTGCTCGTGGAGCACGCCCAGGACCAGCTTTGACTCGGGGTCCGCAATCGCCGGCAGGGCGGCGCGGAGGAACATCGTGGCCTCGTTGGCGGTGGCCTTATTGCTCTCGCCGCGGGTCAGGCGCTCGGCGGCGCGGGCAAAGGCTGTGTCGGCGGTGCGGAGCTGGGCGAGGCGCGGGTCGTTCTGGTTGAGCAGGTCGAGCAGCGTCGGACCAGAGTCATCGCCGGGGTAGCGGACTTCAATGAGCGTCCGCGGCCGGCCTTTCTCGGGCGGGTAGAGCTGCGTGTAGCTCGGGCGCAGGACCCGCGTGCGCCAATAATCGTTTCCGAGCGCGTCCTGCGCCACTGGATATTGCAGCAGCCATACTTCCGGGCCGTAGTTTTCCACATAATCCACCACGAGCAGCTCGACCAGCGGCTGGTCGGCGCGCGAATCGAGCCTGGCGTAGAGCTGGCCGGCCAGCGCGCGCAGGCGCTCGAGCAACGCTACGCCGATCACTTCGATGTCGCTGGCCTGCCCGGGGTCGGCCCGGCGCCGTGGCGGGGCAGCCTCGTTGACCATGCGTGGCAGCTCACGGTCCAGGCGCACCGGCGCCTTTCGGGGAACGGGGGAGGTCCACTCGACCGGCCCGAGCAGGATGCCGATGCGTCGCTCGCCAAGCGGGAGAACGGCCGGGGGCCTCGCGCGCGGCATGGCGTTTTGCTCGACGGCACCGACAACAATGGCGTCCTTGGCCACATACAGAATCACACGACCCGCGGCGAGGCTGGTGATGGGTTGCTGTTCGCTTTGCTGTGCGGCGGCAGAGAAAGGGAGAAACCACAGATGCATACCGACGAGCAGGGATGCAATCCCCAATCGCCGAAGACCTTGCGCAAGGGTATTCATGGCCGCTCGGTGGCAGCCGACCGAGACGCCGATCTGTGTTGCTCTCGGTTCATCTGAGGTTCCCGACGGCTTTAGCTGCTTGGATGCGCGCCCACGCTCTGGGATTGCTTGCGCGCGATGGCTTGCAGGGCGGTGAGGGCGACGACGTTGGCGATATCTTCGGCCGAGCAGCCGCGGGAGAGATCGTTGGCCGGCCGCGCCAGGCCTTGCAGGATGGGTCCCAGGGCATCCGCGCCGGCGATGCGCTCGACCAGCTTATAGGCGATGTTGCCGGAGTCGAGGTCGGGAAAGATCAGCACGTTGGCGCGACCCGCCACGGGTGATCCCGGCGCCTTGCTCGCCCCGATGGCCGGCACAAGCGCGGCATCGGCCTGGAGCTCGCCGTCGGCGGCCAGGTCCGGGGCGCGGGCGTTGAGGATGCGCAGCGCCTCGCGCACCTTTTCGACGCGAGGATGCTCGGCCGAACCTTTGGTGGAAAACGACAGCAGGGCCACTCGCGGCTCGACTTCGAGGAACCCACGCGCGCTTTCTGCCGTGGCCAGGGCGATCTCCGCCAGGTCGCTGGCGGAAGGATCGGGGATGACGCCGCAATCGGCAAACAGGAGTGCGCCGCCGGCACCGAACTCTAGCCCCGCCCGCGGCGGCAGCACCATCAGGAAAAAACTCGAGACGAGCTTGTATTCCGGCGCCAGCCCGATGGCGTGCAGCGCCGCCCGAACCGTCTCCGCGGTGGTGTTGGCGGCGCCGCCTACCGAACCGTCGGCGTCCCCGGCGGCCACCATCAACGCAGCGAAGTAGAGCGGCCGGCGAGCCATTTCGCCGGCCTCTTCGAGCCTCGTGCCGCGCGCGCGCCGCCGCTCGAAATAGATCTGCGCGTACTTGTCCAGCTTGGGGCTCGCCGCCGGGTCCAACAGCGCGACGCCCTCGAGGCTGGCGCGGAGCCCTTCCGCCGTCGCGGCGATGATCTTCGGGCGGCCGAGCAGCGTGAGTTTGACGTAGCCCTGGCGGGCGACGCGCGCGGCCGCGGCAATGGCGCGAGGGTCTTCTCCCTCAGCCAGTACGATGTGCTGCGGGTAAGCCCGGGCGCGGTTCTTCAGCTTCTCGAGAATGGCCATCGCGCCAAAGAGTACCACAGGCGTTTCACCCGGTGGAGACCGAACGGACGGCAGAAACCAGCGCGGCGCGGCGGCACGCGCCTGTCCAACAACCGTGCTATGCTTTTGCGCCGTCAGGCGCGAACGGCCGTGCAGTTGCAGGATGACAAGACGCTTTGGTATGGCCAGGAAGACGGTGCCTGGTTTCTTGTCTATCGAGCATAAACGCTTTTTACATTGGCTAGTTCAGGAGAGACGCGTTGTTTTCTTCCAAGGGACTGAGAAAACCCAAGCGTATCCGGCACAACGGGAAGCGCGTCAGCGAAATTCTCGAGGCTCACCTGAAATTCTTCCGCGGTGAGCCGGGCGGGGTTCGCGCTGACCTGTCCGGGGCCGACCTCACGCGGGCCGACCTGACCGGGGCAAACTTGACCGACGCGGTCCTGAAGGGTGCGCGGCTCGAGGAGGCCGACCTGCGCCGCGCCAAGCTAACCCGGGCGGACCTGACCGGCGCCAAGCTGCGCAAGGCCGACCTGCGCAACACCGATATGACCGAGGCAGTCCTGCCCGGCGCCGACCTCACCGAGGCCCAGGCGAGTGGCGTGGAATTCTTCCGCTGCGATATGGGCGGCGTCCTCTTCCAGCGCGCCAACCTGCGCAACGCCAACTTCCGAGCGGCCAACATTCGCGGCGCGGAGTTCGCCGGGGCCGATATGGGCGTCACCATCCTGCGGGAAACCAATCTCGAAGGCGTGGACCTGAGCGGCGTGGACCTTTCCACCACGCTGATGCCTCGCAATTACACTCCAACCCTGGACAGGAAGTGAACCGGCGGCCAGCCGAGACCTGGCTGACCGGGGCGGTGGCTTGCGCTGCGCGCGAACGCCTGCGGTCAAACCCTCTTTTTCTGTTCCCGCTTTCGCCCGGCGCGCAACGCGGGCCGGCAAGAGTCCGAGAAGAGCCGCAGAGAATCTATTTCAGCGTGAACTCACCGCCTGGCGCTTCTCCGCTTCGCTGCCCGCGAAGATGTCATAGACATAGTCGTGGGCGGCCAAGGCGATCTTGCTCAGGGTACCGGCTTGAACGCGCTTGACGATTTCCTCGCGGGAGAGGTCGAAGATGGCGTCCAGAATTTGCGCGCGCTCCTGGTTGTTCGCCTGGCCCACGACAAACAGCACGCGGGCGCTGTGCTGGATGTAGCGGGGCGAAAGCAGTTGCCGCTTCAAGATCTCCATGATGACGGGGGCTTTGGCGCGGTCAAAGCGGCCTGGATCGCCGCGGCGGTCCAGCTCGGCGAAGAACTCCGACGTCCATTCGTTGTGGTAGTCCCACACCTTCTCGAACAGCTCCGGGGTGAAGCGGGTCCCGGCCTTGACTGCAAAGGCGTTTACCGACGGCACGACCCCATCCTCGGTGAGCGCCGGCCGCTTGAGGTAGCCGTCCTTGGTGATGGCGGCCTGGTGATGGACGAGGCTCCACAGCCAGGAGACATCGATCCGGTAGGTGGCGAGGTCATTCATGAACCGCAGCGAAAGTTCGTAGTCGTCGATTGCCGCCGCGAAGTTGCCGTTGAGGATTTGGAAGCCGTAGTTCGCCGCCATGTAGAACGCGTGTTGGATGTGCTCGATGGTGATGTCGCCCTTCGGCACGCCGTAGATGGAGTCCCAGAGTTCTTGGGTGAAGATTTTCTCCGGCGTGTCCAGCTTCTCCTTGTTGATGACCCAGGGCAGGATCTTGCCCTGCGGGTTCAGTAGGCCGCGGGATTGCAACAGGAGCCGCTCCGCGTCGCTCAGACCACTGGTGACCGTTGGCACTGGTTTGCCTTTCACGTCTACGGTCTCTTGCGGCGCATCGAGCATCGCCTGGAGCTGCGTCACCGGGGCCCGCAAGGGTGCATTGCCGGCCGCGACGTAGGCCGGCTCCGGACTGGCCACCCAGCTTTGTCGATAGGCATCGTAGAGGCGTCCCTTCACTCGGCCGGCAAGGATGTCTTCTAGGGTGGGCGATTGGCCTGCGGACAGCGGCTCTGCGGGCAAGAACATAAGGCCCAGCAGGCGCTCCCGCAGCTTGTCAATGGCCATCGCGCGCAGGGCCAGGGGGTTGTACTTCGAGCGGCCATAGGGGTCGCTCGGTTGATAGATCATCACCGCGGCCATGCCGCCGATGGGGGCGCCCTGGGTGAGCTCGCCATTCTTCATGCCGGCCATGAGCATCATCAGCGCGTTGTAGCGCTGATAGGCAATCATGTTCGGGGAGGCCATACCGATCGTCTGCGGGTCGGGAAAGACGCCCTTCGGGTCGTCCTTCCACATCTCAATGAGGCTGGCCAAGTAGTCCCAGCGACCCACATTCGTCCCTAGGAGCCGACGCCGCAAGACCCAGGCGATGGCAGGCAAGAAGCGGCCCGCATTGCCCTCCTCATAGAGCACTTTGACCTTGATGGTGCCCGGCGGGACGCCGATCAGGCCTTCCAGCCGCGCCAGAAGCTTCTCCACAATCAAGGCTTCCTGAGGAGTCTGAATCTTGGGGAGGTAGTAGTACACGCCGGTGCCGGCGCGTGTGAGGGAGTCGTAGTTGTTGAGGGTCCAGAGGACGGTGACGGGAATCGCACCAGGCGCCGGTTGGCCATCCACCTTGATGTGGTCGTAGCGCACGTGGGTGCCGGGAGGCCGAGCAAACCGCGTGGGCCACTGCGCCGGGCTCGTTTGGATCTTGTAGGCGCGCCGTTGGCCTTTCTTCACCACCTCGTAGGGGCGGTCGGCCCAGCGGCCTTCGAAAATTTCTTTGGCGTTCTGCATGGCCGCAAAAATCCCCACCGGCTGATTCGCGGGTGTGCCGTCGGGCTGGAAATGGGGCGGTGAGGCGTCTTCAAAGTCCGGCATATTCATGGGCGCCGGGCTATTCAGCGCGTTGAAGGCCATGTCCAGCGGATGCCACGGCCCGGTGAGCTCCAAGCCGGGATTGTTCAACGGGTGCGCGTCCTTGGGGATGGGCACCTCGTCGTTGAGCCGCCAGCGCCACTGGCTGTCCCGGCCGAAAACGTTATCAATCAGGCCTTGGACGATCTGGCGAAAAGTCCAAGACTTCCCGCTGACTGCATCCTCAAACGTGTCGTCCCACTTCGGCCAGGCGTATTTCTCGCGGACCGGCGCGGGGGACTGGAGCAGCGCCCGGCGCGCGGTGAGGGCCGCGGCGATCTCGGGACTCAGCTCTCGAGTGAGCGTGGCAATCGTCTGCTCGATATTGACTTCCCGTCCGTTCACCTTCTTGGTCCCGAAGAGGTCCGGGAACTTCTGGAGAACGTCCTCGCGGATCATGGCCTCGACCCTCCTCAGCCGTTTCCTACGGGCGCTCCGGACACGCCGGCGAAGAAATAGAGCACTATTGCCGGCAAGGCGTCAAGCCCCCCGCCGGCACGTCGCCGGCAGCTTCGGTAGGGGGCGGAAAACCGCCGGCGGGTAGTGTGGGGAGACTTGGCAGGGTGCGGAAAAATGCCCAATGATGACATTCCAAGGACCGCCGCTTTTGATCGGCCCTAGGAATCTGCTTTTTTTCAGCTCCGTCGAGCCACAAGCAGATTCCTCGCTGTGCTTGGAAAGACGTGCAGCAGACTTTTTCAGGATTGCGGTCAAGAAGGCTTATGGTGGGAGGCCAACGCGGCGCAGCAGGTCTTGAAAACGAGGGTCGGAGCGCAGAGGATCGAACAGCGGCTCCGCTTTGAGGAACACAATCGGGTTATCGCGCTGCTCGAACTCCTTTTCCAACCAGGCGAAGGCGTGGTCTTTATCGCCTAGGCCGATATAGACAAATGCGAACGCGAAGGGGGGCACGTAGCTTTGCCGGGAGATCTCCTCCAGTTGCTTCAAGACCTTCCTCGCTTCAAGAGTGTTGCCTGCTCGCGCATGCGCCCAGCCGAGCTCGGAGAGATAGGTCAAGTTGCGTCCGGCAATCGCTAACCCCTTCTGATATTCAGCGATCGCTTCCGCGTACATCCTCTTCTCCGTGTAGCTCGCCGCGATGTCGAAGCGGGCCGAGGCGAAATTCGGGTCCATGTCGATCGCCTTTCGGAATTGGTCGATGGCGAGGTCATACTGGCGTGCGAAGTGATAGACCCGCCCCAGGGCGGAATTCATCACCAGCGAGAGCGGATCGATTTGCTGGGCGAGTTTCGCCTCAGCAATCGCCTCGTCCATGCGCCCCATGGTGGCCAGGAAAAAGGCATACCACTGATGGGCGGTGGCGTAGTTCGGATTGAGTTCGATGGCTCGTTTGAATTCTTTCTCGGCGCCGCGCCAATCCCAGTCGAAGCGATGCTTGATGAAAGCCAACGAAGTATGAGCTGCGGCAATGGAATCGTCGATCTCCAGCGCCTTCATGGCCGCCGCCTTCGCTTTGGCCATTCGCTCGGCGGCAGACATGGGCGAAAAAGACGTGCCAAGGAGCGCGAAGGAATCGGCCAACCCGGCGTAGGCCAGGGCATAGTTCGGGTCTTTCTCGATGGCCTGCTGGAAATACTCGATCCCTCTCCGGAAGCCCTCTTCCGTTCTCTTGTTCCAGTAGTAGCGGCCCTTCAGGTAAAGCTGGTAAGCCTCGGTGTTTTCCGTGTAGCGTTTGACGAGCCGCTTCTTCGCTTCGCCGGTCAGCCGCAACCGCAGCTTCTCGGAAATGTCCCTGGAAAGCTCTTCCTGGAGAGCGAAGAGGTCTGCCAGTTTGTGGCTGTACTGCCCGCCCCAAAGCTGCGCGCCTTGGCTAGCATCCACGAGTTCGGCCTGCACGATCAAGGTGTCGCCACGTTCCAAAAGCCTCCCGGTCAGCACCGCCCGAACATGAAGGTCCTGGCCCACCTTTTGCGGGTCGGCGCCTTTCCCCTTGTAGCGGAAGACCGTGCTGCGCGCCATGACCCGCAGGTTGGGAAGCTCCGAGAGGTTGTTGATAATACTTTCGGTGATGCCGTCGCTGAGGTACTCCGTGTTCGGGTTGCCGCTCCCGTTGGCAAAGGGCAAAACCGCCACCGAATCAATGGCCCCGCGATCCCAAAGCAAAAAGAGCGAGACCCCAACGATCAGCAGCACGGCGAAGGCGAGGCTGGCAATCCAGAGAGCGGTCTTCGGGCGCCACCGGGATGGAACCGGCAAGGTCGGGGCAGCCCCGCTCAGCGCGGCCACACGGGTGGAGTCGGTGTCGCGCTTCATTCGCTGCAAGTCCGCCCGCAGGTCGGAAGCGGTCTGATAGCGCAGCTTGCGGTCTTTCTCCAGCGCCTTATTGATGATCTCCTCGAGCTTGGGCGGCAGTTCGGGATTCAGACGTAACGGCGAGAGCGGCGCCCGTTCGAGGATGGCATTGAAAATGACTGCGGTCGTGTTGCCCTTGAAGGGCAGCGTGCACGTCGCCATTTCATAGAGCAGCGCGCCAAACGAAAACAAATCCGTGCGCGCATCGAGCTCCTCGCCGCGCGCCTGCTCCGGCGACATGTAGGCCACTGTGCCCAGGGCCGTACCAGGGCTGGTGAGATGCTCGTCGGAGGTTGCGACGGTCGGCAGCGAGGAGAGTCCCACGTCTCCGGCAACCCAGCGTCGTTCGGGTAGCAGCTTGGCCAGTCCGAAGTCTAAGACCTTGGCGTGGCCATGCTGGGTGACGAAAACGTTCGCCGATTTGATGTCCCGATGGACAATCCCTTTGGAGTGTGCCGCATCCAGCGCGCCAGCGATTTGAATCCCCAACTCCAGCAGTTGCTCGGTGTCCAACGGCTTGCCCGCGATGCGATGCTTGAGCGTCTCGCCTTCCAAAAACTCCATGGCGATGAAGGGCTGGCCGTCGAACTCGTCAATCTCGTAGATCGTGCAAATATTGGGGTGATTCAGCGCCGAGGCTGCTCGGGCCTCGCGCTGGAAACGCTCCAGCGCATGAGGGTCTTTCGCAAGTTCCTGGGGCAGAAACTTCAGGGCCACGCGGCGGCCGAGCCTGAGGTCTTCGGCGGCGTACACCACACCCATGCCGCCACCACCCAATTTCTCTTGGATGCGATAATGCGAAATCGTCTGGCCAATCATAGGGAAGGAACCGCTTCGGCGTGGGCATCTTAGGCCGCCCCCGCGGGCAAGTCAACGCACCGAAATCCACGGCGAATGATTTTGAGCCTGACTTTAAAGTCCTACACGAGCTTCTCCGGCTACTTGCCGGCGGGGTGGGGAACAGGGTCGTCGGCGGCGGCCGCTGCGGCGCGCGTGGAACTCCGGCGGCGGGTCTCGATGCCCAGGCGCTTGATCTTTTGATTGAGCGTGGAGAGCGGGATCTGGAAGCGCTCGGCGGCCTCGGTCTGGTTCCAGCTGGTGCGCTCGAGCATGTCCACGATGATGCGCCGCTCGACCTCCTCCATGATTTGGAACAGTGAGGGCGAGGGGTTGTCGGCCGCGACGCGCGCGCCGGGCTCGCCCGGCAGCAAAGGCATGAACTCGGCCAGTTGCAGCCGGACGCCCTTGACGATTTCCCTCGTGCGCACGTTTTCGGGCAATAGATCCACGTCGATCCGCTCCAGGGTGGAGAGCACCACGGCGCGCTCGACCACATTTTCGAGTTCCCGCACGTTGCCCGGCCAGTCGTAATCCATCAGCAGCTTCATCGCCGCGTGGCTGAATTGCCGCCGGGGCTTGGCGTTTTCCTCGCAGTAGCGCTGGAGGAAATGCTCGAGCAACAGCGGCACGTCTTCCTTGCGTTCGCGCAGCGGCGAGAGGTGCAGGGCGATGACGTTGAGGCGGTGGAAGAGGTCTTCGCGGAAGCGGCCTTCGCGCACCAGGGTGACCAGATCGGTATTCGTGGCCCCCAGGATACGCACATCCACCTTGATCGTTTCTGTGCCGCCCAGCCGCATGTATTCGCGCTCCTGGATCACGCGCAGCAGCTTGGCCTGCGTCTCCGGGCCGATGGTGGAGATTTCGTCGAAGAAGATGGTGCCCTGGTCGGCCACCTCGAACAGACCTTTCTTCGAGGCCACGGCTCCGGTGAACGCGCCCTTGACGTGGCCGAACAGTTGCGATTCGAGCAGGTCCACGGGCATCGAGCCGGTGTTCACCGGCACGAAGGCCCTATCGGCGCGCGTCGAGGCGGAGTGGATGGCCTTGGCGATCAGCTCCTTGCCCGTGCCGCTCTCCCCGCTGATCAACACGGTGGAGCGCGAAGGCGCGATCTGGCTGACCAGGTCGAGCATGGTCAGGATTTTTTCGCTCTTACCCACGATGTTCGGGAAGTTGTAGCGTTGCTTGAGGGCGCGCTTGAGCTGAACGTTTTCCTCGCGCAGGCGCCGGCCCTCGACCGCCTGGGCCACTTGGGCGAGCAGCTCTTCGTTCGACCACGGCTTGGTGATGTAGTCCTGCGCGCCGCTCTTGAACGCGGCGCGGGCCATGTCAATCGAGCCGTAGGCGGTGATCAGCACCACGGAGAGGTACGGGTCGCGGCGGCGGATTTCCCGCAGCAGCTCCAGGCCGTTGCGGTCGGGCAGGCTGACGTCCAGCAGCAGTAGGTCGAACGGCCGCGCTTCGAGTTTGGCCAGTCCGGCGTCGCCGGTCTCGGCGCAGGCTACGCTATAACCTTCCGAGCTCAGCAGCAGTTCGAGCCCTTCGCGGATTTCCGCCTCGTCGTCCACGACGAGGATGGAGCCATTAGACATTGACTGCTTTCCGGGCGGCGGGGAACTCCAGGCGGAAGGAGGTGCCCTTGCCGGGCGTGGAGCGGACATCGATCTTCCCGGCATGCTCTTTGATGATGCCGTAGCTGACCGAAAGGCCCAGACCGGTGCCGCGGCCGGAAGACTTGGTGGTGAAAAAGGGGTCGAAGATGCGGATCAGGTTTTCCCGGGGAATGCCGACGCCGGTATCGGTCACTTCGACTTCGACGTAACCATTGTTCGTCGCAGTGCGCACTTCGAGCATGCCGCCGTTGGGCATGGCGTCGCGGGCGTTCATGAACAGGTTCAGGAATACCTGTTGGAGGCGGTTGTTCGAGCCCAGCACCGGAGGCAGTTCTTTCTGCAAGGCCTTGATCACGTTGACCCGGGCGGTGCGGAACGGGTGCGTGACCAGCGAAAGCGTCTCCTCCACCACGGCGTTCAGGTTCACCGCGGTGAACTCGGCCGCGCCGGTGCGCGAAAAATTCAGCAGGTTGTTGACAATCTCGCTCGCCCGGAAGGTTTGCTTGACGATTTTGTCGATCAACTTGTGCCGCGGGTCGTCGCCGGGGAGTTGCTTGGCCAGCATCTGGATGTAGTTGGAGATCACCGCCAGCGGCGTATTCACCTCGTGGGCCACGCCGGCGGCCAACAGGCCGAGCGAAGTGAGCTTTTCGGTCTGCACGAGCTGCTCTTCCAAACGCACGCGCTGCGTGATGTCGTCCAGCAGGACCAGCCGCCCGATGCGCTCGCCCGCCTTGCCCACCAGCGGCGCAATCGAGACGTTCACCACCAGCGGGCGCCCCGCGCGGTTGTGCAGGTGGAATTTATAGATGCCGGAGACGTGCTCGTCGGCGGCGCGCGCGGCGACTTCCGCCACCAGATCGGGCGGCAGAACCTCTTCCAGCTTGCGGGTAACGGCCTCGTGCCGCGGCACGCCGATCATCTGCTCGAGCTGCGTGTTCCAGGACTCCACGCGGCCCTCCAAGTCCACCGCGAGCACTCCGACGTTGAGCGATTCGACGATGTTCTCGCTGAAATCCTTCAGGCGCTCGACCTGCGCGGCCTTCTGCTCGAGCGAGCTGTAGAGCTGCGCGTTGTCGAGCGCAATGGCGACATAGCCGGCGATGGTGAACAGCAGCTCGACGTCGTCGCTGGAGAGGAAATCGCCGTCCACCGTTTTGCCCAGGCCCAGCACGGCCACGGTCCGCTCGCGGATGCGGCAGGGAATGAAGTAGTTCAGGTCGAGCTGCTCGAGCGTGCGGCGCGCCGATTCAGAGGGCTCCACCGCCGCGCGCGGCGATTCGTAGAACAGGTAGCCGCGGGCGAACCCGGGCCGGTCAGGCGAAAGGAAGCTCAGGTCGAGCGGCTCGGTGGAGCGCACGCCCATCGAGCGCGCCAGGCGCAAGCGTCCGGGCTCGGCCGCATCTTCCAGGAACAGCGCCAGGCGGTCCACCAGCAGCGTTTGCGAGATGCGGTCCATCACCGAGCTGAGCATGGGCTCGAGGCGCACGGCATTGGTGAGGGTGCGACCGAACTCGATGAGCGTGCGCCGGTAATCGAAGCGGTCGCGGTAGAAAAAGCGGTCCAGGCGCGCCTGGGTCCAGTCGCGCAGCGGCTGCAAGAGAAATGCGGTCACCACGATGCCGATGATCCCGCCGGCGACGCCCGCGGGCCAGGCGGTGTGGAAAAACTCGCCAATCCCGGCGACGACCGCGAAATAGACGCCCACAACGCCGGCCGTGGCCACGGTGTAGGCCAACCCGCGTTTGAAGATGATGTCCACGTCCATCAGCCGATAGCGGATGACGGCGTAGCCGAAGCACAGCGGGATCAGCGCCAGCGAGATGGCGGAAAACTTCATCCACGGCAGGGGCACGACGCCGAAGAAAAACGGGAGGATATACAGCAGCAGGAACGGCACAATGCCCGCCAACGTCCCGCCGGTCACCCACTTCAGCTGCTGCCGCAGGACGCCGCTGGGCGCACGGCGGTAGCTGCGCAAAAAGATGATCGCCGCGGCCACGAAGTACGCGCTCAGATAACCGAGCTCGAGCTGGTCGAGGACGACGCGGGCGCCGAGCCAGGGCACCAAGCTGAGCGCTTGCGTGGCCACGCCGATGTGCAGCAACAGCAAAGCGGTCGGCAGGGCGTACAGGGCCAGCAGGCGTGTCGCGTGCGCGCCGCGAGAGGTGCGCCGCTCCGGGAAGACCAGCGCGAAGTGCACCAGCAGCGCCGGCTGGAGCAGCCGCGCCACGATGTTGGCCCAATAGACATCCCAGTCAAACGCGCTCAACTTGCCGGAGTAGTGGAACGAGTAGAGGATGAAAGACACCAGGCAGAAAATGTAGAAGTGCACAGCGCGCGCGGCGTTCCACCGGCGCACGAAGATGAACAGCCCGATGAACAGATACAGCAGCCCGACAACGCGCAGGTAGTTTTCGAGCGAGGCGGGTTTTTCCGTCGGGACGGTGACAAGCGAGGTCTCGAAGGCGCGCCCGGCCCGCACGAGGCGGTAGCGCACCTGCGTCCACAGCCCCGCGCGCCACAACTGCCGCGTCACCTGCACGGCGCGGTGAATCTCTATGCCGTTGACGGCCTGGGCGTAGTCACCCGTCCTGATCCCCGCGCGGGCGGCGGGTGAATCGGGTGCCACGTGCCACGCCTGCACGCCCTGCGGGGTGTCCAGCCAGGAGATGCCGTCATCGGGAGTGTCGAAGCGCGAGCGCTGCTGGAAATTCAGGAGGCCAAAAATGACCGCTGCGATGGTCACCACGGTCAGCGTGACCGCGCCCAAGCCCATGCGAAGACCGTGCTTCATCGCCGTGTTCCCAGGGAACCCAGATTCCCGCTCTTCCAAAGAGAGCACGTCTGCTGCCAGAGGATATGAGAACTTGTGTCCTTTAAATTATTGAAATAGAGGGAGATAGATTGTAATTGCGGCCGTTGGTAGAAGCGCATCCCGATTTCGGAAGGCATTGTTCTAGTTTCGGTAGACCTGCAGAATCACCTAGAATTGAAAGCTGACCCCGCCGCGGAACGATCGAAACGCCGGGACAAGCAGTATCCGGCCATCCTGGCCATTGAGCGTCACATATCCCTGGGCGAGCAGATTGCGAAAGTCGGCCTGGGCCTCCCACCTGCCACTCAGTATGAAGTTCGGCAGCGGCTGTCGAATGCTGACGTTGAGATAGGGGTCCAGCAGGTAGGCGGCTTCGCCGAAGACGTCTTGGCGCGAGACGACCGGGCCGCTCACCCACTTGTAGCTGGCGGCCACTCGTGTGCTGACGCGAGGAATCCGCCCGGAGACGCGAGCCGCCAGGCTGTGACGATAGCGGGTCTGCAAGGCGTCGCGCAGGTCAATGCTGGCGGCGGGGTCCTCCAGGGCGAGCGCGCCGGCCCAGGCGTACACCGCCGCCAGCTCGAAATCGTCGGAGAACTTCTGCCGAAAGGCGACGCGCGTTCCCCAAGAGTTCGATGCGCCGCCGTCGTAGAGGAAGCCGTTCGAGAAATAGTCCTGGAAGAAATCCGGATGCGACGTCGCGCCGCGGCCGAACACGGCCAGATGCTTGGACGAATCGTGGAAGGCAGCAACCTGCACGCTGGCGCACGCGCCCAGCCGGCGCTCCAGGGCGAGCTCCTCATGCCAGCCGCCCTCCAGCACTGGATGGCCATTGCGCCAGAGCACGGCCGGGAAGGCATCGAGCTCGGCCAGCGCGGTCTGCAAGGCACTGGCACGGAGATTACTGGTGGACGACGGGCGCCCCGCCATCATCAGCGAAGCTCGCCAGTTCGGCGAGAGGCGCACGTCCAGTTCGCCGCGGGGACGCAGCGAGGAAGTCGCCGGGCCAAGGCCAACCAGGATGTACTCGGCGCCGTAATGGATGACGATGCGTTCGCCCAGGGCCAGTTGGCTGGCATGTTCCATGCGCACGCCGCGGAACGTCAGGCCGCCGGGGCCAAGCTTCGCCTGGCGCAGGACCAGACTGGTCTGCGAACCGCGCCCCAGCTCGCCGGAGGGCAACCAGAGAGTGGCGAGGCCCGCCGCAGCCGAGCGCTCGTAGCTCATCTGGCCAGCCATTAAGAGGTGGCTGGTGCGCCCAATCTTCTGGTCGTAAGAGAACGCCGTGGCCGGTGCATCGGCCAGGTTGGAGATCGAGCCGGGGTGGCGCGCCCCGCTGGTGAGCTCGAAGCGTCCGCGCGGGTGGCGCTTGCGGGCAGCTTCGGCTGGGGGCGGTGCGTCGACTTCGTCCGCATCGCCCGCAAGCCACTGGAGTACGGGGCGGGTGGCGGCGGAGGTGCGCAGCACCCACTTCCAATCGTCGGAGTCCGTCTGCTGTTCCGGGCGCCGCCGCAAGCGTTCGAGCGAAGCAAACGGCGAATCGAGTTCGATTTTCAGCAGCGTGGTGAGATGGGGGCTGACGCGGACGTGCCGCTCGATGCTGGGCAAAAACCCCGCCAGGGTCACGCGCACCGAGTAGAGGCCCGGGAGCAGGCGCTCGCTCGAGAACAGGCCGTGTTGGTTGGTCAGCAACTGCGCCGGGGCTGCGCCCAGAGCATTTTCCGCCAGCACCCAGACGGTCGCGCCCATTTGCGGAGTGCCGGACGGATCCACCACGACGCCGGAGAGCTTGCCGTAGCCAGGCGCGGCAGAGGCGGCTCCGGCTGCGATCAGGGCGACCAGTGTCGCCCAGCCCAAAGTTCTCATGCGTCCAAACCTCACAGCAATTACCTCCCCGGAGATTTTCTGGCGGCGGCCTTCTCCTCCGCGTGCTTCACGGTGAACTCCGCCGAGCGGGAAATGGTCTGCCTGGTGAGCTGGTCGGTGGTAACAACTTCGAGCTTGTAGCGGCCCGGCGGCAAGCCGCTGAGCGAGAACAGGCGCTCGATGGTGATCTGCTCACCGGTCTGGTTGAGTTGCTCGGAGCTATCCGTCATGAGGAGCACGTCCTGCTGGTCCTTGCGCACGCGGTATTCAATCGCGGCGCTGGCCTTGTGCGATTTCTCATCCACCTTGAGGTTGTAAACCTGCAGGAAAATGCCCATCCGGTCGTTGGTGGTAAATTCTTGGTTGAGCTTGGGGCGCACTTTCGAGGAGCCAAGGACGAATTGGCCCAAGCCCACCTGCTTGGCGGGCACGCGCTCGATCTGATCGGCCAGGATCAACGTGCTAGCCTCCAGCTTATCGTCGGCATAGCGTGGCACAGCCAGACGGGTGTTGACCACACCAACGTTTCCGCTCTGTACATCTTTAATCACGATGTCCAGCCGGTAGAGCCCGGGGCGCAGCGGGACGGCTTTCTGGTAGATGGAAGAGCCCTTGAGCGAGGCCTCCAGCAGCGAGGCGGGGAAATCGCGGGTGATGACGTCCTCGAAGGTCTGCACCACGCGCCCGGTCAGCGTGCTGACGCGGCCAAACAGGTTCATCACCGCCGAGTGCACGCCCTCGCGGTTCTGGAAGGTGAGCTGGCGATTGGGCACCTGTACGGTGATGGGCACGAGGACCGTGTCGCTGGTCACGCGCAGGAAATCGAAGCGGTAGTCAAACTGGATCTGGTTGCGGAGGATCCGAGAGCTGACCACGGCTTCCAAATCCTTGAATTTGACCGGCGGCCGTTGCACCTTGGCGTACAGCTCCAGGCGCTCAAACTCACCCATGCGCACCGGCATCCCGCCAAGCGCTTTCGGCAGCCGCGTGCCGTCGCTGCGAGTGAAGCGGTTGGTCTTGCTGGCCAAGCCCATGGCTTCGAGTTCGCTCAGGCCGGCGCCGGGCACCATCGTCAGCGCGTCCTTTTCCGAGGGGTCCATGCTGAGACGGTATTCGCCGGTCATGGTGGTGTCTACGAACTCCAGGATGATGTCGTTGCCGATGCCTTCTAGATAGCGGTAACGCCACTTCTCAAACGGGTAGGTCGAGGTGTTGCCGCCGCCCTCCTCGGGGGGCCGGTCGTAGGTGCCGCCGCTGGGGTGGGATTCGATTTCGTCCGGCGGGCCCCAGATGATGTACATGCGGCCCCGGTCTGTTTTCCAGCCGGGAATTCCCGACGCGAAACGCTCGTTGGCGTAGGCAATGCGGCGATAGTGCTCTTCCTTGAACTCGTTCTCTGCCGTGTCCGGCGTGGGGTCGCGGGTGAGCCAGAACTGCTCGATGAACTGCTCGCGCTCTTCATTGTTGGTGAGCCGGAGGAAGGCGGTGCGCTCCTCGTCGGTGATGATGTAACCGACCTCTTCTTCCAACCACTTCTTGTACGGACTGGCCAGCTCCTTATAGAGCCGCTTCTGCCGCTGCTTGCGTTCCTTTTCGGTCTCCGGAGCGGCCGGCTTATCTTGGTTTTGGGGCTTGCCTTGGGCAAGAGTGGCCAGCGGGAACACCAAGCCCGCGGAGAGAGTGCCGGCGAGCAGAATAGAGCGCCAGGACCTCATAGAGACACCACACCCCATTTCGAGAACTGAATTCTAGCCCCTGGCTAGCGACACGTCAATCAAAGAATCCCCCGGTGCGGAGGCGGAAACAGGTATCAGAATCTCTTGCCCGGCAATAGGTTGCCCGCGGCGGGACGCTCGGCCAGCCGCCTTTGAGCCGCGAGGTCTTCCCTTATTCGAGATTAGAAATTAGAATGGAAGGAGGGTGGGCAGCAATCCTTCGGGCCCCGCTGCACGGAGGCACCCGCCGAGGGATTCCCCCCACAGAGCGCCACTTCTCGGTCCGCCCGGGTTGCGGCCGAAAGGCGGAAACTTTCCGGTCGGCCGGGTCGTATTACAGTTTGGGCGGGCGGGAGAGTCTGCGCGTCAAAGAAAGGAAATCTGACAAGGAAACCGGCCATGATGAAGTGGAAAAAGGTGGCGATCGGTGTGGGCGCGGCGGTGGTGCTGGGCGGCGTCGTGCTGTGGAGCGTGAATTACTCCCGCAAGGGTGTGGTCACGGTGCAGACGGGCAAGGTCGCCCGTCAGGACCTGACCTCGGTGGTGACGGCTTCGGGCGAGATCAAGCCGACCACCTACGCCAATGTCTATGCGGAAGGATTCGGCAAGATCTTGCAGATCATGGTGAAAGAGGGCGATCACGTGAAGAAGGGCGATATCCTGCTGCGGCTGGAAAACATCCAGCAGAGCGCGGACGTGGATGCGCAGCGCGCCGGGCAGGGCTCGTCCGAAGCCGCGGTGAAATCCGCGGAGGCCACTTACCGCTCGACGCAGGCCGAGCTGGTGCAGCGCCAGGCCGACCTCGAGCGCGCCCGGTTCGACTGGGAACGTGCCCAGAACCTCTACCACGATGGACTGATCCCCAAGGCGGATTACGACGCGCGCAAGTCGGCGTTTGATAGCGCCGCCGCGGCCGTGGATGCCAGCAACGCCCGGTTGCAACAGGCGCGCGCCGAGCTCGAGCGGTCGCGCTCGCTGCTGGAACAGAGCCGCGCCATGCTGGTGAGGACGCGGGACGTCCTGCGCAAGACTACCTACACCGCGCCCATCCCCGGCGTGGTCAGCTTCATGCCCGTGCGCGTCGGCGAAAACGTTGTCCCCGGCATCCAGAATGCCAACGGCAGCTTCCTGATGACCATCTCGGACATGTCGGTGGTGACTGCGGAGGTGAAGGTGGACGAGACCGACATCGTCAGCGTGCGCAACGGCCAGGAGGCGGAGGTAAACATTGACGCCATCCCCGGCAAGACCTTCAAGGGCCGCGTCACCGAAGTGGGCACGCAGGCCGTGCTGCGCACCTCGGGCTTGGCCACCACCCAGACGACCGCGAGCACTCAGGAGGCCAAGGACTTCAAGGTGGTAGTCACGATGGAGAATCCACCCGACAACGTGCGGCCGGGACTTTCCACCACCGCCAAGATCAAGACGGCGGAGAAGAAAAACGTCCTGGCCATCCCCATCCAAGCGCTGGCGGTGCGCTCGCGCAAAGACTTGGAGGAAGCCGCCAAGGAGTCCGGCAAGAAGGGCGGCGACGGTGTGACACTGGCTGCCAGCAAGCCCGCCGGCGGCAGCGACCCGAAGAAGGAAGAGATTCAGGGCGTTTTTGTGATTCGGGGCAACAAGGCCGAATTCATCAAGGTGGAAACCGGGATCACCGGCGTCACCGACATCGAGGTCCTCAGCGGGCTCAAGGATACCGACGAAATCATCACCGGGAGTTACAAGGTGTTGCGCACCCTGCGCCCCGGAGCCAGCATCAAGGTGGACAACAAGACGCCCAAGAAGGAAGAAGCCGAGAAGAGCTGAGCAGAGTCTAAGGGCAAGGGAGTCGCTCCATGCCTGTGGAAGCAAGCGTCGCGGACGCGTTTCGCCAGGACCTGGTGGACCAGGGCCGGGTGATCAAAACCGAGGGGCTTTGGAAGACCTACGAGATGGGCGCCGAGAAGGTGCACGCCCTGCGCGGGGTGGACCTGGAGATCGGCAAGGGCGAATACGTCGCCATCATGGGTCCATCGGGCTCGGGCAAGTCCACGCTGATGAACCTGATTGGATGTCTGGATTCGCCCTCCGGCGGCAAGTACTGGCTGGCCGGGCGGCTGGTGAGCGAACTGGACGACGACGAGCTGGCCTATATCCGCAACAAGGAGATCGGCTTCGTCTTCCAGACCTTCAACCTGCTGCCGCGGGCCACGGCGCTGCACAACGTCGAGCTGCCGCTGATCTACAACGGCACGCCGGCCGAGGAGCGCGTGGCGCGGGCCAAACGCGCCCTGGAGACAGTGGACCTGGCCGACCGCATGATGCACAAGCCCAACGAGCTCTCCGGCGGGCAGCGGCAACGCGTGGCGATCGCCCGGGCACTGGTGAATTCGCCTTCCATCCTGCTGGCCGACGAGCCCACCGGCAACCTGGACTCACAGACCGGCGAGGAAATCATGGGCGTGCTTGACCGGCTGCACGGGCAGGGCAACACGATCATCCTGGTCACTCACGAGCGCGACATTGCCGCGCACGCCCACCGTATCATCCGCATCCGCGACGGCAAGATCGAATCAGACGAGCGGGTCAAGTAGAGTCGAATCAACCTGCGAGAGTCTGGAGTTGAAGCTGAATCGCCCCGGTGGGATTTTCCGCCGGGGCGAGTTTGTTCTTGGCCGCCTGGCGGCCCCGTCGGGGCTCGCGTCCTTCAGTCGTAGGCCGGAAACTTCAGCAGGAAGGTGTCGCGCGCGGTGAATTTGGCCTCACCGGTGGCGAACAGCAGCAGACCGCGGCCGAAACAGCTTTTCAACCGCACGACGCTGGCGTCGTGCCAGGTGCCGTCGGCGGCCTGAAACGCGACCGACGCTCCGGAGAGTTGCTTCAGCAAAGTCCCCAGCCGGTCGCGGTCCTTGTCCTCGCGGTGGTGAAAGACCACCAGGGTAAGCTGCGGATGCGCGCTGGTTTCAACTTCCAGGACGCGGCACGCGACGATGAGGTCCGAAGCCTTTCGTGCCGGCGAGCCCGCGGCCGGCCACAAGCCAAGCGCGCAAAACACTCCCGCAGCCAGACTCAGGCAGAAAGTTCTTCGCAGTGGTTGCATGAATCGCCCTCCCAAAATTGCCTGGCCTCGTCGCGCTCGATGACGCTGAATCTTCGTTTGGGGTTCAAGCGGACGCTCCCTTCCGCCAGTTTATCAGGGGGGTGCGCGTCGTGATTCCCCGGGGAAAAGAAAAAGGCCCCGGTCATAAGACCGGGGCCTGGGTGATTCATCCTGGCAGCGCCCTACGTTCCCACGCCGTTACCAGCGCACTTCAGGAACCGTGGAAGTCCTCCAGTGTGAAGCCAGCATCCTTCAAAATTCGCAGGAACAAGCCCTTGGGCAAGTCACCCCGATGGACGGGGACAACCAAGGTTGACCGGCTAGCGTGTTCAAGGATCAAATGGGAGCCAGTTTGGCGCGCCTTGCGATAACCGTGCCGGACGAGAAACTTGAGCAAGGCGCGCAAAGTCGGCATCTAGTCCAGCGCCAGAGTGACCGTCTCGGCGTAGACCGTGCGAGTTGGGGGAACCGGTCTGCGGCTTTTCCGGCAGCGCTGGATGTAAAGCCGCATCGCTTTCAGAATGCTGCGCTTCGCTTCTTCGACGGTCTTTCCGAGGCCGTAGACGCCAGGAAAGTCGTCGCTGTAGGCGTAGTAATGGCTTTTTTCCCGTTGGATTGTAATCGGATAACTGTAAACCGTCATCTTGACGATGTTAACGCAGAGGAGGAAACTCTGCAACCGTGGCTTTCCAGGCTGAACGGAAGAAAAAGAGGGCGCCGTTGCGAAGAATGCATGGGCTGAAAATGAAAAGGCTCCGGCGGTGACCGGAGCCTTTTCGTTGTTCTTAATCCTGGCGGCGACCTACGTTCCCACGCCGTTACCAGCGCAGTATCATCGGCCCTGCGGGGCTTAACTACCGTGTTCGGGATGGGAACGGGTGTGACCCCCGCGGTATGGCCACCAGGAAAGTTGAGCCAGTTGGACGCCGACGGTTGCGCGTCGAGCGTCAAACTTTGCAACCGAATAAGGCTGGCGAGCCGCAAGTGCTGCCGAGCACAAACCATCGTTGCGTTGCTTGCTACTGAAAAGAGATCCTTCGTCCCGACAAGGTCGGGACTCGGGATGACCATCCCCGAGGGATGGTCACGACGGTTTGGGAAAGTTTTATGGTCAAGCCGAACGGCCGATTAGTACGGGTCAGCTTCACGCATTGCTGCGCTTCCACCCCCCGCCTATCAAGGTCGTAGTCTTCGACCGGCCTTCTTATCCCGCCGAAGCGGGATTGGGAGACCTTATCTCGAGGCGAGCTTCTTGCTTAGATGCATTCAGCAATTATCTCTTCCGGACTTTGCTACCGGGCGATGCCCCTGGCGGGACAGCCCGTACACAAGAGGTCCGTCCATCCCGGTCCTCTCGTACTAGGGACAGCTCCTCTCAAGTCTCCTGCGCCCACACCAGATAGGGACCGAACTGTCTCGCGACGTTCTGAACCCAGCTCACGTACCGCTTTAATGGGCGAACAGCCCAACCCTTGGGACCTTCTACAGCCCCAGGATGCGATGAGCCGACATCGAGGTGCCAAACCTAAGCGTCGATGTGAACTCTTGGCTTAGATCAGCCTGTTATCCCCGGCGTACCTTTTATCCGTTGAGCGATGGCCCTTCCACGCGGGACCACCGGATCACTAGACCCAGCTTTCGCTTCTGCTCGACCTGTGTGTCTCGCAGTTAACCCGGCTTATGCTCTTGCACTCCGCGGCGGGTTTCCAATCCGCCTGAGCCGAGCTTTGGGCGCCTCCGTTACCGTTTAGGAGGCGACCGCCCCAGTCAAACTACCCGTCTGGCCATGTCCCCCGACCCGTCACGGGCCGTAGGTTAGAGCGACAGCACGATCAGGGTGGTATTTCACTGTTGCCTCCCCCTCACCCGAAAGCGAGGGTTCCCAGGCTCCCACCTATGCTACGCAGATCGTCCCGTTACTCATGGCCAGAGTGCAGTAAAGGTGCACGGGGTCTTTCCGTCTAGGTGCGGGCATCCGGCGTCTTCACCGGAACCACAAATTCGCCGAGCCGCTCGCCAAGACAGTCGCTCTATCGTTACGCCATTCGTGCAGGTCGGAACTTACCCGACAAGGAATTTCGCTACCTTAGGACCGTTATAGTTACGGCCGCCGTTCACCGGGGCTTCAGTTCAGGCCTTCTTCACCTTGCGGCGAATGAGCCCTTGCTTTAACCTTCCGGCACCGGGCAGGCGTCACCCCCTATACGTCGTGTTCGACTTTGCAGAGAGCTGTGTTTTTGTTAAACAGTCGTAGAGCGCGTTTCGCTGCGGCCCCCTCGGGCTATAAACCCTAGCGGGGCACCCCTTCTCCCGAAGTTACGGGGCTAATGTGCCTAGTTCCTGAGCGAGCGTTCTCTCGAGCGCCTGTGGAGATTGTCCTCGTCTACCTGTGTCGGTTTGTGGTACGGGCACCTGGCGGACTCCTTAGAGGTTTTTCCTGGCAGCGTGAACTCCAGGACTTTGCGGCCGTGTGGCCTCGGAGCCTGTCTGACCGTTGAATGACCCCGCGGATTTTCCGGCGGGATCCGGCTTGCACAGACCCATCGGGACATCCATCCCCCGACTCCTGTATCCTTCTGCGTCACCCCATCGTAATAACGCCCGCCAGGCGGGGCAGGAATGTTGACCTGCTGTCCATCAGCTACGCCTTTCGGCCTCACCTTAGGACCCGCCTAACCCTGAGCGGATTAACCTTCCTCAGGAAACCTTAGACTTTCGGCGACACGAGTTCTCATCGTGTTTATCGCTACTTATGCCGGCAGGGTCTCTTCCGTGGCGTTGAGCGGTCCTCTCGGTCCGCCTTCAGACTCCACAGAATGCTCCCCTACCAAATCCAGAGGCTCGAGCTCAAAAGTTGGAGTGGAGAAGCTAGAACCTCCAACCACTGAGTTCGAACCTCTAGAATTCCGCAGCTTCGGTCGCAGGCTTGAGCCCCGTTGGATTGTCGGTGCATGATCGCTTGACCAGTGAGCTGTTACGCTTTCTTTAAAGGATGGCTGCTTCTAAGCCAACCTCCTGGCTGTCCGAGCGATCACACGTCCTTTCCCACTTAGCCTGCAGTTGGGGACCTTAGCTGGCGGTCTGGGTTCTTTCCCTCTCGACCACGAAGCTTATCCCTCGTAGTCTCACTCCCGTGCTGCTGTCCGCGGCATTCGCAGTTTGGTTGGATTCGGTAACCTGTATGGGTCCCTAGTCCATCCAGTGCTCTACCACCGCGGCAGATCGCACAAGGCTGCCCCTAAAGGCATTTCGGGGAGAACGAGCTATCACGGAATTTGATTAGCCTTTCACCCCTACCCTCAGCTCATCCGAGCTGTTTTCAACCAACACCGGTTCGGCCCTCCAGCCGCGGTTAAGCGGCCTTCAGCCTGGCCAAGGGTAGATCATCCCGCTTCGCGTCTATTCCCACAGACTATTCGCCCTATTCGGACTCGCTTTCGCTACGGCTCGCTTGCGCTTAACCTCGCCTGTGAGAATAACTAGCCGGCTCATTAAGCAAGAGGCACGCCGTCAGGCGTATCCCGACCGAAGTCGGGACATTGCCCTCCGACTGCTTGTAAGCATGCGGTTTCAGGTTCTATTTCACTCCCCTCGCAGGGGTGCTTTTCACCTTTCCCTCGCGGTACTAGTTCACTATCGGTCGCCAGAGAGTATTTAGCCTTGGAGAGTGGTCTCCCCAGCTTCCCACGGGATTTCCCGTGTCCCGTGGTACTCAGGATACCGCTTCGAGTCCGGTAAGCTTTCGGTTACGTGGCTATCACACGCTATGGCCCCGCTTTCCAGCATGTTCACCTAGCCTCCGGATTGGTAACTCTACTCACGCGGTCCTACAACCCCCCGATTCAAAGAATCGGGGTTTGGGCTGTTCCGATTTCGCTCGCCGCTACTCTCGGAATCTCGGTTGATTTATTTTCCTCCAGGTACTGAGATGGTTCACTTCCCTGGGTTAGCTCGCGCCCGCCTATGGATTCAGCGGGCCGTAGTCCGGTTTTACCGGACTGGGTTTCCCCATTCGGAGATCCCCGGATCAAAGCCTGCTTGCGGCTCCCCGGGGCTTATCGCAGCTTGCCACGTCCTTCATCGCCTTCTGGCGCCAAGGCATCCACCGCACGCCCTTAGTAGCTTGACCATAAAACTTACCCAACACGTCGTCTCGGATGCGCGCCCCGATCGAATCGGGACCCGCAGCAGAGCCGTGCGTGGGTAAGCTCGCCTCTCCACCCGCCAGCAGAGCTGGCGGATGGTGCTCGAGCAGAATTTGCGGCTTGCGCGGCGTCTCCAATCCTGAATTTAGGGACCAGGGCGACGCGCATTGCCAGCCTTATTCAGTTGTCAAAGAGCTTTTTGCTCCGCGCCTGGCGGAGCCCCCGATTCCATCGGGGCTGTAAAATAAAAAACCCGGCGTCGAGCGCCGGGCTTCCCGTCACACCTGTCGGGATGCGCGAAGCTCGACTCGATTCTATCCTGTATCCGTAACCGACCTCACTGCGTCCCGCACAGCGGGAACGGAAGGCTGATTACCCCTGACTTGCCCGCCCGTTGGCGGACAATCCGAAAGTATAGCAGGTTCTGCGGGGGCGTCAAGCGTGCCTTTTCGTCCTTTTTGTGCCCTAGTGTGTAAATCCCCCCCGGCTGTGGAAAATTGCCGCGCGGCGGGCAGTCGCAGTGAAGGAAGCACAGGAAGCGAAGGAGACGGCGGGTGGCAACCGTCCCACCGCGCCCGAGGGGCAAGCTCGACCCTGGCGCAGGCAGTTGCTATATTACTGCGGCAAGCGATGCGCGCAGTGTTCTGGATCTTCGGCGTCTTCAATATCGCTAACGGCCTGTGGATGATCCTGGCGCCGCGCGCGTGGTACTACCGCCTCCCTGCCGGGGTGCCCGATACGGGCCCGCTCAACGTCCACTTCGTGCGCGACATCGGCGCTGCCTTTCTGACTCTGGGAATCGCTTTCTGCGTCACCGCTCCTCGGGCGTCGCGGCACCGAGGCGTGGTGTTGGCGGCGGCTGTCTTCTACGTGCTGCACGCGCTGATCCACGTTTTCGACCTGGCCACCGGACGCCTGGACGCGCATCACTGGCTCCTCGATGTGCCGGGCGTTTTTCTCCCGGCCATCGTTCTGGCAGTGCTGTGTGCGCCGCGCTGGTGGTCCCGGGAGGGCGATCTTGAACCCTAGGGGCATGGGGGGTATGATTCCCGCATTGTCACATCTACGCCGAGAATGCGCTCTGCCTTCTCGGAGGTACAGGCAAAGGAGGTTCCCACCATGCCTACGACCAAAGAATTTGCAGTTCTCACGGAAGACCGGCCAGGAACCCTCGGGAAAGTCTGCCGGGCCCTGGCCGACCGCGGGGTGAACATTCTCGCCTTCCAATCCTTCCCCATTGGAGGAAAGAGCGTCACACGCTTTGTGGTGGACAATCCCACCGCAGCGAAGACCGTGCTGGACACGGAACGCCTCACATACATCGAGGAAGAAGTCGCGCAAGTGAAACTTCCGCACCGGCCGGGGGAGCTCGCGCGAGCGGCCACGCGGCTGGGCGAAGCCAACATCAACATCAACTACAGCTACTGCGGGCTGGAGCCGGGGACGAATGCGCCCCTGGTGATTTTCGGCGTGACAGAACTTGGCCGAGCGGCCGCCATATTGGACCAAGCCGCTGCCGCCGCTGCGGGCACGTAGTTCCCGCGGGAAGCTACCTCGCTTTGGCACACGGGAGCGGCGCCGCGCCGCTCCCTTCCTTTTGAGCGTGTCGCTAATGGAGCGGCAATCGGCGGCTCTCGCCGGTGCTGCGGTACCAGATCAGCTTCGAGCTGGTGGCAAGCCACCGGCGAGAGTTCCTGCTCTTCCCTGTTCATACTAATGGGCAGTACGCGGGCGAGAGTGCCCCAAAAAATCGCCCGCGCTGGTCGCGAGATTTCGAAAGACCGGCAGCGCGCGGTTGACTGGAGCTATCTGTGGGCTTGTGAGCGAAACCAACAGCAATTATTTCTCCTGACAGTCTGTTGAAAAAGTCCTTAGAGGTCATTCTGAGGAGCCTAGGGCGACGAAGAATCCCTCTTTATCTTTGGCATTTCGCATAAGAGAGATTCTTCGCCCCGGCAAGGCCGGGACTCAGAATGACGGGCGGGACGATTTTTGAACAAGCGGCTATACGCTGCCGCGTTTATCGCGGGTAATTGTCGAGAACGCGCCCGCGCAATCAGATCTCGCACAGGGCAAGGGCACTTCTACGCGGACAAGTGGATTGTTTCCGAGTGCGCCTTGATCCGGGAAGTACGCGCGATCAGGCGGATAAATTGGTAGATTGTTGGTAGGAATCTGCTATGGAAGCCCACACCCAACGCCCAAAGTGGAAGACGCTGTTGGCTTTCGCGACCATCTATTTTGTGTGGGGGTCCACGTTTCTCGCCATTCGCGTGGGCGTCCAGGAAGTTCCGCCGTTTCTTCTGGCCGCGATGCGTTTCTTGGTAGCGGGATTCGTTCTTTATCCCTGGATGATGGCGCGTGGCGAGCGCTCACCGAGCATGCGCCAATGGACATCGGCATCTCTACTCGCAATCCTGATCTTCGTCCTCGACTACGGACTGGTGTTCTGGGCCGAGCAGCGTGTGCCTTCGGGGATCGCCGCGGTCATGATGGCCACGATTCCACTGTTTATGGCGCTGTCGGAAATCATTGTCCTGCGAACGCAGAAGCTCACTGTCCGCTTGGCCTTGGCGCTGCTGATCGGGATTGGCGGAGTGGCAGTGCTGATGAGCCGCTCGTTGAACCTCGGCGGGGCACCGATCGACAGGGTGGGCGCTGTGGCGCTGATCGTTGCGTCGATGAGCTGGTCGATAGCGTCGGCGCTTACGCGTAAGCTGCCGCTGCCGCCTTCCCAAGTCATGAGCTCGGGAGCGCAGATGCTCGCCGGAGGAGTGTTTCTGGCGCTCACGTCGGCCGCGCTGGGCGAATTTCGTAATTTTCATCCGTGGACCGTCTCGCGCGGAGCGTGGCTCTCGTTGCTCTACATGATTGTCGCCGGCTCGATCATCGCGTTTACCGCCTATGTGTGGCTGATTCATCATGAATCGCCGACAAAAGTTGGGACCTACGCGTACGTGAATCCGGTTGTGGCCGTGCTGCTTGGATATTTTCTTGGCGGCGAAGCGCTTGGCCTGCGAACGATTCTGGGGACTCTGTTTGTTCTGGTCAGCGTGGTGGTGATCACCACCACGCGAGCGAAGGCGCCAGTGACGGCACTCCCGGTGAAAGATTCCGCAGAAGCTGTGGGATCGTAATCCGTACGCGCCGCGGACGGTATGGTTTCGAGTGCGCCGTCACTCGCTCGCAATCGGCGCCAAGCCCCAAAAGGCCTTCCAACTTCCCATAAGCAGATTTCTCGCCTGTTCCGAGCGACGGCGCTTCGGGGAGAATGACATGGCTGAGTCGCCCGTCAAACTCGTGTTCGGGATGAGGGCGCTGTTTGAACCCATCAGGTGAAGATGGAAGCGGTGTATCTGCTTTGTCCCATCTTTTCCCTGGCAGCTCTCATCGGCTCACTTACTTTCATCTTTGGCGCCGTAATAGACTTCTAAGAAATTCAACAAGCTGTTTTGGAGGGAGTCGTGAGCCTCGCTTTCGCCACTGGACTCCAGCTCTCGCAGAAGCTCCATCGCGATATCCCGCAAGGCCATCAAAAGCAGATACCTCTTCAACCTGTGTTCGAGCACGGAAGATGCAAGGATTTCGGAAAGTGATTGGGCGGCCGCTCGGACGTGGGAGGATGAGCTCAGGTGGCCGACGGGTAGCTGAAATACTTCCTGAATTGCAGAGGAGGTGGCGGAACCCATTCTCGTCTTGGCCAGCACGGCCAGACACTTCGATTCGAGCAGCATTTCCTCTTGCCCGCTGCGGTCGCGTAGCAACCCCACAGCCTTGACCGCCAAGTCGAGTGCTATGCCCGCGTCCTGATGTTTGTGAAGATGAACAAAGGCGAGGGTATTAAGCGCCATGGCATGCAGTGGATCAGATTCCCCAAAACAGTTGGCCGTGGCCCGGCAATTTCTTTCAGCGAGTTTTTGTGGGTCTTCGACTATTGGGGTCGGCTTGGGGCGAAGCAGGAGGGAGAGTAGGTAGTCATTCTCGCGCTGCGCAAAATCTCGCAACTCCGATTCGTCCACCATAGACGGACCGGGGAAATTAGACCACCTCTGAAGAGGCTAAGCAACGCGATAACCCTGCGGGCTGGGTGCGCGGCGGCTGAGTGGTCTCGGCGCGGATTCTGGTGTAGTTTGTGGGTTTCGAGGAGGGAGCCATGGCCGCGCCCGGCGAGCTGAAAACGATCCTGATCACCGGCGGCACGGACGGGTTGGGGCGCGCTGCGGCACTGCTGCTGGCCCAGCAGGGCTATCGCGTTTTCGCTGCGGGGCGCTCGGCGGAAAAGCGCGCCGCGCTCGAGCGGCTTGTCGGGGAACGAAAGTTGCCGCTCGAAACCCTGGAAATGGACGTCTGCGACGAGGCCTCCGTGGCGCGCGGCGTGGCCGAGGTGCACGCCAAGGCCGGCCCGGTGGACGCGCTGGTGAACAACGCCGGCATCGGCTACATCGCGGCGATGGAAGAACTCCGCATGGGGCACCTGCGGCAGCAGTTTGAGACCAACTTCTTCGGCGCGGTGCGCGTCACCCAGGCCGTGCTGCCGGAGATGCGCCAGCGCCGCCGCGGCCGCATCGTCAACATCAGCTCGGCAGCGGGCAAGGTGGCGCTGCCGCTGTTCGGGTCGTACTCGGGGAGCAAGTTTGCGCTCGAAGGGATGAGCGACGCGCTGCGCCTGGAGCTGTATCCTTTTGGGATTGATGTGGTGCTGATCGAGCCGGGCTACATCCCCACGAATTTTCAGGCGGTTTCGGTGGAGCTGTCGTCGCCTTACGCCGCGGCGGCCGAGTCGAGTCCCTACGCGATGGTGTATGGGAATTTCCGCCGGTCCTGGAAGAAAACCACGCAGGGCGCGCGCTCGACGCCGGAGGACTGCGCCCGGGTGATCCTGCGGGCGCTGCGCGATGATCCGCCGCGGCCGCGGTATACGGTGACGCGCCGCGCCTGGGTGGCCAAGTGGGCCAAGCGGCTGCTCTCCGATCGCGCGCTGGACCGCGCGCTGCTCCGCACTTTCCGGCTCGCGCGCGACTAGTGCGCGGGCTTGCGGCAGAACGCCGCCACCACCAGCCCCAGCACGACGAGTTGCACGCCGCCGCCCGCCATCCACTTCAGCGCCAGCGTGTAGGGAATGGGATAGATGGTGTACTGCGCGCAGGCCGACGGGACCACCACCAGCAGCGTCATCAGGATGCCGTAGCGGATGCCCTGGCCCACCCAGGGCTTGTGCTCGACTCCGCGGGTGTAGACCCAGGCGAACAGGATGGTGAAGATGAATTGCCCGACCAGCATCACCCAGCGCTTGTGCATCATGACCGAATCGGAGCGCCACACACCCTCGTACTGGCGATACACGGGCATCAGCCAGACGTTGTGGATCAAATAGGCCAGCACGCCCACGAGCAAGTAGCCCAGCACGACGGCGGCGGTGAATTTCTTCCAGTCCATGGACCTCTCCTTCGCCAGAGTGGGCAGCCCCCGCCGCGCCGCGCGCTCGAAAGCCAAGCCGATGGACCGAAAAAGAGAAGCCTTGCGCGGGCGCGACCTGCGGCCCGGCGTCCCCGCTTGTGGCGGCAGCCTAGCACCGCCGCTGGCGCAAGGCGAGCGCTTTCTGTGCCCGCCACAGGCGCGGCGGCTCAGTTGCTGATCTGCGGCGAGATGCTGGCTTCGCGGAGGGCCAGGAACTTCTTGCTCCACTCGGCATGCGCGGGGTCTTCCGCGTAGCGGTCGGCCGCCGCGCGGTTCTCAAACTCGAGCACGAACGCGGCGTGGTAATCCCGCGGCTGTATGCGCGTGGCCTTCAGCCACACGTTCTTGATGCCGGGGATCTGCGCGGCCAGCTCGCGGATGCCCTCGAGCGCCTTCTGCTTTTCTGCGTCCGGCACGTCGGCCTTCCACTTGATCAGCGAGACGTGGATGATGGTCTTGGGCGCCCCGAAATTGTTTTTTGCGGCGGCGCGCGAGCCCTGCCAGTTGCCCACCAGCGACCCGCTCAAGAAAACCGCAGCGGCGGCCAGCGCAGCCGCGGCCAGGCGAAGCTTGGGGTTCATGAGTATCTCCTGGGAAGAAGTTACGCGATTGATGGTACGGAAATCGGAGAGCGGGCGCAAGGCATGGACTCAGGCCAGGAGAGCGGCGGCGCGCCAGCGGGACTCTACGCCGCGGCAGAAAAAAAGGAAGGGGCGCCCCGCAATTGCGGGACGCCCCCGGGAGAGAAAGCGCTGCGCTCGCGCTATTCGGGTTTCTTGGAAGGGTCGGTCTTGGACTCGGCGGTGACTGCTCCCGGCGCCTGCGCCTGCGAGCTGGTCTGGCGCGTCAGGTAAGGCATGAACGGAGTGACCTCGAAGGGCATCTTCTCGCGTTCGGAGACGTTGCCCACCGGCTTGCTCTTGAGCATTTCCAGGCGATCGGTCCAGGGGTCCACCTTGATGCGCCCGCCGAGGGGCAGCGCGGCGATCTGGTTGGCGCGCTTGGGATCCTTGGGGTCGGCCGGTGTGGCGACGCTGCGCAATTCGGAGTTCACCGGCACGCGGTCGCCCAGATGCGGGCTGACCAGGTTGGGGATCTCCTTGGCGCGGGCGTCCAGCGCCTGGAGGAACAGCGCGGCGTTGGCCAGTTGGTCTTTATAGGGAGAATTCTTCAGCATCTCCATGCCCTTCTGGCTGGCGGCATCTTCCTCGGCGCGGTTGCGGGCGAACATGAAGTGCTGGAAAGTCTCCTTGTCGTCGAACAGCAGGCGGTCGAAGAAGGCGTATTGCGGATCGATGCGGTGGCCGAGGACGACGTGGCCGAGCTCGTGCGCCACCATGGTGGCCAGTGCGGCTTCGTCGGGCAGCACGTCAATCAGGCCGCGGCTGAGCACGATGGTGTGGCCGATGGTGAAAGACTCGAACGTGGAGGTCATCAGTACGCGGCAGCGGACTTCCGGCTGGATGTCGAGGTTATTGGTGACTTCGAGGTTGTTGACCACGGTCTCGAGCACCTTGTCCACTTCGCCGCGGGGTGCGAGCAGGCCGAGGCGCTGCAGGCGATCAACGACGTTGTCTTCGGCCTGGCGGTCCCAATTGCGCTGGGCCTGCACGGGGGTGAGGTCGTTGGCCGTCTTGGTGTCGTCGCGGATGGGCGTGGCGGCCTCCACCAGCACGCGGCTCAGCTCCTGCTCCTGGCCGGCGTGCCCGAGGTTGTAGCCCCACAGGCGGGTCTGCGCCTTGAACTGCAAGCGCCGCACCAGGGCGTAGGGCAGATCGGATTCCTCGCTGTAGATGAACGCCGGCAGCCACAGATGGGGTCCCGCGTTTACGCGCCAACTATCGAAATGGAAGTAGAACTTGGAGTTCGAACTGCCGGTGTAGGCGCCGTTGAAACGCACAATGGTGAAGTCCTGGTCCTCGACCCAGATGCGGCCGAGGAAGCGCCCCTTGCCGGACTTCGGCAGCGGGGTGACGTCGAACACCAGGCAGCGGACTTCGCCGAGGAACTCGCGGCGGACGTAGTCGAAGTTGTAGTGCTGGCGATCGAAGCCGTTGTTGTCGAGGTAGATCATCTGCAAGAAGCCGCGGGGCAGGTACTCCATCGAAAAGGAGAAGAAACTGCCGATGTTGCCCAGCAGGCGATGCGTCTTTCCCGACTTCTCGGTGAGTGATTTCAGCTCGACGCCCTTGGCGAGTTCGGCGCGGCCGAGGAAGTAGCGGTCGCCGGCGGGGGTTGCGCCCAGAGACTTGTCGGGCCGCATATTCTGGATATAGGTCTCCACCAGCGGGCTGTACTGGCGCAGGCTGGACATCACCGCGTTCTCGCGGGCGATGACGCGGTCCACCACTTGGTCCAGACTCGACGGCTGGTCCTCCGCGGCCAACGGCAGAACGGCCGCCACCAGGACCAGAGCCGAAAGAGCGACTTTCAGGCTGCGCATAGCTACCCCCATCAATATGCCAGTTGGAATTCGATATGAACCGTGGCCGGAAAATCCACGGGTTGGCCGTGGCTCATCGCCGGCTTGTAGCGAATCTGCTGGGCGGCGCGGACCGCGATTTCGTCCAGGCCGTGCCCCAGGCCGCGGATCACGCGGCCCACGTGGATCTGCCCGTCGGCCCCGAAGACCACTTGGACAAGGACTTCGCCCTCGAGCTTCAGCCGGCGCGCCTCTTCGGTGTAGGCGGGACGCGGTTTATCGAGGATCACCACCGGCTGGACCGCCGCGGCGCCTTCTGCGGGCTTCGCCTTGGGAGCTTCGGCCTGCGCGCTGGCATTGCTGAAGCCGCCCTGTTGAACCCTGCCGCGCCTTCCGGAGCCGCCATCCCCGGGGATGGCCGTGCCGTTGCCGAAACCGGCGCTGGCCACGGTCCCGCGAGCACCGTTGGCCCCGCCCGTGCCGTTGCCGTAGCCGGGGCCGCCGGGCAGGTCGTAGGAGCCGCGCTGCGCGATGTTGGCGCGCTTGTTCGGGTCACCCTTCCCGGGCAGGCCGTTCGGATCGCCGAAGCCGCCGGTCTGCACTTGATCGATGGGGCGGTTCAGCGTGGCCGGAGCGGCGCTGCCGGTGCTCATCAGGCCGGTCTGCACCGGCTCGCGCGGGCGCCTGGGCTCAGCGCGCGGCCCGGCGATGCTGGCCGCCTGGAAAACTGGATTCAACTCCGGCGCTTTCATCTCGTTTTGCTTTGGTTTGGGCTTGGGTTGCACCACGCGTGGCGGAGCCATCATCTTGGCGACCTTGGGCGGTTCCGCGGGCGTTTCCGGCGGCGGCTGCACTTTGGCGCGCACCTTGGGCGGCTCCGGAGGGAGCGGCACATCGGTGCGCGGCGCCACCAGCGGCACGGTCTCGTAGCGCATCATGGGAATCAGCTTCTGCGGGAAGAGCATGGGCAGGGTGACCAGCAACGTCACACCCAGGGTTTGCAGCAGCACGCTGGCCCCGAAGCAGTTCCAGCGCGGCTTGGGGTTCTCCAACAGGCTGAAACGCGCTATCCCGGGATTCCGCCCCACGAGCTCCTTCCACACATTTTTATCGCGCGAAGGCTGCAGGGTCCCCCAGCCGATGTGGAGATTCCCCCGACGTATCTGTGTCACCGTGGTAGTCATATCCTCAGGTCGCCTAGATAAAGGATTCTTCGAACGAGTTGCGAGTTGCCTCTGCCTTCCTGTCCATTTCGGGACGGCTGGATGTCCCCTGACCAGTACCAGCGTACTGGGCCGGGCTGGGTAGGCTGAATAGGACTTTTGTACTACTGTCGCCTAAGCGCCACCTAGAAGCTAACCCCGCTGCGCTGTGGCGTAAACGGGTCAGCCGCCAGGCGCTCGCGCCTCTGCAACTCGCCTGAGCGCGGCTTTCGAACAGAAACCCAGCCGCTGAGCGACCCTCCTGCCCCAAAGTATAGCACCAAATTCCGGCCGGGGCGAGCACCTCCCACCCACTTTGCCGGCTCCACCGGCCTGCCGGGCGCCGGGCGCCGGGCGGCGGGGTGGCGCCGCATCAACTTGCCGCGGCCGTGTAGGCGCGCGAGACGAGCAGCAGAGCGAGGATATAAAAGAGGAACATAAGGCCGAGGAAGAGTTTCGCTCTGCTGCGCGCGCCGGCGAACTCCTTCCAGACGAACACCCCCCACAGCGCGGCGACCATGGGCGCGGACTGGCCGATAGCGTAGGAGATGGCCACACCGGTGAAGCTGGCGGCCACGAAGTTGAAGACCGTGCCCAGCCCCCAGATGAAGCCGCCGAACAGGCCGAGCAGGTGATCGCGCGCGGGAGCGGCAAAAAATCCGCGCGCATGCACGGGCTCGCCGACCAGGGGCCGGCGCATGAAGTAAATATTGACCACGAAACATGACAGGAAGGCTCCCAACGTGAAGAACACGGCGATGCTGTACGGCCCCAGCGGCCGGCCGGCGGTGAGCGCGCGGGTCACAAACGGCGCGAACGAACCCATCAGCACTCCCGAGACGATGCAGGTCACCACGCTCTTGCGCGAGAGTGCGCGGCCCTGGCGGCGCAGTTGGCCGTAGGCCTTGCCGTCCATGACCACCGCGATTACCGCACAGACGACGCCCAGCCCCAGCAACAGCGCGCTGCCCTTCGGCTGCAACAGGTAGCTGAGCACGACGCCCACCACCAGCGCGATGCCGATGGAAACCGGAAAGGCCACCGCCAGGCCGGCCATCTCGATCCCGGCCACCAGCAGCAGGTTGGCCACGTTGAATACGGCCCCGCCGATCAGCGCTGCAACGATGTTGGCCCCGTCGGCGGCGCGCGCGTTGGCCAGAAAACTCTGCGCGTCGTGGCGCAGGCTGCCGAGCGTGAACGCCGCCAGCAGCGAGATGGCGAAAATGCCCACGGCGTAGTCCCAGTAGAAAAGCTCGAAGCGGTAGTGGCGCGTGCCCTTGTAGGTGTTTGCCCACGAGCCCCAGCAAATGGCGCTGGTGATCATCATTAGCAGGGCCACGTCAAAACTTTGCGGCGTGAACATCGGCGCTTCTCTCTCAGGCGGGATTGCGTCCTGCGGCCGCGCCCCCGGCGGGGCGGCTGGCGCGGAGGAAGGCCTCCACCTCATCGCGGCGAGACATCGCGCGCGCGCCGACCCGGGTGCAAGCCAGCGCCGCTTCGCTGCCGAGCCCAGCCTGGGCGAAGTAGCTGGCAGCGACGTCCAGATCGAAGAGCACGCGCACGCCGGCGTCTTTGGCGATACGCATGGCCTCCTCGACCGGGGCCAGCGGGAGCTGCGAGGCCTCGGTGTGGAAGTGCTTGGCCTGGCGGATGTGCGCGGCAAAGCGTTCGCGCACCTGCTGCGGGGTAATTCGCCCGGTGACGTTGGGGAACATGTAGATGCAGCGCTCGCCTTGCGCATCCACCGGAATCCAGGTGAACGAGGAGTGCTCGCCTTCGACCACTTCGATCCCGGCGAGGTCCATGCCGTCGGCGGCAAATTCCTTCTGGATGATGCGGCCGTTCTCGTCGTCGCCGATCAAGCCCAACCAGCCGGCGCGGGCTCCGAGGCGCGCCACCTGGGTGAGATTATTCGCGGTCACGCCGCCGGCGTGGACCTCCAGGCGCGGGGCGTTGATTTTTTCTTCTGCGCCGATCAGTTTGGGCACGAGCGCGAAAAAATCCACCGTGCAGCTTCCGATTCCCACCACTTCAGTCTGGGCCATGTTGCCCCTCCGATCCGAGTGCCGCGAGCTCGTCGAGCGCCGCGGCGAGCCGCTCGAGCCCGGCAGCCACCTGCGGGGTTTCGCCGCCGATCCCGACGCGGAAATGCTCCGGCATCTCGAAAAATCTTCCCGGCACCACCGAGGTGTCGTGCTTTTCCTCCAGCAGCGCGCAAAGTGTTTCCACGCTGCCGCGCACCAGGCGGGGAAAGGCGGTGGTGCCGCAGGCCGGTCGCACGGCGCGCAAATCGCGGCGCGAGTCGAGGAAGCGGTCGAGCAGACGATGGTTGGCGGCGAGCAACGCCCGGGCGCGGGCGGCGATGCGCTCGAGATGATCGAGCGCGAGAACGCTCAAGCGCTCGGCCGGGTGCGCCGGAATCACCTCAAACAGATCGTTCAGCCGCCACATCCGGCGCGCCAGCGCGGGCTCGGCCAGCACCCAGCCGCAGCGCAGGCCGCTCAAACCGTAAACCTTGGTGAGGCTGCTGGTGGAGAGGAAGTGTTCTCCAAGGTGGAAGGCCGAGCGCGGCGCCTGCGCAAAAGCGGCGTCCAGATAAACCTCGTCCACGAGGACGCGCGCGCCCGCGCCGCGCGCGATCTCCCCCACCTGCTCGATGGCGCGCTCGCCGGCGAGCATGCCGCTGGGGTTGTGCAAATTGGTGAGGACGACGAGGCGCGTGCGCGGCGTGATCGAGCGCTCGACTTCGGCCGGGTTAAGGCGGAAAGCGTCCTCGAAGCGACGCGGGAAGCGCCGCACGCCGGCACCCAGGAACCGAGCCGTGTTCGCCAGCAGGTCGTAGCCCGGCTGCTCGATCAACACTTCGTCGCTGGGCTCGAGTGTGGCGGCCATGGCCAAATAATTGGCCATGGAGGTGCCGGTTGCGGCGACCACGCACTCCGCAGCGACGCCGCACTTGGCGGCCAGGCGGCGTTGCAACGGAGGGTAGCCGTAGCTGCCCGGGCGGCTCAGCTCGAGGTCGTCCAGGCGCACGGGAAGGTCTGCCAGAGTGAAATCCGCCAGGCCGCTCGAGGCCAAGTCAAAGCGCGTGCGGGCGCGAGTCTTGGCCCACTCCATGTAGGCAGAACGCATCGTGCTGCGCGGCTCTTTCATCCTTGGGTCGTCCTCGGCTTTTGCCGCCCGCTCCAGAAGAAATACGCCGGAATGCCCGCCAGGAGAATGGCCAGGCCGATGAGGGTGTTGCCCGGATATTGGTGGAAGGTGTTGGCCACCACCAGCCAGCAGGCGGCGATGAATAGCGCCGTGGTCAGCGGATGGCCGGGCATCCGGTAGGGCACCGGCGGTGCGCTGGCGCGGCGCTCGCGGGCGCGCGCTTCGCGGCGGCGAAAGACAAACAGGCACGTTGCCGTCAACCCGAAGAAGAGGAAATCCATGGAGACCACGTAATTCAGAATCTGTTCATAGCGGCCGGAGACCGCGATGATCATGGCCAAAACGCCTTGCAAGAGGATGGCAACCAGCGGCACGCGCGTGCGCGGGTCGAGCCAGGCGACACTGCGGAAGAACAGGGCGTCGCGGGCCATGGCGAAATAGACGCGCGGGGCAGTGAGGATGGACTGGCTCAGAAATCCCAGCGTGGAAAGCGCAATGCCGACGGCGATGAGCGCGGCGCCTTTTTCCCCGAGCGCCCGGCGCATCACCGCCGAGGCGGGCGTGGTGGCGCCGGCCAGGCCCGCGGGCCCCAGCGCGCGGAGGTAGACGAAGTTCACGGCCAGATAAAGCGCCACGACGCCGGCCACGCCCAGCAGCAGGCCCCGCGGCAGGTTTTTCTCGGGCTGACGCACTTCATCGGCGACGAAATTCGCCGTCTGCCAACCGCCGTAGGCGAACAGCACCGGCGCCATGGCCGCCCCGAACGCCGTCAGCAGGTCGAGCGGTCCGCGGGGGTCGAGCGCGTGGCTCGCCGCGGCGGGCGCGGCGCCGGCGCGCAGGCCAAAGGCCACCAGCGCGGCGATGGCCACGATCTTCATCACCATCAGTGCGCTCTGCAGCGCGCTGCCGGCACGCACGCCGAGTGAGTTGACGGCCGTTAGCGCGGCGAGCGCCAGCACGGCCACCACCCCTTCCCCCACTGGCGCGCGAGTCAGCTCGAGCAGGTAGCGCGCAAAGGTGACCGCAACCGCGGCCATCCCGCCCGTCTGCACCACCAGCAACAGCACCCAGCCGTAAAGAAACGCAACCCCCGGATGATAGGCCTCGCGGAGATAGGCATACTGCCCGCCCACTCGCGGGAGGCGCGCCGCAAGCTCGGCATAGATGAAAGCTCCGGCCAGTGCGATCAGCCCGCCGAGCACCCAGGCGCCCAAAATCAGCGCCGGTGTGTGCACCAGGCGCGCCACGACGTAGGGATTGATGAAAATGCCCGCGCCCACAATCCCGCCCATCACGAGCATGGTGGCGTCAAACAGCCCTAGTTGCCGGGCCAGGCCGCTGGCTGCGGCGTCGGGCGGCGAGGCGGCAGGGTTTTCAGTGGAGGCCATGGATGCGCGCGATGCGGGCAGCGATGGGGGCGTACTCTACCATCGCCGCGACGCGCAACCAAGTTGCATTGGTGGGGCGCTGGCTCGCGGCGCGTTGACCTGGCTGCGGCGGCGGCCCTAAGATGGCCGCCGGGGAGCGCAGCGACGATCGCGCGGGGAGGAGAGAGCCCATGAAATCCAGGCGACTCGCAGTTTGTCTTGTGGCCGTGTGTGCTTTCGTGGCCGGCCACGGACCGGTCTGGGCGCAGAGCCCTGCGACACCAAGCAATCCGCTGGAACAGATCGGGTGGTTCGCGGGGGGCACGTGGACGGCCGAAGAGAAGGCCTCGGACGGCAGCACGCTGCTGGTCAAGATGAACTGCTACTGGGGCGACACGCGGCACGCCCTGCTGTTCAAAGTGAGTTTCGTCGCCGGCGGCAGGGAAACCCCGCAGTACGACGGCATGTTCGTGTGGCATCCGGGGAAGAAAACGCTCACGCTCTGGCAGGTCAACCGCCACGGCGAAGTGGCCGAGGGCGAGCTCACCGTGAACGGCGAGGAGATGGACCAGGTGGTGCGCGTCAGCCATCCCGACGGCGGCGCGCATTTTTTGAAGGCGCGTTACCAGCGCTTGAATAATGATGCCTTCCGCTTCAAGGCTTTCTTCCGGCTCGCCGAAAGCGATCCCTGGCAGGACGCCGTGGACGTCATCTACAAGCGCCAGCCCGCCGGGAAGCCTGGCGGGCCCGGAGCGTCAGAAAAATAGCGGCCTGCGCGACTCCCCACCCTATACAAGACGTAGAGTGCGGCCGGCGGGCTTCCTCAACGGGCCGCAGCCTGCTTGAGCGCGCCCCAGGACTGCGCCTGTGCCCACTGCTCGAAAGTGCGCCAGCCGACCTCGGGGTAGTTGCGGCGCAGCGCGGCGATGTCCACTCTGTAGCCGACGCGGTCGAACCACTCAAACATTTTGGCGAAATCTTCGTTCGCAGCCCGCAGTTGAGCGATGGGGAGCTCGACGTACTCGATCTTGCGCCCGGACGCGCGGGAGATGATCTCGGCGGCCTGGGGCCCGGTGACTTCGTCGGAGGCGATGTCCAACCGCTGGCCCAGAAACGGCTCGCGGCACTCCAGCACCAGCGCGGCGAACCCGGCAATGTCGTCCAGGGCCACCTGCTGGAGTCCTCGCGAGGCCGGCAGAGCCATGGCCAACTGGCCCTGCTGCAATCCCGGCAGCCACCACGGGCTGAGCAGGTTTTCCATGAAGAAGACCGGGCCGATGATGGTGTACGGGAGGCCGAGGGATTGGATGTGTTGCTCGACCTTATATTTGCTTTCGAAGTGCGGGATGCCGGTGCGGCGGTCGGCACTGGCCACGGAGGTGAAAACCAGGTGCCTGGTGCGCGCCGCTTTTGCGGCCTCGGCAACGGTGATGCCCTGGCGGGTCTCCACCTCGGTGCCCGCCTCGAACGGAGTGGACATGGCAAAGACGGCGTCGGCGGACTGCGCGGCGCGCTCGATGGCGGCGCAGTCCTCCAGGTTGCCGGTCACGAGCTCGGCGCCCAGCCGCTTGAGCTCCTGCGCCGCCGGCGAGTCGGGCTTGCGGGTCAGCGCGCGAACGCGGTGGCCCTTCTTCAGCAGCAGGCGCGCCAGCGCTCCGCCCTGTTTGCCTGTGGCACCGGTAACCAGAACCGTCAGTGTGTTGGGCATGGCGATAACTCCCCTCCTGGCCTTGCGGCGGTATTTTACCCCAGCGCCGCAGCCGCCGGCAGCCCGCCGCCGCGCCCAGCGTAAGCTTCCCGCTGGCAGAGCAGCAGCAGAAGAAGCCCCAGCTTATTGGCCTGCTTGGTTTGACTCTGCGTCTGAGTGCCCGGCTTCAGACCTGATTCGGCAGCTCATAGACCCAAGCTTCCCTCGGGGTCGGTCAAAGTTGCGTTAGGAGTTCGTTGAAAAGCTCCCTTGCGGGTCATTCTGAGGAGCCGGAGGCGACGAGGAATCCCTCTTTTCTCTGGCTTTTCGCACAAGAGAGATTCTTCGCTGCGCTCAGAATGACAACCAAAGGCACTTTTTCAAAAAACTGTCAGGCGGTGGTAGGAGAGGCATGCGCGCGTGGCGGGACCTGGCTTGTGCCTTCGGCGGCAGGCTCGTCTGATCCTCGCGGACCCAAGGTGAAATAGAATACGGCGCCCTTTCCCACTTCCGCTTCTGCCCAGATGCGGCCACCGTGCTTGTGAATGATCCTTTGCACGATGGCCAAACCGACTCCGGTGCCCTCGAAATCCTCTGGGCGGTGCAGCCTTTGAAAAACGCTGAAGAGTTTGTCGGCGTACTTGGCGTCAAATCCCACGCCGTTGTTGCGAACGTAGAGGATGGAATCGGCCCCCCGTTGTAGCGCGCCAACCTCAATCACCGCGCGGGCACGGCGTCGCGAATACTTCACGGCATTGGAGAGCAGGTTCATAAACACCTGTCGGATCAGCATGGGGTCGGCGTCCACCGCGGGCAAGGCTGCAATTCTCCACTCGATTTCGCGGCTTTGCGTTTCGGGTTCGAGCTCCCGCAGAACTTCTCGGACCAGACCGTCCAGGGAGGTCCGCTGGCGTTGCGCATCTTTTCGTCCGACCTTGGATAACTCCAGGAGGCCGTCGATCAGCTCGGCCATTGTCCGAGCGCCGGCCTGGATGCGCTCCAGATGCTGCCGGAATTCCGGGGGAATTTGGCCCGCGTAATCTTGCGCCAGAATTTGAGCGAAGCTGGCGATGTGACGGAGAGGAGCGCGCAGGTCGTGAGAAACCGAATAGGTAAAGGCTTCCAGCTCTTTGCAGGTTTCGGTCAGCTCAGCGGTCCGCTCTTCGACACGGCGTTCCAGTTCCGAGGCCCAGCGCTGAATCTCGCGGTAGCCTTCCGCGTTCTCATAGGCGATGGCGGTCTGAGCAGCCAGTGCCATCAAGATGCGCGTATCCTCGTCGCTGAATTGCAAAGCGGCGAGCTTCTCGGCCACGTAAATCCAGCCATACACGCGCTCCCCGACCTGCAGCGGAACGCCCAGGAAGCTGTGCACGACCGGGTGATCCGCGGGCAGTTCCAGACCAGGCTCCTCTCCTAACGGGTGGAAAGCTAGCCGCGGCTTGCGTTCCTCGATGATTTCTTCGAAGATCGAACCTCGAAACACAGGCTTTCCCAATTTGGCCGCGATTTCCGCGTCCATTCCCATCGCGACGAACGATTGCAAATGGATGGCATCCTCTTCCAGGATTCCGACCGCCGCGTAGTTGGCTCCCAGGATCTTCCGGGCCGCATTTGCAGCCTTCTCCAACACCGCCGGGCGGGCTCTGCGGTTAACTGAAACCAGCCTATGGCAAGTCTTTTTTGTTTGTTTGCTTGCTGATAGGGGTAAGTTGGTCGCTGCGGTGACAGCCCATGACTTCCAGCAAGCTACGGCTGATTCGCAGATGTACTCAGTGGATTCCCAAGGCTGGAATCAAACAAGTGCCGGCAGGGCTCCGCGGAATATACGCCCTGCACTGGTACCGCTTAAGGCTGAAGAAGTACGACGTCGTCTATGTGGGCATGGCTCGTGGTGGAGGAGCCGGAATACAGGGACGGCTTAAGGCCCATGCAAACAGCAAGCGAAAGCGCGACTTGTGGACTCATTTTTCGATCTTCGAGGTCTGGCCAAACATCACAGAGGCCGAGGTCGAGGAATTGGAGGGTCTTTTCAGAGAAATCTATCGAAAAGACAGGCGTGCGAATCGCCTCAATCGGCAAAGGCGATACAAGAAACTGCAAGAAATGAGAGTCCGAGACTGGAAAGAATGGGAGGGGACCTAGGGACTGGAGAGCGCGCAGTGTCCCCCGGTTCACGGGCGGGAGGAATGCACTGATGAAAAGAGGGCTAGGGTGCCTGCTGGTCGTTCTCGTGGTGGCGACCTGCGCTTCTGCCCAAGAGTCGGTGGCTGACGCAGCGCGAAGGCTAAAGAGAGAAAAAGAGAGTGCCCCGAAATCTGCGACGAAGGCAAAGCGGATTTTCACAGACGACGACGTGGCGCATTCGTCTTCCGTAATTGCTCCGCTGCCGCCCTCTTCAAAACCTACGGAGCTCGCTGACTGGGCTCAGCAAAGGGAGAAAGAAGCGCAAGAAGCCGAAATCGCTCTGAACAAGTTGGGGCGGATGAACGAAAAGCAACTGGGTGACGACGCAGTCGGCAGCACCGTGTTCGCAGGTCGTGACCTGTGGGAGGAGCGACTGGCAGAGGAACGGGATCGCCTCGTCAAAGCAGCTAGAGAATTGATAGCTGCACACGGTGAATTTACCCGTGCAGTTCCTTCAGGGGATCAGGTTCGGATCACTGGGGAAGCGAAAATCCTCTCGGAAAAGGCTGCCGAATACCGGGTGGCCAAGTTCCGCTACAGCCAACTGGTCGATGGCGGGCAGAAAGCAGCCGCCAAGTGGAAGGAAGGCAGATGAGCGGTGCCGGGGGGAACCGGTCTTCTCAGGAGAGATGAGGGGACCACCTGCGCTCTTTCTGGCCTTAGTCCGCGGAGAAAATTTTCCGAGAACCGACCTCGGTACCAGCTGTGGCGGAGCGATGGTCCGATGAGGTGCGCAATTCAGAGCGGGGAGTCTGTAACCGCTTGCCGAGGTATCTAAATTAAATGAGTTTCAGTACCGCTTCAACGAACGAAGCCAGCAGCCGCAGTTATTCGGCAAGACCGTGCGGCATCTGCTTCACGACCAACAACCTGCCTTACTCAGAGCTAATCGGGAAGAGCGCTGCCCTAAAGCAGTAACGGCCCTCTGCTCTCATTGCCGCTAATTCCTTGCGGAAGGGGCGACACCCTGCTGGTTCTGTCCCGATTCCTGTAGAAAAGTTGAAGGCGTATTCTCCTGAGAAGCCTTGAACAAGAAGCCCGGAATCTCTTCGGCGGAGGTTACGGGCACAGGAGGAATACGCCATGGCGAAGAGCAGCACTCCAACAGAAGCGGGCCAAGAGGGTTCTCTGCGAGAGGGGTTGGAGGCGGCCATTCGGGAGCGGGTGCGGGAAGTGATCGAGCTGATCCTGGGGGAAGAAGTGGAGGCGGCGCTGGGGGCGTCGCGCAGCCAGCGCGTGGAGCTCTTCGATTCCCAGGTCCATTGTCCCAACCCCCTCCGAAGGAGAGTTGCCTCTGAAAAGGAATCCTCATCCGAGCCGTGCGGAGTCCGATGCGCATGCGGAGAAAGCGGCAACGGCGCGCAGCCTCCTCCGGGTCCCCGCCAGGCTCATTTATCCTTGACGGTAGTCGGGTCTTCGTGCTCCGGCAATAGTACTTCCTCAGATTTTTGCAATGTTTGTAATCCGGCCATGGGATTGCACGGACGACCTGAAAAGCGACAGAACCTTTTCGTGCGGGAATTTCCGACAGCGGAGCGCGCCCCGGCCAGCCAGAATTACTCGACCAGTTGGAGATTCAGAGCGATGCGGACGCTGTTCACCAGCACCACACTCTGATTGATCAACTCCTGGTTGGTGATCTCGGCGTCGGCGAATTGGCGGAGCAGTCGGAGCGGAAAGATGAACTCGAGTGCCTCGGAGGACGCCGCGGGCTTTGCATCCAGTAGATTCAGCAGGGTGATGTCCAGACCTTCGTATTCCTCGCCGGCCGGCAATTTCTCGAGCAGAGGCTTGAGTCGTGGCGCCAAGTAAAGGTCGAAGCTCTGGGCGGCGCGCTTGTAGATCGAGCTGCTCCCTTTTTCGAAGTGGAGCGGATTGCGGAAGGTGAATTGAAGCACGATCTGGTTCCGGAAAATCACGAAGGAGGGCGGGGCGTAGTCCATCAGCGATAAACCGGCCACGCCTGCTCTTGCCAGCGCGTCCATTTGGGATTGGTATTTGGTCTGCAGGCGTTCCGCATCGGCCGGGGTGGCCGCCGCGGCGGGCGGATTTGAAGCATCCGGCCTGTCGGTGCCTGAGGGCGCAGCCGGGCGGGATTCTGCTGCTTCCGGCGCCGCTCCCCAGCGGCGAGAAGCTGGCGAGACGCTCGGGGTCAGTCTCGAAACCTGCGTCCGCGTGCCCGCGTTTCCCGCCGGACCAGCCGCGGCGGCAGGACTGCCCGGCGCCGGCCTGGCCAGCGCTTCGATGTTGAGCGGATCTCGTTCGCCCAGCGCGAGACCGAATTCCTGGCCATTCAGATAGATTTCCGAGCGGTTCAGAACCGCCTGCTGCTCGCCGACGCTGGCCAGGTGGGGAAAGCCGAATGCTTCGGCTCGATCCAGGAGGACGACGAGAATCTCTTTTCCTTCGTAGTCGGAGCCGCGCGTCTGCCTGTGAACGTGGTAGGAAATCTCGAAACCGACGGCATCGCAGCTCACCTCGTGGGGAATGACTTGGGTCACCTGTTGCAGGATGGCAAGGATGACCTCGCGGAACGCCCGGCTGGCACGTTGATTCGACGTAAGCAGATCGGCGTTGTAGGCGGCGTTGTAATTCCCGGTGATTTTCAGCACCACCCGTTCGTGGAACTTGACGAATTCTACCCCGCGAGTGTCCGTGCTGGCCAGTTGCTGGGGGTCCAGACCAACGTACCGGCTGAGGACAAACGGAAACGGGAATTTCGTTGCTACGACGGCGCGATGCAGCGCTTTGAGTTCCGAGAAATAGTTTTCCTCGAGCGCCCTGAGCTGCGGGTTGACGATTTCGGCCGGGCTCACCTGGCCGAGACACGCGCCCGAGCCAACCCACAAGCACGCCAGGCCGAGCAGGCACCGGGAGACGAACGGCCGAAGAGCACGGAGCAGAGGCGGCGTGTTGCACTCAGCGTTCATGGGCGTTCCTTCGTCCGGTAGGGCGGGCCGGGGCGCGCGGGCGGCGTGTAAGGCGGCTGTGCAATGGCACGGATGTAGGCAATGATGGCATGGATGTCATCCGGGGTGAGGTCACGGCCCGAAGGCGGCATCATAGCAGACTTCCCCATGGCGCTGCCGCCAAGGGTGATGATGTTTTGCAGGAATTCATCGCTCAAACCGTTCAGCACGGCGCCGTCGTTGATGAGGGCCGGGGTGGGCGTCAGGTTGCTTCGATTGGAAGGCCCGGCGGGCGTCGCATCTGCGTGGCACCAGACGCACCGGTCATAGAACAAGCGCTTCCCCTGCGCCTGCTGGTAATTCAGGGGAATCGTGTGTTGGGGATCGCTCCACTCCGGCTCCATGTCGTAGGCTCTCAACAGGGCGTCGGCCGGCACAACCGCGCTCCGGTTGCGGCAGCCAGGGACTCCCACGAGTGTGAACAGGAGAAGCATGCGGGCCAGAGCGGAGAGTTTCATCGTTCCGCTCCCTGCCCGGCGACCGCGCGCCCCTGCCCCGGTGCCGGGCGGCCTTGGCGGAGGGTCAGCAAGTACGCGGTCAAAGCATCGATTTCGTCATCGGTGAAGGCGCGCCGAGGCTCGATCGTCCCGGGTGCCAGCGCCTGCGGATTCTTCAGCCAGGCCTTGAGCCACGCCGGAGTCATCCAGTTCCCCACGTTGTTCAGGTTGGGGCCGACATAGCCGCCGCCGGAGCCGATAGTATGGCAGGCCTGGCATTGGTATTTCACCTCGTAGAGCTGCCTGCCCTTTGCCGCCATCGCCGGAGTGAATTGTTTGGGGTCCGCGCCGGCGAGATCCACCGAGGGGTTCTGGAGAGCGATACCGATATAGTCCGCCAGAATGGAAGCCTCCCGATCCGTCATGTTGAATTGGGGCATCCGCAGGGTGAGCATGGGGCGCAGCGTCTGCGGGTTCTTAAGGAAATTGATGAGCCACTGACGTTGCGCCCGGCTGCCTTCGTAGGAAAGATCCGGCGCCAGATCACCGCCATAGCCATTAAAGCGATGGCAGACGTAGCATTTATAGCGCTCGTAGACTTCGCCGAAGGCCCCCGCCGGTCGAAAGACCGCCTCCGGGCGCGGTACAATCAGCCGTTCGAGTCCGCTCGTCGCGGGCGTGCCGGTCATGCTGAGCAGGGCTGTGGTGATGGCGGCAAGGTCCGCGGAGTTCAAGTGGTACTGCGGCATGCGCGCCGCGGGATTCACGGAACTTGGGTCGGTGATCTTCGCCTGGATGTACGCCGCCAGATTCCGGGGAATCTTGGACGAGCCGAATTCCAACTGCGAAACGTTTTTCGCGCCCAGGCCCGAAAGATCGGGGCCGAAATCCTTCTGCGGCGGCGCCCCCTGGACCACGTGGCAGCTCGCACAACCTTTTTCTGCAAACAGGCGTCGCCCGAGCCGGACCTCTTCCGGCGCCGGGTTGTCCAGGCCGGGGAGATTGCTGAGAAGGTCCGGGTCGGTGAGCTTCGTGGTCAGGTAAGCCGTGACCTCGAAGAGGTCTTCTTCCGACCACTCGTACCTCGGCATCTTGCTCCGCGACAAGTAGGCCTGCGGATTGCGCAGCCACGCCACCAGCCAATCGCGATTGACCTTGCTTCCGATCTTGGTGAGCTCCGGCCCGATGTCTCCCCCAATCAATTTAGTCTCGCCGGCGCGGGTGACCGCCAGGGAGTGACACGTCGAGCAGAACATCTGGCGGAAACGCACCTCGCCTTGCTCCACCAAGTCCGTCCGTTTTTCCAAAGCCGTCACGACTCGCGGATTGAAACGATAGGGCTCCACAGGCACGCCGCGGAGCGAGCTCAGGTAAGCGGACAAACCCCGGAGCTCCTTCTCGGTCAGGCGGAACTGCGGCATGCGCGGCTTTTCTTCCGTCTCATAGCCGTTCACTGCGACGTTGCCGGAGCTGTCCACGATCGTGCGCGGCTCTTTCAACCACTTATAGATCCAGGTGCGGCTCACCTTGGTGCCCACGCTGGTCAGGTCGGGTCCAAGCATGGCCGTGCGCTCGATATTCTGCAGGCGGTGGCATCCCGTACAATGAAACCGTTCCAGGAGTTGCCGCCCGCGGTTCAGCCGGGGCGCTTCCGGCAACGTGTTGCGATGGCAGGAGCCGCAGGAGGCTTGGAGAAAACGCCCGGGGAGGAGCGGCTGCTCCCAGGCCAGGGTGGTCTCGTGCGCTTCGGCGACTTCGGTTGCGGGACCCTGGCCGCGATGGCAGACCACGCAGCCCCAGTCCTTGACGTGGTGCGGAATTGCCGGGTGGGCGCGGAAGGGCTGCGGCACGGAAGCGTCTGCCAGGCTGGGTTGAGTGATCCCCTGATGGCAAGCGGTGCAGCGGTCCACCACGTTCATTTCTGGGATCCAGATTTGATCGAGGTCCGAGCGGTAGTCTGCCAGCAGGCGCTTGGTGTCGGGGCGTGTCTGGGCCAAACGCACGTAGGCGCGCTTGTACTTCTTCCATTCCTGGCGGAGATCCTTGACGGGCGAGACAGCCAGCACGGCTACGAACACCACACTGACCAGCGCAAACCAGAAGCGCAGCCGCTGCGACACCCTTCCCGCGTCTTCAGCCGCCATGCGCTCTCCAAGGCCACACCCAGGACCAGCCGGGGCCACGGAAGTACGTGCCCACCAGGGTCAGCACCAGCGCGATGGCGATGAACCACGTCATCACCCACCAAGAGACCGGCCGGGTGCGCAAATATTCCGGCACAGAGTGGCTGCCCGGTGCCACGAAGTAGGAATACAACAAGAGACTTCCGACGGCGAGGCTGGGCGCTAGGACCGTCCATGCCCGGAAAACGGTTAGAAAAATCACCAACACGATCAGGGTGGCGACAGCCACGCGCAGGCGCCGGGGGCGATGGCTCGCCCAGAGGGGCTCGCCGCGGATGTTCACGTTGAAGTAGGGAATCACCACCAGCGCGATCACCACCAGCGTGGGGATGATGATCCCGGCCACCAGCGGCGAAAAGTAGTGGAGCAACTCCTGCAAGCCCAGGAAGTACCACGGCGCCTTGGCGGGGTTGGGCGTGAGGAGCGGGTTGGCAAGCTGCTCGAGCGGGGCATCCCAGACCAGCGAGATGCTCACCAGCACAATCGTCACGACCATGAAGGCGATGGCCTCGCGCAAGACCAGGTGAGGATAGGACATCAATTGCCTGCCCACTTCCCCCTTCACCTTGGCGGAGGTCTTCTTCGTCACAAACACAATGCGCTGCGGGTCCTTGAGCGCATCGGAGCCGAACCCGGCCTCGTACTTATTTTTCTTCTCGGCCATCTTCCTCACGCACCGTCAGGCCGCCATCCTTTTGCACTCGCCAGAAATGTACGGCGATCAAGACCACCGCCAGCAGCGGCAAAATCACACAGTGCAGGACGTAGAATCGCAGCAGGGCGTTCTCGCCAACCAGGTTCCCGCCCAGTAGCAGGAAACGCGTATCCCGGCCCAGCAGCGGCATCGCGGAAATGATGTTGGTGCCCACGGTGATGGCCCAGAAGGCCAATTGGTCCCAGGGCAGCAGGTAGCCCGTGTAGCTCAGGAAAAGCGTGACCAGGAGCAGCACGACGCCCACCACCCAGTTGAACTCGTGGGGAGGCCGGTAGCCGCCGCGATAAAAGACGTGGAACATGTGCCAGAACACCAGCAGCACCATGGCCTGCGCCGCCAGCCGGTGCAGATTGCGCAGGAAGACCCCGTTGGAGACGACGAAGCGCAGGTCTTTCATGTCGCGATAGGCCTGCGGGATGGCGGGGTGATAGTAGAGCATCAGCAGGACGCCGGTGATCACCAGCACGACGAACAACAGGAAGGAGAAGGAGCCGAGGTAATACGTCGCTCGGACACGCAGGGATTTCTCCCGCACCTTCACCGGCAACAGGTGGAGGAAGAGGTTGCCAAAAACGGCGAGGCTGCGCGTGCGGTTGGTGCGCGCCGGGCCGCGGCGAAAGATGGACTTCCAGACGCGCGTGGCGCGCAACCGGCCGAGCGCCCGATCGAAGACAGGTGTGCCCACGGAATCCCTCATGTTTTCAGCGCCTGGGTGGGCTTCACCACTTCGAGCTTATCCACCCGGAGTTCGCCGTCGGCCGTCAGCGTGATGGAGAAATGCGGCAGCGACCGGGGCGCCGGACCTTCGATCTTCGTGCCGTCCCGCTTGAACTTGCTTCCGTGACAGGGACAGGCAATCTGGCCAGTTTCCGGCTTCCATTGGGTGATGCAGCCGAGGTGCGTGCAAATTCCGGAAACCGCATAGAAGCCTTCCGCTGTGCGCACGATATAGACCTGCTGGTCCTGGAAATAGGTGACCGAATTGACCGGGTACATTTCCGGGTTCCCCGCGCGGAACGCGGCGGACGGTTCGAACAGAACGTTGGGTGAAAGAAACCGATAGGTGACCACCGCCGCGCCCAGGCCGGCGATGCCTAGCGCGCCGAGGGCCACTTCGTTAAAAAAATCGCGGCGGCTGAGGCCCTCTTTTCCCTCCGGCGTCCGGGAAGCGGCTTCCACGGAAGGTTTCTCGGGCTCGCTCATACTCGCAGCTGAATGCTCTCCACGGGAATCAGATCCGGGGGCCGATGAAAGACCTCGAAGGCCTCCATGGTGATGGTGTGCACCGGGCAACGCTCGGCACAGAGCCCGCAGCGGATGCAGATGGTTTCGTCCTTCACCATCACGGAACCTTCCGCGGCGGGCAGATCCTCAGGCCCTAGGTGCTGCAAGGTGTCCTGGTAGGAGGCAGGTTCGGCGCGGAGGCGGGCCTTCGTCTCCTCGGAGAACTGGAACTGGCTCAGGGGCACGAGTTTCAGGCAATTCTCGGGGCACACGTCCACGCAGCCCCCGCAGAGGATGCACTCCGTGCCCTCGGCTTCGTTGCCCTCGAAAATCGTGTTGACCCAGCATTGCAGGCAGCGCGAGGCCTCCAGACGGGCTTGTTCCTCCGTAAAGCCGATCTCTACTTCGGCGATGCCGGTGCGGCGCTCGATGGGGATCACCGGCACGGCCAGCCGCGAGTATTCGTCAAAGCGTTCGGCCATCTGGTGGTGGTCAAGGACGGTGATCTGGACGTAGCGGGGCTTGGGCTGCCATTCCGCACCGCGAAGGTAACGATCGATTCCCTCAGCGGCCTTCTTGCCGTCCGCCACAGCGCTAATAATCAAGCGCGGGCCGAAGGCGATATCGCCAGCGGCAAAGATCCCCGGTGCCATGGTCATCAGCGTTTCCGGATTGATTTTCACCGTGCCCTGGCGGGTGGTCTCAATGCCATCCTCGGGAGTGAGGAAGGTGAGGTCGGAGGTTTGTCCGATGGCCAGGATGACCGTATCGCAGGGAAGGACGCTCTCCGTCCCCGGCTCGAAGGAGGGATTGAAGCGGTGTTGCGCATCGAACACGGAGCGGCAACGGATGGTCTCGACGCCGGTCACCTTGCCTTGCGCGCCGACGAACCGCACGGGGCCGAGCGAAGGGTGGATTCTCAATCCTTCCCGCAGGCCTTCCTCGATCTCCTCCGCGAAGGCGGGCATCTCTTCCCGCGACTCCAGGCAAACCAGATGCACTTCGCGGGCGCCCATGCGCAAGGCGGCCCGCGCGACGTCCATCAACTCCTTCATGGCCACGCTCAGCTCGCTTTCGGTCAGGCTTTCCGGGAGCAGCGACGTGCTGAGCGCCTCGAGCGTCATGCGCTGCTGCTGGCGCAGCGCCGAGCGCGCCACGTCGAGGGCGACGTTGCCGCCGCCGATGACCACTGTCCTCTTGCCGATCGAGAAGCGGTAGCCGAGATTGACGTTTAGCAGGAAATCAATGCCCTTCACCACGCCATCCAGTTCGTTGCCCGGCACGCTCAGGTCGCGGCTGCGGTGGAGACCCAGGGCGAGTAAGATGGCTTTGTATCCCTGCTGGCGGAGGTCGGCGAGGGTGAAGTCCCGGCCGAGCCGCGCATTCAGGCGCAGCTCCGGGCCGAGATCCAGGATTTCGCGGACTTGCGCCTGCAAGACATCCCGCGGGAGGCGGTATTCGGGGATGCCCAGGTGGAGCATTCCACCGGGGACCTGTGAAGCCTCGAACACTGTGACCGGGTACCCGAGCAGAGCCAGATCGTGCGCGGCGGAAAGTCCCGCGGGACCTGAGCCGATGATGGCCACTTTCTCCGCGCGAGTGATTCCTGGCTTATCGGGAAAGACGTCGAGCGGGTTGCGCGATTCCGGTCCATAGCGCTCGGTGAGGAAGCGCTTGAGCGCGCGGATGGAGATGGGCGCATCGAATTTCCCGCGGCGGCAATTGGTCTCGCAGGGATGGCCGCAGACACGGCCGCAGATGGAGGCGAAGGGATTCGGCTCGCGGGCGTAGCGATAGGCCTCTTCGTAGCGGCCCTGGGCGATCAGCGTGACGTAGCGGCCGGCCTGGGTATGCACCGGACACGCCTGCATGCACGGAAAATTCGACTCCAGCCACTCGAGGTCTACGAGTTTGGTACGGGCTTGCAGGTGTCCACCTCTGGTTTTCCTCGCGAATTACCTGGTCACCTTCAGCTCCACAATCTTGTCCGCGGTCACGTCTACGGCCAGCGTGGTCGGCCTGCCTTCTTCGCTCCAGGTCTTGAGCACGTAGTGGCCCGGCGGGACGTCTTTGATTTCGAACGAACCGTCCTTGGCCGTCACCGCGAAGTAGGGCGTGGGCACGACCACGACGTAGCCGGACATCTCCGGATGAACGTTGCACAACAGCGCGGCGGCGCCCAGGTCGGTGAACTGGTAGGACTTCTTTTGCCCTTGCGGCCAAGTTCCCAGGTTGTGCGCCAGCTTTTTATTGCCGCTGATCGAAGGCCAGTAGACGTTGTGGCCCACCGCATCGCTGTTCAGGAAATCCACGGTGGTCCCCTTCAGCACCACGGCAACGTGGGGCACGAAGGTCATCTTCTTCTGGTCCACAACGACGTGTTGAGCGGGCGCAGGAAAATCCTTCCCCGAAATGGCGTCCACATACACGGCGATGTGTTCTGGCGAGCGGATGCCCTGCACCGTCACCTTCCCTTTAATCGTGCCGCCCCAGCTCGGGCCGGCGAACGGCAAACCAACTGCGACGATCACGACGAGAATCAAGCCCTTCTCTAGAGTATTCATCCTCGGCCTCTGCCCTTGAGATGGCCCTCGGCCCTTTCGGCCGGGGACGGTTTAACTCTACTAGAACGCGTAGTCAATTCCGGCCACGAACCCTTGGTGCCGGAAGAATGTGGGTGTGGTCGTGCCCGGGATGGGCTGTTCCCAGCGGCGCTGGTACTCGAACACGGTCTTGATATTCGCGCGGATCAGGAATTGGACGCCCGGGCTGAAACGGTTGCGCGTGTTGCGGCGCGAAATGCCGTTCACGAAATCCGTGGGCGAGTTGACGATGTCATACCGCATGATCGCGATTAACCACGGGTGGATCCAGTACTGCGCCTGCGCAAATCCGCCGGTGAAGGTGATCGGGGTGGCGCGGACAAAACCAGTCTCGCTCTCATTGGGGACGAGGTTGGTGTCGTGCCCGTACATGCCCAACCCGTAGAGCTCCAAGTGGCGGAACTTGAAGCGGAAGTCGGCTCCGGCCCGGTAGAAGGGCTCGTGGGCCGTCCCCAGGGTAGGGAAGAGCATGCGATCGGCATTGATGGCGTTGCGCCCGTAGTAGTAGAAGGCGCCGAAACGCAGCGAGGTGTGGTCCCGCGGCCCGGTGGGGCCGGCGGCCTGTACTTCGCGGCGGACACTGGCATCGCGCTCCAGATTGAACCGCTGGGAAACGCGGACGTAGATGTCCTTGGAATTGCGCATAGCCGGGCCGTTGTTCGAACCGTTCACCACGGCAATGGACCAGTTGAAATTCCCGTCGTTCGGGTAGCCGCCGATTTCAATCCCGCGCTGCGGGATACCGAACATGAAGGGGTTGTTCGTGGTGCCCAACGGACTCGTCGTCGCTGGCGGCACTAGCACGGTGCTGGCCTGGCTATAGATGTCGTAGGGCGTGGGGTTGATGCTGCGGGCCTGCGTGAAGGGCAAGTCGAGCTCGAACTGCCCGAAGCGGATGTTCAGCGAGTCCTTGGGCAGGTGCAGGTAGCGGCCCAGATCGTTCACCTTCAGATAGCCGTCTCCCAAAGTCGCTGCGGCGTTGGTCCCGGTGCTGGAGATGTCGTTGTCCACCCAGAACGAGATGGAGGGCCCGAAGGTGCCGGCGGCAATGATGGTGAAGGTGTTCGGCATGAACAGATCCGTGCGCGGCTGAAAACCGAGGGCCAGCGGCTGCCGGTTGTTGTAGGAGGCAAACCCGGAGTACCGGAAGGCGACGGGCAAGGCCCCGCCAATTTCCCCCGGGAAAACGGCCTTGGGAAAGGCCTCGCGCTGCGCCTTGGCGCCCAGCAAGACAGGCGGTTCCTTGACAAAGCTTTCGTCATCCTTTGGGAACTTGAAGCCGTTCTTCTTGAAGGCTTCACCGAAGTCGTTCAGCTCGGGAAAGTTGCTGTGGCAGGTGGTGCACGAGGTCTGGTACTTCCGCGTAAAGGCGGGAATGGCGGAAGCTTTAGGCGCGGACCCCAGTATCCACAGGAGCAGGCCGGTCAGACCGGTGGCAATGAGTAGGCTCACGTTCTGGCGCTTCATTTAGACGCACCTCCTTGTTCGGTTCGTGTGGCCGGCAAATGACTTAAGAATGTTCCATTCCCCCCAATGGGCAGAATTCTTTCTCAATCTCTGCCTTGCGGATATGACGGGGGTCACAGAGCATTGTGACGAATGTCACAAGCCGTGTGACCCGCAGGAGGGGGCTTCGTGGAGGGAGTCAAAAACCGAAAAAGAGGACGGCTAGCTACCTGTTAAACTCTTCAGAGCGGCCCGGTCACGGATGACCACTGTCGACCCTTTCACCTGCAAGAGCTGCTTTCTCTTGAAGTTAGCAAAAAGGCGGGTCACGGTCTCCCGGGAAGCCCCGATCATCTGCGCGATCTCTTCGTGGGTGAGTGTTAGCTTCAGCCGAATCTCGCCCTCTTCTTTTTCCTTGTCGGCGGACCAATCGAGGAGGAAGCGAGCCAACTTTTCCGCGGCGGAATGCGACAGCCCGATGGTGCGCATTTCCGACAGGGCAAAATGATAGTTCTCACTCAACTGTTGCGCTACGCGCAATGCTGGCTCGCCGTGCTCGCGTAGGAAGTTCAAAAAGTCGGCCTTGGCAATAAAATTTGCTTGCGCTGGCTCAAGCACGTCGGCCGTAGCTTGGTAGGGTTTCCCCGAAACGGTTTCCGCCAGGCCCAGTACTTCGCCTGGATCGGCGATTTTCAGGATCAGGGTCTTGCCGTCGGCCGAAGAAGTGGAGAGTTTGACGCGGCCGTTGCAGATGATGAAGACACCGCGCGGGGTTTGACCTTCCACGAACAGGGTCGCGCCCTTCGGATAGGAAGCCGGGGAGGTAATCGCCGCCAGTTTCTTCATCGCTGCCGAAGGGAGGTTACAGAAAAGTCGTTCTTCCAGGTGAGGGCATGCGAGGCAATTCTCAATAATCGCCAGGCCATAAGGAGCGCGCATAGGAGAACCGCGGCCTATTATACGCTGCCTTCCGTGCCAGACAATCCAGAAGCGATTGGCCATACACGCAGCAAACCAGCCCCTTCCTTGTAACCAATTGTGTCTCCAGAGACCGTGACGGGGGTCACGCGGAAGTGTGATGAGGGTCACTGCATCACGGCTTCCCGCCGCGTCGCGAAGGGCTTGTCGTGGAAGTTCTTTTCACGCCGGAGCGGAATTGCCGAGGCGGTCTTGGCCATCCCCTTTGTCTTTACTGTCCCGCGGCGTCCCGCCTGGGGGTGGGGGCCTGGGGGCGGCCAGATCTGGCGGTGGAGGCGCTGACTGGGGGTGGGTAGTCGCGGTCAGAATTCGAGGACAGCCCTGACCACGGCGGGATCATCTGAGGCGCGGGAATGGAAGCCAAATCTTTTTGCCAGGGCTCTCATGGCCACATTCTCTTGCAAGATATCGGCGATGATGCAGTCCAGTTTTTCGTTTCGTGCGACCTCAATGAGCCGGCGCAGCAGCTCGGCACCCAAACCGCGATGCTGATAGGGATCGCTCACGAGCACCGCGACTTCAGCCTCTTTCCTGCCGTGCAATTTGCTCAATCGCCCGACCGCAACGATTCGATGCTCTCCCGCGTTTGCGTCTCTGTGGTCGGCCACCAAGGCCATCTCCCGGTCGTAGTCAACGAAGCACATGCGGATGAGACGCTCGTGCGCGACGCGCGAACTCAAGTTGAGGAAGTAGAAGTATCGCAGGTAGACGCTTTGCTCCGAGAGCGTCTCATGGAACTTCACCATCAGGGTCTCGTCCTCGGGGCGGATGGGGCGAAGGGTCACGGGCGTACCATCTTTCATCGTCCAGGGCGCAACGTATTCCGCAGGATAGGGACGGATGGCCAGGCGGGGAAGCTGATCCGCGCCCAGCTCCGGCGGGTGCAGCACGATCCGGGCGTCCAATGCGAGCAGGCACTCGGGCGAGGCGAGCAATGGATTGATGTCGCTCTCTTTGATCCAGCGCTGCTCGGCGACAAGCTGGCTGAATCGGGTCAAGAGTCCCTCGAGCGCCGCGAGATCCACCGCCGGCCACCCCCGCACGCCCTTCAGCGCGGCGAAGATGCGCGTCTGCTCCATCAACCTTCTCGCCAGGGTGGTGTTGAGAGGCGGGAGCGCCAGGGCGCGGTCTTGATAGATCTCCACGAGTTGACCGCCCGAGCCAAACAGGATCACCGGTCCGAACTGCGGGTCCACGCTGCTGCCGAGGATCAGTTCGTAGCCGGCGAACCGCACCATGGGTTGAACGGTCACGCCGAGAAAATGTTCCGCACCGGCCCGCGCGGCTAGAGAGGCCTCCATGGCTTGATACGCGCGCCGCACCGAGGCCTCGTCTTGCAAGTTCAGTTTGACGCCGCCTACGTCTGTCTTGTGCGTGATCGTTTCGGAGTGAATTTTCAGGACGACCGGGTATCCGATTTCGCGAGCCAGCGCCACGGCATTGTCTGCGCTCCGCGCGACTCGGGTCTCCACTGCGGGGATGCCGTAGAGCGAGAGAATCTGCTTGGATTCGACCTCCGTCAGAAGAGTTCGCCCGCGGCTGCGCGCCTGCTGGATGATCTGTTCCGCCCGGCGGCGAGCGCCCTCCTCCACCTCAGCGCTCTCGGCCAGCGTTGGCGTTTCGTAAAGACCACGCAGGTTGTAGGTGTACCGCCACATGTAGGTGAAGGCGCGCGCGGCCGTATCGGGATAAGCAAAGGTGGGAATGCCTGCGGCATTGAGGATGGACTCGCTGGCGGCTACGCTGACCCCTCCCATCCAACTCGCGAGCAGCGGCTTGCCGTAGGCTTGGGCACTGGTTTTGAGTCGCTCAGCGACCTGGGCCGGCTCGGTCATGCCCTGCGGAGCCAGGATCACCAACAGGCCGTCGCTCTGAGGGTCGGCGGCTGCGATTTCGACCGCTCGGGCGTAGCGATCCGAATCGGCGTCGCCGAGGATGTCGATCGGGTTGCTATGACTCCAGTGGGGTGGAAGAAGTCGACCGAGGGCGCGCAGGGATTCATCGGAGAGCACGGCCAGTTCTCCGCCGTTCGCGATGAGTGCATCGGTGGCGAGCACGGCTGGCCCGCCGGCGTTGGTCAGGATGGTGAGCCGGGGGCCCCTCGGGCGCGGCTGCTTGCTGAGGACTTCGGCCATGTAGAAGAGGTCAGCAATGCTGTGAACGCGCAGCACGCCGGAGCGGCGAAAGGCTGCATCGAGCACTTCGTCGCTCCCGGTGAGCGCGCCGGTATGGGAGGTGGCGGCGCGGGAAGCCGCTTCCGTGCGACCCGCCTTGATCACGATGATGGGCTTACGGAGCGCTACCTCACGCGCTGCGGAAAGGAAAGAACGCGCATCGCCGACCGATTCCATATAAAGCAGGATGCTTTGTGTCTGCGTATCATCACCGAAGAAATCAATCAGATCGCCCCAGCCGACGTCCACCATGGAGCCGGTGGAGACAATGGCGCGGAACCCGACCTGTTCTCGCAAGCTCCAATCGAGGATTGCCGCAAGCAGGGCTCCGCTCTGGCTGAGAAAGGCGACGCTCCCGGGCCGGGCGGCATCTCGCGCGAAGGTGGCATTCAGTCCCAGACTCGGATTCATCACCCCCAGGCAGTTGGGCCCCACGAGCCGCATGGTGCCGCGGCGGAGTTGCTCTTGGAGCTGGCGCTCCAATGCGGCTCCCTCTGCGCCTTGTTCCTTGAATCCGGCTGAAATCACGATCGCCGATCGAACGTCCGCGTCAACGCACTCTCCGATCACGGCAGGCACACTCGGCGCCGGCGTGACCACCACCGCCAGGTCCACCTTTTCTGGAACGGCGCGGATGTTCGGGTAGCACCGCAGGCCCAAAACCTCTGACCGGTTTGGATTGACTGCGTAGACCTTGCCCGGAAATGTTTCCTTGCAAAGATTGGTCAGGAGCGTGCGGCCAACGCTCCCTTCGCGATCGGTGGCCCCGATGACGGCAACCGATTTCGGCGCGAAAAAGCTCTCCAGGGTGGAGCGGCCCGCCGCGGCTTCCGCAAGCGTTCTCGTCATTCGAGGCCCCTCTGCCATGCGGACGCTATTTTACCAGAGGGAAATCTTGCGAGATGCGGAACGCGCTCATCCGCTCAGAAATCGGTGAGCGCATCGAAGGGAAGGGCAACGCGGACGGCATTTAACACCGTCGCCAGGTCAATGACCTCCTGAGCAATTGCGCCTCCGATGGGCGGGAGATAGCCGAGAGAGGCAGCCAACATTCCCACGACGCTCAGAACCATGCCGCCGATGGCGCTCTGCAAGGCGATGCGGCGCATCCGCCCGCCGATGTGCACCAGCTCGTCCACCTTTGCCAGGGAGGCTTCCAGGACGACGGCATCGGCCGCCTCCGAAGTGATGTCGCTGGCCACCCCGAGCGCCACTCCCACTGTCGCTGCCTGCATCGCGGGGGCGTCGTTGATGCCGTCTCCGACGAAGAGCGTCTTTTCCCGGCACGTCTCCGAGCGCACGATCTCTACTTTTTCTTCGGGGCTCTGGTCGAAATGCACTTCGGTGATACCGACCCTCTCGGCCAGGTGACGAACCTCCGATTCGCGGTCTCCGGAAACAAGAATCACCTTACGAACGCCATGGCGCGGCCTGAGATGATCGAGGAAAGGCCGGCTATCTTTTCGCGGCGCATCCTGAAAGCGGAAGGCCGCTGCAAATGTGGCGTCAACAAAGACCAGGCACTCGAGCCCTTTCGCGGCCGGAGGCAAGGCCCCTTTCTGCTCCGCGATTTTGGCCCGGCCCGTGATCAAGACTTGGTGGCCGTCAACAGTGCCTCTCAGGCCTTCCCCGGGCCTCTCACTGATTTCCGCAGCCGCCCCGAGGGGCAGCGCCGCCGCCCGCGCAGCATCAAGGATGGCGCCAGCCAGCGGATGCTTTGAGTAGAGCTCCAGGCTCGCCGCAAGCCGGAGCACCTCCTCTTCTCGAAAAGAAGCCGCGCAAACCATTTCCGAAAAAGACGGCTTGCCATAAGTGAGCGTGCCCGTCTTATCGAAAATCAAGGCCCGGCATCGGCCGATCTGCTCCAGCACGGCTGGATTCTTGATGATGATTCCGCGCCGCGCCGCGAGCGAGATTGCGCCGATGACGGCGACGGGGATGGCCAGGAGCAAGGGACATGGTGTGGCGATCACCAGCACGGCCAGAAAGCGATGCGATTCGCCACTCATGACCCAGGCCAGAAGCGCCAGGGCAACAGCCAGCGGCGTGTACCAGGCCCCCAGCATGTCCCCCAAGCGGCGCAAACGAGGTCGGCGCTGCTCCGTTTCCCGCATCACCTGCATGATTCGGGCGTAACGCGAATCGACGGGCAACTTCTCCGCCCGGATGGTCAGCGCGGTTTCGCCATTCGTGGCACCGGAGAGGACCGCCGAGCCCGGAGTCTTGGAAATTTCAAATGGTTCGCCGGTCAGATAGGCTTCGTCCATCTTTCCGTGCCCCTCGATGACCACGCCATCGACCGGACAGAACTCGTGCGGAAATACCACCAGCGAATCCCCGATGGCAATCTCATCCAAAGAGACGTCGGCAATCCCATCCCCCGACTTGCGATGTGCGATTTGAGGCATCCTCTTGGCGAGCGCATCCAGGACCGAAGAGGCGCGTCGAGTGGCAAACTGCTCGAGGGCCGTGCCGCCCGAGAGCATCAGGACGACAATCACTCCCACCAAGTACTCGCCAAGGAGGACGGAGGTAACGATGGAGATACCCGCGAGGAGGTCGGAACCATATTCTCCGGCCAAGAGTTTCTTTGCGAGGGCGAAAAGCAGCGGGGTTCCGCCGACCACTAGGGCGAACAGTAGGGGGAAAAGCCAAATCGCCCGGGGCGCAGCTAGGAGGTAGCGCAAGGCGAGGTGCAACCCAATCCCCGCGAGCGCGAAGATGGCGATGTTTGTTTCCGTGGCCCTGCGCCCGATGGCATTGGTTCGGCCGCTGACTCCGGCAGGCAGGGTGAGGCTGCGCCGATCAGCGGCATTGACCCTCGCGGCCTTCGAGAGGGGACTCATGCGAACGCGCCTGTCGCCCCGGTCGGCTGGAACGACTCCGTGCGTGATGCGCTCATCCGCCGGGAGTGACGTGGCTCACCGGTGATCTGCAGGGTCGCGATCAGTTTTTTCAAGCGGGCGCGGGGGTGACCATGCCCTTGCCTCATCGCGCTCGCTCCCGAGACGCCAGCAAGGGCCCTCGTCACTATACCGGCAGCAGAGTTTGCGGCACTCCCCGCCAGAACCAGATCCCCAAAATGCCGTAGTAGACGAGAACAACACCCAGGCCTACCAGGAAGGTACGCCGCCACTCGCCGAGCCCAGCATATTCGCGTTTCCAGCGATAGGCGCAGAACACGACCATCAAAACGGCCAGAACGGCCAGGACCGCGGCCATCACGCCGACCTGGTTGCCGGGCTTCTGCGCGTGCAACAGTTGGGAGACTTGTCTTGCCGCACCGGAGAGTAAGCCGGTGCCGTAGGTGAGCAGCAGCCAGGCGGCTGGGGCAAGCATGCCCAACATATACGCGTATTTTTCTCTGGAATAGAACAACAACAGGATGACCGCGAGATATATCAGCGACTGGTAGAGGTGCAGCATCCAAAACTCCGGCTCGAGGTGGCTGAGTACCAGAAAGCTAAGCACCTGGACGGCCGCCAGTGTCGCAATGCCTCGGTGGGCCATGAACGCCTCCTTTTCTCCCTCAACGTCATTCGAAAGGATTCGGCCAAGCACGGCGGGGTCAACGCCGTCGCTGCCCGGCGGGCTGCGATACGTCCGGTTACGCCGCCCTTCCCCGCGCTATCTGGTGCGCCGTTGAAGTCTCTACCTTGAACGTGTGCACCCTGGGAGCGGTGTGAACCTGATTTTCGATGAGCTCGCGGATCTGGGCATACTGCTCGACGCTGTATCGCTCTGCATCCTCTTTCGTCTTCCAAAAGCTCAGCGCCACGACACGGTCAGCCTCAGATTCCGACACCAAGACAATTTCATCGACAAAGCCTGGCTGGCCCTTCAGGATGGTGAGTACCCTGCTGTGGATCTTGTGGCAGAATTCTTCTGCTTTGCCCGGCTTCGTTCTTATCTCCACCATGCGCGTGAACATATATCGGTTTCCTTTCGAGTGAACTTGAACCGCTGAGCCATGCCATGAAGCAAGCCCCTGGCAGGCCCCGAGGGTGGGTATGAGGCAATTTGGAGACCGCCCGCCAGTTGACGGTCAAGTCTACTCTTTTCAAGTGACTAGGAAGCTCCTTCAGCTCTTGAACGTTGCCCGCCATGCGCCGGAACACGCAGTTCAACCACGACCAGTGCGCAGCATCGAAAACCTTGCGGAAAAACACTCCCCGGACCACGGGTGGCAGATTCAAGACGGAGAGACAACAACTCTGACCGGTCCTCCGCCGCAAGCCTAGTGCGGACGCCCGGTTCGCCTGCAAATCACCCGCGAACCGTGAGGACCGGGCAGTGCGCCTGGCACACCACTTTATAGGCTGTCGCCGGCGGCAGGTGGCCCGGAAAATTCGCTGTGCGACGCACTCCAAGGACGATCAGGTCAGCCTGGCGGTCCAACGCAGCCTTCAGAATCGCCTCCGCCGGCGAACCGGATTCGATGGCCAACTCCGGATCGCACCACAAGGCGGCTTCCGCGGGGACCAGTCCGCGGAGCCGCCTGGCGAAGAACGACTGGAGCAGTGCCGCGTTCTGTGGCGAGGCCTCCACCGGTTCCTTCAGAACGTGCAGCAAGGTGAGCTGAGCCTGGTGTTCCTGAGCGAGGGAGAGCGCATAGGCCGCGGCGCGCTCGGAATCGGGGCTGAAGTCAGTGGCATATAGGATGCGCCGCAGCCCGGCCTCCGAGGGCACTTCGATTTGCGTTCTGGGTCCCACGGTCAGAACCGGGGTTGGTGCCAGCCGAAAGATCTCTTCTGCAGTGGAGCCCAGCAGCAGCTTGCGGATGCCCGTGCGGCCGTGGGTCCCCACCACGACCAGATCGATTTCGTGCTTGGGGAGCATCTCGGACAGGGTCGGCCAGAGCTCTCCCTCCGCGAGCAAGACCTGATGCGGCACTCCCCGCAGCCGGCCAGAGACCAGCAGATTGGCCATCTGCTGTTCGGCGTAGCGTCGCGCTTGCTCGGATACGCCAAGGACGGCCTCGGGCGCCACCATTCGGCAGATGTCTGTGCTGATGACGTGCGCGACGTAGAGCCGCGAATCATAACGGCGCGCCACGGAGAGCGCGTAATCCAACGCCGCTGCGGACGCAGAGGAAAAATCCGTAGCCAGTAAAATGTTCCGCAGCTGGACGCGCTTCCTGCCGTCCTGGGTTGCCCGATCAACGTACTTCGCGGGCGCAGCGGATGGAAGTTTTACGGCTTGTGCGCTCATCGTCGTGTCTCCTTTTATCCTTCAACGCAGACCAGCCAATTCCTGCAGCCGGCGCCAGTTTTCCAACCGACCTTCCCGGGCCTGCGTCAAGAAATCGTTCGGGTTGCCGCGGGCATCAAATTGAGTCGCGAAACGCCCCTCGGTGCGGGCAAAGGTGATGAAATCCACCGGCTCGCCGGTCTTCGGATCGGTGAACCAGTCTTCCTTCAGTGTCGGGTTCCCTTGCAAGTTCAGACATTCGCGGATGCGCTCGCCCTTCCGCGGGTCGTACACCAGCAGCGGGAAGGTGCGCGATTCCACGGCCAGCTTGGCTTGCGTCGAAGCGAGGGCGTCCGCCACGCCGTGTTCGGGCATGCAGCTCGCATAACAAACCACGACGGCTGGTCCGGGGTACTCATTTGCGGCGAGGATGCTCTTGTAGAAGTGGTTCAGATGCGCGGCGGTGGTCTGCGCCACAAACACGTGCGGGTGCATCATCACAATCTGCGCAAGCTCCTTGCGCATTTCGCGCTTGCGGCCGCCCATCTTGGCGTCCTGACCGGTGAAGGTAGCGGTGGAGGTTTGCCCTCCGGTGTTGGAATACACCTGCGTATCGAGCACCAGAACTTTGATGTCCATGCCCGACATGAGCATGCGCGAGAGCGACTGGAAGCCGATATCGTACATCGCCCCATCGCCGCCGAGCACCCACAGCCGGCGCTTCGCGTGGCCCTGCTGGTCCCAGCGAAGGCGGATACCCATGGCGTCGGCTGGGGCGTTTTCAAACAGCGAATTGGTCCAGGGCACGCCGAAGGGATTGAACGGATAGGTGGAACCGAAAACCGTATTGCAGCCGGTGGCCGCCACGATGCCGATCTGATCGGCGCCGTACACGAAGCCCGTCGCCGCCAGCATCAGCCGCAGCGCGGTTGCTTCGCCGCAGCCCATGCAGGAACCCGCGCCGCCGGCGTAGAGCAGCGACCTCCCCGCCAGCATCATGTCCCCGAGCGACTTCTCGTTCAGGAAGCGCGACGGGGTCTCCGGCAAGTGACGGAACAGGTCCATCCCCAGGTCGTACTGGGCCAGATCCACTTCGGACTTGGACCGCATGGCCAGGGCATTGTGTGAGCCGCACACCGCCACGCACTCGCCGCAACCCTTGCATTTGTCCGGGTCAATGAACAGGCCGAACAACCCTCCGGTCTCGCCCCGCTTCACGAACAGGTCGTGATATTTGCTGGTCACCGCGAACTGTTGCCGCAAGGCGTCGCGCAGTTGTGGGCGATCGATGTGGGCGAGTTTCTCTTCGAGCGCCGGCGGCTCGACTACCTTCGCCAGGATGGCCGTGTCCGGGCACTCGTTGACGCATTCCATGCAGCCCACGCAGGCCGCGGCGGTGAGCTGGGAAATCTCCGGTGCCAGGGTGCGGAAACTGCGGCGCGCTGCGCTCGACGGAGGCATCAGGCTGCGGGCCACGAACTCGTCCGCCTCGAGCTCCGCTTCCCCGCCGCGCGCGTAGGTGCCGATCACCCGGTCGCAGAAATCCGGCGGCACAAACGGCGCTGCGGACTCGCAGATGGAAACCCGGCGAGGCTCGGCTTTCTTGGCCAGCACCGGCTCTTCCGACGGCGCGACGATTTCTGCGACCTCGCGGTAGCCGCGCTGCGCCGCGGTCAAATTATCGGCCACTACGCGCCCGCCGCGTTTGCCGAAATATTTCTCAATCGTCGTTTGCAGCGCGGCGAAAAGCTCCGCCTCGCCCAGGCCGGCGCGCTCGCGGAAGGGCGTCAGGCGCAGGAAAGCGCCCAGCAAGACAATGCCCTGCATGCGGATTTGCAGATCGGCGCGGCTGGAGGTTTCCCGCGCGATGCGCCCCGCGTCCAAGGCAAACAATCGCAGCCGGCGCTGGCGCATCTTCTTGCGCGCCTCCGCCGGCAGGCTGGCCCAAACGCGCTCGGGCGGCTCGGCGGATTGCAGATAAATCGCTCCCCCTTCGCGCAAGCCCTCCAGCGGGTCGCCGCTGGCGAAGGCGTTCGCGTCCTGGATGGCGACGAAGTCCACGGCGTTGAGCTCCGCGTGCAACCGGATGTGTTCGGGCGCAAGCGTCAGGTAATAGTTCGTCGGCAGACCTTTCTTTTCCGAACCGTACTTTGGAAAAGCTTGCGCGTGCAGCCCGAACAGGTCCGCGGCCACCGAGGCGATGACCTTGTTTGTCGTCACCGAGCCGAACCCGCCCACCGAATGTCCGCGGAGCGAGAACGAGCTGGCGGGACGCACGTCGGGGTCGTCGGTGACCTCGAGCGCGTCCTTGTGTTTGATACCCAGCACGAAGAAGCGCCGGCTGTCCGCCCCGGCCATGTTCTTGGCCGCGGCGACGAAGTCGCCCGGGCGGACGTCGCGCCCGCCCAGCCCCGCCACACCGGAATAAATCTCCGGAATCCATTGCGTTTCCATGCCAAAGGCGCCCAGCAGCCCGTCGGCCAGCGCCGCCTTGACCTCTGTCGTCAGCGGGTTCGATTCCGCCAGGGGCACGTCGGCGCGTTCGATGATGCTGACGGCGCGACAGTTCTTCAGCAGTTCGGTCAACTCTCTCGCGGGGAACGGGCGGAAGCTGGTGATGCTGATCGCGCCGATGCGCAGGCCCTGCTCACGCAGATAGTCCACCGTGGCCTCGGCCGTCTCCATCATCGAGCCCATGCCGAGGATGGCGTACTCGGCGTCGTCCATGCGGTAGGGGCACAGCAGGCCGTAGCGCCGCCCGGTAAGATCCTCGAAGTGCTCCATGGCGCGGGCCAGCGCCGGGTTGACGCGGTCGTAGAAAAATCGCTGCGCCACCTTCCCCTTCATGTAGCTGTCCTGGTTCTGCACCGGCCCGCTCAGCACCGGATGCTGCGGATCAAACAGGCTGCGCAGGCGTTCGGAGGGCGCGCCGGCGAATTCGCGCATCAGCTCCGGCTCGGGCAAGCGGATGGATTCGAGCGTATGCGTGGTCAGGAAACCGTCCTGCACGGTGAAGAAGGGCGTCTCGGAATCTTCCGCGGCGCGGCGCGCGACCAGCGCCAAGTCCGCGGCCTCCTGGGCGTTGCGGGCGAAGAGCATGCCCCAGCCGACATCCGCCACGCCCATCACATCATCGTGGCCACAGTGGACGTTGAGCGAGTGGGACGTCAGAGCGCGCGCGCCGACGTGGAACACCACCGGAAGGCGCTTCCCGGCGATGACGTAAAGGACTTCCTTCATCAGAATGAGTCCCTGACCGGAAGTGAAGTTGGTCACGCGGCCGCCAGCCAGCGCGAACCCTTCGCACGCTGATGCCGAGCTGTGCTCGGATTCGGGCTCAAGAAACAGCAGCGGCTCATCCCACAAATTTCGCTTGCCCCGAGCGTACTCGGCGGCGAAACCATCGCCCATGGGCGTGGAGGGCGTAATGGGATACGCGCAGGCGGCCTGCGAAATCTGCGACTCCACCCAGACCACGGCCCCGGAACCGTCCGAGGTGGAGGGAATGCCCGGGAAACGAGGTGAGCCGGGCGGAGACTCCCCAGCAGCCTCGGGGGCAGTCTCTACCGCGGTAATCGACTCGGGTCGAACTGGCCCTGTCGCAATGCTCTTGCTATCCACTTGGCGAAGGATGGTCATTTGTCCTTTCCACCTGGCCAGCTACCAGCCATGAGAAATTCAGCGCCAGGAGCCCGCTTCAAATCGGTACGGCGTAATGCGCTCCCCATTCTCCGAAGAGGAGAGCACACGTTGGGCCAGGGGTGGCATCCGTAACCCCTTCAGAAAGAGCAGTTTGGACTTTTTGGCCGGGAGATAACCTCGTCTTCTTGCGCAACCTCGCGCACGAATCTGCGCCACCCGGCTCACAAGAAGGGGATGAATGGCCCGGGGATTTCGCCAGCGGAGATTAACGCCCGGGCTATCAAAGACTTCCGGTGACCCTGCAAATCGCACTCGTTGGCAGGCGGAATGCAATTCTTCTCGCAGACGGGCAAGGCCCAGGATTGAGCAGCGGTGGAACGTATTCGACCACCGCGGGGAGGGAGAACATGGGGACCCTGACTCCCACGATTCGTGAAGAGGGCGCGAGAATCCACTTCGAGCACCAAGCTCTCGAGCAGCTTCTGCGCGAACTGAGCTCTGCCCTCGACCAATTGGTGTGCTACGGCGAAGTTGTTGCCGACTCTCGCGCCGCCGGGCAAATCCGCCAGTACGGCCGGCAACTCATCGAGTTGGTTCCCGAGCACTGCCGCCGCGAGGAGGCTTTGTTGTTCGAGCCGGTTTCCGGAGTGAGCCCGGAGCTGGCCGAATTCTGCACCCAGATGAAGGACGAGCATACCGACCTCCTGCTGCGTCTGGACGCCTTCCGCACCGCGCTGGATGACTTTAACCGGACCGACGATCTCGCCGAGGCTATCTGCAAGCTGGAGGAACAGGGGAAGGAACTGACGCGCGAGCTGCGCGACCACGTGACCACCGAAGAGCAGGAATTGAGCGGATTCCTGTGATGCAAGTCATGAGGCAGTGCGGAAGGCAAGGACCAGCAGCAAGGCAAACAGCAGGGAGTGAACGATCTCATTCCAACCCAGGCGCGAGATAGCAAATCGCCGGCCCAACTGAAAGAGCAATCCGTTGGCGCGCAAGATTCCCGGGATGAAGGCCAGCAGAATGGTCGCAGGCTGCCTACCCAGAATCACCCCATAAGCCAGGAAAGCCGCCAGCAGCAAGTGATAGACGAAGACCGGCCAGGCGAAAGCCAGGCGCTCGCCGGCGGAGCGGAAATGGCGGTGCGCGAGCAGGCCGCGCACGCGGTATTTCACGTAGACGACGCCTCCGCAGAAGAAAAGTAAGTTCAGGAGCCAGACCCTCACCCCGCTGGGCTCGAGCACGCCCCTCGCCGCGATCCACGCGATCGGGGCCGTCAGCGTCAGCAGTCCGACTCCGACCAGTTCCGCCGCAAGGCTGCGCTGTTCCCGGCCAGGATCGCGGCGCGGCCGGATCAGAAGCTGCCGGAACAAGTAGAGAAGAAGCGCGGCCAGCCCGATCCAGATGAACTGGTAGCGGTGATACACGAAGACCAGCAGCCCCGCCGCAGCACCCGTCGCCGCGACCAACGCATAATGGGCGGGCCGGAGGGTGCTTCTCCATCCGCCGGCACCCCGGTCCTCGATTTGTTTGGAAGATATCCATGGCTTGAGCGAAGCGCGCAGAAGGAAGAGTCCGAACACGCAGGCGCCTGCGAACAGGAGCGAGGCGTTCCAGCTCCCGGCTACTGCTGCGGCGCAGAAGAACGGCACGAGCAGGATTCCCCAAGCCCCATGCTCGGCGGGCATGCGCAAAGTCGTCTGCACCTTTGCGGTGGACATCTCCGCGCTCAAGACGAAGTGGAAGGCGAGGAACTCTTCATGCTGACTCTCCCGGGGCAACCGGTCGGAGGATCGCCGCGCCCTTCCTAGCATCCCCGCCGGTCGCCCCGGAAAGAGCCGTATGCGCCCTACAGAACGTGTGCCGGTTTCCCGGCGTAGGGGGTACCGTTCGCGTAGAGCGCAAACTCGTGTGTTTCCCCAACGGATTCTGACCCAACATTTCGGCGCGGCCCTTCGCGAACCCACCAAGAGAGTTGTGGCAGCGACCCGGATGGCAATCCATCGCGTGCACCCTATTCAGGGGCGGGCCGTTCTGTCCGCGACCGGAGTCGTCGGTCCGGATTGCCGATCCGAGTCGCTGCCAAACTCGCAAGATGCGGGCGGCTGCTGGAGGCATCTTCCCAGCGGGTGAGTGGGGTGTGCCTCCAAGCCGGATGCCGGCGCTCGACTGCGTGCGCTGCTCGGCTTATCTCCGGCCGTCGTGTGCTGCGACGATTCTCACAGCCGCCCGATGCCTTACCAAGACTCTCCGGCCAAGTTGGATAGAGGGCAAGACACGTGCCAATCGCTTCGCCGGAGCGCTGCTTGTAAGCCTTGTCATTGCAGAAAAATAGCCGGACAACTTGCCCATCTGCCGTTCCCCCGATCTCTCCGCTGGGCCATTTCCCGCTGCCAGTGAGCTATTTCCGGCCACAGGGAGCCTCGAACTCCTGCCGCGAATTCCGGGTTTGCGTGAGTTCCGCGAGCAGCTTGTCCATCAGCGCATGCAGTCGCTGGTGCGTGCCGTGGCCCAACTTTTCTTCTTCGATTTTCTCAAACGCAGCCGCGAGCTCCTCTTGGTCAGCCTGGTCGAGCAGCCGGTCGGCGATCC
>Ga0209515_10000527_pt1 | contig 68409 bp, 81 predicted proteins | sample Subgroupgradi54m_FD_187454 | JGI IMG/M metagenome (GOLD analysis project Ga0209515, IMG submission 187454) | Subsurface groundwater microbial communities from S. Glens Falls, New York, USA - GMW60B uncontaminated upgradient, 5.4 m (SPAdes)... ...
AAAATACAAACATTTACACCTTTCATGAGAATATCTCCTTAATGGGTTTTTGCCATACATCTTGCAGTTTTGAAACATCAGCTGAAAATAAATTATTAACATTAATAATTTTCTGCTGTTGAGTTCTCCCTAAAATCTTATATGGGATTCCTTCAAATAAGTGCTTTGCAATCCCTTCATTTTCTACCTCAATAATAAAACACCCAGCTGTTTCGTTAAACAGAAAACTATCTTCTCTTCCAGATGTTTTAATATCTACTCCCATATTTCCTCCAACACACATTTCAAAAATGGAAGTAATTAGTCCTCCTTCTGAAACATCATGGCAAGATAAAACCCTGTTTGTTTTAATTGCTTTGTAAACTTTATCCAATACTTTTGGTAAGTTCTTTAAATCAACATGAGGAATATTATTTTTCTCTAGTAGTTTGGAATCTGTCACATCAAGATATGTAGATCCACCCATACTATTAGCATCCTGTTTTCCAACTAGAACAATTATTGACCCACCCTTTTTAAAATCTGAAGAGGTGGTTTGAGTTACATCTGGAATTCTTCCAAATACTGACATACAAAGAGTTGGTGGAATATGCAATACAAACCCATCTTTACCCCTATACGTTGCAGATAAACTATCTTTTCCAGAGATTACAGGAATCGACAATACTTTCATAAAATCACATACAGCATCCACACATCTATCTAGTTTCCCTAACCATTCCTCATCTGGAAAAGGCCAAATATAGTTATTGATTAAAGATGCTTCTTTGAAATCTCCTCCTACTGCAACATAGTTTGCAACTGCTTCAGTTGCTGCCCAAATACTTCCCCAATATGGATCTATTCTAGTTAAAACAGGATTCAATCCGTGTGAAACAATCATCCCATATGGCTTATTCAAAATAGGTTTTATAATAGCAGCATCATTTGGTCCATCCATACCAATGCCAGTAAAGGGAGGTAGAGCACTTGTTCCTCCAACTGTATGATCATACATTCTAACTATTGGTTCCTTGGAATTAATATCGCCATGGGAAACAACTGCCTCTAAAACATTTATCCATTCCTTTTGATTTGAAGGAGTTTTAAATTTTTGTTTATTTAGTTTACCTCTTCGAGCCTGAGCCTCAGAGCCGAAGGCCTGAGTTGGACGAAGGGCTTTCATAACTCTTTGTGGTAACCCTCCAAATAGAAATTTCATATCTAAATCACAAACCTTTTCTTGCTTGTAGTAAACTTGTAATCTTTTACTGCCATCAAACTGCCCTAGTTGGGTGGCTTCAACATTATATTTTTGGCAAATATCCATCAATTTTTTAACATTTTTTTTGGGTAAAATTATGACCATTCTTTCTTGTGATTCTGAAACCCAAATCTCCCAAGGTGAAAGTCCCGGATATTTTAATGGAGCTTTTTCTAAATGGACTGTCACTCCAGTTTCCTCACCCATCTCACTAATTGCAGATGACAAACCCCCAGCTCCTAAGTCTTGAACTGCTCTGATTAAGTTTTTATCTCTGGCCTCAAGTATGGCATCAAAAACTCTTTTTTCTTCAATGGCATTACCTATTTGGACAGCTGAAGCATTAACAGAAATTGTTCTATCACTCATTACACCTGATGAAAATGTTGCCCCGTGTATTCCATCTCTACCAGTTCTCCCTCCTACAACTACTGCTACATCACCAATTTTTGGAGTACCTTTTTGAGCTTTTGATTTTGGTAAAATTCCATAAGCTCCAACAAGTACTATTGGTTTTGCCCTAAAGTCATCATGGAAATGAAATGAACCATTATTTGTAGGAATTCCCATTCTATTTCCATAATCCCGGACAGCAGAAACAACCCTTTTTAATATGTAATCTGGAGGCAAACAACCAGGAGGAAGTTTATTTTTATCCATGTCTGGTGATGCTAAACAAAATATATCTGTTGAAATTAAATTCTTTGCCCCCTGACCGGTTGCTGCCACATCCCTGAAAACTCCTCCGGATCCAGTCATTGCTCCGCCATAAGGTTCGATAGCTGAAGGAGCATTATGAGTTTCGGCTTTACCGTTGATTGCCCAACCATCATAAAAATCCATCACTCCGGCATTATCTAAAAAAGCTGAAACAATATTTTTTTTATGTTTAAGTGCTTCTTTTTTAATGCGGGTAAATAAAGGCTTTTTGGCTTTTCCATCAACAATTAATTTTGCTTTGAATATTTTATGAGCACAATGCTCACTCCAAGTTTGAGCAATAGTTTCAAGCTCTAAATCTGTTGGGTCTCTTTTTAATTTTTTAAAGTAGTCCTGAATAACTTTCATTTCTTCTAAATTTAGAAATAGTTTATCTTTAGAAAGCTCCTGAAGATTTTCATCTGACAAACCCCTAATGGGAATTATCCGGGTTTTACCTATTTGTCCCACAACTTGTAGGGTCTGGGGTTCTTCTTTAACTATTATTTCAGTTAGTTTATTATACAAATTAAGTTTATCAATTACTCTTAAGGCTTCTTCTTTAGTTGGACCAAAAAATGCATACTCCCAGGAGCAATCAACAGCTTTAAGTTTTACCCCTAAGTCTTTGGCTGCCTTTAAGATAGTTGGAACCTCAGGATTCATTACACCCGGTTTATATGCAATCTCCACAACTGGCGAAATTCCTTTAACAATTGGTTGGTTGATGGTATAAGATTGATTAATTGATTCTGATAAAAGATTTTCAGCTAAAATTTTTGCCTGCTTGCTATCAGCCCCTTCAAGTCTATAAACTTTAACAGCCATGACTTTTTTAATAGATTTTTGCCCTAACATTTTATGGATATCTGATAATACGCCTTCGCCTTTTAAATCAGGTCCTACTCTTGTTATTACTCTCACTTTTTGAATCATGTTCTTTTTAAATCTCTCCATCCTATATCAGTCCGGTAATATACATTATCACCTTCTATACTAATTAACCTCATGGAAGCATATGCTTTTACCTGAGCTTCCTTGATATCTTTTCCTTCTCCTACTATATAAAATAAACGCCCTCCATTTGCAATAAACTTTTTACCATCTCTTTTGATGCCAGAACCAAAAATAGTAACACCAGGTAATTTCATAGCTTTTTCTAAACCAGTAATTTCTTTACCTTTGACTCTCGAGTAATCAGATGGGTACCCCTTCGAACAACCTGCAACACTTATTCTGACTTTACTATCTATGTTTATTTTTAAACTTTTTATTTTTCCAGATAATATTGATTCAACAATTTTTAAATAATCTGTTTTAATACCAGGCAAAATAACTTCTGCTTCTGGATCCCCGAAGCGGCAATTAAATTCAATAACTTTTACACCTTTTTTTGTTAACATCCCACCTAAGTATAAAATACCTTTATATGGTCTTCCTTCTTCTTGCATCCCCTTCATCAAAGGAACCAGGATTTCTGTTTGAACTTCTTTAATAACTTTTTTAGTCACAACCCCTGCTGGAGCCACACTACCCATTCCTCCAGTGTTTGGTCCTAAATCTCCGTCATAAACTGTTTTATAATCCTGGGCCCAACTTACTATTTGAAAGTTTATTCCATCAGATATAGCAAAGAGAGAAAATTCCTCACCCACTAAGCCTTCCTCTATCAGAAATGTTTTACCTGATTTACCAAATTGACTCATTGCATGGATTGCCTCTACTGCTTCTTTTTTATTCTCTGCTTTAATCACCCCTTTTCCAAATGCTAATCCAGTTGCTTTAACAAAAAGCAGCTGATAATCTTTTTTGCTAACATAATTAATTGCTTCTTGTTGATTAGTAAAAGCTTTAAATTCAGGTATTGGTAAGCCATATTTAACCATAAAGTTTCTAGCCCACTGTTTATCCCATTCTAATTGTGATGCTTTTTGTGTTGGTCCAAAGGCTTTAATCCCCAACTTTTCCAACTTGTCAACATAACCTGCTGCGATAATATCGTCTTGAGCCACGTCCACTAAATCAATTTTTTCTTTTTTACAAACCTCGACAATCCCATTAAAATCCATCATCCCAATTCCCGGGTAATTTTTTATTTTGTCATTATTAAAATCAGTCAGACCATTCCCTGGAGTCATAATCACCTTTTTTACTCTTTTGCTTTTTGCATAAGTCTGAGCTAAAACATGTTCTCTTCCATTTTGTCCAATCACTAGTATATTCATTGTGTTAATTTTGATAATACCTCCACATATAACTGATTTTCTTTAATTTTCAGTCTGGTATATAAGGTTTCTGTTGTATCTCCTGGTTGGATTTTTTCAAAACACCTTCCTAAGACTTTTCCGAAATCAAATTCATGAGATAGAAAATGATTAGTGCAACCAGCATAAGTTACTTTACTATCCAGAAAATTTTGCATTGCTGTGTTAGTCATTTTTCCCTTATTCCATAAAGCATTTGTCCCATCAGGATTTTTAAATACTCCATCTAATGTATCTGGTATTAGTCCTGGATGAGTATTTAAAATTTTGTTTGGAAACGCATCTAAAACCCCTTTAGTTATAATCTGTTTCCACCCGGCCAAACAAATATAATCAGGATTTAGTTTTTTTAAAATAGGCAAGAGATCCTCTTTTTTAGGAGAAATCACAATCGGGAATTTATGTTTTTTAGCTCTTTGCCAAGCAGGAGTATTTTCTACATCACTTATCACTGCCACAATTTTTGCATTTATTTTTTTATTTTCAACTCCATCAATTATTGCTTGTAAATTTGTGCCTGTACCTATATTAGAAACTAAAATAGCAATTTTTTTCATGCTAAACCCCGCTCAGCGGGGTAAACTAAAATCTATTTCTTTTGCCCTTTCACCAATATCTACTGGATATTTGCCCGTAAAACATGACGTGCAAAGTACCTCCTTAGGCAAACCCACGGCTTTTAGTAATCCTTCCAAAGAAAGATAATGCAGAGAATCTACTCCTAATTCTTTGGCTATTTCGGGAATTTTTTTTACCGCCGCAATTAGATCTTTTTGATTAGGGGTATTAATTCCATAAAAGTCCGGGAATTTATATGGGGGAGAGGAAACTAACATATGCACTTCTTTTGCTCCTGCGTCTCTAATCAGTTTTATAATTTGTTTAGACGTTGTTCCCCTAACTATAGAATCATCAATAACTACCACTCTTTTGCCAGATAAAATATGTTTCATGGGATTGAGCTTTAATTGAACTAACCTGTGGCGCGTGTGTTCCTCAGGTGAAATAAAAGTTCTATTAATATAACGGTTTTTAATAAGTCCCGGATAAAATGGAATGCCAGATGCTCTTGAGTAGCCTAGAGCTTGGGGAATTGCAGAATCTGGAACAGGAATTACAATATCCGCATTGATTTTATATTCTTTGGCAAGCTCCTCCCCGAAATTTTGTCTAACCTGATCTACGCTTTTTCCAAGTAACATAGAGTCTGGTCTGGCAAAATAAACAAATTCAAAAATATCTAAATTTGGTTTCCCTTTTTCTATTTGGATACTTTTTAAACCTTTGTCATCAATTACAATCATCTCACCCGGACGCACTTCTCTTAAAAACTTTGCCCCAACAATATCTAGAGCACAAGTTTCTGAGGCAATAATAAATCCTCCATTTAATTTACCTAAACACAAAGGTCTGATTCCAAAACTGTCTCTGACTGCTACCAGTTTTTCTTCATCCATAACAAGCAAACAAAATACTCCGGTAAAGTACGGGTAGGCTTTTTTAATCGCTTCTTCTAAAGACAGTCCTTCTTTAACAAAAACAGCAATGGCTTTGGTAATCATCTCTGAATCATTTAGTCCAGAAGTTGAAATCTTTTTTGTTTTTAGAAATTCTTCTAATTTTTTGGTAGAGGGAAGGTTGCCATTGTGTGCTAAAACAATAGTCTTTTTGGCAGTTACTTTTTCTAGAATAGGTTGAGCATGTTTACCCGTAGAGTCTCCTGAGGTTGAATAACGGTTATGACCAATTGCTAAATATCCTTTTAATTTTTTTAAATCTTCTTCTCCGAAAACATGAGCCACTAAACCCATTCCTTTGTGAAGATAAATTGTTTTACCATCTGAAGACGCAATACCTGAAGATTCCTGACCTCTGTGTTGAAGTGCCCAAAGGCCTGGATGAACTAAACGGGCTGCTTCAAACCCTTTTCCGTAAACTCCAAATATTCCACATTTCTCTCGGATTTGGTTTCCCATAGCCTAATATAACTTTTTATAATTTATAAGTCAAGTATAATAGAAAGTGATATACTAAAAATATGATTAAGAAATTTAGCATACTTTCATTTAAATATGCTTATGAGGGATTGATTGCAGCTTTTAAAGAAGAACCAAATCTAAAGTTTCAGTTTTTAGCAGGTTTATTAGTGCTGATTTTAGGATTTATTCTCAGAATTTCTAAGCAAGAATGGATAACTATCATAATATTAATAGGCCTGGTCATAGCTGTAGAGTTAACAAATACAGCAATTGAATCAGTTGTGGATGGATTTACAAAAAAGCAACACCCGGCAGCCAAAATTGCCAAGGATATCTCTGCAGGGGCAGTGTTAATTACTGCTTTAACTGCAGCTATTGTGGGAACAATTATTTTTCTACCTTATCTTACTAATGGACAATACTAGTCTCTTCTTTCTAATCTATAACTTAAACAATCACTCAATAATATTGGATAAACTAATGCTTTTTGGAGCAACTTATCTGATATATGTGACATTTATACTAATGCTTGTTTTATGTTTCAAAGGAAAGAGCAGAGAGAAAAAAGCCTTATTACTAACAGTTTTAACAATCCCTATTGGCATACTTTTAATAAAACTAATCCATGTTTTCATCAATGAACCAAGGCCCTTTATTACATACCATTTCTTACCCTTGACAGATAATACTCCAGATGCTTCTTTCCCCTCCCGTCATGCCACCATTATTTCAGTAATGGCTTTTTCATACTTATACTTTAAATCCAGATGGTCAGTTTTGTTTTTACTCATTATGTTTTGGGTAGGATTGTCCAGAATATATGTGGGGGTACATTACCCTTTAGATATTTTGGGTGGATTTGTATTAGGAGCTATGTCTTTGGTAATTGTCAAACTATCAGTTAATCTTTTTAAAGCTAAAATATAAGCTGCTGTTCGAAAGTTAACTTTTTTGCTTTTGTGTATTTCCCAAACGCCTGCAAAAGCTTTTTCCATTTTCTCTTTCAATTTGGTATTTACCTTTTCTAAATTCCAACTTTCTGCATACATGTTTTGATACCACTCAAAATAAGAAACAGTCACTCCACCTGAGTTTGCCAATACATCTGGTACAATTAAAATTCCCCTTTTGTTTAAAATCTCATCACCTGCTGAGGATGTTGGTCCATTAGCCATTTCAAGGACAATTTTGGCTTTGATATTTTTGGCATTTTTTGAAGTTATCACATTTTCCAAAGCAGCAGGGACTAATATATCCACATCTAACTCCAGTAATTCCTCATTAGAGATTACTCCATCATACTTTCTGGCCAAATCACAAACAGATCCAACACAATAGCATCCAGCTAAAAACCCTTTTTCTTCTCTACATTTCTTAACTAAATCAATATTAAACCCTGCCCCACCACTATTGTAAATTCCACCTTTAATATCAGACAGAGCAACAATTTTATAGCCGTTGTTATACAAAATTTTGGCAAAATTTGATCCCACATTGCCAAACCCCTGGATAGCAACTGTCAAAGGTTTTTTTAACTTTAATTTTTCTACTAGTTTTTCCAGTACAAGAAATCCCCCCAAACCTGTGGCCTGCTCCCTGCCTAAAGATCCTCCCTTCCCCACGGACTTCCCTGTTACCACTGCTCTTAATTGTTCTTCATCAATTTTTCCTTTTTCCTTTTTACTTTTTACTTCTTTAACATATTCATCTGCTATCCAGTCCATAATTTTGGAGTTAGTATTTACATCAGGTGCTGGAACATCTAATTTCGGTCCAATATTTGGAGCCAGCATTTTAGTGAATTCACGGGTAATTATCTCCAATTCTTTTTCAGAAAAAGATTTGGGATCAATTTCTAAACCACCTTTACCACCCCCAAATGGGACATTCACAACAGCATTTTTGATCATCATCCAAAAAGCTAAAGCAGAAACTTCATCCATATCCACCTTGGGATGGAAACGCAATCCACCTTTGTATGGGCCTAAAAAGTTATTATGTTGCACCCGATATCCTTTAATAAATTCTGTTTTACCTGATTCTCTTTTTATGGGAAAGTTTAATTGGATCGTTCTTTGGGCGGAAGATAAAATCTGCAGAAGATCTTTGTCTGGTTTGATAACTCTGGCAGCTTTTTCCAGTTGAAACAAGGCTTCATCAAAAGTACTCATTTGTTTAAAATCCTTTCCAGTTTACTGCTATCTCTGATAGGGGCAATTACTTGTAGATTATACCTTTGCTTTTGGAAAAGTTCCTGGGCGATATTCTGTACATCTTCAACTGTTACCAGATTTGTCTGCCTGATAATTTCTTCAAAAGTTTCGATTTTCCTATCTAGGACAAAATTAGTCCCAAAATATTCTGCCAAAAAGTTGGTAGATTCTAATCTTAAAGCTATTCTACCTCTAAACATTTCTTTAGCTTTTTTTAACTCATCTTCAGTTACTTTTTCCAAAACTGTTCTTTGGAGCTCTGCCACAATTACCTCTAACCCTTCTTCAATTTTTTCTAATTTTAAACCGGCATAGACAGTGAATGATCCGGTATCTAAATAACTGCTATGAGAAGCGCTGACGCTATACGCCAAACCTCTTCTTTCTCTAATCTGCATAAATAACCGGGAAGACATTCCTTCTCCTAAAATAACTCCTAAAACTCTGGCTGCATACCTTTTTTTATCAGACCTGCTATATCCTTCTGCTCCTAAAACCAGATTTGCCTGATCAGTTTTTTTATAGAAAATATTGATCTTTGATTTTATTTGTTGAGTTTTTTTGTAAGGCTTAAACTGAAACTTTGAATTAGCTGGTAAACCAGAAAAATATTCTTTGGCTAATGCCTCGATGTTATTTGGTAATTTTCCTACATATACTAAAACCATATTTTTAGGAGAGTATAAAGATTGCAGATAATTTATAAAATTTCCTCTTTTTAGTTTAGTTATAATTTCTTCTTCTCCTCCAATATCCCAACCTAAAGGCTGATCTCCAAATTGGAGTCTTTCATAAAGCTCCCAAACAAAACGTGCAGGATTATCCCGATACATTCTTAACTCCTCCACAATCACTCCCTTTTCTTTTTCAATCTCCTCTTCCGGAAGAAGTGATTCTTTCAGCATAGAGGATAAAATATCTGACGAAAGTTTAATATGCTTGGCAGCTGATTTAATCCAATAATAGGTGACTTCTTTATCAGTGGCTGCATTGTTTATTGCTCCAATTCCATCAACCATATTAGAGATTATTTCAGCAGTGGGGAATTTTCTGGAGCCCTTAAAAAACATGTGTTCCAAAAAATGTGAAATCCCATTAATTTTTTTTGTTTCATATCTTGACCCTGCTCCAACCCCAACCAAAGTTGTCACAGAATCAAGGTAAGGAATATTGACAGTAATAAGGGTTAAACCATTAGGAAAGGTCTGAAGTTTATACATAGTTTTTGATATTATTTAACATTTCATCTACTGTTTGTTCAACAGTTAAATTAGAATTATCTATAATCGTGGCTCCTTGGGGCACTCTTAGAGGTGAAACTTCTCTTTCAGAATCTTTTTTATCTCTGTCCATCATAGAATTTAAAACCTGTTCATAAGTGATACTGGGACTTACTTTAACTAACTGATCAAAACGTCTTTGAGCCCTAACTTCTGGAAAGGCAGTTAAGAAAAACTTATGCTTTGCAGATGGAAAAATTTCTGACCCAATATCTCTTCCGGTCATAACTGTATTTTTTAAACTACCCAGCTTTCTTTGGATAAGCTTGGTAACTTCTCTGACCTCTTTGATGGCTGAAATTATGGAAACATTATTGGTAACTTCTGGAGTATGCAGGATAATTGTTAGATCCTCACTATCATTTAAAATTTTTAAACCATCACTTCCATTTGCAATCTCTAAATTTAGATTTTTAAAAACATTGGTGATTTGAGTTACATCATCAAAAAGAATGTTATTTTTTAAGACTAAGTAAGTTCCAACCCTGTATATCATCCCAGTATCAATGTATTGATATCCTAGTTTTTGAGCCAATAAAAATCCGACGCTGTTTTTGCCGGATGAGGTTGGACCATCAATTGTGATTATATCTACTGCCACAAACTATTAGTTTACCACAACTAGTTTACATAGTCGTGGTTTACCACAATTAGGCGATTGTTTTAAGTCTTGGTCCATTTGGAGTATCTTCTACTTCAAAACCTAATTTTTTAATTTGTTTTCTTAATTTGTCAGACTCTTTAAAATATCCTTTTCCCCTTGCCTGCTCTCTTTTGTGAACCAGCTTCATAACTTCCTCAGGTACTTCTAATTTTTTACCCAAATACTCCTGGAGTCCCAATCCTAAAATTTTATCCATTTCCAAGATGGTCTTGGCTTTGGCAGAAGTAGGATTGTCTGATTTAACCATTTCCCACAAAACTGCTATAGCTTGTGGAGTATTCAGATCATTATTCAAAACCTCCAGAAATTTCTGATAGTATTCTCCTGTCTTTTCCTCTGGCTCCTCCCAATTTCTAATCTCTTCTTTTAAATTATTTAAAGCATTTTCTGCAGCCCCCAAAGACTCCCAGGTAAAATTTAGTTTATCTCTATAGTGAGCTGTTAAAAATAAATACCTTAAAGCTATTGGTTCAAAACCTTTTTCCAAAACTTCTTCAATTCTATAAAAGTTTTTCTTGGATTTGGACATTTTCTCAGAATCTACTATTAAAAAATTATGGTGAACCCAATATTTTACAAACATTTTACCTGTAGCTGCTTCTGATTGAGCAATTTCATTGGTATGGTGAACCGGAATATGATCAATTCCACCTGTATGAATATCAAAAGAATCTCCTAAATACTCCATACTCATTGCCGAACACTCTATGTGCCAACCCGGAAACCCCTCACCATACGGTGATGGCCATCTCATGGAATGATCCTTAAAATGCCCAACTGTGAAAAACCATAAAGCAAAATCCTGGGGATTTTTCTTTTGAAGATCTATAAAAACATCTTGTCTGGAAGTTTCTTTATCTTCTAACTTTTGTCCAGATAACTTTGTATAATCTGGAAATTTGGAAATATCAAAATAGATGGCATGATCTGTAATATAGATAAAACCATTTTTCTCAAGTTTTTCTATTAGTTTAATTTGTTCTTTAATATGCTCTGTAGCTTTGGCAACAATGTTAGGTCTTTCAATGTTTACAGTTTGAACAGATTCCCAAAAATAATCTTCATAAAATTTAGCTACTTCCCAAACAGTTCTATTAGATTCCCTGGCCCCTTTTTCCATTTTATCTTCACCTGAATCTTCATCAGAAACTAAATGCCCCACATCAGTAATATTCATGACATGTTTTACTTTATATCCACTCGCCTCCAAAACTCTTCTTAAAATATCATCCCCAACATATTTTCTTAAATGTCCAATGTGGGTATAGTCATAAACAGTAGGACCACAAGCATACACACCTACATTGGGTGGGTTTAAAGGAGCAAATTCTTCTATTTTTCGAGACAAGGTATTATAGAGTCTCATCCTCCTACTCCTTCTTTAATCTCTACTTTACCTATATTAGCTAAAGCCGGATTAGCTTTTTTCTTTTCTTCTTTCTTCATTTCAGTTACTTGTTCTTCCTGTTGCTCTGTTTGCAGTCTTTGTTGCTCTTTTCGTTTATTTTCTTCTATTGCTTGTTGCTGTTCCTGACCTGTTTGTTGATAAAAAGCAATTTTCCTTCTGGTTTCTGATAAGTCTTGTTGATCCTGCTGTTGTTTTTGTTGAATCTGTTGAGAAGTCAGTTGTGAACTAGTTACACTTTGAACTCCTTGCTCTATCATTTCTCCCACAGCATCTATAGCCTCACCAGTAACCTCTTTTGCTGTTTCAAAAGTTTCCTCAGTTACTTGTTGTATTCCACTGCTTCCACTATCAACCATGTGTATAGTATAAAGTAAAAAGTTTAAAGTTTAAAGTAAAAATATTTTTCCTTTTTACTTTTGCCTTTTTATTTAATCTAATATTCATTCCTATTCTCCAAAGCTCTGGTAAGAGTAGTTTCATCTGCATAATCCAAATCTGAGCCAACTGGTAAACCTCTGGCAATCCTGGTTATTTTTACTCCTAAAGGAAAAAGCAACCTTTGGATATACATGGCTGTGGCTTCTCCTTCCATGGTTGGATTTGTTGCTAAAATTATTTCTTTGACTTTTCCATCTTTCAGTCTAGGGAGTAATTCTCTAATATGGATCTCATCCGGGCCAATATTTTCCAAAGGGGAAATTACCCCATGTAAAACATGGTATAACCCTTTAAAATTTGCTTTTTCTAAAGCCAGAACATCCAAAGGATTTTCTACCACCATTATGATAGACGGATCTCTACTTAAGTCAGCACAAATATTACAAGGACTACTTTCTCCAATATTAAAACAAATCTCACAAAGAACAGTTTTCTCTTTCATTTCTAAAGCTGCTTTGGCTAAAGCCTGAGATTCTTCTTTGGGTGAGTGAAGTAAATAAAAAGTTAATCTTTGAGCAGTTTTAGGACCAATACCAGGTAATCTTTCAAATGCTTCTATTAGGTTTTGGATAACCTTAGGTACTCCAGCCATATCAGGAATTTTAACAACTTTAAGTAAGAATTACTACCAAGCCCTATTTCTAAGAAGTAATTTTCAAGTTTTTAGTTTCTTTGTGGTGAGGAGTAATCAATTAGATTTACCGGATTACCATGATTGTAAAGTAGTGTAATCTCATCATCTGTAAGGGCTCTTCTCCAGATTGCCAGCTCATCCACGAGTCCGACAATACCTTGGCCAGCTGTGAACTCCGAAATTTGAGTGTCTAACTTACCTTCGTATTTCGTACTTTCAACTAACTTCCCATTTAGATAGAGTTTAATTATTTTTCCGTCATAAGTCCCGACTAGGTGTGACCAATTTCTTAAAGGGATTTTTACTCCAACGTGGTTTTTATAATCATTAATAAAGAAATGTATTGTTTGATCATCTTGATTATAATGAGCTAACCCATAGCCATTACTCCAGTTTGAAGTAGTGCTTCTAAGCAGAATTGACGACCAACTCTTAAGCTCAAAAGGGTTTATCCAAGCAGATATTGAGAGCTCTTTGGCGAGTGTAAACTCCTTTGAGGTGGAGCTAATCAAAAGGTAATCTTTACCGTTAAAATCCTTAGACTCAGTAAACCCTCCCTCAGAAACAGTTGTCTGATGATTTTTTAATAGATCCACAGGATGAGCTACTGTCCAATATCCCATTAAACAATTTTTAATATCTTTTACAATCTCTAAAGATGAATTTCTCGGACTTGTGCCTTTCTGTTGCGAAGAGGAACCTTTTTTAAACTCAACCCAAAGAAACTTTTTGCCTGGGGAACAATCATTAAATGTATAGTTTATCTCCATAGGATTAACAGTAAAAGGTTTATATATACTAGACTCAAGATCTGCAGGCATCTCAGCATAACGAAATTCTATTTGAGAAATGGGCGATGGTTTTGGAGAAGTTAATGGCGGATAATTAAAAATACCTTTCATATCATAAAGCTCTGTTACCTCTTCATCTGTTAAGGCTCTATTCCATACCCCAACCTCATCTATGCCCCCATTCCATAATAATTTTTCTGCTTCAGATGATTTACCTTTACCAATACTTAGTGTGAGTAAAGAATGAGATATTTCTGAAGATTCATAATACCTTAAATTCTCTACTAGTTTTCCATTTAAATAGATCTTTACTGTTTGACCATCATATACTCCTACCAGATGTGACCATTCACCCAAAGGAACTTTTACTCCAACGTGATTTTTATAACCATTAACAAAAAAATCAATCACTTTATTATCTTGGTTTAAATGTGCTAACCCAAAACCACTGCTCCAATTATCAGAATCACTACTCATAATAACTGTAGCCCAGTTTTTCAGCTGAGCAGGATTGACCCAAGCCGAGAGTGAAACTTGATTTTGAAACTTGTCTGTTTCCGAAAAAGAGGTACCTATGAAACTGCTTTCTCCGTTAAAAAACTTCGCTTTTCCTGAAGGCCCATCTAAAGAAACAGTGTTTGAGGCTTTTGCAGTATGTCCCGAAACTGCATCTTGTACTCCACCACCACCTTCATCTAACGGCCAATAAGACAATAACCCTTTTTTCAAATTTTGCTCTGATCCATTTTGGTTTGAGTTTGGTTGATATATGTCGTTATCAAAGGGAGAAGTTAGTATCACTTGAACCTTAGCTAATGCAGTCTGTGGAATACTTCCTTTTTCTCCTTTATTTTGGGGAAGTGGATTGCCCCAAAGATCTCTAAAAACAATTGATAGATTCGAGGCTTTAGAGAATAACTTAAGAGAATCTCCTTGAGTAACTAACCAAACTCCTCCTATTATTCCAGTGAACAGGATTAAAGGTAATAGAAAATGAACTACTCCTTTCTGATTTAATTTGGGCATGTATAATTAGTAAAACACACTTTAGTGATGCTTGTCAATTTATATTGGTTTTTTACTAAAAAATTACATTCCAGGCATACCCATACCACCCATTAGAGGTTTCATTTCATCAGCTGCCACTTTTTGAGATTGTTTTAATGCTTCATTAACTGCTTCTGTTACTTTTTGAGGATCCATATGACCAGAGATTGATTGCACTTTTTGATCTGCTGTCATTACCACAATCACTCCTCTATGTTCAATAGTAATCTTAATTGCAGCTAGCTTTTTTTGTACTTCCATAGCCTGATCTCTCATCTTTTTAAGATCACCCAGCTGTTTTATATTATCCATGAAACCCATGTTGGTATTATACAAGTTTAAAGTAAAAAATTCAAAGGAAAAAAAGAATTAGCGTTTTCTAGATTTAGATACAATACTTCCTAAAATCTTAGATAGTTCTTCTACTTCATTCATTAGTGGTTTTACCTTCTCAGGATTAGTTAATTCAGCGTCCGCCAAGGATCGGAGCCAATATTTAGTTTCTACTGCTGATTTTAGTGCATGATTATAAAAGTTAATAAAATCTTTTTTTGAAGCCGCTGCATTTCCTTCAACTATGTTCGCCCCAATCGACATTCCTGCCCGTATAAGTTGATCTACTATTACATGTGATGCTGCGTTTCTGGGAAGTAATTTAACTAGCTTTATTACACTGATACCGAACTGATAACTTCTTTCCTTAAGATCAAAAATTTTCTCCATTTTTACTTTTTACTTTTACCTTTTTACTTGACTCAACCACATTTTTTAATAGGGAAACAATTGTTAAAGGACCAATCCCTCCAATAGTAGGACAGTATAGTTTAGCTATTTGAGAAACCTCATCTTCTTTAATATCTCCATAAGTTTTTTCCTCCCCTTCAACTATCTCTTTCCCCATACCCACTCCTATGACATAAGCTCCTGGTTTTAAATTAGTTTTATTTATCACATGCTTTGCTCCTGTTGCAGAAATCACCACATCCCCTTTTTCAATAATAGATTTAGGGTTTTCTGTTTCTTTCACCACAGAATTTACTTCAAAACCTCTTTCCTTTAGAAGTTTAACAATAGGTCTTCCAGCTGCTTTACCTAAACCCAATACCACAATATTTTTATCTTTTAAAAACTCCCCTGTTTTTTCAAATCCTTCAATCAGAGAAAAAGCTGTTAACATTTCCCAGACTGCTAAAGCAGTAGCTCCAGAATAAGGAGAATCTTCCAAAAATCCATCCACATCTTTTTGTAGATTGATATGTTTTTCAAATTCCCCAAAATTCCAACCCTCGTAAACAGGATATTGAAGTATCATTCCATGCACAGTTTGATCTTCATTTAACCTTTTAATTGTTTGAGATACTTTGTCTTGTTCAAATTCTTTAAATTCATAAAGTTTGGCATCTATCCCCACTCTTTTAGCTGCTTTGATTTTATTATTTACATAGATCCTCGAGGCTGGATTATTATTTGCTAAAATTATAGCTAGACCAGGATGAAGATTGTTATCCTTAATTTCTTGTTCTAATTTTTTAAGAATTGCTTCGGCAACTTCTTTGCCAGATACTTTCATGAAAACCTATTGTATACCTGGAACAGGGAATTTGGAAGCAAAGGTTTCTACTTCTTTTCTAATAGTTTTTAAGTTTTTATTTTTATGAAGTTTAATTTTAACCTCTTTTAGAAAATCTCTTCTTTTTTCCTGCTCTTTTGGTAAATCCATTCCCCTGATTTCTTCGAGTACTCTTTTAATCCATTCAGCAATTTTGACCATATCTTTTTCTTTCATTCCTCTGGTTGTTAAAGCTGGGGTACCAAGCCTTATACCTGATGGGTAAAAAGGAGAAGCTGGTTCTCCAGGAATGGTATTTTTATTAACAGTAATACCAGCCTCTTCTAACGCATATTGGGCTTGATAACCTAATCCATAACCATATTTAGTTAAACTTAAAAGTACTAAATGAGTTTCTGAAACAGTACCTAAATTTTCTGCTAAGACTTTAGCATTTTTAGCAACTTGCTCTGCATATTTTTTAAATGATGGTTTTAAAGCCTCTTCCAAGGAAACTGCTATCGCAGCTGTCTGGTGATTATGAGGACCTCCCTGAATACCTGGGATAATAGCTCTTTCAATTTTGCCTTTGATCTCTGGATCTTTTTTCAATCCCCGCTCAGTCACTAAAATTATTGCTCCCCTCGGACCTCTTAGAGTTTTGTGTGTTGTAGTCATAACAATATCAACATAAGGCACAGGAGATTCGTGTACTTCTCCTATTATTAATCCTGTGATGTGTGAACAATCAGCAACCAGTGTTGCTCCAGCCATGTCTGCAATTTTTCTAAATTTTTTGTAGTCTAATTTATACGGGTAAGCTGTTGTACCGACCCAAATTAATTTTGGTTTATGTTTTTTTGCTAATTCTTCTAACTCTTCAAAATCTATTTTCCAATCTTCTCCTCTGACATTGTAATTTACTGCTTTATAAAAAATGCTGGAAAAAGACAGTTTTGCTCCATGAGTTAAATGCCCGCCTGAAGATAAAGCCAGCCCCATTACTACATCTTGAGGTTCACAAACAGCCATAGTCACAGCCATATTTGCTGGAGAACCAGAATAGGGTTGGACAAAAGCTGCTGGGACTTTAAATAGCTTTTTAGCCAAATCTACAGCATAACTTTCTATTTTATCAATCACCTCGTTACCGCCGTAATATCGTCTGCCCGGAAATCCTTCTGAATATTTATTAGTTAAGATAGAACCCAAAGCTTTTAAAACATCTTGGGAAACATAGTTTTCTGAAGGGATCATCTCCAGTCCATATTTTTGCCTATGAGCTTCCTGTGCAATTAATTTAAAAACTTTTGATGCCATAGGTGTAATTTATATAGTGACTAGCATCAAGAGTCAAGAGTCTAATTTATGGAGTCTGAGTTGAATATTTCCGCAGCAACTCTAATTATTTCATCATCAGCAGCCACTTCAATATTCACTATATCTTCTTTTCTTTGGGGACGGCTGCCTAAAATAGTTGAAACCTGAATACTTCTTCCTAAAATATCAGATATAACTGATTCTATTAAGTCTCTGTTTTTAGGAGCTTCCAGTATTCTTTGATGAAAAGAATATGGCACCTCCATAATCAGGGAGCTTTGTGTACATTCTTTAATATTGATTGATCTGAGCAAAGCCTCTAAAGAAAAATTAAAAGCTCTGACTGTTTCCAAAACAAAAGTCCATTTCTCTTTAAGTTTTACAATATCATCATTGGTGGTATTGGTATTTTGGTCAGTTGGTGTATCAGCAGATTGATTCACAGGTATGACAGAATCAACTATTGCTGATTCTGTAATCATTTTATTTTCAAACCCACATATCTCAATTATCGCCAGCTCCAAAGGCAGAGATGGAATAGAGGCAAATTTTAATTTTTCTAAAGCATTTTGCAAAATATCCAAGAGTCTAACTAAATCTTTATTTTGGAAAATACTGGAAGCTTTGATTAATTCCTGGTAATTTTCTTCCATTAAATTTGCTTTGACTAACTGTTCCCCTAATCCATTTTTGATAAAAATCAAATTTCTTAAATTGTCCATTAAAAACAAAAGATACTCTTTCGGGTCTGTTCCTTGTTCTAATTGTTTTATAAGTAAGGGTAAAGAGATGGCAACATCTTTTTTAGCTAATGAATTAATCAACTCTAAAAGATTTTCAAATTTGGTAGAGTTTAGAGTTTTTTGCAAACTTTCATGGGTAATTTTTCCACCACTTGAACTTAACTGATCTAAAAATTTAATTCCATCTCTAAAAGAGCCTTCAGCTTTTTTAACTAACATCTTCAAAGCTTCTTCATCAATATCAATTTTTTCGGCAAGCACAACTTTTTGTAAAGCTGTTAGAAGTTCATCAGGTAAAGCTAATTTAAAATCCAGTCTCTGAACTCTAGAAAGAATTGTTTGAGGTATTTTATCAGGATCTGTTGTAGCTAGGATAAAAAGCGCATGGGAAGGGGGTTCTTCCAGGGTTTTTAACAAAGCATTAAAAGCATCTGTAGTTAACATATGAGCTTCATCAAGTATGTAAACCTTTTTTTTGAAAGAACTGGGAGTTAGTTTAATCTTGTCTCTTAAATCTCTGATATCTTCCACTCCTCTGTTTGAAGCTGCATCTATTTCTATTAAATCCAGGTTTGATCCATCTGTTATAGACAAGCAAATTTGACATTTATTACATGGGATATTCTGCTCTGCAGAACAATTGACCATTTTGGCTAAAATTCTGGCTGTTGAAGTTTTACCTGTTCCTCTTGGTCCTGCAAAAAGATAAGCATGGGACAATCTTTGTTTATCAAAACTTTCCTGGAGATTTTTTTTTACATTATCCTGACCATCTAGGTCGTCCAAAGATTGTGGACGGTACTTTAAGTAAAAGGCAATATTAGGCATGATGGGTACCAAGCAGGTGGTTTACACCATGTTCTACCAAAATTCTAATCTCTTCATCCACAGAAATTCCTTCCATGGCTGCATCTTCCAAAGCCTGTGGATATGAAATAACTATGTCTCCCAATCTTAACCATTTATCCGGAGCAGATACAAACCCAATTCTTGGTATATGTTGCAAACTAGTAGGATTTGTATCTTCCAAAGCAAAAGATAAAATATCAGTGGTGGAGTCAATTCCTCTATATTTTCTATTCAACTCATGCATTTTCCGGTCACCAATAATATTTACTCCCAGCTCTATTTTTCCACCTATCCTGCGTTTTTGCAAAACAGCAGTAACAGTTGTCCTAATGGCTGTTTTATTAATGTCGTACCTTGGATCTGATGAAACAATAATATTGATCATGATTTGTTAGAAAGTCTCTCTTTGACTAAAGCTGAAACTACACTTCCCTCAGCTTGGCCTTTGACTTCACCCATTACCTTTCCAATCACTTTACCCATATCTTGAATTGAAACTGCTCTTGTTTCATTTATAGTCTTTTCTACAATTTTAGTCAATTCCTCACTCGACAGCTGAGCTGGAAGATAGGATTTTAAAACTACCTCTTCTGCCTCTTCTTTTTGGGCCTGGTCTTCTCTGCTTCCGGATCTAAAACCAACAATAGCTTCTTTTCTCTTTTTCACTTCCTTTTGCACAATGGAAACTATCTCTTCATCTGTCAAAGATCCGCCTTTGGCAATCTCGGCATTTTTTATCTCAGATAAGAGTAGTCTTAAGGTCGAAACCTTAATCTCATCCCGCGCCAGTTGAGAACTTTTTAAATCTGACTGAAGCTTGTCTAGTAACATTTAACCACCATATCTTCTAGCTCTCATAATTTTACGCCTTTTTTCAGCTAAGTATTCCTGACGGCGCTCCGAAGGCTTTTTATAAACTGATCTATCCCTAATTTCCTGCACTAAACCTTCAGCCACCACTCTTTTCTGAAACTTTCTTATAACTGAATCTGTTGAATCTCCCGGGTTTGCTTTAACTACTATCAATTAAAAACACCTCCTTTTTTATATCTAATACTATACCATTTTTTTAATATTACCGCCTAGTAGGTGAAAATGTAGGTGAGGAACATGTTGAGCTTTACCACCATTTACCACTACCTTATATGGGCTGTTTTCTAAATTATTATCCTGGACTAATTTGTTAGCAACCTGATAAATTTCTGCTAACAATCCAGCATTCTCCGTAGTAAGGTCACTTACTGATGGTATATGCTTTTTTGGAACTATTAGAAAATGGGTGTCTGCTGATGGATTAATATCCGGAAAAACAATTAAATTTTCAGTCTCATGGACTATATTTGCAGGAATTTCTTTTTTAATGATTTTACAGAAGATACAATCTGGCATTTAACCACCTACTATTTTCTTTAACAAATCCAATGTTCTGGTTTGTCTTAAGGCGTGACGAAGGTGAAGCCTTGGTTCTTGAGAGTCAAATTGTTTTTTTACTCTGGCATCCTGAATTTTATCTACCTCGGCTTGCAGTTCTGCATCTGAAATTGTGACATTTTCCTGCCTGGCAATATCAGCTAGTCCAAGTTCCATTCTGACATTTTTTTCAGCTTGAGGCCTCCACTCATTTTTGATTTGCTCTAAAGTCTTGCCTTGTCCTTTTAAATAGTCCTCCAAAAGTAAGCCCATATCAGCCACTCTTCTTTGTAAAGAAACCAGCATCCTGTTTAATTCATCCTGAATTAAAATATCAGGTAACTCTACTGTAGTAATTTTTTCCACTTCCTGCAAAATAGCTTCCTCATAATCTAACTCATTATTATATGAAACATTAGCTTCCAGATCTTTTTTTATTTTATCTTTAAGATCTATTAAGGAAGTCCCGCCCATGGCTTTGGCAAAAATATCATTTGGGGTATCTACTTGCCCATTAGTTTGCGGAGTCGTAGACCCTGAGCCTGTCGAAGGGCCGCCCTGAAAGCTAATAGATCCAGTTTGTCCCGCCTGCTGGGATTGTCCTGCCGGCTGTCTGCTTTTCCATCTTTTGAATAAATCATCAATTGTCTTTTGAACTTCCTCATCTGTCACCGGTTTGATTTGAGGCCTGATAGCTTTAACTGTTTTATAGTTTCCTACTGTTACAGCAGGTCTGTTAGTAACTGTAGCCTTAAATTGAAGTTGTTGTCCCCGAGCAAAAGAGATTAAATCATACTTTGGATAATCAATGGGAATAATATCTGTGCCTTTTAAGCTTTCAATTAAAAAGTTAGGCATGGCATTTTTCAAAACTTCATCTTGTAGTCTTTGACCTAACTGCTGCTCTACCATAGGAAAAGGGGCTGTACCTTTTCTAAAACCAGACAGCTCTACTTCTTGAGCCATTTTTTGCAAAGTAGCATCCCAAGTTTGCTGTAAATCAACCCAAGGCACTGTGACAGTTACCTCAACTATAGACTTAGGCTGCTTGACAATATTTTTACTTATCATGCTAGCTAGGTAATGTACCAGAACCAACCTACAAAATCAATTAATGGGTTTTTTAGAATTTAAACTGTACTTGCAAAGAAGCATCAAAAACACTTGCTAGCCTTTTGAGAAAAGCCAGGGAGGGCATAGTTCTGGCATTTTCAACACGGGAAATAACAGATTGTTTGGTATTCATCCGTCTGGCAACTTCAGCCTGAGTTAAGCCTTTTTCAAGTCGTGCCTTAATTAAGGCTCTGGCAATTTCATATTCAAGCCTGGTTTCTTCTTGTGCTTCCTTGAAACCAGGTCTTTTGAATAATTCTTTTTCAAAATCTTCCCAATCCATACCAATGTTTTGTTTCATAAGTAACTCCTTTTATTCCTTTACATTATATAGCAGTATTGTGATAATATCAATCCTTTAACTTTACTCTCGACCTTAATTCAGCGAGTCTACTCTCTGCAATTTTTATCTCCTTTGGCGGTGTTTTATCTTTTTTCTTCTTAAATCCATGCAGGAGGACAAAGGTTTTACCTCTTATGGCAACAGATAATATCCTCAGGCTATCGCTTCCTACAATACGTAACTCCCAAAGTTCGGTACCAGTAAGTTTTTTAACATGAGGTAGCCCCAAGCGTATACCAAACTCCTGAAGTGATTTAATAGTATCTTGAACTTTTGACTGTGCTCTAATTTCCAGGCTATCAATAAATTGCTGAACAGGATAATCACCGCTTAAACTTCTATATAAGATTACTTTCCATGGTTCTTCCATGAACTAAATATATCACACAGGAATATTATGATAATTAGAATTTACAATATCTATTAATTGCTCCAGGGTTTTAAATTGAGTTTCTTTATCTACCCTCTTCTTAATCTCTAATTGATCTTTGGTTCTCTTAGAAATTACTACCCTGTAAGGGATACCTATTAAATCTGCATCTGCAAACTTTGCTCCGGCAGAAATACCTACCCGATCATCAAACAACACCTCAATCCCTTCTATCCTTCGACTACGCTCAGGATCTGCGACTTGCAAAAGTCTATATACCTTCTCTGCCTCGCTCCTCACTGAAGAATCATCCAGATCCAGTCCGACTAGATGAACTGCGTAAGGCGCAACACTTTCAGGCCAGATAATTCCTTTTTCATCATGAGACACTTCTACAATAGTTGCCAAACTTCTGGCCAGTCCAATTCCATAACAACCCATATAATATGGTTGGTGTTTACCCTCTTTATCTATGAAATTTGCATCTTTCATTTTGGTAGAATAGTGAAGACCTAATTGGAAAATATTCCCCACCTCAATTCCTTTTTTTTCTTTTAAAGGCCCACTGCCATCCGGAGCCATGAATCCTTCTTGTGCCAAAGCTATATCAGCAACCTGATCACCTTTAAAATCTCTTCCCATATTGATATTTAGTAAATCTTTGTTTTTTTTATTAGCTCCACCATAAGCATTTTTGATAGTAGATAAAGAGTCGTCAACTACCACAATTAGCTCTACATCTTTTTCCACTATCTCTTTTATTCCAACAGGTGAGATAAATCCTGGCTCTGAATGAATCTTTTCTCTTATTTCTTTCTCTGTGGCATGACGCAACTGGTATGATTTGACAGCATGTTTTAACTTTATTTCATTTACATCATAATCTCCTCTGATTATGGCTAAAATAAACCTATCCTTCTCATCCACAAATAACACATCTTTAATCTGCTGCCACAAAGGTAAATTATGAAATTTTGCTCCGTCTTCCATAGTTGTACCTCTTACAGCTTCTATTTCTTTTAAAGGTTTTTCTTCTTCATCCAAGTTTTTCCTGTCTGGAACAAATTTAGCTACATCTTCATGAGCAGAGTAACTTAAATCAGAATTTATTAAAAATCTGCTTTCTCCAACCTCTGATTCCACCACAAACTCATGGCAATATTCTCCCCCAATATAGCCATTATCAGACTCCACCACTATAGTTTCTAAACCCAGGCTTTTAAAAATATCATGATAAGTTTTTCTCATGTTTTCATACTCAATTTTGAAATCCTCCTCAGTTGAGTGAAATGAATAAGCATCTTTCATCACAAATTCCCTAAGCCTTAATAAACCTCCTCTGGCACGTATTTCATCCCTGAATTTAACTGAAAATTGATATAAATTAAAAGGCAAATCTTTATAACTAATTTGGAATTTCCTGACTAAATCAACTAACATCTCCTCAGCTGTACCTCCTAATACAAATTCCATTTCATTTCTGTCTTTAATACTCATCAGTTCAAACCCAACAGAGGAGGTTCTGTTTGTTTCTTTCCATAGTTCTTTAGGATGTAATATGGGAGTGATTAATTCTTGGCTACCTGCTTGATCCATTTTTTCTTTGATGATTTTTTGAATGTTTTGTTGGACTCTAATTGCTAAAGGCAATAAATAATATCTGCCAGCTGTGGATTCTCTGATAAAACCTGCTCTATAAAGTAGCTTGTGAGAAATTAAGCTTGCATCCTTGGGAGTTTCTTTAATTGTCTTTCCAAAAAGTTTTGAGTACTTCATATTTATTTCATAATACTATTTAACAAAGACTTCTTAACAGATGCTAAGATTATTCTAATGAGGAAAAAGAGATTTCGTCCACTTCTTAGAGCACTTTCTGCATTGTCAATCAATATTTCTGCTGCCTGGTTTGCTGCTGCTTTTATTGGACCTAATATTAATTTCCCTAAAAGTATTCCTGAATTTATTTCATTGACGATTTCAGTTTTTTTTGGTATAGTTTGTTTACTTGTTACTATCGAGCTTGAAAGGATATTAGAAAAATGAACAATTTCTGGGAAATTAATACTAATGTACAAATCTCCATGGCTCTTGTTCTTATAATCATTCTGCTGATGTATATTGCTTATAAGCTTTCTGAAGGTAAAAAAAGGCACTCCCGTTAAGTTCATTTAACTCCTCTTCCTAATGGTACTTCTTTTAAAGGAGTCAGGGCAACCCCTATTTTGAATATAGATTTATTCTTCTTTAGAAGAGTTATCATCCTTTTTCTTTGATTTATCCTGGTGGTTATTCTTATCGTTTTTGCCATCCTTCTTATCTTCATCTACTGATTTCTTTTTGCTTTCTTCATTAGACTGACTACTTTTCTTTAAGGTTCTTTCCCGTAATTCTTTTTTAATCTCTTCTAGTTTTTTTCTTGCCTCTTCTATTTCTTTTTGCTTTTGCTTTTCTTTCTCCTCATCTTTAGTGACTGGAGCTTGTGTTGGACGAGGTGAGGGATGTAATGTTGAAGTAGGCTTTAAAGTTGGTGCAGCAGCAGGAGAAGGGGTTGGTGTAGAGGTAGGTTGGACAGTCGGAATACTTGTTGGTTGATTACCTGGTTGAGTTGTTGGTGTAGGTAATGGTGTATTTGTAGCTTGGGGCAACACGGGATCTTTGGGGGGAGAATCAGCAAATTGCTCTAAACCTTGATCGTATTTTTCAATTGAAACTTGCAATTGCTCAATCAGTTTAGCTTTTTCCTCTTTGTTAGTTACTTGAGCAATCTGGCTGGCTGCTATTTGAGTTTGTTCAACTAATTCATTTAAAGTATCAGTCCCTTTTTTACCTTCAGCAACTAAGGTTTTAAACTCTGTAAATCTTCTATCAGATCTGGCTGCAGAAAACCAGGCTTTACTAGTTGGATTTAGGGAAGCTACAGCAAAGATTACATCTTCCAAAGATCTTTTGATAGGATAAGTTGCATCCCCAGGAACTGCATTATTAGAAATCACAGCCAAAGCAGCTGGAGGAAAAAGCACTAAAGCTAAAATCAAACTAATTATGCTGAGCAGTTTAACCACATCATCAGTATACTATCTTTGAACTAGTTTGCTAATATCAGAGTAGGTTACCAACAGGGCCATAGCCAAAAGTACTGCAAAACCCACCTGATGCACAATTCTTTCAATATCTTCTTTAACTTTTTTCCTGGTTACTGCCTCAATTACCAAAAATAATAGCCTGCCCCCATCCAAAGCTGGTATTGGTAAAACATTAAAGATAGACAAGGTTAAAGAAATTACTCCTACAAACCAAAAGTAAAATGGCAAAGCAGCCCGTCCGCCACTTAAAATATCATTACTCATAATAGCAAGCCCTACCGGACCTGAAACTGAGTGTGAAACAGACTTGATATTACCTGTCAATAAATCACTGATAGTCTTTCCCAGCCCCACAAATGTTAATTTCGTTAAATCATATGAATAAGTAATCCCGGAAAATATTTTTTCTATTGGAGTTTTATAAACTTTTAGAGCAACTGGGCTAAAACCCACCCCAATTAAAAAATCCTCTTTTTCTACTCTTTTTGGGGTAATTGTTATATCTTTTAAATTTTTCCCATCCAAATCTGATAAAGTTAATTTAACTGGTTGTCCAGTTTTTTCTCTGATAAAATTTCTAGCATCATCAAATTTTATAATATCTTTTTCATCAACTTTTAATATTCTATCTCCAACCTTTATACCAGCTTCCTCAGCCGGAAAATTTTTCTCTAAGTGCCCAATATAGACTCCTTGGTTCAATGTCGGATAAATAATTTTAAAGTTTTGATAAACAATTACTGTATAAAATATTGCCCAGGCTAGGATTAAATTCATGCTCACCCCTGCCACTACCACAATTATTCTTTGCCAGACCGGCTTTGCTCTAAAATCCCTACTTCCCTTAATCTTTCCCCCCTCATCCTCTCCTTGTAGTCTAACAAACCCTCCCAAAGGCAAGGCATTTAAAGAATATAAAGTCTCACCTATTTTTTTACCCCAAACTTTGGGAGGAATCCCAAACCCAAACTCTTCTACTTTAATTCCAAATTTCCTGGCCATTAAAAAATGACCAAATTCATGAATTAAAACTAAAACAAGTAAGGTAAGAATAAAAACTACTATAGAAATTATCATATTTGAGTCAACTCTTCTGTTTTTGTTTTTCCCAAAGAGTCAATTTCTAATATTTTTTTATCTATTAATTCCTGTAAAATCTTTTCTCTTCTGAAAAATTCATCTTCACCAAATTTACCTTCATCTGATTGTTTTTTCCATTCATTTCTAAAATCATGTCTAATTTGTCTGATAGAGACTTTTGCCTCCTCCATCTTTTGATGCAAGATTTTTATAAACTCAGCTCTTCTTTCTGCAGTTAAAGCTGGGATAGGTAACCTAATTAAGGTCCCATCATTTGAAGGATTTAAACCCAAATTAGCCTCCATAATCCCCTTTAGAACATTTTGTAAAATTGTCTCATCCCAAACTTGAACTGTTAAGAGTGATGGTTGGGGTGCGGAAATATTTCCCAGTTCCATTAACTTCATTCTCCCTCCATATGCTTCAATCTGAATATTTTCAATAAATGCCGGGTTTGCTCTGCCTGCTCTAATACCTGAAATTGCCACCTTGAAGTGGTGCATGGCTTCTTCTATTTTGGTGTTTGGGCCAGTATCCATATTTAAGTATAAAGTAAAAAAATCAAAGTAAAAATATTTTTACTTTTTCCTTTTGACTTTTTACTTACTTCCTAATACTATTCTCTCAAATCTGCCTATTTGGATATTTTCTCCTACCTTACTTATAACAGATTTTACTAATTTATCCACTGTTAAAGCATTATCCCTAATATACTCTTGACTGAGCAGATCCTCCACTGAGGATGGATTCATGGAGGCAATCTGTAAAGAAAGCTCATGGGCTAAATTCTTAAAGTCCTCTGTTCTGGCCACAAAATCTGTTTCACAAAGAACTTCTATTAAAACCCCTACCTTACCTCCGTGAGAATAAACATCCACAATTCCTGCTTTAACTTCCCGATCTCCTTTTTTAGCTCCCTTTTCAAAACCTTTTTGTCTTAAGATATCTTTAGCCTTATTAAGGTCGCCCTTCGACTGACTCAGGGCCTCCTTACAGTCGGCAATCCCGGCCCCAGTTTTTTCTCTAAGTTTTTTGATGTCTGCCAGATTCACTCTACCACCCTTTCTGCATCCTCAACAACCTTTACTTTCATACTCAATTCATCAGTTTTCCTTTTTTCTTCATCTTTGGCTTCTTTTTCAACTCTTTTTTCTTCTGCCTCTCCTGCTTCTTTTTTACCTTCTCCATAAGCATCTGCCACAGCGCTGGCCAGGATTTTAATAGATTTGATAGCATCATCATTCCCAGGAATTGGATAATCTATTTCTGCAACATTACAATTTGAATCAGCAATTGCGACAATTTTAATACCTAATCTATTTGCCTCTTTAATGGCAATATTATCTGTGACTGAATCTACTACAAATATCGCATCCGGCATACCAGCTAAATCCATCACCCCGCTAAAATCTTTCTGCAGACCATCCATTTTCCTGTCCAGTAAAAGCTGTTCTTTTTTTGTGTATTTAGCAAGATCACCTTTCATCTTTTGTTCTTTCAGATCCTTTAATAATTTAATTCTTTTTTTAATTTCTTCAAAATTAGTTAAAAATCCTCCCATCCATCTCTCAACCATGTATGGGGCTGCTAATTTTTTGGCTAATTCTTCAATTATTGGTCTGGCTTGTTTTTTTGTGCCTACAAAAAGCAAAACTTTGCCTGATTTTCCCAGATCATAGATAAACTCAGCTGCTTCTTTTAAGTACTTTTCTGACTGGGTTAAATCAATGATATGTACACCATCTTTGGCGCCAAAAATATAAGGCTTCATTCTGGGGTGACCACGTCTAACTTGGTGTCCAAAATGAACACCTGCTTCTAATAATTCTTGTAAACTAGGTAATTTATACATATTAGTCTCTTATCCTCCTCATAGTCAGTAGCTTCAGAGACTTAAACTATGAGTGTGTAATGGAGGTATTTTATAGATTCAAGTAGAAAAAGTCAACGTTCAAGATCTAAGAATTTATATTTTAAACCACTACTTTCATGATTTTCTTCAAAAACTATTTTTTTAAAGTCTGAACAATCCGGGAAAAAAGTATCTGCTTCTGGATTGCCTTCTACAATTGTTAAATATAATTTATCTGCTAAGTTTATTGCTTCATTATAAATCTGCCCTCCACCAATGATGAATATTTCATCTGATTCTTTTTCCTGTGCCATCTTTAATGCCTCATCTAGAGAATGAACTACTATCCCACCTTCTACAAAATAGTCTTGGTCTCTTGTAATAACAATATTTGTTCTATTTGGCAGAGGTTTTCCAATTGATTCAAAAGTTTTTCTACCCATGATAACTGTATGGCCAGAGGTAATTTTTTTAAATCTTTTTAAATCATCATGAATATGATAAATCAGTTTATTATTCTTACCCAAAGCTCTATTTTCTGAAGCAATAGCAGCGATCATGCTTATTTTAGTCATAGTTATCCCGCCATTTTACCTGTTTTAGGATCATATAATCCTCCAGCTACTGTTAACTCTGCCTTCAGCATAGGATATGGATCATAGTCTTCTAAAGTCACCAATTCTGGTTTAAAATCCTCTAAAGTTTTTACTGAAGAATCAATCTTAACTTTAGGAAAAGGTTTAGGTTTTCTTTTTAATTGTTCTTTAACTTGGGGAATGTGATTTTCATAAATATGCACATCCCCAAAAGTATGAATAAACTCTCCTGGTTTGAGTCCTGAAATCTTTGCCAAAATAATAGTCAGCAAAGCATAAGAGGCTATATTAAAAGGCACTCCTAAAAATAAATCAGAGCTTCGTTGATATAGCTGCAAAGATAATTTGCCTCCTCTGTTGCTGATTTGATACATGTTATGACAAATTGGGAAACGGGAGGCATCCTCTAACGTTGCCATAGTGTACAAATATTCGGGATTCCAGGAATTTACTATCAAGTTTTTAGCATCAGGATCATCTTTTAACTCTTGCAAGACCCATTTAAGCTGATCAATTGTCCGCCCCTTTTTCTTGGCTTGCCCTGAGCCTGTCGAATGGGTTGGCCAATGCCTCCACATCTCTCCATAAATCCTTGGCAAATTCCCATAAGTTTTTGCGAATTTTGAATCTTGCGCAATTTTTTGAATAAATTCTTCTTTGCTCAAGATTATTTTTGCTTTTTCCTTTTTACTTTTTCCTTTGTAGATCTTGTATGGATAGTCGTCCCAAATATGAACATTGTTATCAACCAAATACTTAATATTAGTTTGTCCTGACATAAACCAATAAAGCTCATGGATTACCCCTTTCCAGTAAACCTTTTTTGTTGTTAAAAGTGGAAAACCTTCAGACAAATCATATCTTGTTTGCCTGCCAAAAAGAGAATATAAAACTATACCTGTACCACGATCTATTTTTCTTATACCAGTATCCAAGACTTCTTTCATTAAGTCTAAATATTGATATTCTGGATGTTTTTTAGACTTGTTGTTCTCTCTCATGTGATGCAATCCTTCCTCCTTGATGTTGTCCTCTGTACTGAACAATTTGCCCTTCAATTTTCACAAAAACTATATTACAAATTCTAGCCCCCAGTTGTAGTTTTACTTCAAATTCAGAAAGGTTTTTTAACCCCATAGTTAAGGTTCCTTTATACCCTGGATCTGTTTTAGAATTTAGTAGTAAAAGTCCTGCTCTAAAAAGTGATGTTCTAGGATACACAATTGGCATTAAATCCTTGGGAGTATTAATTATTTCCAGAGTTGATACTAAATAATAATCTCCAGGCTTTACTACTACCCATTCTTGAATTCTCTTCCCCTTTTTATATTCAGCTAAAACTTCTGTCTTTACCCCCTTACGTTTTCCCAGAACTACTTGCCCTGAGCCTGCCGAAGGGTCCCCTTCAATAAATGCCCCACCTTCTGAAATTTTATAAACAGCCCCTAATCTTAAATCAACCCCTACCCCCTCCGGGTTTTCCAGTTCTCTTTTGCCTAAATTTTCTATTAACTTATCTTTTTTTATTCTGCGAAGTATTTCATCAATTCCAATTATCATTTCCTCTTTTTTCCCATTAAATTAGAAACCTGTGGCATATTAGACCCACCATATCTATTATTGGGGGAATTTTTATATGATCTTTCAACTGGGGCAGATAATTTCTCAAAAGAAAATGCACATATTGGAGATCCTTCATAGATAACTAACTTTTTCCCTTTTAAAAAAGTCCCAAATTCTAAAACTGGGCACCCATCCCAACCAGGATCAAATCTGGCAGCTGTTGAATGAACAACTACCCCAAGCCTTGCTAAAGATGATTTTCCATGTAAATGCCCCACAATATTATCTGGTAAGGTTAATCTTTCTTTGGTGGTAGCAATTACAAAATCATGTTCAGTTAAGATAAAGGGTTGACCGGGTTTTAATTCCACCAGCCTCATCATTGATTCCATATCTTCTTTTGAGGCGTAACGGGTATCTATGGTATTTAATCCTTCATCTGTAAAAACCCGGAGTTTGCTTCCTAAATGAAAATCAATTGTCACTTCATCTACATCTTGTTCCCAACCTTTTGGTAAGGGATCAATCTTAATAATCCCTTTTTTAATATGTTCCTTAATACTCCAATCAGGCAGGGTACCAAAAATATCTTTCATAGACTAAGATACTTTATTCTCCAGCTCTATTTTTTTCAAGTGGGAATTTAAAGATTAGAAAAATTTAAGGTGGCAAAGTAATCATCAATTGTTTCTGCTCGTCTAATCTGTTCAACTTTCCCACTTGGCTTTAACAAAAGCTCAGCAGATCTTAATTTTCCGTTGTACTGAAATCCCATTGAATACCCATGAGCTCCAGTATCGTGTATGACAAGGATATCGCCAGTGTCAATCTTAGGCAGTTTTCTATCAATGGCAAATTTGTCATTATTTTCGCATAAAGAACCCACCACATCATAAGTATTTGTTTGAGGCTTTTTTTCTTTTCCTAAAACAGTAATATGATGATAAGCACCATACATCCCGGGACGCATCAAGTTTGACATACAAGCATCAAGACCAATGTAGTTTTTATAAATTTCTTTTTTATGAAGGGCAGTTGTTACTAAAAATCCATATGGCCCGGTAATTAATCTGCCATTTTCCATAACAATTTTTAATGGATGCAAGTTGCTTCCAATTATCTTTTCCTGATAAAACTCCTTAATCTTTTTCGATATAAAATCATAATCTAAAGCTTTTTGCTCTGGTTTATAAGGAACTCCGAATCCTCCTCCAAGATTAATAAATTCAAAACAGATGTCCAGTTTCTTTGTAATTTCAATAACCAAGTCAAAAAGCATATCAGCCGTAGCAATATGCACCTCAGGATTTAATTCATTTGAAACAACCATAGTATGTAAACCAAATCTTTTGACTCCTTTATTTTTTGCTATTTTATAGCTTTCAAAAAGCTGATCTCTGGTCATTCCAAATTTTGCTTCTTGCGGATTTCCAATAAACCGATTGCCCTCCCGTAGTGATCCTGGGTTGTAACGGAAACAAAGTAGATCTGGTAATCCTGCATGTTTTTCCAAATATGGTAAATGTGTAATATCATCTAAATTTATAATCGCCCCCAGTTGTTTTGCCTTTTGATACTCGCGGTAATGCGTTTCGTTGGAAGTAAACATAATTTCTTCCCCCTTAAAACCTAATTTTTCTGCAATAATCAGCTCGGTTAGTGAGCTACAATCAACCCCCATGCCCATCTCTTTTAGAATCTTCACAATATAAGGATTTGGACAAGCTTTAACAGCAAAGTAATTTTTAAAGCCAGCTATCCAATTAAATGCTTTATAAAATTTCTGAGCATTTTCTAAAATCCTTTTTTCATCATATATATGAAAAGGAGTCGGGTATTTTCTAATTATTTCTTCAATTTGCTTTTTATTAAAAGGTAATGTTTTGTTTATCATATTTTTAAATTCCTTTTAATGCTTTCCACTGCTTTTTTAATATTTTCTGCTGAACCAAAAGCAGAGAGCCTGATATATCCTTCACCCATGCTACCAAACCCTGACCCAGGTGTTGAAACAACATGAGCCTCATTTAGTAGTTTATCAAAAAATTCCCAGGAAGTTAGTTTATTTGGAGTTTTTACCCAAATATATGGTGCATTTTCTCCTCCAAAAACTTTAAGTCCTATACTTTCTAATCCTTTTTTGATAATGGCTGCATTTTCCATATAATACTTAATCTGTCTGGCAGTTTGTCTCTGACCTTCATTTGATAAAACTGCTAGCCCCCCTTCTTGTGCAATATTTGATGCCCCATTAAACATGGTTGTTTGTCTTCTATTCCAAATTTGATTAATCTCTCCTGTCTTTGATCCTTCTATTACTAAATCTTTTGGCACCACAGTCCAACCTAGCCTTACCCCGGTAAATCCAGCAGATTTTGAAAAGCTTTGTAACTCTATTGCACAACTTTTAGCTCCTTTAATTTCATAAATACTTCTGGGTAAACCCTTATCCGAAATATATTCAGAATAAGCAGCATCAAAGATAATCACAGCGTTAAATTTTATAGCATAATCTACAAACTCTTTCAGTTGTTTTTTGTTCATCACAGCTCCTGTTGGATTATTAGGACTGCATAAAAATATTAGATCCTTTTTTTGCTTTGGAGGATTTGGAATAAAATTATTTTCCTCTAGAGCTTCCAGATAAACTATTTTCCTGCCTGAAGTAATATTAGAATCTAAATAAACCGGGTAAACTGGATCTGTTATTGCCACAATACTATTTTGGTCAAAAATAGAGGCAATGTTGGCAGCATCTGACTTTGCCCCATCACTGATAAATATTTCCTCAGGTTCTAGGTTAACCCCTCTTTTTTCATACCAGTTGGCTAAAGCTTGTCTTAATCTAGTGTCTCCTTGTTCATCACCATAACCTGTGTAGGTTTTTTTGCTGCTTAGTTTTTCAACACCCAACATTAAACCTTTAATCACTGCAGGAACTAAGGCCTGGGTGGTATTACCTATTCCTAACTTTAAAATTTCCATATCAGGATTTGCCTCTGAAAAAGCCTTTGTTTTTCTTGCTATTTCTGAAAATAAATAGCTTTTAGGTAAGTTTTTGTAATTTGAATTAATTCTTGCCATTTAAAAATCCTTTCCTTTTTAAAAGTTCTGCAGTTAAAATTGCCCCACCTGCAGCACCTCTGATAGTATTATGTGACAAACCTATAAATTTATAGCCTCTTTCCCCATCTTCTCTTAATCTACCCACACTAATCCCCATTCCTACTCCCAAATCTCTATCTAATCTTGTTTGAGGTCTGTCTTCATTATCCATTACTGTTATAAAAGGATCAGGGCTAGATGGTAAACCTAAACCTTTTAAAGGATTAAAATTTTTCCATTCTTTTAGAATTTGCTCTCTGCTTACTTTATTATCAAAAGCAATACTTACAGAGGCCATATGCCCATCTTGTACAGGAACTCTAATACAGGTAGCACTAATTTTAGGACCATGCAATTTAACTTTGTTATTTTTAATTTCCCCCCAGATTTTTAATGGTTCTTGCTCTGATTTTTCCTCTTCTCCTTCAATTTGGGGAATTATATTTCCCTGCATTTGGGGCCAGTTTTCTAAAGTTTTTGAAGCTCCTGAAACTGCCTGCAAAGTTGTTACCCAAACTTTTCTAATCCCATATTTTAAAAGAGGAGTAATCATTGGGACATATGATTGAATAGAACAATTAGGTTTAACCACCACAAAACCTGTTGTCCATCCATGGTTTTTTTGCTGATACTTAATCAGCTCCAAATGAAGAGGATTTATCTCAGGCATGATCATGGGTACATCATCTGTCCACCTGTGGGCTGAATTATTGGACACCACAGGAATACCACAAGATGCATAAGCATTTTCTATCTCTCTAATTTTCTCCTTCTCCATCTCCAGAGCACAAAAAACTAATCTGACTTTTTGGGCAATCTTATCTATATCACTTTTAACAGCCTGGATAGTTAAATTAGCTATGATTTTTCCCGCACTGCGAGGTGAAGCTGCCACAGCAACTACCTCAAACCAAGGATGGTTATTTAATAGAGTAATAAAGCGTTGCCCCACCATACCGGTGACACCTAAAATACCAACTGGAATTTTTCTCATATAAGTTTGTGAGCAATCAACACTCCTTTCAACTTTTCTCTATTTTTCTGCTCCATTTCAACCAGTGGTAACCTGAAAACTTCTTTAATTTTTCCCATTAAAGAAAGGGCTGTTTTAACAGAAATAGGGTTTGACTCAATAAAATTAATGTTCATTAGATCAAGCCACTCATAATGCAGCTTTCTGGCTTTTTTAAAATCACCTTCTAGGGCAGCTTGAGTTAACTGGGACATTTCTTTTGGGATTTCATTTGAAACAACAGAAATTATGCCAACTCCTCCAACAGCTATTAGAGGTAAGGTAAAAGCATCATCCCCAGATAAAACTGAAAAATCTGGAGATACTCCGTGGATGATTTCCATCATCTGCCCAATATTTCCTGATGCTTCTTTTACCCCAACTACCTGGGGTACTTCTTTAGCTACTCTAATTACAGTTGCAGCAGATACATTTGAGCCAGTTCTACCAGGAACGTTATAAAGAACAATTGGTAGGTTAGTTGCTTTAGCAATTGCCTTAAAGTGAGCCAAAAGCCCTGCAGGAGTTGGCTTATTATAGTATGGAGTTACATGCAAAAGAGCATCAGCTCCAGCTTCCTTGGCAATTTGGGAATAATGGATGGCTTTTTGGGTATCATTACTGCCTGCCCCGGCGATTATTGGTACCCTGTTGTTTACCTCTTTGACTACTGTTTCAATGACTAATTTATATTCATCCAAATCCATAGTGGTTGCTTCCCCAGTTGTTCCGCAAGGAACAATTCCATCAATATTGTTTTTAATTTGAAAACGCACTAAATTTTTTAACGCCTCAACGTCAACCTTTCCATCTTGCTGAAATGGTGTTACCAAAGCAGTAATTGCACCTGTAAATTTTTTCATTTTTTCCTTATTTAAAAACAGCATCAAAATTATATAAACCTTTTTTACCTTTTATAAACTCTGCTGCTAAAATTGTCCCTTGAGCAAAACCAGAACGATTATGAGCAGTGTGCGACAGGGTAATTGAATCAGCTAAAGAGTCAAAAACCACTTGATGAAACCCAGGATTTCTTCCAGCTCTGATTGAAGCAAAATGCAACTGGTCAGTGCTTATCCGTCCATTTGTCCTTTCTGTTTGAATCCTTTTTTTGGCAGGAAATTTGTCTAAAATTTCTCTAGCAATACGTAGAGCAGTTCCAGACGGACTGTCTAATTTTCCTTTGTGATGAACCTCAAATCCATACACATCATAATCCTCAAATCTTGACATCAAAGTTGCAGCCAAAGCTACTACTTTAAAAAAGATATTAGCGCCGATTGAAAAATTCTGAGCATAGATTAAGCCAATATTATTTCTTTTAACAATTCTTTTAACTTCATCTAGGTGCTCATACCAACCTGTTGTCCCAACCACCATATTTTTGCCCAAAGCAGCAACTTTTCTAATATTTGAAAGCACAACTTCAGCAGAGGTAAAATCAATCACCACATCAGATTGACCATTTATTTGTTGCAGGCTTTTTGAAACCACTTGATGAGCACCTGACTGACTAATCTGTCTGTCAATTTCTTTTCCCATATTTCCAAAACCTAATAAAGCAATTTTCATTTTTATTGTTCCTTTATTCTGGTCACTAAAGTACCGCTGTTTGAAATATTAAAAGTGTTTAAAACTCTGATTGGAATGTTGCCTTTTAAAGCCGGGCCCATGGTTTTTGGATGCAAGACTTTGGCTCCTGCTTCAGCCAAAAGAAAAGCCTGTTCATAAGAAATCACTGGTAACAGACGGGCATTTTTAACAATCCTGGGATCCGCAGTAAAAACTCCATCAACATCAGTCCAGATTTGAATTTCGGAGGCTCTTAAAGAATAGCCAATAATCGCAGCAGAATAATCAGATCCACCTCTACCTAAAGTAGTTATCCTTCCATCTTTGGTTGATCCTATAAAACCTGTCACAACAGGTACAACTCCTTTCTCAACAATTGGTATTAAGATGTTTCTTATTCTAGTTTTGGTTTCTTCAGGTAAAAATTCAGCTTGCATAAAATTATCATCAGTAACAATTAATCTGCTGGCAATTACTTGTTCCGAAGGTATTCCAGCAATTTCCAAAGCTTGAGAAACAATATATGAGGAAATAATCTCTCCAAAAGAAGCTAATTCATCCATATCTGCGGAAGTTAAATTTTCTTTTTGAGTAATAGCCTCAATCTGTCTAAGCTTAAGATCAACATAATTCATCATCTCAGTCCTTATTTCTCCACTTGGAAAAATGTCAGCTGTTAATTTTTGATGGATTTCCCGAACAAATCCTATTTGTCTTTTGAGCAAAGCATCAGTTACACCTCTAATAGCTGAAACCACTAGAACTGGCCTTCTGTTAAGGTTATGTCTGACAATTTCCACAATTGTTAAAATTGCGTCTTTGGTAGCAACTGATGTACCGCCAAATTTTGCCACAATTGATCCTTCTATATTATTCATAGCTGATATTCTACCTGTTTGAACTTAAATGTCAAAAAAATGAGTATTCTTGACAAAATATATATAAAATGTTAAGATTTTAACATGATTAGTATCAGTGATGCATTAAACGAGATTATTCAAACTCAACCTTTTATTGAAGAAGGATTGTCCAGGGGGATTATTAATTACTCTGCATATGCCCGGGAAATCCGTCCGGAAATTGAAAAAAAGCTATATAAAAGCGTTAAAGAGGGAGCCATTGTGATGGCTTTGAAACGTATCAGTGAAAAACTTACTAAAAGCAATGCCCAACCTCAAAACAAACTCAATTTAACTAACTTAACTGTTAGGTCTAACCTAACAGAACTGACATTTAATAATTCAGCCTCCTTGATAGATAAACAAAGGGAATTATTTAGCCAACTATCAAAAGAAAAGGATGTATTTTGTGCAGTCTCTCAAGGTATTAGAGAAACTACCTTTATATCAGACTCTAAAGCTAGGTCAGCAATTGAGAAAATTTTCTCAACCGAAAGCATGTTATCAGTTATCAAAAACCTCTCCTCTATCACAATTCATTTACCTAAAGAGGTTGTGGAAACTCCTGGAGTCTACTATCAAATCTTAAAAATGCTGGCCTGGGAAAAAATTAATATAGTTGAGGTTATATCTACTTATACAGAACTCACAATTGTTTTTGAGGATAAAAATGTAGATAAGGCTTTCTCTACATTGAAAAAATTAAGCAACTTATCTTAAAAAACTACTTAGCTTGAGATAGTTTGTCCAGATACAGATCCAGATAATTTATGTCATCTTGAATATATTTCCATTCCCAATTATCAGTATTTTTTGGATAAATAACATATAAATCCTGTAAAACTTTTTTGTGATCATTAAATTGATTTATAATAGAAGGTATCTGATCTTTCATATTATTTGAAATAACAGTTTCAGTTATCTCACCAGCAAGTGTTGAATATCTTTGAGCTGAAGGCAAAATATAACCATAGCTTTTTCTATTAACTTGACTACTCAGCTCTTCTAATCTGTTGTTTAATAGACTTCTCTTATAATCTATCACTTGTTGAGGGCTGGATTTAAGATTAAGAAAAACTTTTTCTTGAATTCTTTTTAGGGCAAAGAAGGGAGGAAAATCCGGGCTGGCATTTTGGGAAACAATAAGAGCTATAACTACAACTACCAAAACAGCAATTAGCCCTAATTGAATTTTTGTTTTATATGTCATATAGATTTTTCAATGTGGCAGCTAAATCTTTGTGTATATCTTCTTTGGATCTCATTCTACCATCAACCATGCAATTTACAACTCTCCAATGATCTTCTGCTTTTGACAGCTCAAGATAAATCTTAGCTGCTTGCTCCAAGTGTTCAAGATTATCTTCATGAATATCCACTCTTCCACTACGAACATTATCCTGGCCAATTTTAGGATCCACATTTAAAAGAATTGCTAAATCTTCTTTAGGCAGACCATTTGTTTGATATTCCAACTGCTCCACCCAGTTCATAAATTCTTCTCTCTGATCCTCTGGTAGATTAGCTGATAAATGAGCTTTATTTGCTGACACATACCTGTTGGCAATTACCATTTTCCCGCTGTTTAACCAATTTTCTATTAAAGGTTTAGCCAAGGATCTATCCCCAGCATAAGATAAGACCATCAAATAAGGATTAACTTCTTGAATGGAACCAAACTCCCCACTCAAATACCTTCTAATTAATTTTCCATATAAATTATCCTCATATCTGGGAAAACTAATCACTTCAAAGGGAATATTTTTTTGAGTTAAATATTCTGACAGCAGGTTAATTTGTGTAGTTTTACCTGATCCATCAATACCGTCTATAACAATTAATAAGCCTTTAATCACTTGATTTTTATCCATATTATGGTATGATAGTTACTATCACGAGGGAGGGAAAGACATCAAGGTTTCGTCCTTGATTGCGACGCCTCCCTTTTTATATTTTCTACCTTTCCTCTTAAATTTGATACGTAATCTGAATAACTTCTAAAAGTATACAGGAGACGTGAATATTTTGCTTTATTAGGTATTAACAACCTACCTAGTTTTTTCTTTTTGACTAAATATTCAACTAAGCAATGGAAATCTCCATCTCCTGTAACTATGACCGCCTTATCGTATTTGGAAAATTCAATCATTGTATGCAGCACAAGTTCCGCATCAACATTTCCTTTTGGTTTTATATGTCTTTTTGATTCAAGCACAGGTTTGAAAATAATATGGTACTCGGCTTTTTTAAGATAAGAGTACAATTTCCTATATTTTGGAATATAACCTAAAAAGAGAAAAGCCTTCTTTACTTTATATTTATCCTTAAGGTAAACTCTGAAACGTTTAAAATCCAGTTGCCAACCCTGTGACCTGATACTTAAATTTAAATTCTGACTATCCACAAAAGCATAGATTTTTTCATTTTTCTTCATAATCTGACTTTAACTTAAAAGAAAAATAATTCAAGAGGTAACTAGTTTTCTGATGCAGCTTGAATGAAGGCTAAAAATATGGGATGAGGGGAAAGAGGTCTTGATTTATATTCTGGATGTCCCTGAGTGCCCATATAAAAAGGGTGAGACTCTTTGGGTAATTCAACTATCTCCACTAGATTTTCTACTACTGACCTGGCAGAAATTACTAAACCTTTATCTTCAAAATCTTTGGCAAATTTATTATTAAACTCATACCTGTGCCTATGCCTTTCTGAAGTTAGTTGGGTTTGGTAAATGTCATATGCCCTGGTTCCTTTTTTTACCATGGCATCCCAGGACCCAAGCCTCATGGTTCCCCCATAAGCCCTTTTTTCCATGAACTCTTGCTGATGGGGCATCAAATGAATAACAGGATGTTTAGTATTTTTATCATTTTCAGTAGTGTTAGCATCTTTCCAGCCCAAAATATCCCGTGCAAAAGAAACAACAGCCAGCTGCATCCCATAACAAAGACCTAAATATGGAATCTTTTTCTCCCTGGCATATGAAGCTGCTGCGACCATACCTTCTGAACCTCTTTCCCCCCAGCCAATTGGTACTATTATCCCATCAGAATTACCTATAATTTCTGGCCCCTCTTTCTCTAACTTTTCAGCATCTATCCATTTAGTTTTAACAGCTATTCCTACTGAGTAACTAGCATGATCTATAGCATCAAACAAAGCTGCATAAGAATCTTTCAGCTGATAATCACCTGTACCAAAGTATTTACCCACTATAGCAATTTCAATTGTTTTTTCCTTTTTACTTTTAATTTTTTCAACCAACTCCTCCCAGGATCCTAGATCAGGTTTTTTAATTTTTAGTCCTAACTTTTGTAATATTCTCTCTTCCAATCCTTGTTTATGTAAAACTAAAGGAATTTCATAAACTGATTCCAAATCCGGGTTTGAAATAATATCTTCTGGCCTCATATTACAAAACAGGGCAAATCTTTCTCTTCTTCTTTGGTCCAAATATTTTTCAGAACGGGTGATTACAAAGTCTGGTTGAATCCCCAAAGAGTTTAAAGTCCTGACAGATAGTTGAGTTGGTTTAGTTTTGGGTTCCCCTAAATGGCGTGGTGTTGGAACATAAGATACATGAATATGAACTACATCCCCTGGATTTTTTAAAGTCATTATTCTTGAAGCCTCATAGTAGAACACATTTTGATATTCACCTGCTGTTCCACCTAGTTCTACAATGACGATGTCTGCTTTTTTAGCTTTACCTGCATTATTAATCCTGTCTGTAATTTCATTAGTTAAATGAGGAATAGCTTCTACATCTTCACCGTTATATTCAAATCTTCTCTCCCGATCTATAACAGTCTGATAGATTTTACCCATGGTGACAAAACTATCTTTACCCATGTCTTCATTTAAGAATTTCTCATAAGTACCAATATCCATATCAGCCTCAGTCCCATCTTCACAAAGGAAAGGATCACCATGTTCAATCGGATTGATAGTTCCAGCATCTAAATTTAGATAGTTTTCAAACTTGATAGGGGCAATTTTGTATCCTGCAGATTTTAGGAGGAAACCAATTGAGGCAGCTGTTGTGCCTTTACCAATACCACTAATAACACCACCACTAACAAATATATACTTCATATAACTTTTGGGGAATCCATCTAAACACGAGGTATTTTTGAGGCCCTCATCATAATACCAAAATTAGGCACCAAATTGCAAGTATCATTTTTGAGGTTACAGGTTTTAGGGTACAGGTTACAGTTGAATCAGGATAGCTTTTTTCCAGTAATTTCCTCTACTTCTTCCTTTAATTTCTCTAAATTCTTTGAAGATTGTCTGCGAAAATATACTATCACCCAAATAAAATAAACTACGATAACAATAACATATATAAGAATAATAAGAATTGGATTTTTTCCTGGCTGGATTATGCCTAGATTTTGAAGTATCCAAAATGCTCCATTAAGCATGAGATACAAAGGAAGAGTTCCAATGAATCCGTAAATTAATCCTTTCCAGAAACCTTTATTCACAACTTAATACTACCCTACTTATTTCTTCAAAGTAAATATTAGTGAGTAAAGCATTTTGAGAATTTCTTCTAAAAGAAGTGTTGCTTTTTGAATCTCTGTTTTAATTTCCGGGTAAAGTTTCTCTGTCAGTATAAGCTGAGTTTCCAATTCAGCAGCTGATCCATTTGCCACTCTGAGAAATTGTATATACTCCAGCTTATGGCCTCTCTTAGCTCCTTCTGCTATATTAGAGGGAATTGCAATTGCTGCCCGCTGCATTTGAGAAGATAGACCAAAAGTTTCTGACTTTGGCAATTTTCCCGTTATCTTATACACCAACTCTACAAGATCCATCGACTTTTGCCATACTGTGAGATCTTTATGCGATTTCATTCTCTTTTCACTGTAACCTGAAACCTGTTCCCTGTAAACTATTTCTTGCTGTCCTCTGTAACCTGTCCACTGTCAACTTTCTTAGGTTTGGTCCAAGAGGCATATTTACAGACTGGCCAGTTTTTACAGCCATAAAAAGTTTTGCCACGTCTGGTTTTTCTAACCACCACCTCACCCCCATCTTGTGGACATTTTGCATTAACTTTTTCCTCCATACTTTCCGTATGTTTACACTCAGGAAACCCTGAACAAGCAAAGAATTTGCCAAACTTCCCAATTCTAACTATTAATTCTTTCCCACATTCAGGGCATTTTTTTCCAGCAAGAGTAACTTCCATCTTAACTTTTTCTGCTGTTTGTTCAACTATTTCTAACTTCTTTTCAAAAGGTTTGTAAAACTCACTTATTGTTGGTTTCCATTCTCTTTCACCCCTGGATATTTCATCAAGCTCATCTTCCATTTGAGCAGTAAACGAGTAATCCAAAATATCAGCAAAATACTTAACCAAAAAATCACAAACTGCAAATCCAAGTTTAGTTGGAATAAATTTCCGCTCAATTTTCTCTACATAAAATCTGTCTTGAATAGTTGATAAAATTGGGGCATATGTTGAAGGACGGCCAATCCCTAATTCTTCTAGTTTCTTAATTAAAGATGCTTCATTATATCTTGAAGGAGGCTCAGTAAAGTGTTGAGTGGGTAAGAGTTGAATTAAATTCAATGGTTGATTTTCAGAAAGCTTTGGTAAGATCTGACTCTTCTCCTCTTTATCCTCAATATCTTTGCCATAAAACCTCAACCACCCTTCAAATCGAATCACGCTTCCAGTAGCACGGAGCAAGTAATTTGTCATTCTGGCTTGTCCAGAATCGTCTTTAGTAGATTCTGGAGTCGTCACTTCGTTCCTCCCCAGAATGACATTGCCAGTTGCAACCACATCCACTGTAGTTTGATCCATCACTGCTTCACTCATCTGACAAGCTACAAACCTTTTCCAAATTAAATCATACAGCCTGACATGATCTTTGTTCATTCCTCCTACTTGTCTTAAACTTACACTCTGACATCTGACATCTGTTACCCTGATTGCCTCATGAGCCTCTTGAGCATTTTTAGATTTAGATTTAAAAATTCTGGGGGTAGTTGGTAAAAAAGGCTTACCAATAAAATTTTCAATATAGGCTCTTACCTGTCCAATTGCTAGAGTAGATAAATTAACAGAATCTGTTCTCATATAAGTAATTAGCCCATGTTCATATAAGGCTTGAGCAATCATCATGGTTTTTCTGGCTGACATACCTAATTTATTAGCTGCTGTTTGTTGCAGTGTTGAAGTAATAAATGGCGGATAAGGATATCTTCTAACTTCTTTTTGGGTAACTTTTTCTATAGTAAATGAGGCTTTTTCTAGGTTTTTAACATGTATGTCTGCTTCTTCTTTATTTTTAATCTCTAATTTATTGCCTTCTTTTTCGATCAGGTTTGCTAAAAATTTAGCTTTTCCTGTCTCAAGTTCTGCTTCAATTGACCAATACTCATCTGCTTTAAAAGCTAAAACCTCTCTTTCCCTTTCTATAATCAACCTTAAAGCCACAGATTGCACCCTGCCTGCTGAGGAGCCTTTTTTGACTTTTTGCCAAAGCAAAGGAGATAGTTTATACCCCACAAGCCTATCCAAAACTCTTCTGGCTTGCTGAGCATCAACAAGTTTTAAATCCAACTCTCTGGGGTGCTCAAAGGCTGCTTTTATGGCTTCTTCTGTTATCTCATGGAAAACCACTCTTTTAATTTCTTTGTCTTCACTTTTTTCTTTTAACTTTTTACTTTTAACTTCGGAATTGCCCAGCAATTCCGCTATATGCCAGGCAATTGCCTCACCTTCTCTGTCAGGATCTGTGGCCAAATATAGAGTCTGTGAGCTTGCTGCCATTTTTTTTAACTCATTAACCCTTTTTCTTTTATCCCGGGGGATCACATATTGAGGCTCAAAATTATGCTCAACATCTACCCCCAATTCAGATTTGGGTAAATCTCTGATATGACCCATTGAGGCTTCAATCCGGTATTTATCTCCTAAAAATTTTTGTAAGGTCCTGGCTTTGGTTGGACTTTCTACTATTACTAAACTACTCATATTTATTATTAATACTTTGGGGTAATTGTACCTGTACTGTCAAGTAACTCACTCAAAATCACTATCTAAAACCTGAGGATTAATACTATCCAGTTCTTTTTTTAAATCAGATGATGAATCAAAATTATATGTTCTAGGAGCATTGGGGGTGGAATTTGGCACTTCATTTATAGTTGGAGTAACCAGATTACTAACTTTTTGTTTTTGTACAAAAAAAACACTAACCATGACTAAAATAATAGCTAGGATAATTAATTTACTTTTCATCTAAAGCTCTCCCTACATCTATTTTGGCTTTTAGCATCTTACTTCTTAACCCTTCCAAACTATACTTTAATTGACTGTTTGAGGAAAATTTTTGAGCTCTTTGAAAGGCGATGGCCTCAGCAGCATAGGTAATAGAATAATCAGCTAACTTAATGGGAGTGTCCACCCCTCCAAAAGCTACCCTGGTTTCTGTAATCCCTTTTCTTCTCCGGAGTTCCTCCATAATAGCTGCCAGTCTACTCAAATCCTCCTCAAATCTAGTACAAACTTTTTGATTAATGTCATTTAAATTAGTTTGAGCAAAAATTGGAGTAGAAAATATAAAAGCGATAACAATAATGCAAATTATATTAACTAGCTTCATCCCAGTAGCTCCATTCCTGCATTAAATGGCTGACCCTTAGTTAATTTGTTTTCTAAAATCATTTTAGATAAATTTGCCTCTAAAGTATCTTGGATTAATCTTCTCAAAGGCCTGGCTCCTAAAACTGGGTCAAAGCCTCTTTTGCCAAGCTCTAAAAGAAGAGTGGGATCAAATTCTATTAAATAACCTTTTCCTTTCATTTGCTCTTGTAGATGAATCATTTTCAATGTGACAATTTTTTGTAAATCCTCTTTAGATAAAGGTTTAAATAACACCACATCATCAAACCTATTAATAAGTTCCGGTTTGAAAACCTTTAATAAATCATCATTAACTTCCTTGTCTATTTCTAACAAACTTTTTCCACTTTGTAATCCTTGAGCAATCAGCAAAGACCCGGCATTAGAGGTAGCTATAATAATAGTGTTCTCAAAATTAATTGTTCTACCTGCCCCATCTGTTAATCTGCCATCATCCAAAACCTGTAAAAATAAAGTTAAAATCTTATCATTGGCTTTCTCAAACTCATCCAATAAAAGTAAAGCATAAGGTCTGCTTCTGACAGCTTCTGTGAACAACCCTCCGTCACCTTTTTCTCCAATTAATCTAACTACAGATTCAGGATTTTGATACTCTGACATATCAAATCTGATAAAAGCTCCGTCTGTTTTAAAATACACCTGGGCTAAAGTCTTAGCCAATTCTGTTTTACCAACTCCGGTTGGCCCAACAAACAAAAATGATCCAAGTGGTCTGCCTTCTTCAGATAAACCTGTGGCTGATCTTCTTAAAGAATCTGAGATCACCTTTACTGCTTGTTCCTGGTCAATCAGTCTTTGATGAATTTCCTTTTCTAAATTAAGCAATTTATTTTTATCTGCTGTTCCTACTTCCATCAAAGGAACTTTGACTCTGGAAGAAATTACTCTTTTTATGACATCTCTGGTTACCCAACCGCTAATGCTTTCAGTTAAAGCCTCTTTCAAAACAGAAATGGCGCTGTCAGGTAAAACTCTATCTCTGATAAATTTTTTTGATAATTCAACAATAGTTTTTAAGGCAATAAATGAAACCTTAACTTTTTGTATCCTTTCTGCTTCAATTCCTCTGTCTTCTAATATATTTAAAGTATCTAAGGAGGATGCTTGAGGTAATTCAATTTTTCTAAAAATCCTGGCAAAAAAACCATTTTTTTCTAAAACATGGCTGTAATTTTCTGGCTCTGTTGTACCAATAAATTGAAAGGTATCTGATTCCAAATATGGCTGCATTAGTGAATACAGATTTAGACTGCCACCTACCTCACCCAAACCAAACTCTTGAATTTCTTCAATCACAATAATGACATTTTGAGCAAAATCCACTTCTTCAAAAATTGTTTTGATCCGGTCAGCCAACTCCCCTTGGGTTTTAATCCCGGATAAAAGCCTGGGTAAATCCAAAAGCATCAGTCTTTTGGTTGCCAAAGCTTCAGGCGCATCACCTGCTACAATTTGTCTTGCTAAATCTTTTATTAAAGCAGTTTTGCCACTGCCAGGCGGGCCTACCAGAATCACATTTCTGCCAGTTGGTTGGGATAAAATATGGGCAACTTCTGAAACTATCTCATTTTCTCTAAGTAACCTGGGAAAACCTTCAATTGCAGCTTTTTTGGTCCAGTCTTCTGAGCATAGATCCAAAGTAGGGGTAGGGGCTCCTAGCCAGCCTCTGTTTACTCCTTTTAAATGATGAATAGTAAAATCATCATCCCAAATATAAACTTTACGCCAGGTATTTTTCTTTTTTTCCAAATAGTCCAATGTTTCCACAAAATCCGAAATTTTTAATTCAAGTTTTAACAGTAGATTATCAATATTCGGGATTTGCTCCAAACTAGCAACAAAAAAATGACAAGGTCCCACATATTCACTTTCAGAATTTTTAGCCAGCTCAAAGGCTTTTTTAGCTACTTCATCAATATTTTCAATTTTAAAATTGGGAAAATGGTCAAGTTGTAATTCTAGGTTAGATAATAAATCCCCAACTTCTTTTTGTTTTAACAAAGATTCAAAACTAATACTTTCTTTTTTCATAACTGAAGATAACCAAATATCATTTGAGGACCAAACCTTTTTATGAGGGTGAGTAGTAATATGAATTACAAAAAGTCCCACTCCTGCAAAAGTTAGCACTTTACTTACATATAAAGGAATATCTAAAACAGCCAGCATCGGCAAAGCAAACCAATAAACAGCAATAATTGCCAAAGCTAAAGAGGCTAAACTAAAAGCCACCAAGCCTATGAAAATCCTAATTAATCTAAATAAAAAACTTAAAATCCTACCAACATAAGATGAATCATGAAAAAGAGGAGTAAATAAAAGTCTCATCATCAAACCAACAGCCAAATCCTCTTCCAAAAAAAGCATTAAATTTTTCCAGGTCCTAATAAAAAAAGCTATTCCTTCCGGGTACCAGAATTCTATTAAATGGACAGGTAATGTTAAGTATTTTTGCATTTCACTTAGCCCTTATCAAATTCCCGCTGGGATCAAGCTCTACAAAGTGCTTTGCCCTACCTTCTAAATAGGCTGGGCATTGGTTTCCTGATAAATCATCAATCGGCAATCTGGGGTTACTTACAATATCTACCACCCAGTTAGGCAAAAGCGCATCTGATAAACAAGGGCTGTTGGAAAAATCTTTACCTTTGTCCTTTTCCTGCCTATATAAATGCTTGGCCTGATTTATAGCTGTATCAATTTCACTTTTGGAAATAGATTTTGGTAATCCAGCGTTTATTGAAAGAGTCAAGTAAGCCGTTAGCAAAATAACTGTTAAAGTAAGGATTAGTAGCTGATTCTTGAGCATATTTTGATTATATCTTATTCTCCTAATGTTTGTGCAGACTGCGTGGCTTGGGGGTAGATATCTTGGATCAGTTTATTTTTATCCGGGGAAAAGTACCATCTGTAAACTTCCTTAGCCACGGGAGCTGCCACATTTGACCCTTCTCCTCCTCCTTCTACTAACACAGTTAAAACAATCTTAGGATTATTCTCTGGAGCAAATGAAGTATACCAAGCATGAGTTTTTCCTTTATCCCCATACTCAGCTGTACCTGTTTTTCCAGCTGTGGGAATTGGGAAAGTGAAAAATGGCCAAGCAGTACCTCCATTTTTTGGTACTAACTTCAAACCTTCTTTGATTAATCTAATTTTGTCTGCTGAAACCAGTTTTTGCAGTAAAATCTTTTGCTTAAAATCTGATAACACTAATTGAGGTTGATATAACACCCCGTCTGCTGCTATAAAAGAAGTAATACCCAAAATTTGCAACGGGGAAGTTAAGACAAATCCTTGTCCAATCGCCATATGCAATGAATCTCCCGGATACCAACCCTCTCCAAAAGTTTTTCTTTTCCAGGCATCATCTGGAATAAGCCCTGATGCTTCTCCCGGTAAATCTATCCCCAGTTTACCTCCCAGCTTTAATTTTTTAGACCAATCAGCCAAAACCGGTGCTCCTATTGTTTGTCCAACATAGTAAAAATAGATGTCATTTGATCTTTGAATTGCTTTTAATAAATCAACTGATCCTTCTGTTTTTCCATATTCGGTAAAATACCAGTTAGTAAACTTATAAGGTCCCAGGTAGATTACTCCATCATCCTGAACGATGGTTTGAGGAGTAATTTTGCCAGATCCTAAAGCTGCCAGAGAGGAAACTATTTTGTAGGTTGATCCTGGAGGATAGGTCCCGGAGATGACTCTATTTAAGATTGGCGAGTCTTGCTGGGTAAAAACTTGAGCAATAGCATTTTCATCATAACGGGTAGTAAAAATATTAGGGTCAAATGAAGGCAGGGAAACTAAGCTTAAAATTTGACCATTGTCAGGATCCATGGCCACAGCTGCCCCGCAACAACTGCCGCTTTTTGTTAAACTTTGTTTTAGATTGCCATAAAGTTGATCTTGCAACAAAGCATCAATTGTTAAATAAATATTCTGCCCTGCTGTGGCGGGGTTTCGCCTTAAGGTTCTTACCTTTACACCTTTGGAATCAACCTCAATAATTTCTCCTCCATCTTTTCCCCGAAGCAACTTTTCGTATTGAAATTCTATGCCTGATTGACCAATCCTATCTCCTAAATGATAGTTTTTATATTGTTCCATTTTTAATTGTTCTTCGGAGATTTCCCCCACATAACCTAAAACATGAGCAAACTTTTCACCCATGGGATAAGTCCTCACATTATCCACTTCCAATTCTGCGCTTTTAGGATCATTTTTTACTTCAAGCTCTAGAGCCTCCTCTCTACTTATAAGTTTTGCTCTTAACCTAAAGGCTGGAGAATTAGCTGCTAAAACTTTTTCATTTCTATCAAAAATTACCCCTCTTTGGGCATGAATCACTTTAATCTGAATACGATTTCCATCAGCCAGCTTTCTATTTGTTTCCCCCTCTACTATCTGCAGATGAAAAAGACGAAGAAAAACTAAAAAAAACAGCAGCAGACAAAAAATAGAAAAAGGCAGAACAGACCAGGGGTTATTGGTAAATTGTACTCCAAATCTGGCATCAAAATTTGGCAGTAAAGAATCAAGCCACTCACTCCCTTTGCTTCCGACAGTAGGATGCCTGACTTTACCGGAAACTTTGTTTATCTGTTCACTGAAAGCAGGACCTAATTTTCTTTTTTTCCGTACCATATGACAATTATCAAATACGCAACTTGATATCTTTTCTGGCAACAAATCTTACTTCCCAAAGTTTAAGTAGATACACAATTGGCAAAGATAACAAAGCTTCAAGTAGTACATTCGGAAATAATTCAAGAGATTGATGCAGAAAAAATGATAGGACTAATTGATATATGCTCAAAAGAAATAAGTTTAAGGGAACAATCAATAGTAGATTGCCTGCCAACCTTGATTTAGATAAACTGGCTGTTACTGCAACCAAAGATAGATAAACCAAACTGGTCAACCCTAAAGTAGTCAGGTTTAAAACAGAATTAAATAATCCAAAAGAAAATGCCAGAAATAAATTACTTTTGTCTGAACTAATGTAACTTCGGCAAATCAAAATAATTAAAACCAAGTCAAATGGTAAAACGGTTGATTGGATTAAAGAACAGATGATTAATATCAATACTAAAGTTTTCATTATTACTCTTTGATGACAAATACCAGTTCTAAATCTCTGATATCAAAATTGAGTTGGATTTTGGCTTGTTTGAAAACTTCATTTTCCCGTTCCATTACCTGGGTAACTTTACCCAAGATTAGACCTCTGGGTAAAAAGCCTTCTGTTCCTTCTGAATAAACCAAGTCACCTGCTTTTATTTTTTCCTCGTGCAAAATCTTATCCATCAAAATATCATTTCCAAACTGACCCAATAAAACTCCTTTAGCTTTTCCCTCTAATCCTTGGGAAAAAACTGCCACTTTGGAATCTGGATCACTGATCAGTAAAATACTGGATGATTTTTCCAAAACCTGGACAATTTTACCAATATAATTATCATTAAAAACTACTGCTTGGCCCAAAGTTAATCCTGAAGAAGACCCTTTATCAATTTTTAAATATCTGCCCATTCCAATTGGGTGAGCAGAAACTAGATTATATGTCAGAGGATCCAAATGTTTTTCTTGGGATAACAGGCTTTCTGTTTCTGCTTGTTTTTTACGCAATAGTGCATTTTCAGATAAAAGTTGGCCAATCTGTTCTTTTAAAGCTTTATTCTCTTGAGCTGCAAAACGGGCTTGGAACACAAAATAGAATTGTTTCCCCAAAGTTTGACTAGTTTGGTAAATCCCAAAAGAAATAGGGTTAGTTACATAAAATATAGCTTGTTTTGGCAAGGCAAGCAAATGGATAGTATCTAAGATAAAAATTACTATGCAAAAAAGTGTAAGTATTAGAAAAATCTTGAGATTGGGAATTACTCTATTCATGCGAAAGACAATATATCACAGGTATGGTATATTGTCTGCGTGGACTTTTTAGGTAAATTAAAGATTAAATGGAGTGAGGGTAAGTTTGTTTGTGTAGGTTTGGATCAAGGTGCTTTTGAATTTGATAAAAAGATTGTTGATCAAACTTCTGATTTAATTTGTGCCTACAAACCAAACGCCGCCTTTTATTCAGAAGCGGACTTGCAAAAAACCGTCAGTTACATTCAAACTACTCACCCTGATACTCCAATCATATTGGATGCTAAAAGAGGAGATATTGGAAATAGCAATGAAGCTTATGTTAAGGCTATTTTTGGTGACTTGGGAGTTGATGCTGTCACACTCCACCCATATCTGGGAAAAGAATCTTTACAGCCCTTTTTAGACAAAAAAGATAAGGGAATTATTATCCTGGTTAAAACTTCCAACCCGGGAGCAGGAGAATTTCAGGATTTAAAAATAGGAGAAAAACCTCTTTATCAAATTGTTGCAGAAAATATTGCTAAAAACTGGAACCAGAACGGAAATTTAGGAGTAGTTGTTGGGGCAACTTACCCGGATGAATTAAAAAAGGTCAGAGAAATTGTCGGAGATATTCCTATTCTTATTCCAGGAATTGGAGCCCAAGGGGGAGATGTAGAAGCTACTGTTCAAGCAGGTCAAGATAGTCATGGTCAAGGTATGATTATTTCCTCATCCAGAGGGATTATCTTTGCCCTAAACCCCAGAGAGGCAACTTTAAAACTCAATCAGGAAATAGTAGACTCTTTATCAAAATGAATACATCGAAAACTGTTGCCAAAATTCTCCTTGAACTGGACGCTGTCACCTTAAATTCTAAAAAGCCTTTTAGGTATGCTTCCGGTATTTTATCTCCAGTATATACAGATTGCCGGGTACTAATGGCTTATCCTGCCAAACGTCGGCAAATTCGAGATTTTTATATTGATGCTATTAAAAATTCAGGAGTAAAATTTGATGTGGTAGCTGGTACTGCTACAGCAGGTATTCCTCATGCAGCCTGGATTGCAGATAAACTTAACCTACCGATGGTATATGTCAGAGGTAAAGCCAAGGATCATGGCAAAGAAAATTTGATGGAGGGGATAATTAAAAAGGGTCAAAAAGTAATTGTGATTGAAGATTTAATTTCCACAGGGGAAAGTGCTATAAATAGCGTTGATGCAGTAAGAAAAGCTGGAGGGGAAATTTCCTATGTTTTCTCAATTATTACTTACGGCATGCAAAAAGCTGAAGATAATTTTAAACAGAATAAGTTAAAACTAATTTCTCTAACAACTTTTGCTGATGTGGTGGAAGAAGCTATCAGTTTAGGGAAGATAAATGTTAGTGAAAAAGAGTTAGTTTTGGAATGGATTAAAAACCCTACTTCCTGGCAATCTTAATTTCCTGGGCTAAGCGGATATATGGACAGATGAGGAATTTGTTCAAAATGCTTATTATTAAGAGTTAACACTGTAGCATTTATCGATAAGGCAGAAGCAGCAATAATATAATCCGCAGCTTGGATTTTTATTTTAGCATCCCTAAAAAATTCTCCGGAAGCCTGAGCAATATTCTCATTCAAATCTATCCTTTCAAATTCACGGATAAAGACAACCATTTCCCGGAGTTTGCGGGCATTTTTGGTACTGTTTCCTGAAAATAGTTCAAAAATAACTATTGTTGGTAAAAAAAGCTGGGTATCTCTCGGAGCGTAATCTACAAACTCATCCCATTTCTTACCACCCCGTAAATAATCAATAATAATGCTGCTGTCAACTACTACTTTCACTTTTTAAATTTTAAACCTTTGTCCCATTTACCCAAGTTAGGCCATGCTCTTTTTCCATAAAAAGGATTGTCTCTTTTTGGATCGTAATCTTTCCATATACCGTGAATTGCTTTTGAAGCCTTCTTTAGAGCTACCCAATCAACTGTCTGTTTTTTAGGAGAAAGAACTGCCACTTCTTTGGCATCTCTTTCAATAATCACTTGTGTTCCCAATGCGACCTGGTTTAAAAGCTCAAAAAAATTATTCCTGGCAGATGTAGCTGAAACTCTAATAGTACTCATGCTCTTATATTATCACCTAATGTACACTTTGTCAATAGTAAAACGATTGTTTAAGATAGTTTTTTCTTAATTTCCTTTGCTAAATTGGAATTCCACATTGCTCCTGTGGCTGTCATCACAGCATCTGCCCCAGCATTTTTATATTCAAAATAATCCTCAGGCTTGGTTACTCCGCCTACTCCATCAATTTTTAAGTCTACTCCCACCTTTTTAACTGCTTTTTTAAAACGTTTAACCATATCCACTCCTGCCCATTTTATAGCAGCCCCACAAACACCTGATCTTAGTCTATTTTTACCAGGCAAGGCTTGGTTCCCATCTTTATCTACCACCTCTGTTTGAATGGTATTAATCGCAGAAATAGCTTGAGCATATTTTGCAGCAATCTTTACTAATTTTTTAATATCTTCATCAGATTTGTAATAACCTACTTTAAGTACCAAAGGTGTATCTCCTATTTCTTTTCTAATTGCTTGACAGACTTTTTCTGTCATTTCCAGGTTATAGCAAACTAAACCCTCATTGCCAATATTTGGACAAGATAGATTTGTTTCCAAAATTTTTGCTCCTGTTTCATAAGACAATCTGGCTGCTAAAGCATAATCTGCCACAAAATCTTGCGGTGTTTGATTTTCTTTAACAGTCCCCATAAAGGATAAAACCAACACTTGTCCCTTGCCTGCATATGAAATTGCTTTTTTAACATCTTGCTGCCAGATAGAAGATTCTTTGGAAGGCACACCAAAAGAGTTGGTAATATTTAAAGGCTCTGTGTAATTATTATCTGCCACCAGTCTGCCTTGGGCTTTTTCTAAAGTTAAATCCCCTTCTACTTTAACTGCTAAAACATTGGGGAAAGGGTGACAAGGAAAACTTGAACTCCTAACTGTTTTATAAACACAAATATCAAAACCCTTTTCAAAAGCACCCTTGCAAAAATTGGAATTAATTAACGGACCTGCCGGAATACCCAATGGCAAATAAACTTTTTGGCCTAAAAAATCATGTTGAGGTTCACCTGATTGCTTAAAAACTTTACCATCTGCAAATCCACCAAATGGTCCTGTATCATAATTCTCCTCATAACTAATGTTCGGATCATAAAAAGGAGTCTGTAGCATTACAGGTATTTTAACAGAAATATGCTAATTACGAAACCATTAATGTTGTGTTTTTAAAGACAACAATACTGAAATTACACATCTGCTCTAGGATTTGCTATAGTATATGTTATAATACAATAGTGCTTGTGGGCGAAAGCCTTATTCGGATAAGGTATATCCTAAGCCGAAAACAAGCATACTAAAGAACACCTCGAAAGGGGTGTTTTTTATTTCATAACACTCCAGAAAATGGTTCTGCCGTTTCCGACTTGACGTAATATTACTAAAACTTTCTTTTGTCACGTCAGGATTTTAGCATAAGCTTGATTTAGCGAAACCTCGCTGATTAGGCGGAACTTTCTTTGCAAATAGTGCTATCCACTTAACATCTGTTCTTCCATGAAGATCATCCTGCATTTCAGTTTCGATTATTTGAAATGATGCATCATTTACTAATTTCTGCAATTCGTCTTCAGTATAATATCTGAAAAATCTCTCGTGATTGGAAAGACTATCTTTAACAACCTCTGTTTTCTTCTCACCAAGTTGAGCTTTAACATATAGATGCAAAACCCCTCCATCCTTAAGTACTCTATGAAATTCAGCTAAAGCTTTCTTAGTATCATCTACTGTTTCTAGATGAACTAATGAGGCATGAGCCCAAACTCCATCAAAGCTAGTATTTTCGAATCTTAAATTCAGAAAATCTCCTTCTTCAAAATTAACTGTTGGATTTCTTTTCCTTGCCTCTTCTATTAATCCCTTAGATAAATCTATTCCAGTCACATTAGCTCCTAATTTATTAAATACCCGTGAGTCTTTACCTGCCCCGCATCCTGCATCAAGTATATCTGGACTTTGTGGAAGTAATTCTATGAACCTATTAATTAGGCTTGCTGGAGTTACTTTATATGAGGATTCAGCATATTGACTAGCGTTTTGGTTGTACCATCTTATTGTATCTTTAAAGCCTTCAACTTTCATAAATCAAAGTATAGCAGAAGTTCTAACTTAGTCCAAAATCGGTGCTCTGAAAGGATAAATGCAATCCTCCTGTTACCCTGACTTTTTTGTATGTTCTTTTAACCATTTGGCAATTTCCTCTACAGATAATTTCTCATTTTCTACTTTTAAAGCAAAATTAACTACTTCTTTTTGCCTTGCATTGAAGAGATAACCATTTAATTCCAGGAATGTCATGGCTGAAAACATTGAGGTCCTTTTATTGCCATCTACAAATGCGTGATTTTTTAAAAGACTATGAATTAAGGCTCCTGTTTTTAAAAATATATCTGGATAAAGATCTTGTCCTGCAAATGAGGACTGTGGCCGAGCCACAGCTGACTCCAGAAGTCCTAAATCACGAAGTCCGTGAGATCCTCCAGTTTCATCAACAGCCATGTTATGAAGAAGTAATACATCCTTGGTAGATAAGTATTTCACTTAAAGTAGATTATTTATTTGCAAGCTCTTTAAAAGCAGACAGATACCTTTTGAGAAGCTTTTTTGCAACCTGGTATACTTCGGAATCAACTATCTCTTCTGTATTCTCTTCAGTCATGAAGCTAATAACTACTCTTTTATTTTTGGGTTCCTCGTAAACATTAACAATTTTTTCTTTTGCTGCACCATAGGCATCAATTATACTTTTTGGGATTGTAACTGCATATGAATTTCCTACTTGAATAATTTTTTGTAACATATTTACATCAACTTTCTATAAAGTTTTGTTATAACTATATTATAACATATCGCTTATGATGTCAATTAACGAAGACCCCCAGTCACCCTGACTTTAGAAAGCAAATCTAAATTATTTAAAACTTCCCCACAACCTCTGACAACTGTGGTTAAAGGATCATCTGAAATATATACAGGTAGTTTTGTTTCCTCGGCAATTCTTTTGTCCAAACCCTTAATTAAGGCCCCTCCACCAGCCAGATAAATCCCTCTTTCCACTATATCTGTCAGTAACTCAGGCGGTGTTTCTTCCAAGACTTCTTGTATGGAGCCAATTATTTGAGAGATTATGGGAGTTAAAGCTTCTCTAATTTCTGAGGCAGTAATTTTTAAAGATTTAGGTAAACCAGATGCTAAATCTCTACCTCTTACTACAAAAGAAGCAGAGTCTATTTTATCAACAGGAAAAGCTGAACCAATCTCAATTTTTACCTCTTCTGCTGATCTTTCCCCAATTAGCATCCCATATCTTGTCCTCATATAAACAATAATTGCCTCATCTAATTCATCTCCGGCCACTCTTAAAGATCTATTAATTACCATTCCTCCTAAAGAAATTACAGCCATTTCTGTAGTTCCTCCCCCAATATCCACAATCATTACCCCATCTGGTTCCTCAACTGGTAATTTGGCTCCAATTGCTGCTGCCATAGGCTCCTCAATTAAGAAAGCTTCTCTGGCCCCGGCTGATAAACAAGCATCCTGCACTGCTCTTCTTTCTACTTCAGTTACCCCTGAAGGGATTCCCACTACCACCCTGGGCTTGGGAATTTTAGGTAAAGACCATCTGCCATTGGGAGGAGTTTCATGAACTTTATGGATAAAGTATCTAAGCATAGCCTCAGTGGTTTCAAAGTCTGAGATCACTCCATCCCTAAGAGGTCTGATTGCTTCAATTGCAGCCGGAGTCCTACCTATCATTCTTTTAGCCTCAGTCCCAATTGCTAAAATTTGCCTGCTTTTTTTGTGAAGAGCCACCACCGTGGGTTCTCTGATTACAATGCCCTTACCTTTGACTAAAACCAGAGTATTAACTGTACCTAAATCTATACCTACATCATGGGATAAATATTGCCAAAGCTTACCAAACATGATGGGAGTTTAACATATTATTTAGGGTAGAGTGAATAGCGTTTAGAGTTCAGTTGACAACTATACGCTATACGCTATACGCTATACGCTGGCAATGACTTCAAGAATTATCTCCTACTCATTTTATTTACTCTTTTTCCTTACTCCTCTTTTTTGGACCTCTCAAAATTATGAGCTTTTTGAATACAACAAAATGATCCTAACTTATGGATTCACTGTGATAATTGTGGGAGCTTGGATTTGGAAAATGATTGAGCAAAAATCTTTTATCTTCAAAAGAACTCCTTTAGATATCCCATTGTTACTTTTTCTAGCAGCTAACATCTTATCCACAATTTTTTCCATGGATCCTCATACTTCTATCTGGGGATATTATTCCAGATCTAACGGGGGTCTTTTGTCTCTTGTAGCATATTTATTACTCTACTTATCTTTTACCTCGAACATGAATTTTACTCAAGTTAAAAATGTACTCAGATGGACTCTGGGGTCAGGATTTTTGATTTCTCTGTGGGCAATTTTTGAGCATTTTGGAGTTTCTTTATCTTGTCTAATCCTAAGAGGAGAGTTAAATGATGGCTGCTGGATACAAGATGTCCAAGCCAGAGTGTTTGCCTCATTAGGCCAACCAAATTGGCTGGCAGCCTATCTGGCGATGCTGATTTTTCCCGCAATATACTTTTTAATTACCGCAAAAACCCGCATAATGCAAACTACCTACTACATACTGCTGCTTACAATGTACCTGGCTTTTACTTTTACCTACTCCAGAGGCCCAACTTTAGGATTAATTGGAGGAATGGTGATATTCGTGTCATTCTGGCTTGTCCAGAATCGATTCTGGAGTCGCTACTCGAGAGTCCACTGGACTCTCTCCCCCCAGAATGACAATTTAAGACTCCTTGCTTTACCACTCATTTTTGGATCCTTCTTGATAATTAATCTCCTTTTTGGCTCTGCTTTAACCTCTTTTAGATTAATTTCTAAGTTTGCAGCCCCTATCAGGCCTGGTATTAATCTACCCACCTCTCCTTCTGGAACTCAGCTGGAAAATGGGGGAACAGAATCAGGACAAATCAGGTTTATAGTCTGGCAAGGGGCAATGGAAATATTTAAACATAACCCAATTTTTGGATCAGGACTGGAAACTTTTGCTTATTCATACTATCAATACAGACCTAAGTCTCATAACTTAACTTCTGAATGGGATTTTTTATACAACAAAGCTCACAATGAATACCTTAATTATCTGGCTACTACAGGAGTAGTTGGTTTTGGAACATATCTTTTAGTTATAGGCACGTTCATAGTATGGAGTATAAAGTATATAGTATATGGGAAAAACAAAAAAAACCTCCATACCTCATACTCTATACTGCATACTGCTTTACTTGCCTCCTATATGAGCTATCTTGTCTACAACTTCTTCCTTTTCTCAGTTGTTATTATTGCCATCTTCTTTTACCTGTTTCCAGCCATAGCATTTGTAGTATCTGAGTCAGCCATCCCAATTAAAAAACTTCCCTTTTACCTTAATCCTTTGTCTGAAAAAATAGCTAAAGGAGTTTTGCTAATAGCTATTGGCTATTTGCTATTTGCGATTTTCCAGCTCTGGTATGCAGATACTATTTTTAATCAGGGTGAAAAGGCCTCAGATGACGGAAATCCGGGCAAAGCATATAATTTGTTGAGTTTAGCCTCAGAGATAAATAGTACTGAACCATTTTACCGTTCAGAACTGGCTTATTCTGCTGCAGCTGCTGCCTCAGCTTTAAAAGAAACTGATGCAACTCTTTCAGCTGCCTTAAAAGATGAGGCAATTGATCAATTAAATACTACTTTCAAAATTAGTCCTAAAAATGTGTCTTTTTGGAGAACTGCTGTTAGAACTTACTTTGAATTATCAAATTTGGATAAAAAATATATTGATTCAACTCTGACAGCTTTGGATGAATCAATCAAACTAGCCCCCACTGATCCCAAACTTTTTTATAACAAGGCTTTAATTTATGCGTCTGAAGGAAAAAAAGAGGATAGTATTAAAAATTTAGAGCAAGCATTGAAACTAAAACCCAATTATTTAGAAGTTAAAGCATCTTTGGAAGAAGCCACCAAATCAGGAGAAAAACCATAAAATCTTTAGGCAAAATAATAGGTGAAACCAAATTTAAAGACAGACCCAAGAATTTAACCAAAGAATTTCAAACTTTTGGAGTATATCTGGCTGAATCTTTAGATGATACTAAACACTATTCTTTATATATAAAGCTGGCTAAAGAGGTAAACAGAGGGCTTTTAGAAGAGGCTTTGAGCTATACCAAGGGTTATTATAGTGCCAAATCCAAAGCCAAAATCTTTATGTGGAAACTGGGACAACTAAAAAAACCTATCTAATTATGCTAAAATTCCTTCATGGAAGTTGTACAGGCGCCGGATAAGAGACTAAGGGTTCAGACAAAATTAGTTAAAAAAATAAATCCAGCCCTGCTAAGAACCCTAAATGAAATGGTTAAATTAACCAAAACTTTTAAAGAACCAGAGGGAGTGGGGTTAGCTTCAACCCAGGTAGGACTTGAAGAGAGCTTTTTTGTAGCAAAAGATGACCCGCCTTCACCGAGACTTCGGCGGGAAGGGGAAAAATTTATCAAAGTCATAAATCCCAAACTTCTTTCATCATCCAAAAAAACAAAAAATTACTTTGAGGGGTGTTTGTCTGTTAAAGATATGTGGGGTGAAGTTAAAAGACACTTGAGTATCAAAGTTTCCTATCAAGATGAAACAGGGAGAGTGATTACCAAAACTCTAACAGGAGTTTTAGCCTGGATATTCCAACATGAAATAGATCACTTAAATGGGATTTTGTTTTCTGATAGAGTTTTACAACAAAAAGGTAGATTTTATAGATACACTGGCAAAGATAAAACAGGCACAGATATGTTTGAAGAGGTAACTATATGAAAATAGCTTTCTTTGGCACACCTATCTTTGTTCAACCAATTAAAAAGGAGCTGGCTAAACATTTTACTCTAGTTGATTCTTTAAAAAAAGCTGATTTAGGAGTAATAGCAGCTTATGGACATATTTTATCTCAAAAAGAGTTAGCAGCCCCAAAATATGGTTGCATAAATATACATCCTTCTTTGCTGCCAAAATATCGGGGGCCTTCACCTATTCAAAAAGCTATTTTAAATGGGGATAAAATATCCGGGATAACTATTATTAAAATAGATGAGAGAGTAGATCATGGACCTATTTTATATCAAGAGACTTTGGAGCTTTCTGATGATGATAATTTTGATGTTTTGAGTAAAAAAATGTTTCTTAGATCCAGTGAGGTTTTACCTCAAGTTATTAAAGACTTTATTGCAGGAAAAATAACCCCTACTCCTCAGGATCATAGTCATGCCACACTTTGTGAACATCTAAGTAGACAAAGTGGTTATTTTGAAATTACTAACTCCCCATCAGCTGAGAATCTTGATAGAATGATCCGGGCATATTACCCTTGGCCAGGAGTGTGGACTATTTGGGAAGTAAAAAGTAGAAAGGAAAAAGTAAAAAAAATAGTGAAATTTTTACCAAATGAATTAATACAGATGGAAGGGAAGAAGGCTATTTCTGTTAAAGATTTTTTAAATGGCTACCCTGATTTTCCACTGAAACAGGTTTAACAAATGGTTTTTTAACTACTCTTAAACACTTTGTGCAATATTTTTCACCCTTATAGACATGTAGATTTGCTTTTTGAGTTCTTTGGTGAATTGGAGCACGCAGCGCCCAAGTTCCACCAGCTCCGGATGAACCTTTCTTATGTCTTGAGAAAGCCACCATATTCTTACCTTTACCACACTTAAGACAAACTAACATGTGGTAAACTATATCATAATGCCACCAGAATTTCTAGCTTTATCCATCATCATATTGCTTTTTTCAGTCATCCTTCATGAGGTGATGCATGGGTATGTTGCTTTAAAATTTGGTGATACAACCGCACAACGTGCAGGCAGGTTAACTCTAAACCCTATTCCTCATATTGACCTTTTTGGCACTATTCTGCTCCCTGCTCTGTTGATCTTTAGTGGATCCCCAATTTTGTTTGGCTGGGCAAAGCCTGTGCCAGTTAATCCTTTAAATTTTAGAAACTTAAGAAGAGGAGAACTCATGGTCTCTTCAGCTGGGATTTTAGCAAATTTTGGTTTAGCTATAGCTGCAGCTTCAATTTATCATATTTTAAATGCTTTACCTCAACAGTTCCCTATGTGGATTGGCGCTGTTTTACAATTTACAGTAAAGGTAAATTTAGTTTTAGGGGTGTTTAACCTTTTTCCCATTCCACCATTGGATGGATCTAAAGTATTGTTATCTCAACTGCCATATAACTTAGCCAGATCCTACCAAAGGCTTGAACCATATGGGATTTTAATCCTGCTTATTTTTATGATGGTCCCCTTTGGCCATTCTTCTTTACTTCAAACTATCCTAGGATTTTTTGTCAATCTATTTAGCACTATTTTGGGTTTTTAACTGAAAACTCATCCGCGAGGCTTAAAGAAACCTTTAAATGGTGAGGCTTTTTGGTTGATTAATTCCTTATTTTTCTCAAGTATCTCCCTTACTGCTCTTCTAATTAACTCTCCTGCTGAGACTTTTTCATTTTTGGCCACCTTGTTTAGCTTGTTCCATAAATCTTTATCAAAAAGGATGTGAACTCTCTTATTTAACATACACATGCACATTAACATGCACATGTTATTTTGTCAATACTTGCCTCTTGACAAGCATACTAAGAAGTGTTTATTATTAGAGTATCCTGAAGGACATTTTAGTAGATGGCCTGAAGGACTGCCCTGCTTAGCACGTTTAAAGCCAGAATATTTTTCTTCATTGTTTGTTACTTTAAGGGAGCTTGAAGTTGGTTTACTCTTAGGAGTAAGCCACAAGGCACCCACCTCAGATACCTGAGGAAGAAATTTGGCTAAACGACTTGAGTCAGGGAGAAATTATTTTTTGTTTGGATCTGGATCTTTCGAAGACTCAAGGTAAACTCAATTACCTTGATGGTTACAGTGAGCTTTGCGATCTATCCGTTTTTAACCCCATTCTCGTAAATTTCCTACAAATTGATATAATACTAAAGTTGCCGAAGTAGCTCAGTTGGTTAGAGCGCCACTTTTGTAAAGTGGATGTCGCGGGTTCGAATCCCACCTTCGGCTCATCCTACACTTATATTGCCTCTTGACTATTCGCTCTATATTCGGGCATATTATAGATATGCGTCCTGCCTTTTATGACGACCCTTCCTATAGAAAAAAGCAATCAGAAATTACTAAGAGATACTCTGTCCTTCATCCTCGGACGAAAAAATTTTCAATAAGAGATTGCAATAATCGAAATTGCAACCTTACCTTTAAACTTTCAAGGCCTTCTGATCCTAAATTATATTGTGGACATAGCTGTGCTGCTTCACTCAATAATAGAAAGAGGATTAAGAATACTTCTTATTGCATAAGTTGTAATGAAAAACTTAGTAATTCTTCTACTAAGTATTGTTCAATCGTATGTCAGAACAATCATAGATTCACTTTGTATATTTCTAGATGGAAAATCGGTCTTGAAAGTGGTTCTAGAGGGATTAATTCTAAAAATATTTCTAAGTTTGTTAAGCGTTTTCTTTTAGAAAAATATGGTAAAAAGTGTTCTAAATGTAGTTGGAGTCAAATAAATCCAACTACAAATGTTGTGCCTTTAGAAATCAATCATATTGATGGTGACTCAGAAAACAACCAAGAAGAAAATTTAGAGCTCATTTGCCCTAATTGCCATTCATTAACATCCAGTTTTAGAAATCTCAACAAAGGAAAAGGTAGAGCTTGGAGACTGAAATATCTTAAGAAACTTAACTAACTCTTCACTGCAAGCTTCTTCTTTGTTAGAATAGCTTGAGTGCCGAAGTGGCTCAGTGGTAGAGCACATTCTTGGTGATTGCTTAAATTGCCCATCCTAGAAGCGATTCTTTGATGAATTCCGAATAACGGTTAAAGGCCTAAGAAGGTTCAGACCGTGGCGTTTTACTAACGCCCGAACGACTGACAAGGAGATCCAACATTGGATCAAGATACAGTCTAGCCCTCTTATATATGTAATTAAAAGGAGGTTAAAGCGAAGAATGAGGTCACGGGTCCGATTCCCGTCTTCGGCTCTAGTATGCCAAAACCTGCTAAATTTATAATTAGTTTTACCCTTGGTATTTTAGCAGGGGTAATTTTTCTTTTAACACTCTATCTTTTGCCCTTGCCTGCAAACAATCTTTTATATCAGACCTTTGGAATATACAAACCTCAAGTTGTGGGCTTTCTGCCTTTCTGGCTGCTTGAAAGAGCAGACAAAAATTACTCTTCTTTTATTACTACCCTTTCCTACTTTGGTTTGGCTTTAGATAATGATGGAACAGTTGTTCAATTGGAGAATAAAAATGAGGAAGAGCCTGGCTGGCATGCTTTAAGATCAGATAGTCTTAAAAACAAACATCCCACTTCTCTTTTAGTGAGGGCTATGGATGAGGCAACTATTTCTGCCATAATTTCAAACCCTAAAAAACATGCTCAAAATTTAATTAAAGATATTGTCCCACAAATGAGAAAATATGGATACAAAGACTTAAATTTAGATATTGAGGGATTTAAAGAAAGCAGTCCTTCAGCCAGAGATAACTTTACCAGATTTGTGAAAGAGATAAAAAAAGGATTAGAAGAAAAAAGCCCTGGTACTACTTTAACTATTGATATCTCCCCATCTGCTCTAATCCGTCCCTATATTATTGATCCTGTAGAGATTGGTAAAATTGTAGATTTTGTGGTGTTTATGACCTATGACTACCACCACTTAGGCTCACCTATTACAGGACCAGTTTCCCCATTAGGTGGATCAGGCAAGGTGAGGGAAATTGATGTGTTTTTTAGTTTAAAACAAGTTTTAACAGTTATTCCTGCTAAAAAACTGCTTTTAGGCATCCCTCTTTATGGGTATGAATGGGAAACATTAACTAGCTCTCCCTCATCTCCTACTATCCCAGGCACTGGACAAACAGCTTCCTCCAGAAGAATTACCAAACTCCTGTCAGATTGTAAAAATTGTCAAACAGGTATAGATGAGTTGGGTCAACAACCTTTTATTATTTTCCCAGATGAAAAAGACCCCACCTTTCATCAAATCTATTATGAAGACCAAAACTCTTTAAGAAAAAAGGTTGAGCTGGCTAAAAAATATAAACTTGGGGGCTTAGCTTTGTGGGCTTTGGGCTATGAAGATGACAAACTTCTTGAACCTTTAAAAGCTTTTAAATAATTTTTACTGTTCTTGTCTCATCATCAATATAAACCCTCTGCCCCTTTTTCAGATCCCATTTATTAGTTTGGTTGTCATTATCTTTCATTCCTATTGTGGCAGAACCAGATAAAATATCTATTGTAATCTTACTGTTGTCTTGATCCACATTTACACGAGCTTGACCTGTTAAACTTAACAACAGATGCATGCTTCTTATAAAAATAGGTTTTTCTTTGCTTTCATAAGTTATAATCCCACTTGCTTGTCTGATGGAAAATTGGGCAGGGATAGTTTCCACAAAAGCAGCTTCACTCTTAGGAGCAAAGGTGATTTTGACTAATTCTTTAAACTCTATCACTGTTTTTCCATCCTCCCCAGTGGCTATTTTTTCCCCTAATAAAACTTTCTCCCCAATTTTAGTAAGTTCAAAATCAATACTAGTTCTCGAGAATTTCTTAACATCACCACTTAAACTTGCTATTTCTCCATTTCTGGCTTCAGATGGTGGATCAATCTGATAGGAAACATTTTTTGGAACAAAAGATTTATCTGTTTGGTGAATATAAAAGGCTCTAAATCCTAAAACTCCTACCAAACCTACTAAAAAACCAGCAATTAGAGGCATCCACTTCATAATTTCTATTTTATCATCATCAGGTTATAATCTCTTTATGAATTTTGGATATATTGATCAAGCTCATCAATTGGAATGGGAAAAACTGGTGGCTGAAACACCTGAAAGTGGTTTTATGCAAACCTTTTTTTGGGCTGATTTTAAAAGACAGACAGGTTGGGAGACATTCAAAATTGGGATTTTTGAAGATAAAAAGCTAATTGGAGGGGCCATTATCATGAAATATTACTTCGGCAATACCTCCTTCCTCTATATCCCTGAAGGACCAGTGATAAATTATGCTGATGATCAATCCAAGAATATTTTTAAAGCATTTATCCGGGAAATTGATAAACTGGTTACTTTTTGGGGCAAACATCCAACCACTCATCTAAGAATCGAACCCAGGCTGGATAAATTACCAGCCTACTTTAAAGATTTTGTTAAGGCTCCTTACAACCTGGAGCCAAAACAAACTTTAATGATAGATTTGAACTTAAAAGAGGAGGAGATTTTAGCTTCTATGAAGCCTAAAGGACGCTACAATATTAAGGTAGCAGAGCGTTTTGGGATTGAAATAAAGTCAGATGATAGTACTTCTGCTTTGCCAACTTTCCTTAATATCTACCGTCAAACCAAATCAAGAAACAGTTTTAAAGGAAAAGAGGATTGGTATTTTGAAAGCCTGGCTCCCCTTTTACCCAGTAGCAAAAAAGGTCAGTTTTATACTGCATCTTATCAAGGCAAGATTCTGGCTGTGGCTTTGGTAATCTTTTTTGGGGAAAGAGTGAGTTATTTTTTTGGGGGGTCAACTGATACTGATAAAGAAAAAATGGCGCCATATTTGCTTCATTTTGAAATCATGAAAGAGGCAAAATCAAAAGGGTACCGCTTTTATGACCTGTGGGGCATTGCTGAAAAAGAAGATGATGAAACTAATACCTGGCATGGTTTTAGTAAGTTTAAAAGACAATTTGGAGGGAAAAGGTTTGATTTTATCGGCACTTATGATCTTGTTTACAATAAAAAACTGTACGAAAAATTTTTAAAGGAAAGCGGAGAAGTTTAAATTATTTAGAGCCCTTAGAACCTTTGGACCCATCCTTAGATCCTTTTGAAGCATCTTTAGATCCGTCTTTTGAACCTTTAGAGCCACTTGAATCTTTGCTGCCTTTGGCATCTGCATAACCGCAGGCATCTGCAGTAGAAGCAAAACCCATCACCAACACAACTGCGGTAGTGATTCCAATAAGAAGTTTTCTAATAATCATCCTCCTATCATACCTTAAAACTATTGTCCTGTCAACCAGCAACTGAAATTACTTTTTGTTCTATTTTATCTACTCTCTCCTCTAACTTATCATATTCTTCTCTGGTTGGGGTATCATCCTCAAGATATGCAAGTTGTTTGCCCAATTTGTCTATCCTTCCAGTTAAGTTTTTTTCAACTGTATCTAGTTTCTTATCCAACTTATCTACCTTTTTGTCAACCTGATCAATTTTGTTTAGCAATTCCTGTTTAAGAGTACTTTGTCCATTAATAATTGCCTGAAGCATTTTTTGAGTATTATTCATCGCTTAAAGTATATACTGATCAGTTGGTTGTTTTCAATAATTAAATTTGTTGAATCCTAAACTCAGGCAAGTTTAAACTTGAATTAGATACACTATAGGTGTTATAATGCTTTCTCATGGCTACAAAAGAAGCACCTGGACAAGAATATAGAGATCCCCCCCCTCCTGTATCTGCAAAAGGAGTTAATTCACTTGCTCTTTGGATTGAAAGGATAGCCAGAAATTGGGCTGATCAACCTGCTCGTCAAAAAGCACCACTTACACCTGGCAGAAGAGTGGTTACAGGAGCTATAGGCGTGGTAGTTTTGGGTACAATAGTTGAGATTATTAACTTAAGCAGAGGTTCTAGATCAGTACCTGAGTATGTAGGCTCAAAGGCTCAACAAGCTCAGAATGTAATAACTAGCTTAGGGCCTGAACAATCTCGACCTGCAACTCCAGATTACTTGGGATCAAAGGATGAGATACAAGAATTTAAGCCTGAAGGTCCCAGAACCGGCAGAAGGGATAATATTTTTGTAACTAATTTAACAAAAGCCAAATTTACAGTTAATTATAATAATTTGGCCCGGTTAATGGTTGATCCAAAATTACCTGAACCAGTTACTCCCAACTATATAGTTAGTTTAGCAATTGCTACTCAAGATTTGCCATCAAGCGCAGAAAGGACTGCTTTTTATGATATGATAGAAAATGATCCAGCCTTTAAAACTGCTAAAGCTGATTATTACCAATCAGCAAAAATTCCAAAGCAAAACCAGTTGGTATTAGAACTATTTTTTAGTTTATCTGAACAGATTAAAAAACTTGCCCCAACCAGCCAAGAGTTTCAGGCCTTATCAACAGATCAAGTGCTTTTTAACATCAGCTATACCCTGTCATTTTTAGCACTTAGGACTTGCCAAAAAGCTATGGCAGATGTGCGTGGAAAATCAGCTCAAGCATTGACTGACCTGCAAATTGATGCCCAATTTAGTGATCAACTAAGGCAAGCTCTTCCAATAATAATAACCTATATTGATCCATTATTGATTCAATCTATTTATCAGGAAAGTCCTAAAGGTTAAAAATAATATGTTAAGGACTGTTGAACAACCAGGTTTTTTAGATCAGTCATTTTTTCAAGTACAGGCAGTAGTTACCCCTACTCTTGCCGGGCAAGAACAGTCATACTTAGAATGGGTCAAACAATACCAAGATCTAATCAGCGAAAGAACACAAGTATTTGCTACCGTAGTACAACCTTTTTCCGAAGCTCAAGACTTGCTGACACAAAAACAGGATGAGTTAGAAGGAAGAGAACGCTTTCTGACTCCTTTAGACCGGGCCAGGGTTTATCTTCACGAAGCTCTTTCGAGAAATACTGTCCCCTGGCCACTGGTTTGGGTTGCTGGGAGATTTGCTTGGGAGGAAAATCCGGCCCTTTCTCCATTTACCAAAGCTGTGGCTGCATCAAAAATTCAACTTAGGGATGTAACTTTAGAAACAGCAAGACAAAGAGAAGTATTGACTAACGAATATGTAACTAAAATAAATGCTCAGCAAACTCTTTTATCTAAAGAAGAAAACCGCCTCTTGGGAACTTACGAGCTGGCAATAGCCAAAGGAGGAGACTTGAATGCGGTATCTGATTACCTGACTATTTTACCAAATGGAAAAAGAGAAGCCAGAAGCTATCCAGCTGTTGAAACTTTTGTTCATCATAACGCTTTTGCCCTTCTTCAAACCAATGAGTTGAAAGGTTTTGAAGACTATGTTTCAGAAATGATGACCAGATCAACTGATAAGAAACATACTAAAGCAGCAACCAGCCTGAAGGAATTTATTAATATGGTTAAATTAGCACTTACAGAAGCGGAGGAACAAGGAACGCCGCCCTCCTCAAAGTTATATGCCACTTGGGATAAGTATGTTACCCACCGCTTTGAAGCTTATTTGGTCTACTCTATTTTATACAGGCTCCACCAACAGGACTTATTAACAAATCAACTTGTCATTCCTTCCATTATCCAATATTGGTAAATTTCTTTTTACACTTGATTCCTATTATGTGAATGTTATAATGTTCTCTAATATGGCTAAGGGTAAAAGAACTTTGTTCCATTTTCAGTGTTCTATTTGTAAAAGTAAAAACTATACTGCTACCAAGAACACAGTCAATATAAAGGAGAAATTAACTTTGAACAAGTTTTGTTCTC
>Ga0209515_10000528_pt1 | contig 68202 bp, 69 predicted proteins | sample Subgroupgradi54m_FD_187454 | JGI IMG/M metagenome (GOLD analysis project Ga0209515, IMG submission 187454) | Subsurface groundwater microbial communities from S. Glens Falls, New York, USA - GMW60B uncontaminated upgradient, 5.4 m (SPAdes)... ...
GGAGTTTTTCACCCCCCAAACACTGAGCGGTAAACTTCAACTCATAGGGGAAGTGTTAAAAATAGAAGAGGATTTTCCGGCCATGGTTATCACACTGCTGGTAGGTTCATCAGTAGTGCGTACCGTCATTAGCAGAGAAGAAGCGTCAGAACTTCGCGTAGGAGAAAAAGCGATCATTTCATCAAAAGCGTTTAACCCTATCGTAATGCCGATGAATTAAAAAAAAGATTAAGAGTCATCACCCTTAACCATTTTTTTTATTAGTGATTTTAAAAACCCGTCTTTGAGGGCAATTTTTTCGATATATGCATCGTACGTCATCTTTTTAGCATTGAGAAGCTCATTCAGATACTTTTCCGAAGCCTCCAACCCTTCTGCTTTTTCAACCGCTAAAAGCTCTGCATATAATTTAGAAATTTTACTCACCAAATGGGAGTCTGCTGCTCTGCGATGGGCAACATACCCGACGACACGATTTTCATACGGATGTTTTCGAATCTCAAAATGGGTCGTAACCCAGTAGTGGTCACCGTTTTTCGTTACATTTTTGACAACGGCAAAGATATCTTTATTATTTTTCAACCGCTCCCACATCATTTTAAAAATCACTCCGGGCATTTCGGGATGCCGAATGATATTATGAGAACGATTGATCAATTCCTCCGGTTGATAGCCCGAAATATTGCAAAAATCTCGGTTGGCATATTCAATAATGCCTTGTTTGTTGGTTCGACTCACAATAAGAGCTTGCGGATCAACTTTAATTTGATTACTCATCTCTACAAAATCCTCTATAAACAATTTTTTTTCCTATTTTATTGCTTTTTAGCCCTATTTTCTCACAAAAACTGTAGAATTTTTATCCAGTCTATCTAAGCTATACTTTCAAACAAAAAAATACACCCAACCTAAAGGAAAAAAATAATGACCATCACAAAAAACTGTATCGTCACCCTCGATTACCATATTAACGACACGGAGGGGAATCTTCTCCATGAAGAGGAAGAGTCCCTTGTTTATCTCCACGGTAATTACGGTCATATTTTCCCCACGGTTGAAAAAGCGCTAGAGGGTAAACGTATCGGAGAGTCATTCAAAATCACCCTTTCAGCCGATAAAGCATTCGGGGAATATGATCCAACCCTCGTTGTCACCGAAGCGCTCAGCGAGTTGCCGGTAGAGGTGAGTGTCGGAATGGAACTCGACGGATATTTCGATGAAGATTCCGAAGATGTTGTCATCTATACCGTTACCGAAATAACGGGCAATCAAGCTACACTCGATGGGAATCATCCGCTCGCGGGGATGGATCTTATTTTCGAGGGGACCGTCTTGGACATTCACGAGGCAACCCAAGAGGAGATTAAAGAGGTATTGGAGTTTCATGCCCATAACTAAAAACACCGTGGTTACCCTTAATTACCACGTTACCGATGAAGAGGGAAATCTCGTCGACGAGGGGAAAGAACCCATTGTTTATCTGCATGGCGGATACGACAATATTTTCAAACCCATAGAAGAAGCGTTAGAGGGTAAAAATATCGGCGATTCGTTCAAAGTCGCCCTAACACCGAAAGAATCATTCGGCGAATACAACAGTGAGCTGTTGGTTGTCGAAGCGCTATCGGATCTCCCTGATGATATAGAGATCGGTATGCAGATTGATGGCTATCTGGAAAGCGCACCGGATGATAGCGTGATCTATACCGTTACGGAGATTCAATCCGATCGCGCCGTACTCGATGCCAATCATCCTTTAGCGGGAATGAATCTGGTTTTTGAGGGAACGGTACAGGGATTAAGAGCCGCCAGTAAAAAAGAGATTGCGGCGAAACAATTTATACCCCTGTGGAGCGCTTCATAACGCTTCAAACATAGCTTTCCCTTTTTCCGAGAGAAAAGGGAACAGCTGGATTTTAAACACCACCGATTTTGCCTCTTGAATCGACTCTTTAGTCACTTCCCCGTTCATTGAAGCAAATATCTGCCAATAGGCGGAAACAAACCAATGCAGTCGCGCTCGTACAGCGATCTCCTCTTTAGGGATATTCTCTAAAATCTCTTCACTGATAAGATATTTAATAACTGCCGTAATTTGGTCTATCCTCTTCTCCTGGTTGGCGATAAAGAGAGATTTGAGTTCACGATCGAGTGCCATCAGCACCGGAGCATCCCGCATCAAGAAACGGTATTCCCAAAACAGTTCACCGTAACGATCAAATAAGAGATCAAGTACTTGCAGAGGGTTTTGGCTGGTCAGTATCATCTCAAAGCTGTTATACGATTCAAATGTTTGCGATATTTCCCCGTAAATTTCGCGGATTATCTCTTCTTTGTTGTTATAGTGATAATAGAGGTTTCCCGGCGAAATACCTGCCGCTTTAGCTATATGATTGGTATTGACCGAAAGGGTGTCATTATCATTAAATAGGGCAATCGCCGCCACTTTGATCCGTTCTTTAGTGCTAAGTTTTTTGGCTGTATTCATCCGAAAAGTTTACCACAATTAGAGTTTTATATCTATAAATGATAATATATTAGAGTTATAGCTCTAATTATAAGGTTATTTTTAGAGTTTTAATACTACTATTTCCCAATCAACCCAAGGAGTGTGCATGGTAACAGGAAAACCGGGAGAAGGATTGCCAAAAGGTGAGTTTATGGTAATACGGCTCTTTTTGATCCCGTTGGTACGGATATTTTTTACATGGCGAATAGCTTTTTGGCTCTTCAAACGAGAATCGAAAATAATTATTTCTCTGCTGGATAGTCTATCGGAAGATGAGCGTCTGCGTCAGGTCGTTATCGACAAAACCTTTGCCATCGAAGATCACTCACGTCAATTCTCACTCAATATGGTCATTGAACATCTCGGCATCACCGGACGAAAAGTAATGGGTGTGATCACTGCACTCTCTGCAGAAAAAACCTTTGATGAACCGCTCACCATCGAAGGGGTAAAACCGTTTGAAAACAAAGCGGATACCTTGAGTGATTTCAAAGCTTTTGTGGATGAGTACACCCACTTTTTCGCTTCACTGGACAAAAAGCATTCCCGTATGACCAAACCGCACCCGTGGTTTCGATCGTTTAATAATTTCGACTGGAACGCTTTTATGTACATGCACACCTTTATCCACCGACGACAAATCCAAGCTATTATTAAAGCGCTCAAGGAGAGCAAATGATCAATACCTTCGGAACTATCATTCGGGTGTTTTGGCTCATGATATTGCTGATGGGAGGGTGGTTTTTAGCTACTGCCGCCGTTTATAGCGCACTAACGATGGTAATGGGGATCTCATTCAACTGGATTCATCTGTGGATAATCTTTGCCCTGCTCATTGCCCTGAGAATGTTTTACCCCCGCAATGTGTTTGCATGGTAAATCTATAAGAGCAACTCCAAGGGAGCGGATAAACTGCTCTACCCTCTCGGTATAACCGTTTGGCTTGCCGAGTTCATCATTGATCTCGCCATGGCTAAGTGGTTGTTCGCTCATTTCGATTCGTAGCCCCATATTCGTCCCTTTGGCCATAAACGGCTTCGACCCCTCACACGGTTTATCTTCTCGTACGCTTGAACAGACAAGCAGCATAGGGGGAGCGGAGCGATCAAGCTGATAGAGGGGAGAATCTTGCATCCAAACGTTTTTATCGCTTCCAAACACATCATCGTAAAAATCGTAATGTTTCCGCTCCATCGTCTGTACCAAATCCATTGTCGCCGTATCGAGCGACACCGTCCCAAGCCACGGTTTGAGACCGAGCGAAACGTATTTTTCAGGATTAGCCGAGATCAACGAGACCAAATGTGCCCCCGCTGAATGCCCCATCAAAATCACTTTTGAAGCATCTCCGCCCCACGAAACTGCGTGCGACTCAACATACGCAAGAGCCGTTGCGACATCTTCAGCTTGTTGCTGAGGATCCACCTTCGGGACTAGCCGGTAGTTGAGCGATACAAATATCGTCCCTTTGGAAACCCATCGATTCATTTTATTTTGAACAACGTTATCCGATCTTTTATCTCCCATTTTCCATGCGCCGCCGTGAACCATTACGATGATAGGAGCGTTTTTAGGATTTGCAGGGAGATAGAGATCGAGGGACTGTTTTTTGTCCTCTCCGTAAGAGATATCAGAGAGTTTTTTAATTTGAGAAGACGCTTCACTGTGAGAGCGGTTAGTGATCCAATCACGGATCACTCCGGCTTCCGCCACGGATGAAATCATTATCGCTATTAAAAGATATCCAATATATTTCATATTCCCCTCTTTGCATCTATTTTTCTATTAGCCATTGTATAATAATCATTATGAAACCGACAAAAATGAGACGACATGAATTTTAAACATCGTTTCTTCTGTCTCTCAGATTGACTCACGACTCACCTTGCTATTTTTTGCCGTTGTTATCGAGAGAATATTCTATCAGCGCAATATTTTTGCGTGGTAAAGTCTAAGTTCCCTTTAAAGGAACAATGAATATACTTCTTGCATGAATGTTATCAGTAAAAAAACATTGGTACTGTTTTATGAAAACCATCCTCAGGCTAAAACCCCCTTGGAAGTATGGCATTCCGACGTGCGCAAAGCACAGTGGGAAAGCCCTGATCAGATAAAACGTGAGTATTCCAGTGCCTCGTTTTTACGTGATAACCGTGTCGTTTTCAATATCAAGGGGAATGATTACCGTTTGATCGTCCATATCGATTACAAACGGAAAATCGTCCGAGTAAAATTCATCGGAACCCATAGCGAATACGACAAAATCAATGCAGAGGAGATTTAACATGCACCTATCCCCTATCCGAACCGAAGCTGAATATGAAAAAGCACTGGAGCGCATCGATGTGTTGATGGAACAGGAGCCTGAGATCGGAAGTGCCGAGGGAGACGAGCTTGAAATCCTAGCGCTGTTGGTCGAAAAATACGAAGAGCAACATTGGCAAATCGCCGCACCTGATCCTATCGAAGCAATCAAATACCGTATGGAAGAGATGGGACTCAAACAAAAAGATTTGGTGCCTATCATCGGGAGCAAAAGCAAGGTTTCCGAAGTGCTCAACCGTAAAATCGGACTCTCACTCAGTATGATTTCTAATCTCTCGGCACAGCTTCATATTCCGTTGGAAGTGTTGGTGCCGAAAGTTTCGGCCTAAATATAGCTACGCTGTAAAAGAGTAAGTTTGACTATTTCATTACGCTGTAATTAATATGCCTAATTAGTCAGTGCCTTATTTATTTTTATACCCTTCCCCTTTATCAACTTTTCCCCGTATCTTCTTAATATTTCCGTGCTTCATTTTACTATCCATCTGCCGTTTTTGCGGGTTCTTTGAGTCACATCAAAGCCATATTTAAGATTGTAACCCTAACTTATAGCTAACATGATAACGAATAAGAGTTTTTTGTTTTGGATGGGTATATTTTTTACTCGCTAATTGAATCGTTTTCTGTGTAATCTCATTCAAAAGTTCCTCTTTACTTTTCTTGATGAAGTTTATATCCGATATGCTTCCATCAGGATGAAGGTAAAATTCAATCAAATTACTATCATTTACATGAAGATCAGACGGTATTTGTGAACTTCCATAGCGATTTAATATCTCCTGTGTTATACGACGCATAAGTTTAAAATTAGAAATAATATATTCTTTCTCACCGTCATCAAGTCCATTCAACTTATCACCGTATAAACTCTTGACCTGCGTGAAAGTTCGATCAGGGTTAATATTATTTTCTGAACTACTCAAAATATTTTGAAGTTCTGATTTTTGATCTTCTTGTTTAGCATGTCTTGGTTGAGGAGAAATATCGATATTTTCTATCCACGGATAACCGAGATATCCTTTATGCTCATAAATACGAGCTGAGTCACCTTCATTGGATTTTGCATACAGTGAATAAGGGACAACTAAATCATATCTATCATTCTCCATATCCCACGATCGAAAATATAAATGGTAAGTCGTTCCCCGTTTGCGATGGTGAATGGCTTCTTTTCCAATAATTTGGCTTTCAAAAATCATTGCTGGTGAAGCATCCAATCGAGTATTCAATTCTTTGATCTCTACAACTGATGTCAACAATATCCCCAATACTCCAAGCGTCATGATTTGTGTGACAACTGGTGAAAGTCGCGAGCTTCGATGTAATAAGAAAAAAGCTGCACCCATTAACACTGCTAAAAAGACAAAAGTAACTTTAATAGAAAGCGGAACCACCGAAAATGAGTGGAGTAAATGTGGCATAATCTGTACCGTTGTCATATCGGTCAATAAAACAATCGCACCATTTGCCAGCATAGCAAGAATTATTACGAAAAAAATATGCGCAGTATATCCCGTCGGTTCGCGATACATTGAATTATCTATCGAACCTTTAGAAGGGAGATGAAGAAGCATATGTTGAAGCAATAAAGCTACTGAACGGGCATACTCCCGTATAAGTTTCTCATTGTGTTCTTGTGATGAATATTGGGATACAATCATGATACGCCCATCAAAACAACGAACATTATTGACCTTTACATTTTGCTCATGATAGAACCAAAAAAGATCATAAAAAAGATCTCGAAGGATAGGATTGGTTTGTAGCTGATTACATAACCACAGATTATCCGAAACAATGTAAATAGTTTCATCAAATCGGGTATCACCACTTTGGCACTCGGTACTTAGCCCTATCGATTTAAAAAATCGGTCAATTTTTCCTTCAAATTTAAGAGAAAAGTCATAACCGTATATGCCTTCTATATAAGTATTGATCGTCGTAATTTTAGCTTTTTGATTATGTTCCGTCGTGTAAAAATATTCAGTACCTTCTATATTTCCACTTTGAAGAGAGAGATTTTCAAGATAGTCATTTTGGCGTTTGGTATATTTTTTACGAAAGCTGTATAAGAGATACAAAATACTGATTAGAGTAATCACACCAATTCGTAAAAAAGGGTTATAGACAATAGACAAAAGATTAGACACCAACAATATCACGTATATTACTGGATATAAAAGTAAAAAAAATACAAAACCCTTAGCACCCATAGGTGTCCTCTTATCTTTTAATTTGCTACATCAATAATTAATTCATTTGGCAGTTCATCCACATCACCATCTTCGGCAGGAAACTCGCGCTTCAAAATTTTTCCACAAGCTTCAATCGCTTCGAGATAGCCCTGTGCTACATTTTTTGTCTCTAAAGTCTGGCGAAACGCATCGATAACCGCTTGCCATGTTTCAGTAGATATTTTCGCATCAATTCCAATATCGGTGATAATCTCGGCATATTTCTCATCGATGGAGACAAAAAATAAAATAGCTCGCCGTTTCGATGTCCGATACAATCCAAATTTGCGAAAACTCTGCTGTGCAACTAATGCCGCCTGACGTTGTTTTACTACTGATGGAACCAAACCATTTGTGACTACTGATAATTGAGTAAGGATCATCAATAAAATAAAGGAAGTAATCTGCAACTGAAATATTTTATCGATACTCAACCAATCACTCAGCCAAAAAATCAAATGGGGAATCAACAGTGCACTTAATGCTGCAAAGAAAAAAGCATATATTCTATAATTCCCACTTTTTTGGGTGATAACAGCTACAAATTCGCACGAACTTTGACGTTCGGCACTCTCTATAGCCTCTTTGATCTTCCCTTTTAGTGTCTCATTTAACTGTTTCATTAACTCCCCAATCCATCTAATAAATCACCAATATCTATACTGGAACCACCACCGCCAAAACTGCCTCCTGCTCCACTAAAAATATCAAACGAATCACTGCTCATCGCCCCAGACAAATTACCCATATTATCAAGAGATGAACCGAAATCAGAATTTTTCCTAGAGAAATAGGTAATGATAAAAACAATTAAACCTACTATTGCACTAATAATTACCAGATGGCTAGCAATCCAGACCAACATACCAACCAATCCTCCAATAAAAAGGGAAACCGTTAATTTAAGAATAAATAGTACTTGTTTTGAAAAATAATACGTCCCTGCCCAAAATATTAAAATTAAAAATGGTATCAAAGCAATTGAAATAATATAAAAAATATGCGGTTTTTCCTTAACAGACTCTGTTTGATACTCTTTGGAAAGAATTGTCTTGATTGCCTCCATTGTGTTTTTAATTCCGCCGTAAACATCTTTTTGTTTAAAACGTGGAATCATTTTAGATTGAATTAAATCATTACTCAAAGCATCCGTAATATCCCCTTCCAAACCATATCCAACCTCGATTCGAACTTTGTGATCATGAGGTGCGATAATGATGAGAAGACCGTTATTTTTATCTTTTTGCCCTATTTTCCAATAGCGTCCAAGTTGATAGCCATAATCGGCGATATCGTATCCATCCAGTGATTTGAGGGTCACGACGACAACCTGAGCCGTAGTGTTATCCTCGATTGCTTTTGATAGTGCTGATAGGGATTGTTCTTGCACGGGTGTGAGTAATCCTGCCTGATCAACGACACGACCGCTTAGCTCAGGAAAAGTTGGAGCCGCCCAAGCGGCAACTCCGATAAAAAAGAGGAAAGATACTAAAAAGCGTATCATCGATTAGAACGATACGGTTGGCGCTTTTTGGCTCTGTGGTTCTGCACTAAACGTCTCTTTGACCGTCGCATCGGGATAGAGGATAGCCGCTACCCAGCGACCCGGAACAGTACGCAGTTCGAGATTGTATTGTTTGACGGTATCGATGTAATCGCGGCGTGCAACACTGATACGGTTTTCAGTCCCTTCTAACTGCGATTGCAACGCCATAAAGTTTTTATCGGCTTTGAGATCGGGATAGCGTTCACTCACCATCATCAGACGTGATAATGCGCTACTAAGTGCTCCTTGTGCTTTTTCAAAAGCGGCAAATGCTTTTGGGTCATTCAAAACCGCCGGAGTGATGTTCATTTGTCCTACTTTGGCACGCGCTTCGGTCACTTGGGTCAATACCTCTTTTTCATGTGACGCGTACCCTTTGACAGTCGCGACGAGATTCGGGATCAAATCGGCACGACGTTGATACTGATTTTGAACTTGTCCCCATGAAGCTTTGACCGATTCATCCAATGTTGGTACTTTGTTCATATGTCCCACAAAAATCATCACGATCGCTCCGATAATGATCGCTACTACAATTCCGCCGATTGCTTTCATTCGCATCCTTTTATTATGACTAATGATAAATTGTAACTGTTTTTTATTTAAAATAACCAAATTTTAATTATTTTAATGGTTAAATTTCTTACTGTAAATACAAAAAATACATTTTAATTTATAATAAAAAGGCTATAAATGATCAATCAACAAGAAACTTCAAATAATTTACACAATCATAACTTCAACATATTCGACATAATAAAAACAAGTTACAACTATACAAAAGGGTTTAAAGCAATTGCTTGGAAATTAGTAATAATTTTGGCAATAATTACCTATGTTATGTATCAAGCCACAATATTATTTTTACCTAATGCAGAAGTAAATTCAGAACAATTTAAACAGAATATGCTGATATTTGGATTTATTAGTATACCAATTTCAGCACCATTGATGACTGGTTTTTATATGACAATTATTACCTATTTGAGAGGTGAAAATGTATCGTATAAATCTATTTTCAAATATTATTCTATTATGTGGACGTTATCATTAGCAAGTCTATTCGTACACACCATAAATAAAAGTATCTTTTTTAGTATAAATACAATTGGCGATTATCTTCATATAGAATGGTTCGTAATCTTGGGCTATATTGTATCTGCGTGTATCGGCATAATTTATATCTTTACTTTACCACTTATCGCTGACAAAGGATTAAAAATATGGGATGCTATGGAGCTATCACGTAAAGCCGTCTTTTCTCATTTTCTTAAAATAATTTTCCTATACTTATCTCTTGCAATAATAATGCTAATTAGTGTCATTCCTATTGGAATTGGGATGATATGGACAGTACCAATGTTTTTTATTGCATTCTATGGTTCGCTATACCGAGTAATTTTTGATGGAGTAAGTTACGATATTGAAGAAAAAAATATCGCCCAATAAATACCATCTTAACATGTAATTTTCATTGACCCGAAAAATCTGACACGAGGGAGTTACCCCTCCCCTTTATCAACTTTTCCCCGCATCTTCTTAATATTCCCATGCTTCGTCTTACTATCCATCCGTCGTTTTTGTGAGTTCTTCGTCGGTTTGGTCGAGCGGCGCTTTTTTTGAACGACGGTAACGCTTTTGATAAGCTCTGTTAGCCTCTCCAACGCCGCTTCTTTGTTCTCTTCCTGACTTCTCGATTCTTGGGATTTGATGTTGATGATACCGTCTTTGGTAATACGGTGGTCGGTAATCTCTAGAAGCCGTTCTTTGTAGAAATCGCTAAGGGATGAAGCGTTAATATCGAAGCGTAGATGGATCGCGGTGGAGACTTTATTGACATTTTGTCCGCCTGCTCCTTGGGAACGGATAGCGGTTATCTCGATCTCGGAATCGGGGATACTGACGGTGTGGGAAATGTGCAGCATTTAAAAGGAGAGGGATTATCTCCCCCGTCCGCCCGATTTTTTCGGTGAAGGTTTTTTGCTATTGCCGAAGGCACTGTCTCTGCCTGAATTGCTCTTACCGGCGGGTTCATCGCGTGCTAAACGCGGTCCACGTTTGGAGGCAAATTTCGACTGGACCGGCTCTTTTTTACGCTTGTTACCGAACGCTCCGGCCGTTTTACCTTTTTTCTCGACATCTTTGCTCATGCTTTTACCGCGCGTTTTGAGGAGCCCTTCGCTTGCCGGAGGTTCAAATCCCTCGACCAAAACGGTCTCGACATTTTTACCCAGCATCGCTATGATTTTTTCCCATGAATGGTGCTCTGCGGAGGAGAGAAGCGTGATCGCCAATCCCTCGTTGCCGGCACGTCCGGTTCGTCCGATACGGTGGAGGTAGTCGGTACTGACGTGGGGGATATCGTAGTTGATAACAACCGGAAGCCCATCGATGTCCAAACCGCGTGCGGCGATATCGGTCGCGACGAGGATACGGGCGGTTCCCTCTCTAAACTCACTCAGTGCACGATCCCTTGCCCCGTGTTTTTTGTCGCCGTGGATAACGACGTTTTTAAGCCCGCTGAGGGTCAAATCATTACTCACCTCATCGGCTTCAATCTTAGTGCGGGTGAAGATGAGGACTTGGGGATAATTGTTTGAACCGATGATAAAGGACAACAGCTCTTTTTTTCGACTTTTTTCGACCGGATGAACCACTTGACGCAGCGTCATATCGGCCGCTTTAAGGTTATCAATCTCAACAAGAAGCGGCTTTTTGAGGATTTTTTCGCTCAACTGTTTTACAGCCGGAGTTAGTGTTGCCGAAAAGAGCATGTTTTGACGGGAGAGAGGAAGCAAATCAATGATCTGCTCCACTTCGCGAATAAATCCCATATCGAAAATCGTATCGGCTTCGTCGAATACCAAATATTCGATTTTTGATAACGGTACGTGCCCTTGTTTGTTAAGTTCGATAAGACGACCGGGGGTTGCGACGATAATATCAACGCCTTCGCCCAGTTCCTTGGCCTGACGAGCCATATTGGCTCCGCCGTACAGAGCGATGCAGGTGATATCCAGCCCCTCAGCATACGACTCTACCGCCGTTGCCACTTGAGAAGCGAGTTCACGTGTCGGTACGATAATGAGGGCCCGGGCGCTTGAACGTCCTGCTTCGGTATCTTTGATGAGTTTTTGGATAATCGGCAAGGCGAACGCTGCGGTTTTTCCTGTCCCTGTTTGTGCCGCGCCGAGAATATCACGTCCTCGTAATACGAGCGGAATCACTTGGGTTTGGATCGGTGTCGGCTCCGTGTACCCTTTTTGTGCGAGGGTATCTAGTAGGTGGGGAGTGAGCCCCAGAGTCGTGAATGACATGGTTTTACCCTTTTTTGGTATCTAATTCATTTATTTTAACATTATATCGCTTCAACCCTCCTCTATATGGACTTTTTTTTGCTACGATGTCGCCATTAGATTACAAGGGCGAAAATTGAAGGCATTAGTTGTTTTAGCAGTGTGTGCAACCTTAACATGGGGAGCGTCGATCAGCGGAGTCGTTTACGATAAGGCGACCTCCAAACCGATCCAAAATGCGATTATTATTTCGCAGAACAAAGAGTATCGCAGCGATTGTAACGGATCGTTTAGAATCCCGGCCTCTAGCATGATTGGGGTACGAGCCGTCGGGTATGATCGCAAGTTTTACACAAGCGGCGGAAAAATGTACCTGAACCGCTTTATCCCAAAAGCACTTTATCTCTCCAGTTTTGGTGCTACAAGCAGCAAAATCATGGGAAATGCCAAACACCTTCGTCAAACGACCGAGATAAATGCCTTTGTTATCGATGTAAAAATGGATCGGGGTCAAATCGCGTTTAAAACCGCCAACCCTACTGCCAACCGTATCGGTGCGCAGGATGTTGTTTTGTTCAAAGATATCAAAAGCTTTGTTGCCGATCTGCATAAAGAAAAGATATACGCTATTGCCCGTATCGTCTCTTTCAAAGATACCCCCTACGTCACCGCCAATCCAAGTATGGGTGTACGAACGACAGACGGATCGCTTTTCAAAGACAAAGAGGGTCTTTACTGGATCGATGCCTCACGCAAAGAACCGCGCGACTATATCCTGAGCATCGCGGCAGAAGCTGCAGCGGCGGGATTTGATGAAATTCAATTTGACTATGTCCGATTTCCGGATCGAAAAGGGGTGAAATTTTCGGTCGAAAACACTCAGTCCGAGAGGGTAAAAGCGATTTCCGGATTTTTGGAAGCAGCTCGCGAGCGCCTCCTCCCGTACAACGTCTTTATCTCTGCCGATATCTTCGGATACGTCAGCTGGCATGACGCCGATATCGAAATCGGTCAACGTGTCGATGCCCTTTCCCCGTATGTCGACTATCTCTCTCCGATGCTCTACCCATCCGGCTTTAATGCAGGAATTCCGGGGTATCGCAATCCGGTAGCGGCAAACTACGAGATCGTTAAACTCTCACTTGATAATGCCTTGAAAAAATCGGCCAATTCACCGCTGTGTTACCGTCCATGGCTCCAAGCCTTCCGCGATTACGCCTTTGACCGCCGCATCTACGGAGAGAAAGAGATACGAGATCAAATTCGTGCCAGCGACGATTTCGGAAGCTGCGGATGGATTTTGTGGAATCCGCGCAACGTTTACACCGCCGCCGGATTGATGAAGCTCTGATTTATATCATTGCCGCATGAATACGCTCCCTATCCACGACGTTATTGAAACCCTACGTCAAACGCTCCTAAAACAGAACCGTCTCATACTCCAAGCTCCCCCCGGAGCAGGTAAAACGACCGCTGTTCCCCTCTCACTGTTAAATGAACCATGGCTTGAGGGAAAACAAATCATCATGCTTGAACCCAGACGCCTTGCAGCTCGTGCAAGTGCTTCACGGATGGCACAATTGCTCGGAGAGTCTGTCGGGATGAGGGTCGGATATCAAATCCGTTCCGAAAAAAAGATGAGTGATCAAACCCAGATTTTGGTGGTTACGGAGGGGATTCTCACCCGTCGCCTCCAAAGCGATCCTACCCTAGAAAACGTCGCCCTTATTATCTTCGATGAGTTTCACGAACGGCATCTGCACAGTGACCTATCCCTTGCCTTTGCCCTTCAAACACAAGAGTGTCTGCGCGATGACCTCAAAATCATGGTGATGTCGGCAACCCTCGATACACGCGGATTAAGTACACTATTGGAATCGGCACCGATCATCACCAGTGAGGGGAAAAGCTATTCCGTTGCCCTCACCCATCTAAAACCCAATGCAACACCGATCGATCCTAACAATATTGTCCCTCCTCTTTTCACCCTGACCCGTGAGGTTTTAGAGAAAGAGAGTGGAGATATTTTGATTTTTTTGCCTGGAGTTCGTGAAATCAAAGCGCTTGAACTTCTCCTAAAAAATTATGCTAAAGAGAGGTCCTCCGATCTGCTTATTGCCCCGCTCTACGGTGATCTTTCCAAAGCCGATCAAGAGAGAGCCATCACCCCGGCCACAATGCAAAAAGTGATATTAGCGACCAATATCGCCGAAACCAGCCTCACAATTGAGGGGGTGAGAATCGTGATCGATTCGGGATTGGAAAGGGTCGTGAAATTTGACGCTTCGAGCGGGATGGAGCGACTGGTCACCCAAAAAATTTCTCGTGCCTCCGCTACGCAGCGTGCCGGACGTGCGGGGCGTGTTTGCGAGGGGAGCTGTTATCGGTTATGGAGTGAAATTGCCCACCACTCCCTCGCACCCCACAGCGAGCCTGAAATACTCCAATGCGATCTCACCCCCCTCGCGCTAGAGCTGGCCGCATGGGGTTCGTCCTCTGATGAATTGCGATGGATCGATACACCCTCTTCTCATGCACTCGAACAGGCTTATACCCTTTTGGAGGGGTTAGATGCGCTCCATTCACCGAAACGTATCACTGCGCATGGGACATCCCTCCTTACGCTAGGACTTCATCCGCGACTTGCCCATATGATAATGGCGGCGAAGCACCAAAGGCATCAAAGCGAGGCGATTCTCCTAGCCACCCTCTTAAGCGAACGCGATCCGTTTGCCGGATTACAAGAGAAATCTGCCGACATTCGGGAGCGATTTTGGCTTTTAAAGTCTCATCTCCAAAACCGCCCGATTCCTTCCCATCTGTATGATAGACTAGATCAGCTCCGTATCAGTGTCCGAGAGCTTGCACAACGGTTGAGAATATCGATCAGTTTCGATACGGAGTGTTCTGATGAAACCATTGCCATTTTACTGGCTATGGCCTATCCTGACCGTCTTGCTCGTATCCGTCAAACCTCCACAAACCGTTATCTCACCGCCACCGGTAAAGAGGCAATGCTCGATAGCAGAGATGATCTCTGCGGTTGTGAGTGGCTCATCATTGTTCGAAGTGACGGAGACACCAAAACCTCGCGTATCCATCTGTGTGCTCCCATCACCGACGAAGCGGTGCATAACTATTTTTCCCATTGGATTTCCACCCAACAATCACTCACCTGGAATGAACAGACTCAACGGGTCGAAAGTCGAGAGACCACGCAGTTGGGAGCCATCCTCTTGGAGTCTCGCTCCATAGAGTCTCAAGAGAAAGATAAAGTAGCCAAAAAACTGTGTGAAGGGATTCGTCTAAGCGGATTGGAATCTCTGCCGTGGTCGGACAAGGGACGCTCCTTTCTCTATCGGCTTCGTTGCTTGTATCACCATGAAAAGCTTAGTAATCCTTATAGCGATACACAACTCCTTGAAACTTTGGAATCATGGCTGCTGCCGCATCTTACGACGCACAGTTCATTGCGTGACGTGCAAACACTCGATCTTTATACCATTCTCTCTTCTGCTCTTGATTGGGAAAGTCTCAAACGTCTCGATCTCCTTTTTCCTGAGTACTATCTCGCACCAACCGGGAACCAACTTTCCATCGACTATTCCGATCCCGATTCCCCCGTTTTAGCGGTTCGGATACAAGAACTGTTCGGTCTCAAAGCGCATCCAAGTGTGCACATGGGAAAATTGTCTCTGCTAGTCCATCTTCTCTCCCCCGCTCACCGCCCTATCCAGATGACCCGCGATCTCGTCGGATTTTGGAGCGGTTCGTACCATGAGGTCAAAAAAGAACTAAAAGGGCGCTATCCCAAACACTACTGGCCCGATGATCCTCACAACGCACAAGCGACGAGCCGAACCAAAAAGTTTATGAATACCTAACAGTGTTAGTTATTCGTTTAACGAATTCAAGTAAAATCCCGATACAATTGCCGACCTTAAACCATTTACACTATTTTGCGAGACCATGAAGCAACCTCACTCTTACTCTTTATACGCACTCATCATTGCTTTTCTCGTCCATTTTATAGTTGTTTTATTGCTTGTTATTTTCAATCTTTTTGTCCCGAAACCGGACAAACAGCCTCCCCCTCCACCGCAGGAACAGCGGTTCAAACTCTCGTTAAAAGATCATCCGAATGCACCTAAAGAGGCTATCATCAAAAACGATATCCCTAAAATAACTAAAACCCGCCCCATCCCAAGAGGCGAGCAGCTCATCAAACCAACCAAAAGTGTCCCTACCCCACAGCCGCCAAAGCCACAGCCGCCGGTAAAACAGCCGACTCCGGTAAGTGAGCCCGTTACAACGCCGATCGAACCGAAAAAAGGGTTCGAACGCCATGTCGCCAAAACCGTCGCAACGATTGAGCGGGAGCCGATAAAATCCCAAGGATTGTACGATTACCTCTCAAAAGCCGATCCCAGTGCCCAATCTGCACCCAAAGGATCCATGACACGGGTTAGCGACAGTATCCAACGCCTTTACGGTGATAAATTTAATGAACTCTCCGCCGGAGAGCAAAAATACATCATTGACAACCAAGAGGCCATGCGCCGAATCACCCAAGGGGTACTCGACCGCTACGGCCGATCCAAAATTCCGGATAATATACGGATCAACGATACCAACATGGTTGAATTTTATCTCTATCCCGACGGCAGCATCTCCGACATGCGTCTGCTTAAAAACAGCCAACTCTCGATACTGGATGATACGACGAAAGAGACGATCGAACTTGCTTACGCAAAATATCCCCGTCCTCAGCAAAAAACACTGATCCGCTACCGCGTTTGGTATAACCTTACCGGTTATTAAGCACCGCTAACGCCCCTTTGTAAATCGGCTCATCAATGAAGCCATACCGTTCATCCACAAAACCGCTGATGCCGCGCAAAGCATGCGCTTCAAACAGTCTCACAATTTCACGGCATCGCATTATCTCGTGATCTTTGTGTCCAAACATCTCATGGATAAGCTCAACCTGAGTCGGTGAGATGCACCCTTTGGCATCGAATCCCATCATTTTTTCCAGCTCTAGCCAATTACGGAGTCCGTCACTGTTTTTATAGTCTTGATAAACAAACGAAACGGGTTTCACCCCACAGGCACGACTGGTCATTAAAAAATGAGAAAGCATGTACTGCGCAGTCGGATTATCCGGAATAAGGAGACTTTGAGATAGTCCCAACTCAGCGAAAAGATCGAGGACACCTAAATAGTAAGCTTTTATCCGTGAACTGATCGCCAACTCTTTTAGATTCAGCCACCCCTCTTTGGTCTCGATGGAGAGATGCACTTCGATCCCCTCATCGATCAACTCTAAAGCCCGCTGTACATCCTCTAGTGTTCGAATTTTCGGAATGCGTACGGCATCGGGCATAAACGGGTTTAAGTACCGTATCTCTTCGGCTCCCCCATCATCGAGAGGATTAACCCTTACAACCAGTTTTTTGTCACTCTCAGGGTTGGAAGCGAGCGCCATTGCACACAGAACAAGGGCATAGGGCTTTTGTTCAGGACTCACACCGTCTTCAAGATTGAGCATAATACACTCGGCGTTAAGGAGTGGAATTTTAGACAGATGTTTAAGATTATAGGTCGAAAGCATCATTGCGCTGCGAAAAGAGAGGGAAGGGTTTTGGATTCGAAAAGTGGGAACGGCTAAAGAGCGGAGTGTTTCAAGATTTCCGGAGAGAACCAGACTAGTGAGTTGTTCTTGGTTTTTGAGCGGCACGTTTAAACTCCTCGCGGTGGAGATAATAATAGAGCGTTTGAATCTCGGTATCGGTCAAATAATAACGCGGCATACCCACAATTTGACTGTTAACCTTATCGTAAAAATCTCTAAAGGTTATTTTATTGATCGGCGCCCCCGCAAATGTTTTCAATACCCCTTCATCACGATAACGGGCGATGAGTTTCCCCTCCCCTGCTTCGCCGTGGCATAAATGGCATCCGACACCGCGTGGATTATGGTACAGCCCGCTTGCGTATTCTTCTTTGGTAATAAACGATTCCGCACCGTATAGGCTAATCGTCAAAAATAACGCAAATATCCCTCGCACATGATCCCTTTAACCGTTTATTAGTCTTTTGACGGTATCATACCCAAAAACAATTTGACGGTGACTAAATGCAACTACTTGACGGTAAAGCTCTCGCAAAAAAGATCGAAGAAAACGTTACTATCGAAGCCAAAGAACTTAAGAAAAACACGGGGAGAGTCCCAGGATTAGCGGTTTTGCTTGTCGGACACGATCCGGCTAGCCAAGCGTATGTCGGGATGAAAAAAAAGGCGTGTGACCGCGCCGGATTTTATTCGGTAACTCATGAAATGCCCGAAGATATCTCCCAAGAAGCGATCGTTAAAACCATCGAGATGATGAACCTAAACCCCAACATCGACGGTATTTTGATCCAACTCCCGTTGCCTTCTCATATCGACACGACCAAAATCCTCGAAATTGTCGCCCCCTCCAAAGACGTAGACGGTTTTCACCCCTACAACGTGGGACGGCTCGCCACGGGATTGGACGGTTTCGTACCGTGTACCCCGCTGGGTGTGATGAAATTATTGGCTGAATACAATATCGATCCCAAAGGGATGAATGCCGTCATCGTCGGTGCGTCCAACATCGTCGGAAAACCGATGGCAGCCCTTTTGCTTAACGCCAATGCCACCGTCACGATTACTCATATCCATACCCGTGACCTTGCCGCACATACCCGTGAAGCCGATATACTCCTCGTCGGTGCAGGGGTTATCAACCTTATCAAAGAAGATATGGTAAAACCCGATGCCATCGTTATCGATATCGGAATTAATCGTACCGCTGATGGCCGCCTCGTCGGTGACGTCGATTATGATGCCGTCGCCCCTAAATCCTCGTACATCACCCCGGTGCCAGGCGGTGTCGGACCGATGACGATCGCCATGCTGCTTGCCAATACCCTCAAAGCGGCTCAAAATCATGCCAAAGAAGAGAGATAATAACACCCTTATGAAGAAAAAAGTACTCAACGGCTTACACAGCGCATATAAATTTTCCAATTCATGGACAGGGACGATTATTATCGTTTTGTTTGTCATTTTTTTCGTCGCTCAAGCGTTTCGAATCCCTAGCGGATCAATGAAAGATTCACTCCTTATCGGTGATCATCTGTTTGCCAAAAAATTTGCGTACGGTATCTCGACACCCCATATCCCTTTTCTTGAAATCCCGTTGATTCCCGGAACAGACGGACATATTTTCGACGGTGAGGAGCCTAAACGCGGAGATATTGTAATTTTTCGCTATCCCAACAATACTCAGCTTCACTATGTCAAGCGTTGTGTTGCCCTACCGGGAGATGAACTGTTTGTAATGGACAAAGTCCTCTATATCCATCCGCATGAGGGGGATGAATACATCCGTGAAGCATTTGCAGGTTCTGAATTTGTAGAGATTGAAGGGAAACTTTGGGTCAAAAATCCTTATATTGCACAACATCCGGGGATTCACAATGATGAGCGAATTGTCAATGACGGAATGATGCCGATGGAAATTTTCAATTTCGGCCCGGTTGTCGTCCCTGAAAAACAATACTTTATGATGGGCGATAACCGCGACCACTCAAACGACAGCCGATTTTGGGGAGCCGTTCCGTATGGTCTGATCGAGGGGACACCGTGGTTTGTCTATTTCAGCATGGATGATAATTATGTCGTCCGCTGGGATCGCATCGGAAAAACTCCGAGTGATTTAGAACAAAAAGGGCCGTTGGAACGTGCCATCGCCGAGAGAGTACGACAAGACGCCAATGACCATGAACTCTATTGATTTGCTCGAAATCGCTGCGGCGATCATAGCCCTCCTCATCGCCATTATCGGCCATGAGATTATGCACGGCTGGGTCGCACACAAATACGGCGATAATACGGCAAAAAGCCAAGGACGGCTGAGTATCAATCCCCTCACCCATATCGATCCGTTCGGTTCGATTCTTGTCCCTCTGATGACCTACTTTATCCCGGTACTCCTCGGAGCAAGCAATGGATTTCTCTTCGGATGGGCAAAACCGGTGCCGGTCAATATGCAAACCGTCATCCGCAACGGCGGGTACAATGCAGCGATACAAGTGAGTTTGGCGGGAATTGCCTACAATATATTTTTAGCAACCCTCTCTTCCGTCATATTGCTGTCTCTTGCGCAACCGAGCGAAGGGAGTGATATCGCGTACCTGTTTGGCTACATACTGATTATGAAATTATTGCTGATCAATGTTGTTTTGGCGGTATTTAATCTCCTCCCCATTCCGAGTTTTGACGGAGCCCATGTTGTCATATACCTGAGTTTGAAATACCGTATTCAAAAAATTGCCGAATTTTTCGCCAAAGCCGAACCTTATGGAATGATTGTTATCATCATCATATTGGTCACTCCGCTTAAAGTGCCGTTGGTTATGTGGCCCATCAATTCTGTATTAAATTTATTGTTAAAATAAGGAGCACTATGAAATTTTACGTCGCAACCGATCATGCAGGGATCGATATGAAAAACTTTACGGTGGAGCTCCTCCGTCAAAAAGGACACGAGGTTATTGACCTCGGCCCCTTTAAAAAAGAGCGTGTTGATTATCCGGATTATGCCGTAAAAGTGTGCGAAAATGTCCTTGCCGATCCAACAGCGCACGGTATATTAATTTGCGGCTCAGGTATCGGCATGTCCATGGCAGCCAACCGCTTTCACGGAATTCGCGCTGCGCTGTGCCATGATGCCTATACCGCTACGGTAGCACGCGGTCATAACGATGCGAATGTGCTGTGTTTCGGAGAACGAATCGTAGGGCAAGGGGTTGCCGAATCGATTTTAGATGCGTGGATAGCAGGCTCTTTCGAAGGTGGACGCCACTGCGGTCGTGTTGAGAAAATCGAAGCCATCAAAGGATAAACGATGTTTGTAGAGTGGTCATTGCTTACTGTTGTCACCTTGGGAGCACTCTTCTTTTTGGTCAAAATGTTCTATTTCCGCAGTATCACTGTCAAAGAGCAGCGTTCCAGCGAAATGATGAAATTAACCCTCAAAGAGGCAGAAATTTTGATACGAAAATATCAGATTCAGCTTCAACGTGCCTTGGGGAATGTGGATATATTGAGCGAAGAGCTGAATAATCTTCGTAACGAACTCAAAGCCCTAAAAACCCGTAATTCAAAGCATCGTGCAGAAACCGACCGCCTCCAAAACAAGATCAAAGAGCTCGAAGGGCGCATAGACGCACTTATTTAATTTGAACGCCATCAATTTTTAAAGGATTTTTATGACCCTAAGTATGCAAGAAACAACTTTTTTGATGAACTCCATTCGTGATATCCCCGATTTTCCTAAACCGGGAATAGTTTTCAAAGACATTACCACCCTATTAAACAATAAAGATGCCTATGCACTCCTTATGAACCATTTGAAAGAGCGCTATCAATCGTATGATCTAACCCATATTGCCGGTATCGATGCACGAGGTTTTATCTTCGGCGCAGCATTGGCACAAATGTTAGGAATCGGGTTTGTCCCCATTCGCAAAAAAGGGAAACTCCCCTACACTACCGTATCGGAGAAGTACGCACTCGAATACGGTGTCGATGAAGTAGAGATCCATATCGATGCTTTTAGCAACGTTCAAAATCCGAAAGTCCTCCTGATCGACGACCTGATCGCAACCGGGGGAACCGCTTACGCGGCAGCAAATCTTATTAACAAAGTGGGCGCCGAATGTGTCGAAGCCTGTTTTATCATGGGGCTTGATTTTTTAAGCGGCCAATCCAAACTGCGCGAGTTAACTGAAGTCTATACTGTGATTGGAGTCGATTAATGTATATCCCTAAGCCTTCCCCCTTTGACCCGACAGATGGTCATTTTGGCATATTCGGCGGACGCTATGTCCCAGAAACCCTTATGCCCGCCTTGCTAGAGCTTGATGAAGCGTATCAGCAAATCCGATTTGATGAAGCATTTTGGAGCGAGGTAGATGGATACCTTACCGATTATGTCGGTCGTCCAAGTCCCCTATACTACGCCGCTAACCTCTCTGAAGAACTTGGTGCTAAAATTTATCTCAAACGCGAAGATCTAAACCATACCGGTGCGCACAAAGTCAATAACGTTATCGCTCAAGGATTAATGGCAAAACGTCTCGGCAAGAAAAAGGTAATCGCCGAAACGGGTGCAGGTCAGCACGGCGTTGCGACTGCTACCATCGCTGCACTCCTCGGATTAGAGTGTGAGATTTTTATGGGAGCCAAAGACGTAGAGCGTCAAGAACTCAACGTCTTTCGGATGAAACTCCTCGGAGCCAAAGTTCATGCGGTAGAGAGCGGAAGTAAAACCCTCAAAGATGCGATGAATGACGCGATCCGCCACTGGGTCACCCATGCACGCGATACCTTCTACATCATCGGAACCGTAGCCGGACCACACCCGTATCCTATGATGGTACGCGATTTTCAGGCAATCATCGGATGCGAAGCACGCGCCCAAATTTTAGAAAAAGAGCACCGTCTTCCCGATTACGTAATTGCTTGTATCGGCGGAGGTTCCAATGCTATCGGAACATTCCAGCACTTTTTGGAAGATAAAGAGGTTCGCTGTATCGGAATCGAAGCGGGAGGATTGGGAGTCGATACCGACAAACACGGCTGCTCACTCCTCAAAGGTCGCCCTGGGGTGCTGCACGGTCAGATGAGTTACCTCCTCCAAGACGATGACGGTCAGATTCTCGAAGCGCACTCCATCTCTGCCGGTCTCGATTATCCTGGTATCGGACCCGAGCATGCATTCCATAAAGAGAACGGCACCGTCAGTTACGACAACATTACCGATGCCGAGGCACTCGATGCCTTCGTCTGGCTCAGCCGTGCCGAGGGAATTATCCCCGCATTTGAAAGCTCTCATGCGGTCGCCTACCTGAAAAAAATGGGTGATATCAAAGACAAACTCATCATCGTCAATATCTCCGGTCGCGGAGACAAGGATATGATACAGGCCAAACAAATTTTGAATTTCGATAACTAAGGGGATTAGTGGAACATCTATTCTTAGAATGGCTCAAAGAATACGGCTATATCGTCCTCTTTGCATGGAGTATATTAGAGGGTGAACTTGGTCTTATCATGGCCGGTATTATGTCTCATACCGGAGATATGTTCTTGCCTATTGCCCTCTTCGTCGGTGCCTTTGGAGGATTCATAGGGGATCAGATCTATTTTTACATCGGTCGATTCAATAAAAACTATATCCACAATAAACTTCGTTCTCAACGGCGTAAATTTGCGATTGCCCACCTTTTGTTAAAAAAATACGGTTGGCCGATTATTTTTTTCCAACGCTATATGTACGGGATGCGTACGGTTATCCCTATGGCCATAGGGCTGACAAAATATTCCGGTCGCCAATTTGCCATCATTAACTTTATCAGCGCCATATTTTGGGCATCTATGACAATAATCCCCGCCTATTATTACGGAGATGAACTGCTAGCCCTGATAACATGGATTAAATGCCACTGGTTTTTAGCTATCCCCCTTATTATTGTTATCGTCACAACTATTGTCTATAATCTAAACAGACTTGAAAAAAAACTTTTGGAGAAACGCCGTGAACGTCAAACTGTATAACCAACCTCTCGAACAAATCGGAGCCGATCTCACATTGGAGTTTGTCAGTGCCAAAGCACTTGAATCCCATCCTCACCACGCCCTCTTAATTCAAGCGGGATTTAAAGCGGAACAAGAACAACTCTGCGCACTCCATGAACACCGTCTTCTTGTCTGCGGTATCGATAAAGAGATGAGCGATGAGCTTTACCGTTCCGCCATGGCTTGTGCCATCAAATCGGCAATGAACTACGCATATGGTTCACTCAAATGTGCCCAATACACCCCTGAGCGGTTTCGTGCATTAGTCGAAGGGGCGGTTTTGGGGAGCTATACGTTTGAGAGCTACAAATCAGAACCCAAACCCTCTAAACTGATCGAAATCATCTTTTCCAATGAAAATAACGATGGAACATCCAATGCAATTGACACGCTAGAAGCAATTTTAAACCAAACCCTTATCATTGCTAAAGCGACCAATTTTGTCCGTAATTTGGTCAATCAAACCCCTTATGACATGACCCCTCAAGGGATGGCCGTAACCGCCGATTCACTAGCCAAAAGCAATAATCTTGAATGTACCATTCTCGACGTAAACGGACTTGAATCCGAGAATATGAATGCGATGCTGGCGGTAGGACGTGCATCAACCAATCCACCCCGTTTGATCCACCTCGCCTACAAACCTAAAAATCCTCGTAAAGTGATCACCCTTGTGGGTAAAGGTCTCACCTACGACAGCGGCGGACTCAGCCTTAAAGCAGCCGCATCGATGGTAACGATGAAAATGGACAAAGCGGGAGCCTGCGCCGTGATGGGAATTATCAAAGCGGTCAGCGAGCTGAAGCTTGATATCGAAGTACACGCGCTGATCGGAGCGGTCGAGAACATGATCGGCGGCAACGCCTACAAACCGGACGACATTCTCCGTGCCAAAAACGGCAAAACCATCGAAGTACGCAACACCGATGCCGAAGGACGTCTCGTCCTGGCCGACGTTTTAGGGTATGCCCAAGAGTATGTTAAAGCTGATTACATCTTCGACTACGCCACCCTCACCGGTGCATGTATGGTAGCACTTGGACCGTACACGACGGGAGTTATGGGACATAACGAAGCACTCAAGCAAGAGTGGCTCAGCGCGGCAGAGCAAAGCGGCGAATACTGCGGAAACCTGCCGTTCAATCGCCACCTCAAAAAGCTAATCAAAAGTGATCTTGCCGATGTCTGTAACGTCTCATCCAAACCTTACGGCGGAGCGATCACAGCGGCATTGTTTCTTGATAACTTCATCGATGAGAACATGAAAGAGAAATGGGTTCACTTCGACATCGCTGGCTCCGCCTATACCGAGAGTGCATGGGATGTTCATACCTACGGTGGCACGGGCGCGGGTGTTCGTATGACACTAAACTGGCTCATGGAGCAATGTAAATAAATCCCCGTCATTCCCGCGTAGGCGGGAATCCAGCTTACAGCATCCGATAAACTTCTTTTCGGTGCGCCACTTTGACGACATATACCGTCACAATCTCATCTTCAATCTCGTATAAAATCCGATAATCCCCTACTCTAATCCGATATTTTTCATCACCGCTCAGTTTTTTACACCCGAGCGGTCTAGGATCATTAACGAGTTTTTGGATATGTGAAACAACCCTTTTTAAAACCACCGAAGGGAGATTTTCGATCTCCTTTGCCGCCGATTTTTTGATCTCGATTTTATAACTTACCATTAGTTTCCAGCTGTTTTAAAAACGACTCGAATGAGAGACTCTCTTCATTTTTTCGCTCCTCAAATGCTTTGAGATCACGGCTGTCTTCTCTGAACGCATCTATAACGATATTATTGACGAGTGATGAGAGTGATTCGGAGGTCTCCACTGCTTTGAGTTTGAGGAGTTTTAGGATGTCCTCATCGAGGGTAATGGTGGTGCGTACACTCATAGCATCTCCTTTTTATTTGCATTATAGCATAATTACATCATGATGAGATTGCATCAGTTAAAATTTTAGTAGTTTCAGAATAAATGAATATAATATTAATCATATTAGATATACCGAAATATAAAAAAACTCTAGATATACGTTAAAAAAGAATACATCAAAATGAATACAAAAGAAATAGAACATAATTTACAAACTATTATCAATAACTTTTCTAAAGAAGAATTTATTTATGATTTTCTCATCGCTTATGGAATTTCTAAAACTTCAATTACTCGACTAAAAAAAGGTGACTTTAATTTATCCAAAAATAAAAATGAAATTCTTTATAAAAAGAAGATATTTTTTAAAGTAGAGGATGCTGATAAACTTTTAAGTACAGTTGATGGTCTTTCAAAAGAAGAATCTATCTTAAAACATAAGCCTCGGTTTGTAATAGCAACTGATTATAAACATCTTGTTGCAAAAGATTTGAAGTTAGGTAGAAACTTAGATATTGAGATTGAAGAATTACCAAAGTATTTTGATTTCTTTTTACCTTTAGCAGGTAGTGAAGTTTATAAAGCTAGTAACGATAATAAGCAGATAGAAATGCTGCTTATAAAATGGCAATGCTTTATGACTTATTGCGTGAAGAAAACCCTGATATTTATAACTCTAAAGAGCATATTCATCATCTCAATATTTTCTTGTCCCGTTTGTTGTTTTGCTATTTTGCAGAAGATACTGAAATATTTGAAGAAGATAGTATATTTACAAATACTTTGGTACAGCATACTAACAATAACGGCAGTGATACACATGAGTTTTTAAGTCGTTTATTTGAAAGATTAAACACGCTCAAAAAAGATGGATTCCCTGCATATCTGGCAGAGTTTCCTTATGTAAATGGCGATTTGTTTAAAGACACTATTAATATTCCTATTTTTTCATCTAAAGCACGAAAAGTATTGATTGAATTGGGCGAACTTAACTGGAAAGATATTAACCCAGACATTTTTGGTTCAATGATACAAGCCGTTGTTTTAGATGAATATCGTAGTGATTTAGGGATGCACTACACCTCTGTTCCAAATATCTTTAAACTCATTAAACCACTTTTTTTAGATGAACTATATGAAGAGTTTGAAAAAGCACAAGATAGTGCGAAACAATTGCGAGAGCTTATAATCAGAATCGCTAAAATTAAATTTTTTGACCCTGCTTGTGGTAGTGGAAACTTTTTGATTATTACCTACAAAGAGATACGACTTTTAGAGATAAAAATTTTACAGCGCATTATTGAATTAGAACAATCACATTTATTGATTGATAGTGTCATTTCATTAGAGCAATTTCATGGTATTGAAATAGATGATTTCGCACATGAAGTTGCAATTCTTTCTCTTTGGTTAGCTGAACATCAAATGAATCAATATTTTGAAGATCAATTAGTCGGATATACCGATCATAAATCCATTATTCCATTAAAAAAATCGGGAACCATTATTCAAGGCAATGCTACTAGAAAAAACTGGAAAGAAGTTTGTCCAATAACCAAAACTGATGAAGTTTATATAATTGGTAATCCACCTTATTTGGGAGCAAGAGTACAAGATGATGAACAGAAACAAGATATGGGTATTGTATTTTCAAATATAAAAGGGTTCAATAATATGGATTATATAGTCTGCTGGTTTTATAAAGCGATAGATTATATAAAAGATTATAATGCAAAAGTTGCTTTTGTTACTACAAATTCAATTTGCCAAGGAGAACAAGTAGCATTAATTTGGCCATATATCCTTTCGGAACAAATTGAAATCGACTTTGCTCATCAGTCATTTAAATGGACTAATAATGCCAAAGGTAATGCAGGTGTTACAGTAATAATAATTGGTTTGAGGAATGTAGGCAATACGCCAAAATATCTGTTTTTTAATAATTTTAAAAAATTAGCAAAAAATATAAATCCATATTTACAGGATTCTTCAAATGTTATTGTTACAGGAAAGAGCAAGCCACTTTCAAAATTCCCTGAAATAAATTTTGGGAGTATGCCTAATGATGGTGGACATCTTTTATTAAGTGAAGATGAGAAGAAAATACTTCTTAATCAAAATAGTAAATCCATTAAGTATATTAAACAATTTTCTGGCGGAGCTGAATTTGTACAAGGAATAAAAAAATATTGTTTATGGATAAAAGATAATGAGTTAGAAGAAATTTCAAAAATAGGATCAATACAAGAAAGAGTAGATAATGTTGAAATACATAGACTTAATAGCAAACGAGAAGCTACAAAAGCATTAGCTACATTAGCGCATAAATTTGGTGAGATTCGGCATCAAAACACAGATTCAATTATTATTCCAGCCACTTCATCAGAAAAAAGAGAATATATTCCTATCGGATTTTTAAATGAAGATACTATTATTTCAAATTCTGCAATGGCAATTTATCATGCACAACCTTGGCTTTTTGCAATAGTAACCAGTCGTATGCATATGGTTTGGGTAAGAGCTGTTGGAGGAAAATTAAAAACAGACTATAGATACTCGGCTAAACTTTGTTATAACACTTTCCCATTCCCAGAAATTGACAGCAAGCAGAAAGAAAATTTAAACCTTTATGTATTTGCCATTTTGGATGAACGTGCTAAATACCGAGGGAAGACAATGGCTTGGTTGTACAATCCCGATACAATGCCAAAAGGATTAAAACAAGCTCATCAAGAATTAGACGAAGCCATAGAAAAGTGCTATCGCTTACAGCCTTTTAAAAATGATACCGAACGACTGGAGTATCTGTTTAAGCTCTATGAAGAAATGACTAAAAAAGATACCCTATTTTCGAAACAGAAAAAAATAAGGAATAAAAAAGATGCCTGATTTAGTACATGTAACCTATCAGCAAACTGGAAAAAGCAAGAAGACAAACGCTTTAGGTATGCGTGAAATGCAAGAAAAAGCTTATGAGGGCAGAACAGCACAATATTTACTTTTAAAAGCACCACCTGCATCTGGAAAGTCTAGAGCATTGATGTTTCTAGCATTGGATAAACTTCAAAATCAAGGAATCAAAAAAGTAATTGTTGCCGTTCCTGAAAAATCAATCGGTGCATCTTTTGAAACAACGGAGTTGAAACAACACGGTTTTTTTACCGATTGGCGTCCAAATCCAAAATATAACTTATGCACACCTGGGGAAGAAAAAAGTAAAGTATCTGCTTTTTTAGAGTTTATAGAAAGCGATGAGTCGATACTGATCTGTACGCATGCCACTTTGCGTTTTGCGTTTGATGGATTGGATGAAAAAAAGCTTGATAATACCCTTGTGGCTATAGATGAGTTTCATCATGTGTCTGCAGATGGTGATAATAGATTGGGTGAAGTTTTAAGAAATATCATGGCTAAATCAGATGCACATATAGTAGCTATGACGGGTTCATATTTCAGGGGAGATAGTGTTCCTGTATTAATGCCTGAAGATGAAGCAAAATTCACTAAGATAACTTATAATTATTACCAACAGCTAAATGGCTATGAATATCTTAAATCTTTAGGTATAGGTTATCATTTTTATACCGGTAGATATTTTAAAAAACAGCCCGATAAAGAGATGTCTGCATTAGCAGAAGTTTTAGACGAAAATAAAAAGACCATTGTTCATATCCCAAGTGTTAATTCAGCCGAATCATCAAAAGAAAAATATGAAGAAGTAAATCATATCATTGATGTTTTGGGCGAATTGGAATATCAAGATGAGAATACAGGTGTACTGCATATCAAAAGCAATAAATCTGGCAAAATATTAAAAGTTGCTGATTTAGTAAATGACAATCCAAAGTCTAGAGATAAAATTTCAACCTATCTAAGAAATATTAAATCAGTTGATGATATTGATATTATTATTGCACTTGGAATGGCAAAAGAGGGATTTGATTGGCCCTATTGTGAACATGCTTTAACAATTGGCTACAGAGGTTCCTTAACTGAAATTATTCAGATCATAGGAAGGGCAACAAGAGACAGTAATAATAAAACTCACGCCCAATTTACGAACTTGATAGCTCAAGTTGATGCAGAAGATGATGACGTGAAATTGTCCGTAAACAATATGTTAAAAGCTATTACAGCATCGTTGTTGATGGAACAAGTTTTAGCACCTAATTTTAATTTTAAGCCAAAAGATTTAGAAAGCAACGATGATGAAAAAGATGATGAAAATACGATTAAGATAAGAGGCTTTAAATTACCAACATCGCAAAGAGCGAAGGACATTATAGAGTCAGATTTGAATGACTTGAAAGCAAGAATCTTGCAAGATGAGCAAATGTTAAAAGCAATGCCGGGTAATCTTGAGCCTGAAGTTATAAATACGGTACTAATACCAAAAATAATACGAGAAGTGTACCCCGATTTAAATGACGAAGATTTGGAAGCAGTAAGACAATATGTCGTTGTTGACTCAGTAATTAAAAACAGTACGATAGAAGAACAAGGTGATAAAAAATTTATTAGAATGGCAGGGAGCTTTGTTAATATTGATGATATTCATATTGACTTAATTGACCAAGTAAATCCATTTCAGAAAGCTTTTGAAATTTTATCAAAATCAGTAACGACTCAAGTATTAAAGTTGATAGATGAACATATCCAATCAACAAAAATTGAAATGACAGAAGAAGAAGCCATAATTTTATGGCCTATGATAAAAGAATGGGTCAGTAAAACAGGTTCAGAACCTAGCTTACAGTCTTTTGACAAAAAGGAAAAAAGAATGTCTGAGGCATTGGTTTTTTTAAGAGAACAGAAACGAAAAAGAGCGTTAAATAATGAATAATAAAAAAACATTAGACGATATTTTCAGCGATGATGATTTTGGGTTATTGGACTCAAAGCCAAAAATATCAAATGTAAAAAATGAAGATGATAGACTTATTGATTCTTTTGAGGAAATAAATTCTTTTATTGATAAAAATGCTAGGGAGCCAAGTGCCTCTAGTATGTCAGAATATAACTTACTCGCATCACTACGCCATTTTAAAGAAGATGAAACCAGTAAAAAGATTTTAAAACCCTTTGACAGACACAACCTATTGGGCTATGTAGAAATGGATAAACCTACAATAGATGATATTTTCAATGATGATGATTTTGGTTTGCTTGATGCAGATAGTGATTTAGATATTTTCAAGTTCAACCATACTCCAAAACCTGAAGATAGAGCTGAATCGGATTTTGTAGCACAGCGAAAAGCATTGAAAGAAAAAGAATTTGAAAAATATGAGAAGATGTTCCAAAATGTACATCAAGAAATACGAGAGGGTAAAAGACAGATAAAGAGCTTTGTCAATATTGAGAAAAATCTTCATATAGGTAATTTTTATATGATAAGTGGTGTTCTCTTATATTTAGAATCTGCAAACTTAAAAAAAGAGGTATGGGAACAAAAATCAGGCAATAGAGTACGAGTAGAGGGAAGAACAAGAACGATATTTGAAAATGGCACGTATAGCAATATGCTTTATCGGTCATTGGGTAAACAAATCCAAAAAGATGGAAAGTTGATAACAAGTATTGATGATAAAGTAGAGCAAGGATTATTTGTTGATGCAAATTTAGTTGATGAAGAAGATATTCAAACAGGTTGGATATATGTGTTAAAGTCCAAATCTGAAAACCCCGATATTTCAAATATTAAAGACTTATATAAAATAGGTTTTTCAAGTACATCTGTAGATGAACGAATAAAGAATGCAAAAAATGAAGCAACATACCTATTTACCGATGTTAAAAAAGTAGCAACATATAAAGTTTATAATCGAAATGCTGATAAATTAGAAAGTCTTTTGCATAGGTTTTTTGCTCAAGCTTGTTTAAATGTAGATTTGTTCGATACTAAAGGTCAGAGGATAACACCAAGAGAATGGTTTGTAGTTCCTTTTGATGTAATTGAGGAAGTGATACATCTGATTTTAAATGAAAATATTGTGAATTATGAATATGATGTAATGGGTAAAAAAATAAAACTCAAACAATAAGATTATTTTTCACCCTTCGACAAGCTCAGGGCGAACGAATCACTTGCTCGTATAGAATTCCGATAATTCCCTACTCAGAGCCGCCACAATCCACTAAAACATGAAGTATAATTCTTATTTAAGCAAACAAATCTTATTATCAGAAGTATATTTCATATTTAGGATAAAATATGACCCTTGAAGAGTTAGGTTTTGAGATAAAAGCTTTACGAAAATCAAAACAGTGGTCTCAAAACGATTTGGAACACTATTCCGGTATCACTAAACGCACTCTCAGTAAGATTGAAAACGGCTTTATCGATGAAGTCGGCATCAAAAAAGTTGAGACGATTTTAGATCTCTTGGGTTATGAGTTTAGTGTACGAGAAAAAGGGCGTCCAAAAACATTAGAAGAGATTCAAAATGAAAGAAAATAGCTTAAAAGTTTATACCAATAAAACTCTTTGCGGTGATTTGGCATTTGAAGATGAGCAGTATGTTTTTAATTATAATGACTCTGCCACCTCTGTCGTATCTCTGACGATGCCCATACGAAAATCGAGCTGGAATTCAAAAAGGCTTCACCCTATCTTTGAGATGAATATGCCTGAGGGTGCTTTGAGAGAGGCAATAAAAAATCATTTTGCAAAAATCCAAAATATGGATGATATAAATTTCTTAAAACTTATCGGTCCCTATATGCTTGGTCGTGTAAAATTTAATGAGCTTATAGATACGGATGAGAAACTCAAACTCGATGATATTTTAAAGAATCACAAAGAGAATCTCTTTGAAGAACTCATGCAAAAATTTGCCATTCGTTCGGGTGTCTCCGGCGTTCAACCAAAACTATTGCTAACAGCGCACAATAAAACGACCATGACGTTTGAACACTATATCGTTAAATCGTGGGAGCGTTCCTATCCTCAATTAGCACTCAATGAGTATTTTTGTATGAGAGCCATTAAAAATGCTGCTCTTCCCACTCCTGAGTTTTATATAAGCGATGATTTATCCATGTTTATCATGAAACGTTTTGACGTTCAAGAGGATGATTTTTATTTGGGATTTGAAGATATGTGCGTACTCACAGCTCGTGCAACAGATGAGAAGTACAATGGCAGTTATGAAGAGATTGTTAGAGTTATAAAAGATATTATCAGCCCAACAAAGAAGAAAGAGTCTCTAAAAATATTTTTTACCGCACTTGTGATGAATCATCTTTTAAGAAATGGAGATGCTCATCTCAAAAATTACGGTGTTCTTTATGAAATCGACTACGAAGATGCACAACTTGCCCCAATATATGATGTTATTACAACAACGCTCTACATAAAAAATGATATTCCCGCTTTAAAAATGGGTGATGCAAAACTTTGGTGGAAAGAAAAAACATATAAAACATTTGCAACCAAGAGTTGTGGACTCTCAAACAAAGAGTACGAAGAAATCGTCACAACTTGTGTTGAAGCAATAATAAAAACAAAAATAGAAATAGACGAATATGTGTGTACAGACAATAAAGTAAAGAATTTCTTGGTTGATTTAAAAGAGTGTTGGAAGGAACAGATATAAAAAATTCGACTCCCCCCCTCAGTCCACACTCAACAACCCTGCTGTATAATTGCAACAATTATTTACGCATTGAAACACTATAAGGAAACACTAAATGGGATTATCAATCGGACTCGTAGGATTACCAAACGTCGGAAAATCAACCACCTTTAACGCACTTACCAAAGCACAAAATGCCGAAGCGGCAAACTATCCGTTCTGTACCATTGAACCGAATAAAGCAACTGTTCCCGTACCCGACAAACGTCTCGATGCCCTCGCAGCAATCGTCAATCCTGAGCGTATCCAATATTCGACTCTCGATTTCGTCGATATCGCAGGACTTGTCAAAGGGGCAAGCAAAGGGGAAGGATTGGGGAACAAATTTCTATCCAATATCCGTGAAACGGAAGTGATCTTACAAATCGTCCGTTGTTTTGATGATGAAAATATCGTTCATACCGAAGGGCGCATCGATCCATTACTTGACGTTGAAATTATCGAAAATGAACTTATTTTCGCCGATATCGAAGTATTGACCAATCGCATCGAGCGACTCAAAAAACAAGCGAAAAACGAAAAAGATGCCGCAGCAATGGCAGTATTTGCCGAAGAGTTGGCGGAGTTTTTGGCGGAGGGAAATCTTGCCCGTAACTTCCCAAAAGCCGATTCTGAAATGTACGAAAAACTGATGAGTGAAACTCGACTTCTTAGCGCCAAAGAGATCATGTACGGTGCAAATGTCGATGAAGACGGTCTCACTGAGGATAATGAATACGTTCAGCGTCTCCGCGAACATGCGGCTAAACACGGTTGTGAAGTGATTAAACTGTGCGCTAAAATCGAAGAAGAATTGGTCGGATTAGACGAAGATGAGCGGGATGAGTTTTTACGCGATCTCGGTGTCGAAGAATCAGGCTTGGAGCAAATCATCCGTAAAGGATTCGACAAACTGGGACTCATGAGCTATTTTACGGCAGGGGTCAAAGAGGTTAGAGCATGGACAATCTACAAAAACACCACAGCACCTAAAGCAGCAGCGGTCATCCACAATGATTTTGAAAAAGGATTTATCCGGGCCGAAGTAATCGCGTATAACGACTTTGTCACGTGTGGCGGTGAAGCCAAAGCTAAAGAAGCGGGTAAAATGCGATTGGAAGGGAAAGAGTATATTGTTGCCGATGGTGATATAATGCACTTTAGATTTAACGTGTAATCACCCAAAAAGGATTGTTATGACACTCGAATACGCCGGGCCCAAACCGCTTATTTCAGCACATGGGATCGAATTCGATCACAACAAAGAGGATAAATTCGTTTATCTTAGTATTGCAGCAGAGCTGATCCAAGCACTGGATCATGAATACATTCAAGACAAATCTTATACTTGCTTAACAGGTGACAAACCCCTTACTCCGGAAATAATATTTGCTCTGATTCGCCGCTATGATCCCGAGTTAGACCGTGAGATTGAAGAACGAAAAGCACTGGTAGAAGCCGAAATTGCTTCCCAGATTAAACATGCGCATGAAAATCGTTTGCTGTGTGCGGAAGAGTGTCAGGTATTAATTAACAATATTGAGCTTTTACGTGCCTACCGTATTCAACGCAGTATTAATAAAACGGTCTATTACAGTGCTATTGAAATATTGGCGCGCATCATTCATAATGGACACATCGAGCACATAACGGCTCCGATGTTTCCGAAATTTTTTCATGTTTTTCATTCCGTCCAAGGGGCTTTAGCAAAACTCCATCCCCCTGTCGATAGCGAAATTGACATTTATGCAGCGGACAAACATCTTAGTGTTCAACTCAAAATTCGAGTTTAGTGCGTAAGACGGGCTATCGTTTGAGCAAATTTAACGTTATGCCCGCTTGAAACGCCCAATTCAACCATATCCGGCTCACAGAGCATAACGATGGTTGAACCCATCTGAAAACATCCAAAATCATCCCCTTTGCTCAAATGGAGTCCACTGTAGGAATAGTGTGTGGGTGTTAATACCGTGTTGGTTTGGATACGAGGTTCAAAACTCACCTCCATTTTACCGACATTAAGTGCACCGACGAGGATCAGAAAAAATCGTTTCCCCTCTCCACTCAAACACTCCAACACAACCCGCTCGTTTTCAATAAAAAGATTCACTTTTTTCTTTAACATCGGTATATTAACCGGATAAAGTTTTCCGGGAATATGAACCGCACCGAGGATTTGCATATCGAGAGGAGCATGATAACGGTGATAATCGCGCGGAGAGAGGTAAAAATTGATAAACGACCCGTTATGGATACTTTGTTTATACGCATCACTGATGTGATCGCCCAAAAATGCATCCACACTGTAACTCATCCCTTTAATCTGTAATGCAAGATCATCATCTATAACTCCGCATTCGGTAATCAATGAATCACACGGACTGATGACATCGCGAGGATCTGATGCAAAGAGCCTTTTGTGCTTCAATGTTCGGGTAAACAAAGCATTCAATGTCGGATACGATTCGGGGGAGTCAAATTCACCCATATCCAATCCCATCATCCGTACATAACTATGGTTAATGGCATTCTGAACCCTCCTCGAATGGGCCTTTGACGCAAAGCGTCCAAACACTTGAGAAAGTGCAGAAGTCATATGTCGTTTATTCATGTATCTTGTTCCTCATCACTTTGAATTTCTCTTTTAGCAATCTCTTCGATCAACACGGTCGCATAACACCCCTTTGGAAGGGTAAAGTGAAGCTCGTACCATGCTTCGTTCTCTTTGTACTCGCCCTCACACTCTTCAGGAAATATCCAGCCGTAGCGCCGTGCTCCGTCTATTCCCGTCGTGATCGTATCGTAGTTATTTTCAATCTCTCCGGCCAAGCCGACGGCTTTGGTGGCTCGCTTTCCGCTGAGCAGTCCCGTGAATGAAATATCTTTTTTTTCAAATCGCTCTACTTCGCTCTCTTCTTCATAATTAAAAAGCTTTCCGTACGGATAATGCATCATCACATCACCGTGGATCAATTTAAAGGGGTGCTTTTGCGCTTTCATCGTAAGAATTTCTTCTTTCGGAAGAGGCAGAACACTCAAGAGTTCATCGATTCCAAACCCCTCTACCATTTTAGAAATTTCAATACGGCGGCTGAGCCAGTCATTAAAGAGAAAACTCTGATAGGCATTGACATAAAACTGAGAAAGTTTTTTATTACGTTCTTTGAGACTCCCCTCTAAAATCGCTTGCCCCTTTTTGTAATTTTCTCCCCCGATTCCAAAACGTTGAAAACCGAAATAGTTCGGCATCCCTTGACGCTTAATGATTCTGAGGGCTTGGGTAATCTTGGTCGCGGCAACCGGGGTGACTTTTTTGAGACGGATAAAAAATCGGTTCCCTTTAAGATGACCGATCCGGATTTTATTGTTATGATAAACACGATCAAGAATTTTAATCCCCTCGTGTTCAAAATTTTCCAGTGCCAATTCAAACTTTTTCGGAATAGAAATATACTGTTTGGTCTGCGCATTTTTATCTTTTAATCCGGCGTAGCCGATATCGCGTCCCTTGATTCCCAAATGATTGCTGAAGATATCCACCATTTGCCATGTTGAAAGATTCTTCTTGCGTACATGCAATACCAAATGTTCCCCCTCACCGCTAAAAGGGTATAACGGTATCTCATCGACGACGAAATCACGAGGACTTTGTCTGAAATGAAACTCGATAGGGCTGTGAGGAAGATAGTATTGACGTTCCATATGTTATATCCTAAAAATGGTGTGCTTTGCAGCGATTAATAAACTTTCCGCGTCTTGCGGTAGCCACAATACGAATCGGAGTGCGTGTACGTAATGCAGTCCGTCGAATGGTTTTTTCATTCCGGGGTGAGAATGCGATGAGCATCTCATACTCTTCTCCACTGCATCCGATACATTTGGAGATTTTTTTCTCCCATCGAATACCGAGGCGATTCAGCGAACAGAGTTTATCCAGATCACTGAAGAGACCATCCGAAATATCCATACCGCACCGTAGATACGGACGGGACTCTTGGATAAATTTTTGACGCAACATCGGCTTTACAAACCGGCTTTGCGTATGTACCTTTCCTCTGGCTAAAAGATAGCGTAACTGCTTTGCCGATTGACCGATCACACCGGTAAAGGCAATTTTATCCCCGATTTTAAGCCCATGACGCATAAGCGGCTTTTCCGAATTCGAAATAATTGTAATAGAAATATCAAGTTTAGCGTTAGCGATGGTATCGCCTCCGATTATCTCAATCCCATACATATCAGCACTCTCTTTAAGCCCGCGCGCAAGCTCATCCATTTCATACCGATTGATGGTACGAGGCATGGCAACCCCTAATAACGCGTAACGAGGAGTTGCATTCATCGCGATCGCATCAGAGATATTAATAGTCATTGCTTTCGCACCGATTTGGTACGGGGTGAGCCAGGTGCGCTTAAAGTGGACATTTTCAAAAAAAATATCTTTGCTATAAACCGTACGACCCAACACCGCACCGTCATCTCCGATCTTGGAGTTAACACTTTTCATGGCGTGGATAAAATATTGCTCACTGTTCACTATTTGCCCACTACAACTCTAATTAATTGCTCTATTATAATAAAAATTGGGTAAAGTATGGATTAAGCGTTGCGTATTAACGTATACGTGATAAAATAATTCCTCATAAAATAGACAAAAATTACTGTAAAAGGATTGTGCTTGCACCTCTCGATTCACAAAATCTTTTCAAACCTAAAACTATTTTTGTTGCTTCTAGCTGCCGGAATCTCTTTTTTAACGTTAGAACTTTTTCATTTAGACGAATATGGAGAACGCTTAAGTGCTCTAAAAAATCAACATCTATTGATAGAAAAAATCATCACAAATGACTCAAGTGATCTGAAAATGGCCTCTATTGAGGTTAATGGAGCTCTCTCTGAGATAGCCCTTTCGGTTAAACATTCAGGAAAAGAGACTTTTTTCGATTCCATTATTGCTTCAAGCAGTGACCAAGCTTCATTAATTCAAACTTTATCAACCTCTTCTCAAAATTTTCAAGACAGCGCACTGTTTTGGATCGAAGCAATGCCCTCTGCACGGGATGCTATGCGCACACGTATGATGCAAGCACGTACCATCTATCTCGGAGATATAGACCGTATGGTGGATTACCAAATACACCTAATGAGCAAAGTAGCCTCTACCGCCAAATTTACAGCCATCATTCTTTTTATTTTTATCCTTATAACCTTTTTCCTCTACCGCTATCGACTCAATCAAATTTATCACGATATTGACCAAGCGTGTGCATTAGATTTGGATGGGACAAAAGCGAGTGTTTTTACCAAAGAGTTTGATTTTGTCCTTAAACGGCTTGCACGCAAATCATCACAAACGACTACCAGTCCTGCTCTATTACACCCTGCCAGCGGTTTAAATAACGAGAAAGGGCTCATCACAACCTTTAATGCAAAAAAAGCCGGGCGAGCAGCGAATACCCTGTTCTTATGCGCATTTGAAATCGATCACTACACCTCCCTCGTAAATTCCCTCACCAAAGAGGATATGGCAGCTATGTTCAAAAAATTAGGCGATATTATTTCCATGTACGAGCAGCCTTTGGACACAATTGCCCATTTGGAGAATGACCGTATTGTTTTTTTCCTCTCCCGCAATAGCAAAGAGATCGCCTTGAGTGAATGCGATAAAATTATTCAGTCGGTTGAAGAATCAACCTTCAGTACGGCAAAAGGACCCATCAAAATTACCTTGAGTGCCGGATTTCTTCTTAAAGCACCGGTCAAATCTCTCGATGATATCATTGAAGACGGGATCAAACTGATCGAAAAAGCCAAAGAAAATGGTGGTAACCGGATTGCACAGCTCCGAGGCCGAAGTGACTCTTACCGATAAAACGTCGTAGACTGTAACTTTTCCACTCATTATGAATGGGCAAGAGTTCCAGTTTGTTACTATTTTGGACAACACCCCTTACTTTCCAAAACTCTAAGCTTACATAACTGTTTTTAATCTTGCCCAAGGAGCGGCACGCTATAATCGACAAATAGATTTTACACTCAAGGATGGCGTATGAGTATTCCCGTTTATACTTATGATGCGGTGATCGTAGGAGCCGGCTTAGCCGGATGTGCTGCGGCTCGTGAATTGCAAAAAGCAGGTAAAAAGGTAGCCGTAATTACCAAGCTTCATCCCCTGCGCTCTCACTCCGGTGCGGCACAAGGCGGTATCAATGCCGCTTTCAGCGAAGCTGACAGCGTTGAACTTCATGAATTTGATACCGTAAAAGGGTCCGATTATCTCGCAGACCAAGATGTCGTTCAATTTATGTGTGAAAAAGCACCCGAAACAATCCGATGGGTTGAGCGCATGGGTGCAGCATTTAGCCGTAACGCTGATGGCACAATTGCACAACGCCCTTTCGGCGGACAATCTTCACCTCGGGCTTGTTTTGCAAAAGACCGCACCGGTTTAACATTGCTCCAAACCATTTACGAACAAGCATTTCGTGAAGGTGTTGAGTTTTGGGATGAATGGTATGTTGCAGACTTGCTTTATACGGAGGGAAAAGTATACGGTGTAGCAGCCTATAACATCCGCAACAGCGAAAAAGCTATTTTCAATGCCAAAGCAGTAATGTTCGCCACCGGCGGATACGCGAGAGCATTTAAAATCAACTCCAACGCCCATGCCAATACCGGTGACGGCCTTTCACTTGTAGCTCGTCACGGACTTCCTCTTGAAGATATGGAATTTGTTCAATTCCATCCATCAGGACTTTCCGGAAACGGCGTATTGATTTCCGAAGCGGCTCGTGGTGAGGGGGGGAAACTCCTAAATTCACTGGGTGAACGTTTTATGGAAAAATATGCCCCTAATGCCATGGAGCTAGCTTCGCGTGACGTTGTTGCACGTGCAATTATCCAAGAAATCCGCGAGGGTCGTGGCGTAGGCCCACGTAAAGATGCCGTCTATATTGACCTCGTCCACCTTGGTAAAGAGAAAATCATGGAACGTCTTCCAGAACTTCGCGACCTCGCGATCACGTTCCTCGGTCTTGACATGATTAAAGAACCCATTCTCATCTCGGCTACGGCTCACTACTCTATGGGTGGTATTCCGATGGATAAACTCGGACACGTCCGCAAAAACAATACGGAGTTTGTAGAAGGATTTTATGCAGCAGGAGAATGTTCATGTTCATCCGTCCACGGTGCGAACCGCCTCGGTGCGAACTCCGTTCTTGAAGCTCTGTTATTTGGCCGTTTTGTCGGTAAAACCATGGTGGATGAAGTGGACAATATATCTTTACACCGTGCCAGTGTCTCCGATGCCGAACGGATGGTCGATGAGATGGAGTGGATATTGACGAATAACGGGCAAGAATCTGTTTCCGTACTTCGTAATGAGCTCCAACAATCGATGACCGATAACGCAGGTGTTTTCCGAACGGCTGAAACGCTTATCGAACAAATGGGTGTACTCAAAGATTTACGCAACCGCTATCAACATATTCGTGTTACAGATAAATCAAAAATCTTTAATACTGAATTGCAAGAAGCGATCGAATTCGGCCACATGCTTGATTATTCTCTTTTCATTGTTGCCAGCGCGTTGAATCGCCAAGAGAGCCGTGGTGCCCACTTCCGTGAAGATTTCCCTACGCGTGATGATGAAAAATTCTTGAAGCATACCATGGCATACATGGATGAGTCAGGCAATGTAACCCTTGATTATATGGATGTCACAATGGGACGTCATGAACTCAAAGCTAGATCATACTAAGGAAGAGCGGCATGGATACACTCAAATCACAACAGGTGACATTTAAAGTCTTCCGTTTTAACGAAGAGACCGATTATCTCCCTTATTATAATACCTATATCCTCGACGTAACGCACGAAGAGGTTGTACTCGATATTCTTAACCGCATTAAATGGGATCATGATGGTAGCCTATCATATCGCCGAAGCTGCCGCCACGGTATTTGCGGCGTCTGCTCCATCAAAGTAAACGGCAAAGCTATCTTAGCGTGTAAGTCACGTCTATTTGACCTTGTTAATGTGTTCGGTAATGAAATCATCATCGAGCCGTTGAGCACTAAACGGGTAATTAAAGACCTTATTATCGATAAAAAAGATTTCTGGGATAAACACGCTCAAGTTGAGCCGTATTTGGTCAGTGATATCGAAGAGCATCCGGCGCAAGAGCATCTTGTCAGCCCACACGATGCAGAGATGCTCCTTGAAGCCGATTACTGTATCCAGTGCGGGGCATGTCACTATTCATGTCCGTCCCTAGCAATCAACGAAGAGTACATCGGACCGGCTGCATTTGCTGCGGCGTACCGTTTCTCTGCCGATGTGCGTGATGAAAATGCCCTCAATCGACTTCACACCGTCAACGAAGAGGCACAAGGAGTTTGGGATTGTGTCAAATGTATGGAGTGTGCCGAAGTTTGTCCGAAAGAGGTCAATCCGATCGAAAAAATCACTAAGCTCCACAACATGATATTCCAAGCTCATATTGCTAAAAACAATGTTGCGACACGCCATGCCGTTGGATTTGCCCACTCTATCGCTAAACACGGGCTCCTCGATGAGGGGGAACTCGTCCGTTATTCAGAGGGGAATATTGGTGTCCTAAAACATGTTCCGGTCGCACTTAAAATGTTTACTAAAGGTAAAATCGTATTGCCATGGAATATGCCAAAAGCAGATAAATTAGATGAGATCAAAAAACTTATCAAATCTTCATCAACAGCAAAGTTTTAGGGAGTAGTCAATGGAAAAATTAAAATATGCACTCTTTACCGGCTGTACAGCAAAAGAGAGTACGCCAGAGCAAATGATGTCGACCCTGGCAGTTGCAAAAAAACTGGGAATCGAGCTTGTTGAGCTGACTGAAGCTTCTTGTTGTGGAGCTTCTCACTTACAAGATTATGATGACTTTTTATCTTTGGTTTTAAATGCGCGCAACATCGCGTATGCTGAAAAGCACGGACTTACCATGGTTACCATCTGTAATACGTGTCAGCTCAATACCGCTATGACCAAACACCGTCTTGATTATAATGCAGAGCTAAAAGCAAAAGTAAATGCAAAACTCGCAGAAGTTGGATTGGAGTACAAAGGGACTTCCCAAATCACCCATTTCCTCTACGCTATCATCGATGATTTCGGTCTTGATAAAATTAAAGAGATGGTTGTGAAACCTTTGAGCCAATTCAATATTGCCCCTTTCTATGGTTGTCACAATATTCGTCCCTCAGCGCTTCAAAACGAGTCTCATAAAAACCACGAAAATGCTTATGCACCCACTTCACTCGATGACCTTATCATCGCATGTGGCGGTGCTAATGTGGATTATGCCGAGAAAAACAAATGCTGCGGATTCCATGCCGAACTTCAAGCTCCGCATACTGCAGCAGTCTTGACAGGTAATGCCGTTGCCGGAGCAATGGATGCGAATGCGGACTGGATAGTCACTCCATGTCCTCTTTGTCATCTCAAACTTGATACCCAAACACACCATGCTTCCGTTGCAATCGGTCGCGAAGTTTCCCTTCCTGTGCTTCATATGCAACAGATGGTAGGGCTTGCACTCGGTTGTACCCCTGCGGAACTTGGACTAAACCACCACGTTACCAAAGTCGATTTCGTTTAATCACTTCTCTATCTTCCACCCATACGGGTGGAGCTCTTCTTAAAAGCGATATTTTAGTTGTAACCCAATCTCTTTTGTCTCATTTTTAGGTTCCATAATACTATAAAGCAGCGGAGAAGCAAAATAATAATTTTTTTCCGAATCTCCAATATTCCAATAATTAAAAAATATTCCTACAGACCAGTGTTCTTGTTCATATGCAGAATTAAAACGAAGTCCATAGCCATGTTTTTGTTGGTTTACAGGATCTCCGAATACTGCCGCATGTGCCGCACTGACATCCGATAAATAACTTTTTTGTTCTCCCCAAGCAAAATAATCGTACTCAATATTGCTCGAAATACGGGATATATTACTGAGGGCAAAACGGTGCGTCACGCCGATCGGGATATACAGATACTGACTGGTACGTCGGTAACCACCTGCTCCTAAATCCCGTAAATCGTTATCCAAACGGCGATACCCTACTCCGATATACGAAGATAAAAGATAATTATTAACCATTGCTTCGTTGCCCGCGAGAACCCGTAATTCATACATTTTGTCCGCAACATTTCCCGTCCCGGACGCACTCTTGTACTCAACATCACCAGTGGCATAACGCGCATCCGCGATCAGATAATAATCATGTCCGATGGTTTTAATGCCTGTTGCGGAGAAACCGTATTTATATCCCGTATTAGACATAAAAAATGCATCATTTACCTCTTCTTCATACTTATACCAATAGTTCTGTAGCCCTACTTCAATACTGTCTCGTGTTTTCAACGATATATTTTGCTTTTTCGGACTCGTTTGAACACTATCAGCAGCAAAGGTATTTCCAAACAGTATTACACTCATAACTAAACTTGTAATATAACCATTATGCTTCATCAAATATCCCCTAATTTTCAATCAATTGTAACATAATAATATTAATTTTATTATTACTGAATTATTTTTATATTAGTAGAAAATTTTCTCGCTCCAAATATCTTAGTTGATTTATCTACTGCTTCGGTCGAAATGCCTTGATAACTTCTTCGTTACACTCCAAATACGGCCCCTCTATCAAATCGATACAGTACGGTACAGCGGGAAATACGGCGTCTAAACATTCACGGATCGATTTTGGTTTACCGGGGAGATTGATGATAAGTGACTTGCCTCGAATCCCCGCGCTCTGACGCGATAAAATTGCCGTAGGGACGTATTTAAGACTCACCTGACGCATCAGTTCACCGAACCCAGGCATCATCTTCTCACAGACCTTTTCCGTCGCTTCCGGGGTCACATCACGCAACGCGGGACCTGTCCCTCCGGTGGTGACAACAAGACAACACCCTTCATTGTCGCATAACTCTATCATTGTTGCTTCAATGGTGCTTTGAACATCGGGGATACAGCGATAAACGATCTCATGGGCACTTTTCAAATAATCTTTCATTGTATCTTGAATAGCAACGCCTGAAATATCTTCATAGATCCCCGCACTTGCACGATCCGATGCGGTAATGACACCGATTTTAATTGATTTCATAAACACTCCTGTAAAAAATGGTTTGCACGGTTAATCGAAGTCACCGTTGCATAAGGGATAAAAAACTCTCTGGCTCCTGCCACATCGATAACACGATCTTCAATGCCTAAATAGACCTCTATACGTATCCCTTTGGATTTAATGGTATCCATAAGTTTATCCGTCCACTCAAAATAGAGCAATTCACGTAACTGCTCCTCGGATGCGCCACTATCCAGTTCTACCTTTCCGATAGGACACGGTGCGAAACAGCTTTCAATAAATTTCTCGGTATAAATAGCAGGATTTTTGAGGTATCCACCCATCTGTAGTCGTCGGAATGACTCTTTTTTGGTTTGGAAAAATGCGGGTGAGAAGAGCTGAAGGGTATCGATACGTTCATCACTTTCAGCCGCAAAAAGTGCCGCATGAATTGCACCATAACTAAATCCTGCTACGCAGTAATCACTTTTTTTTAAAAAGCTCTCAAAAATCAGGTGGTCATTGCGAAGTGAAAATCCACTATGAAACATCATTCATGGTCACTTGGGCAAGAGCTTTGGAAATTTGCTCGTATTCATTCAAAATCTCTTCAAGGGCATTAATTGCATGTTGATGGCGGGTCAAGAGGGTAAGGGTCTCCTGATAGAGACGATCCATTAATGCCGTTTCATCCTCCTGCGTCGGAATCAAAGAACGGCCCATCCCATACTCATGCACCATCGAATGTACCATCTCATAGACGAGCTTTAAATCATGCGATGCGTTCGAAGCATGTTCACCGAAACGGAGTTCACATGCGGCTATACCGGCCAAATGAATCCGCACATGCGCTTCAATCTCGTGTTTCAGCAACGGCTCTGCACTCGGAGGGGTGATATTCTCGTTACTAAGTGTGATCTTTTCGTACGGAAGATCAAACCATGTCGCAGCAAACACCCGTCCCGCTTGGTATCGTGCATGATAGAGACGTTGTTCCGGAGTGAGCATTGCAATTTTCTTCTTTCCGAACATCACCTTGTCTTTAACCGCTAAAAAGTGTTCAAGACGTACTTGAAACTCACGTTGACGCAAACAAAGAAGTGCCGCTTCATTCACCAATGCAGCGAGCGAGGCACCGTTAAAGCCAACCGTCATTTTGGCAATCTCTTCAATATCTAAGTCGTGCGGAACGGAGTGCAAGTATTTACCGATAATCGAAACACGCTCACTTGCGGTGGGAAGTTCGACAAAAATACGACGGTCGAACCGTCCTGCGCGAAGCAGTGCGGCATCCATCACTTCGATATTATTTGTCGCGGCAATAACCACAATACCGCTGGTCTCTTCGAATCCGTCCATTTCGGTGAGAAGTTGGTTTAATGTCCCTTCACGCTCTTCGTTTCGTCCGCCGTCTCGTTTTTTACCGACGGCATCAATCTCATCGATAAAAATAATAGCAGGGGCATTTTTCTTGGCGGCAGAGAAAAGTTCACTCACCCGTTTTGCCCCCATACCAACGTAAATCTGGACAAACGAAGCACCGCTTTGGTAGAAAAACGGGACGTCCGCTTCAGCGGCAACCGCTTTGGCGATCATCGTTTTACCGACGCCGGGAGGGCCGACCAGTAATACCCCGCGCGGCATCCGTGCCCCGAAACTGTAGTAGCGTTTAGGATTGCGAAGGAAGTCAATAATCTCTTCGAGTTCCTCTTTAACATCCGTAATACCGCCGATATCACTAAATCGGACATTCGATTTTGCCGGAGAAATAGTGAGCGGAGCCGTATCCGCACTCTCTGTTGCCTTCACAACGGTCGGTTCAGGTGCAGCATCGTCAAAAAATCCAAGCTTTGTCTTCCATGCCCAATAACCGCCTCCTCCCGCAAAAATCAGGAATAGGATAAACCAACCCCATCCTGATCCCCCTTTAGATTCAATTTTTATATGTGCTGTAATTTCTGCAGGCAGTTGGGAAGAAGCAATCTTTACGACCCCTTCATCTTTAGTCGAGAGATAGGTATACCCCTCATCCGTGAATGCTTTTTCCACTTGATTGGATTCGACGAGACGGGACGCTTCATCAAGGGTTACCGTCTTTGTCCCATCCCGCAATAGGGCATACAACAGCAACAAGAGGATAATTCCCCCTGAGACGACTAAGATCAGCTGATTCCGGTTAAAGTTTGGCCATGTTATGTTCATTGTGTACCTCATAGTGTTCCAAAGTTACCCAGTTTCCGCTGAGATCCTCGTCCGATTCAATTTCCACTTTATTATAGAATTGATCGTATCCGCTGTAGATTCCATCCGATTCGGACTCGATCAGTACCTCTAGGGGAACCTTAACCTGATGACGAAAAGCGAGATTGTTAGCTTCGATAGATGCAGTGAGTTCTTTCATCCGCTCTCCGGCTACGGTGCCGTTGACTTCGGGTTTCATCGTCGCGCTTGGAGTTCCATCACGCTTAGAGAAGGTAAAAGGGTGGATATGGGTGAGATGAAGATGATCTAAGTTTGCCATAGCTTCCGCCCATAGTGCATCGGTTTCACCCGGATGACCGACGATAAAATCGGTCCCAAGGGCAAACCCTTTCGCATGCAGCATCCCGAATAACTCCCGATCCGTGTCGTGGCGATTACGGCGGTTCATAATGCGAAGCATCGCATCTGAGCTGTGCTGAATGGCGATGTGCAGATGACGCTCCAACCACGGCTCGTCTAAAATCTCCCGAAACGCTTCGTTGATCTGTATCGGTTCAAGACTTCCGACACGGATACGGCGTACCCCTCGAATGAGAGACATCTTCTGCATCAAGGAGGCAATATTTTTCCCCTCACCCTGGCCGTAACTACCGACATTCGTCCCGGTCAGGACAAATTCGCCAAATCCGTTCCCCGCCAAACGGCTCACCTGTTCTAAAATCTTAGCCTCATCCATACTTCGTGCGTCACCCCGTACAAAAGGGATAATACAGTAGCTGCAACGGAAATTGCACCCTTCCTGAATCTTGATAAAAGCACGCGATTTTCCGACGAACTCATCGACGATCGCATCATCTATGTAGTTCAGATCACCAATCTCATAAAATCGGCTCTCACTGGACAGGAGCGTGTTGATCTTCATTTTTTCCGATTGTCCGAATACCCCGTGTACTTTTGCAGCACCAAAAAGGCTCTCCCCTTTGGTATGGGCACCGCATCCCGTTAAAAACACTTTTTTGGCTTGCCGCTCGATTTGGTTGATGTATCCGCGAACACTGACGTCCGCACCGTTGGTCACGGTACACGAGTTGACGACAACGATATCGGCTTGCGATTCATCCTCGGTAACCTCATAATCTTTTAACGCACTCATCATCACCTGTGAGTCAAAAACATTCGTTCGACATCCGAAGGTTTTGAAATAAACTTTTTGCTTCATGCTTCTTCCATCGGAGGTTGTACTTTGGGTGGAATTGGCCCCGTATAAAAAGTCTGTGTCGGATACGCAATCGTAATATCAGCCTCGGCATTAAAGGCATCGATAATGTCGCCTGAAATCGTACTGCGCAGCGTCAGTGTCGCATAGGCATTGGTGAGATACCACGCGCTTATTTTCATCCCGTGAGACTCGATAAACGTAAATACGCGAGGCTCGACATTGCTGTTTTTGAGACTGTAACGATCTCTTAGCTTGTTGATCTGCTTGCGGGTGATATCGGTGTATCCTTTGGAATACTTGCGGCAAATCTCTTTGGCAATATGAGTTGCTTTTTTATGATTTGAATCAAAGGTAATCATCACATCGATCCCGTCCCATACCGTTTTGAGCGAAGCGTGGGAATAGTTGGCGATCATGGAGGTGAAAATGTAATTGTTCGGAACGAAAATAATTCGTCCGGCACGTCGGTTCGTCTGGATGGTAGTAAGGGTGACATCCTCCATCATAGTAATCCGTTGCAAGGAGATATCGAGGACATCTCCGACGTATTCCATCCCGTCTTTGACAGCACGAATCCGGTCACCCACATGGATAGAACCTCCGACAACAATCACGAGCCATCCTAAAACCGACATGAACCAGTCACGCATCGCGATAGCAAGACCCGCTGACGCAAATCCGAGAACGGTAGCAAAATAGCCCACATTATCGATATAGCTGAAAACAAGGATCAATAAAATCAACGTGACATTGATAAACGTTAGTATCTTATTCGCCATATAGAATCGCTCATTATCGACAATATAGCGTTTGATAATCCGTTTAAATAAAAAGGAAACCACAAATAAGATAATAACAACAAAGGCAATATTGAGAAGCTTATATATTTGATCTTTGATCTCTTTATTAATTTTTGCTTCGGTTGATTCAATCCGTTTCTCGTACACATCGGCAGTCGAGATCAACGTATCGAGGGCAAGTTTGAATTTTTCTACCTGCAGCAATGTTGCTTCAAGTTCTACCTCGTAGTCTCCTTTTGGATTTAAACGAGTCATCTCTTTGTACAGGGCAACTTGTCGTTCCAACAATGAAACAACCTCTTGCAGCTCCTCTTCGCGTAAAACGTAATCTTTGTACTGGCTGTTGATCCGTTTGACATATGATAACCCTGTCACGATTTCAAAAGGGTTTGTGATGGTCGGAAGTTCTCCCGCTTCATCGGGTCTAAGGAGTGATACAAACGGGGAAGTCCCCTGTGCTTTGAGCAACTCCACCTGATCGGTGAGTATTTTTTCTTTGGCTTGGAGAGCTTCCGATTCAAGCTTTCGCTCTACCGTAGGGGAACGATCTTGCAGTTGCTCAATGCGCCGTTTCACCTCACGGAGATTTTTACGCGATTCTTGATATGCCATATACGAGTTGTAACTCTTAATCCAAATACTGCTCCCTTTTGAGAGCTCTTTTTGAATTTTTGACAACTCTTCCTGGTCATTTTTGAGTTCAGCCTCTTTAGCCGTAGCATCCAACTTGGCTTGAAGGGCTTTTTGCTCTTTTAACTCTTTTTTTGTTGCCGCATGAAGTGTCCCTGTAGAGGTAAAAAATACGAGTAAAATAGTTAAAAATATTTTCATTTAAAACGTTCCACTCTCAATAGCTGAATAGCGTAAAAGGATCGTTTTAACCTGCACTGGAGTAATTCCATCGGTGATTTCTACCCCTCCGATCCCTTTGGGAAGGATAAAGGTGATAGCACTGTCGGCACTTTTCTTGTCCAAGAAAAATGCTTGATAAAATTTCTCAACATCGGCAATCGGGTAATCAAGCGGCAAATCATAACGTGCAAGGAGGTTTTTCACCCGAGCAGCCTCTTCCTCACTCATCAATCCTATCAAACACGCGAGTTCATTTGCCATTACCATTCCGATGGCGACGCTCTCTCCGTGCAGATAGGTCTCATACTTGGTCTCATTCTCAATCACATGCCCGAAGGTATGCCCGTAATTAAGTGCTGCGCGAAGCCCCTGCTCTTTTTCATCTTCTTCGACGACACGGGCTTTGGTCTCGACCGCTTGATGGATTGCAATAGAAAGATTATCCCCCTCACGCAAATCATGAGACTCCAGCCATTCAAAGAAAGCGCTATTGAAAGTGACGGCCATTTTAACGATTTCGGCTACACCTGCCCCAAATTCACGCGCAGGGAGGGTATTCAAAAAAGCTGGATCGATATAAACGGCTTTGGGCTGATGAAAGGCACCGATAAGATTTTTACCGAATTTATTATTAACTCCGGTTTTCCCCCCTACGCTTGCATCCACTTGAGAGAGAAGCGTCGTAGGAATCTGAATAAAATCAATCCCTCGGTTATAAAGACTCGATGCGAATCCCCCCATATCGCCGATTACACCGCCGCCGAATGCGATAAGGTGAGATTTTCGGTTTAACCGATGGTCAAACATCCGATCCAAAATAAATTCGATATGGGAGAGTGTTTTATACTGCTCGCCATCGGGAATCGTAATGATGTAGACCTCTTTAGCACTCAGACGTGAGAGCAATGTTTGCAAATGCAAACCGGCTACTTTAGGGTTGGTCAAAATTGCCACTTTTCCTGGAAATTCCAGAGGTGGCAATGCCCCGATATGGATAGGATAGGAGTCGTCAATCATGCGGTTAAGGGTAATATCAATCTTCATAAAAAGCCTACAGAAATGAATTGTACAAATAGGCTATATGATACTCGAAAGTGACTTAAAAAAAGGTGACTAAATCTGCGTTGGAATAAAAAGCTGATGGTAAGTATCCAGCTTGAAATAGAGCATTTCGGTATCCGTCGCTAAAAAGCGTTCCCACGGGGATGCAAACATCTTTGAAGTAAAGGGGAGACACTGCAAAAAATTATCTTTTTCACGCAGTAAACGGATCGGATTTTGCTCCTCTTCACTGACATGAATCGATTTGGAAAAAATAGTAGAAAGATTGTGAAAATGGGCAATAATTTCTTGTCTGTATTCCCCCTCTTCCCCTTTATAATCGATCAATTCCAAATCAAAACCAAATTGTGCCGCTACGTCAAAGATTGTGGTGGAAATATGTTCGATATAGCTATCTTCATGCAATACCACTACCGACTCTTTTAATGCCGAAAACGATCTGTCCGCCAGTTTTAACACCGGTACATTCGCTGAATAGAGTTTTTTACGGGTCGATTTACGACGAAATATGGTTTGGGAAACCATCACAAGACCGACATGATATTTTTTTATATCATCAAAAACAATCCGCTCATCCACAGCCGAATCGTACTCGATATCAATCGTAATATCCCCTTGTGCGGAAGCTTTAATCATACGAAGCACATCAATATCACCGGGATGAAGGACTTTGATAATCAGCGGTTTTTTGAGTTTCTTTTGAATGTATACACTGCGCCGTACCAATGCCATGATCGAGGAAGCATTTTCAACTGCCATATCGATGTAGAGATAAAGTTTACTTCCGAAAGGGGCAGGAAATTGACCGAGTTCGCGTTTGATAGCACGGTAAATCGATCGTAATACCGTCGGGTCACCGACCAATACAAGCGAATCATTCGGTTGAATCATTTTATTGTCAGAGGGGATAATGAGCTGTCGGTTTCGATAGATAGCAGCTATTTTCCAATTTTTTTGCTCAATTGATCCAAGATGGCGATACACAAAAGAACTTCCAAACGGTACCAAAACCTCCATGATTTCACCCGAACCAAGCCCGATATTTTGAGCCAAGATCGGAATATTCGGAAGATAATCGATAAGATTCGCGGCAATAAGCTCTTGCATATTGATCCACTCGACCCCATCATTCGCACTAATCGTGTTCCACAAATCGAGAGCTACAATGCGGAGATTTGGTTTCGTATGTTGAATATTCTTGATTGTATTTTCAAGATCAATTTGGTTTTCCATGGCCAAAACGACTTGGGTAAAATCCATTTTTAACAAATTGGCGATTTTATAATAACTGGTCGAATCAAATTCAAAAAATTTATACCGGGCCGGATTATACCCTTCGTATTTATTTGCTTTTGTTTCGACGACGTAATAAAGATTTTCGGAAGTATACGTACCGATAACACGCTCAATAAAATGGCGTCCTATTGCTCCGTCGCTAACGATCAAAATTTTTTTCATAAAACTGCTTCTTTATACTATGGAAAACCATGTTTTGCGGGGATTTTACCATAATCGATGTATAAAACAAATGGACGATACAATATATTTATAATATCGTGTTATACTCTTTTAACATCAAAATTGTGGGTGAGGGAGATTTGGAATGCGTGTAGATCCCAGAAAATTCTTTTTCGCTTTTTTCTTTTTCGGAGCCACTCTCATAGGATTGGGCTATTATCACTATACCAAAGAGCAACAACTAAATCAATCAAACATTAATAGTACGCTTGAACGTGCTGCAGAATCGGCACAAACCCTGATAGGAGATAACTATCACGACCGCGTAAGTACAACCCCTCCTTCTTCTATTGAAGATGCCGATATGATTCATAATCTCACTACCCTTGCTCATGCGCAAGGTGTTATTAATATCTATTCGATTCTCCTTGACCCTCAAAAAAATATCCATTTTACCTCCAGCGGCGCTCGGGATCTCAAACAAAATAACGCTACTGCTTTAACCCATTTTTATGCTATTTATCCGAAAAACGATGAAGTGTTAAAAGCATTCCAAACCAACCAAAGTATTTTTGAAGTGGATCAAGCATCCAATGTCCGCAGTCTGTATGTTCCCCATACAACTTCATCGGGAAATCGTTATGTTATCGGTGTCGATATCGAGATGGATTCGGCCCAGAAACTCTCCAATGCAGCAGCATTCAAAGCCATTGCGACATCCCTTTTTATTTTTTTAGGGGCACTCCCTCTGCTGTTGCTCTATCGGAATATGATGCATAATACTACAGCTATCCTCCAAGAAGAGGTCGATTTAGCTACCGATGAGTTACGTGAGGTCAATGAAATTTTAGAGAATAAAGTGGAGGAAAAAACCAAAGAGTTGATCTCCCAAAGTTTTGAAGACACCCTAACAGGATTGCCCAATCGACATCGTCTCCAATATGATATGCAGCATCGTTCCTACCATGCACTTATTATTCTCAATCTTCATAATTTCAGAGAGATGAACGATTTTTTCGGAACCGAAGCGGGAGATGATCTATTACGCCAAACAGGGCACTGGTTCACAACACTAAACCTCATCCCTTACCGCCTTGGGGGTGATGAATTTGTCTTATTAATTGATCATCAATACACCCATAAAGAGCTTGAAGAGCACTGTTTTCATCTCATTCATCGTCTGGCTGATCATCCCTTTATGATCGGTAACGAGACCGTCTCTCTCAGTATCACCATCGGTGTCGATCCCGGACCTGATCTATCCCTTGCTCATGCTGACATTGCCTTGCATGACGCAAAAGAGCACAGCAAACCTATCGCATTTTATGATCCGAAAGCTCTTGTTGAAGAACAATACAAATCCAACATAGCCACTGCGGCAGCGATCCATAAAGCCCTTAATCTAAATCGTATTATCTGCTATTATCAACCTATTGTCTCTATTCATACCGGTAACGTTGAAAAATACGAGACGTTGGCAAGAATGGTCGATGAACAGGGGCAAATAATTCCTCCGCTGGATTTTCTAAAAATTGCCCAAAAAACACGTCTGTACTCTCAAATTACACAACGTGTCGTAAATCAGGCCTGTGAAGCTTTCCAGTATCGAAACGAAGAGTTTTCAATTAATCTCTCTATCCGTGACATCCTCGATTCAAATACCATCCGCTTTATTGAGGAGACCATCGTAGCAACCGATACGGCACATCGGATTGTGTTTGAAATTTTAGAGTCTGAGGGGATTGAGAACTTCCCAGCCGTAGTTGCCTTTATCCATCGAATGAAAAGCCTTGGTGCACGAATCGCAATTGACGATTTTGGAACAGGTTATTCCAGTATGGAAAATATCTTGAAACTAAGCCCTGACTACATCAAAATAGACGGTTCGTTAATCCGAAATATCATAACCGATCCTAAACACGCTATTGTTGTTCAGGCTATTGCTGATTTTGCCTCAAAACTCGGGGCGAAAACCATTGCAGAATATGTAGAAACAAAAGAGATTTTTGATCATCTTAAAACAATCAATATCACCTATTCTCAAGGATACTACACCGGCAAACCGGCACCATTGGAACTTAATTAACCTTTTTTTTCTTGCCCTATGCGATACAGGGCAAAGTCGTATTTGATCGGATCGTCCGGGTCAAAATTTCGTAAGCTCTCCGTCAGTTCCAGTGCCGCCCGTAAATCGCAAGATGAACGCTTCAAAAGACCTAAACGACTTGAGACATTAAAAGTATGCGTATCCAAAGGGATAATCAAATCAGATGCCCTAATATTACTCCATAACCCCATATCCAATGCATCGTGCCGAACCATCCACCGCAAATACATCATCCATCGTTTCATGGCACTTGCTTTGGCAATGCTCTCAATCGGTTTGCCGATAAGAAACGTATAGCCGCTGCTTCTATAGGCATTAAGCTCATATAATCGGTTGATCAGACTGTTTAGCCCTCCGATAATCCCGTTTTGCGCATAGCCTATTTCAAATACGCTGTGAGCACCGCCTAATTGTCTCAGACGTTTAAGCGTTATGATAAACTGAGCACAATCTTCACCGCTTTGAAACCGATAATAAAGAGGTTGACACGCTTCGATAATCTCAGTCTCCTCACGATCGATAAGGGAAAAATCAAATTTTTCTAAAAACTTAACAATCGCCACCGCACTCCCATACGAAAAAAGGGCACAAGCAAGGGAAATAATTTCATCGTTATAGCGACGGGCGATCATTAGCGGATCGGGACGGGTTTCACACAACTCTCCCTCGCAATTGCGTTTGTGCACCTCAGCATCCAGACGTAATTTTATCTCTCTCACGATCTCCCCAGTTGATACAACCCTTTTCGCTCACTCGAACCTGCGATATTGAGCTGTTTTCGATATTTGGCAATGGTGCGGCGCACCATCGTGATTTTGAATTTCTCTTGTATCAATTCAAGAAGTTTCATATCGCTAAGAGGCTTTTTATGCGATTCGTTTTTGACCAATTCCGCCACATAATCTTTGATCGCGGCATTGGAGACATCCTCATCGATAGCCGTTGTGAAAAAATCTTTCATAGGATAAATACCTCGATCGCATGCGATATATTTATTGGCAATAGCACGCGAAATGGTCGAGGGGTTATGCCCAAACTCATCCGCAAGGGTTTTGAGGGTTAAAGGGCGGATAGCACCGCCGGTAAAGAAGTCGTATTGATATTCAACAATCATCAACCCCACTTTATAGAGGGTTGCTTTACGCATCTCCAACGCATCGACAAGACTTTTTGCTTCTTTGATCTTCTCACGGACAAACGGATGATCGACACCATACCCATTATCGATGGTAATAGCGGGATAATAGCGATCGTTGAGCTTCACTTCAATCCCCTCTTCAGGATCATTCAAAATAATAAGATCAGGGACGATATGTGCCGATTCTTCATTAAAATCAATCGCAGGGGGATTTTTAAAACTTCCGATCACCCGCATCGCTTCATCAAATAAAGGATTTTTTCGATACCGCCCGATCTCTTCTAAATGTCCGATCAATTCGGATGCCAAAGTATAACCGGCATCGCTGATCTGTGCCGATTCAAGTTGGAACATAAACGATTCTCGCACATCGCGCGCCCCGATCCCGACCGGCTCAATATGGATAAAACGGAGACGTATTTTTTCAAATTGTTCTAACGTTATAGAATTGTGCTGACAAAAAGCTTCGGTATCCCCCTCGTAATATCCCCCTTCATCCAAATTTTCGACAACATGCCGAGCAACAAGACGGGAAATTGGGGTAGGAAATAAAGAACCATCCAGCTGTTCTTCCAAAACATCAAAAAGACTTTTGTGCTGAACCGTTAATGCTTCTATAGCCTCGCTGTGCGAATTTTGAACGTAACCGGCTTGAATTTTTTTCGGAATTCTCGCTTCAAAAGATTCTTCAAACCCTGATTTAATCTCTATAAGGGGATTGCCTTCGACAAACGGTGCCATCGCTTCACCCAAATCACTCAAACTGGAGTGAAGAATCGGCAGCCAGTTGCGCAGTGTATTGGAAAGCTTGGATTTAAGCTCGACGCTGGTTTTTACCCTTAACATGAGTGCTAAAACTTAAACGATTCACCGAGATAGTGCTGACGCACATCGGGGTTATGGGCAATCTCATCGCTGGTTCCAGACGCTAACAGAGAACCGCTTTTGATAACGTATGCACGATCACATACCGCTAATGTCTCACGAACGTTATGGTCGGTAATAAGGACTCCGATACCGTACTCAACCAATTGCGTTATAACACTTTGAATATCCATCACGGCAATCGGATCGACCCCGGCAAAAGGTTCATCAAGGAGCAAGAAGCGAGGCTTGTTGACAAGCGCGCGGGCGATCTCGGCACGTCGTCTCTCCCCGCCGCTGAGATTAATACCGCGACGGCTTCGAATCGGCTCAATGTTAAACATCTCCAATAACTCTTCGATCCGCTGTTCATAGGTCTCTTTAGGCAATTTCCCCGCTTGAGCGGCAATAATAAGATTCTCTTCAACCGTAAGATCTTTGAATATAGAGGCTTCTTGAGGCAAATAACCGATCCCGAGTTGAGAACGTTTATGCAAAGGGAGATCCGACACATCGACACCGTCAATATAAACGTTCCCCTCCGTCGCTTCGACAAGACCGCAAATCATATAAAACGTCGTTGTTTTCCCCGCTCCATTGGGTCCGAGCAGCCCTACAACTTCGCCGGTTCGCAACTCCATACTGATACCGCGAACGATCTCATGATTTTTGATCGTTTTGACCAGATTTTGAACTTTCAACTCATGCACGCTGCACCTCGTAATATCGCGATTGCTCATCGCATTTAGTAATTTTTACAATCACGGTATCCATCCCGGCTCGTTTAAGCCACTCGATCAGTGTCTCATCGCCCCATTCGATCAAATGATATCCCTCAACTTCAAGCTCTTCCATCATCCCCAGAGACAAAAACGCCTCAAACCCGTAGTTATACAGATCATAATGGTAAAGTTTATCACCATAAACCTGCTGAAGAGAAAACGTCGGAGAGGTCACGGCATCATCCAACCCTAAATAGGTTGAAAAACTTTGCGTAAACGTCGTTTTCCCGCTGGCTAGGTCCCCTTGTAAAACAACAACGCCTCCATTCGGAAGAAGCGAAACGATTTGTTCACACAGTTGCGGCAGTTGCGATAGGTGCAATTTCATCATAGTGCAGACGACATTTTCACGATTTGAGCCAGTTTTGCTGCCGCTTTACCGCTAAGGAGACCGTCACGGGCGATCTCAAGCCCTTCTTGAACATCACGCGCCATCCCATCGGCGATTAATGCGTATGCGGCATTGATCAGTACCATATCGCGCTGTGCATCGGTTGCTTTGTTGTTTAAGATGTCTCTGAAGATAGCGGCATTCAGATTTACGTCTCCTCCAAGAATCGCTTCAAAAGGGACTTTTTTGATACCCAAACGTTGAGGATCGATTTCGAAATAATCGATCTTATCCTCATGAAGTCGCCCTGCATAGGTGATGTCGCTGATGCTGATCTCATCCATCTTTTCGCGTGAACTCACCACGATAGCCGATGTCATCCCCCCCTCACGAACCGCTTCGGCCATTTTTGGGACAAACACTTCATCAAATACCCCCAAAAGGATTTTCGAAAGCCCTACGGGATTGGTGAGTGGGCCTAAGATATTAAAGAGGGTTTTCTCAGGGATACTTCGTCGAATCGGGCCGATAAACTTCATCGCTGGGTGGTGATATTGGGCAAACAAAAAGGTAAATCCGGTCTCTTCGAGAAGACGGGCACTTTTATCCAGACTCAAATCGAGTTTGACCCCCAAATGTTCCAATACATCCGCACTTCCCGATTTGGAGGTAATGGAACGGTTCCCGTGTTTTGCTACATACGCACCGCACCCCGCAAGGAGAATCGAAACGGTGGAGGAGACATTGAAGCTTCCGCTTTTGTCTCCCCCCGTCCCTACCACATCGATCAGTTTATGTCGCAATTCGGGAGAGACTTCGAGAGTAATAGCATGCTGCTTCATCACCTCAGCAGCCGTAGCGATCATAGAGGAAGAGGTAGTTTCATTTAACGTCAGTGAGAGTAAAAACTCCCTCATCTCCTCATCATTCAGTCGATGTTCAAACAACGCCTCAAAATCGCCTTTAGTCGGATTCATACAAGTTCCTTGACATAAAGATGCTGCTGGGACTTTGGGGTTGATTTGATCGTAGGAAGAGCCAATACTTCATAACGAAGCTGCTTTTCAAGGTATACAAGGGTAATAATATCCCCTATCGCAACATTTTTAGAAGCTTTAACCGCTTTATCATTGATGTAAACAACCCCCTCAGAGATCATATCCTGAGCGATGGCACGGCGTTTGGTCAGATTGACCGCATTGAGAAATTTATCGATACGCAAAAAAAGTTCCACATTAAAAATTTAGTGGCTTATTGTAGAGAAATGAAGCTAAAAGAGAGGTAAGAGCGCAAAAATTGTTCCACTATTTTTTAGGGTTGAGATTTCATTCGAAAACCCGCTACGCTTCGAGGCGAATTTTTCCCGTAGCGTATTGGTGAATCAGCGATGAAATAATAGTTTGATAGGGAATCCCCGTCTCTTGCGCTCTATTTTTGATCGTTGTTACATCTCCGAGGCTGAGACGGATCGTAATGTTTTTCGATTTTGACAAATACTCTTTTGCCGCTTTGCGCGCTAATACGATCTCTTCATCAGCATCTACACTTCGCACTAACGTATCGTTTTCAAGGGCATTTAAAATTGCCATCTCTTCTGCATCAAACATTGTTTTCTCCTTTGTATATCTTTTTGGCTTTTCGGCTTGGAATGATTGTTTTTAAAAATATCCCTTTTTCATCTCGGACAAACGGTACGAGATAGACATAATCCAATGCTTCTACCACATAGATTTTCTGCCCCGGATAGTTTTGCTGATCGGGATGATCATATACATCCAAAACATTTCCGTTCTCGATTGCAGCAATGATCTCTTCAAACCCGATTCCCCGGCTTTGTTTTAGGAGTTCATTTTTTTCTGCTCCGTAACTAATCATTAAATGCCTTTATATTATACATACAATGTATTGTATATCGACGAAGCTAAACTGAAGATAAAAAAAATCTATTTTCTAGCTCCTAAGCTCCAACTTGGGAGTGTGTAATGTTTATATATTATCAGTCTGCATTCCCAACGAGGACATTGGGAACGAGTAATCAATAATCTAATTTTTCAATACAATTCTCTGTACACGGTACATACATCGGTGTTCTTTTGATTTTGATTGTACCAATATAATCAGATTTTTTAGCATTAGTATAAAGAATATAAATTTCTTCACCATATGCCGGTTGTCCAAAATCCCAAGCCCAATAAGTTCTATTCTCGTTTGCTTTAAATAAGAAAAACGCCCCTTCTTTCGGTAGAGAAATCGTTTTATGAAGTACATCACTTAGTACTTTACTTTGTTCATTCATCACTCTCCGTAAACGATCATGCTGAATACCCGGAAGAATTTGACGATCAGCTATATCTTCGGACTCATTTCTTAGTTTCGGTTCAACTTGTGGTTCTTTCTCTCCAATACCAAGCAAAGACCAATAGATATATTGATAAATATATCCTTCACGTCCAAAACGCCATATATTTGTCGGATTATGTGTATTATCAAAGTCTATATTTTCTTGTGTTACAGGAAAATATATATCTAAACCAACTGGATAAAAATATTTATGCGGCCATTCAATATTGATAAAATCTCTATTACTCTCCTGTGTTTCAATTATTTTAGTTAGTTCTTTACACGCCGTATGACGACATTTCGTCTCAACTTTTAAAAGAGGATGCATAGTACAAATTGTTTCTTCTTGATAATGCCCATCTGATGTTTCATAGATTTGACTTATTACTGAACCTTCATCACCACCAGTTTGTGTTTTTATTAAATAATTTCTTCCCTTGAATCGAATGAATTTAGGCTCTTGCAATACACCTAAATCCAATGAGAGTTTTAAATGAAGTTCAGGAACAGTATTTTTTTGAGACTTAATGGACAATAATTCACCATTCACATAACGTCCACTTCCATGAATATTCCAAACCAAAACATCCTTTTGACCATCATTATCAGCATCAACAATGGATGAACCAGCTGCATATTCAATATAGTCCAATAACACAATATGAGAATTATCTATAAGAGACATCTCTTTTTCAGTAGGTTTACGCGCAGGATCGGAAAATTTAGATTTTTGAGTATGTGTTAACAATGAAGAAAATTCTGAACATATCTGTACATTAGCAGAAATATTTGAATTGTTATTTTCTAACCCATATACAGAAGTGATTAAACATAAAAATAGTAGTAACTTTTTCACAAAACGGCCTCATTATTAAAATAAGCCAATTATAACCAAAAAAATTATTCTCTATTTATTTAACTCCCAAACCCGCTTTTAAAACTATCTTTTTGAACCACAATCTGTTTTTGTTTCTCTTTACGCGCCGTATCTTTTTCAACGAAGATTTTTTTACGCGTTTGCGGGTCCATCTCGGTGTAGTACATCACCGCCGAGTAGGTTCCCGGTGTAGGGGTAAAGACCTGCGCCTGTTCAGGATTCATTTTTAGCTCGTCCGTCGTAAAGCGTTTCAGATCGTGCATATCTTTTTCGGTACATCCCGGATGGGCGGCTATGAGATAGTAGGTCAAAAACTGCTTTTTCCCCTCTTCTTTATTAAGCTTGTCATAGAGTTTTTTAAAATCAACGAGGGTCTGTTTCCCCGGCTTGTTCATCAGATGAAGAACATGATCAGAGGTGTGTTCGGGGGCGACTTTCATCTGTCCTGAGATGTGATGTTTCACCATCTCTTTGAGATACTCATACCCTTGGCGTTTGTCCTCGTTGATCAGATCGTAACGGACACCCGATGCGACAAACGCTTTTTTAATTCCCCGAATTTCGCGCAGGCTTCGGAGAAGATTAATAACACGGGTATGATCCACTTTCATCGATTTACACAGGTGGGTGTCATCGACACACCGCTGATGATCACACGTGCCATGCTTTAGCTTCTTGTTGCACTCATAGCCGTACATGTTAGCCGTAGGGCCTCCGACATCACTGATAATCCCTTTGAAATCTTTGTACTCGGTAAACTGAGCCGCCTCTTTTAAAATCGATGATTCACTGCGAGTTCGGATGGTACGCCCTTGATGGACACCGATGGCGCAGAAGTTACACTCTCCCCAGCATCCCTGATGCGTCATGATAGAAAATTTAATCGTTTCTAAACACTTGACTGCACCTTGCGGGCGGTGGTAGGGGTGTAACTCACGGGTAAAGGGAAGTGCGCTTATGGCATCCATCTCATTTTCATCGAGATAATCAGCGGGGGGATTTTGGATGCTATAGCGTCCGTCCACTTCCTGACATAGCCCCTTTGCCGAGATGGGATCGTTATGGTTGTAAAACATATCAAAGAGATCAATGTATTTTTCTTTATTTTCCAAACACTCTGCGTGTGAAGGTAACGTTAGATATCCCTCACGCGGCTCTTTGGAAATATAACACACCCCTCGGATATCGTGTGGAGCTTTTCCCTCTTTAAGTGCTTTAGGCAGAGCGATAATTGCCCCCTCCCCCATTCCGTAGATTAGATAATCGGCTTTGGAATCAAACAAGATCGGTTTACGCAGTTTGTTTGTCCAGTAGTCATAATGGCTCACACGGCGCAAACTCGCTTCGATACCTCCAAGGACGATAGGAACCGTGTTTTTGAAGTGTTTTCGGATCAGGTTCGTATAGACGAGCGTCGCACGATCCGGTCTGGCATTGTTGACACCGCCGGGAGTGTAGTCGTCGCTGTTGCGGAATTTTTTGGTCGCAGTGTAGTTGGAAACCATCGAATCGACGCTTCCGCCGCTCACACCCCAAAAGAGTTTCGGCTCACCCAAACGCATCACGTCATCGGTGTTGATATCAGGCTGTCCGATAATCCCGACACGGTACCCTTCCCGCTCCAATATCCGTCCTACAACGGCTACACCGATAAATGGAGAATCGATATACGCATCACCGGAGACTAGGATAACGTCGCATTGATCCCAACCGCGTGCATCCATTTCAGCGCGAGTAGTCGGGAGATATCGGTTATGTTCGGGAGTAAGTGTATTCATGAATGCGATTGTACGGTGAGGACTCTTACAAAGAGGTTCAAGCTACGTTATAATAGTTTTATGGAAAATAATCTAAACCAAGAGATCATTGAGCATCTCATGCACCCTAAAAATTACGGCCCCCTCGACAATCCTACCGGTGTAGGAGTCGGACACAGTGAGCAAAGTGGAGAATTTGTCATTTTTTATCTCGATGAACAAGAGGGGATACTCCAAAACGTTGGTTATGCTACGAATGGATGTCACGATACGGTCGTACTGGGTTCGATGTTTACCGAGATGATTAAAGGCGAATCGCTTGAGTATGCTCAGAGTGCTGCTCTCAAACTCCGTGAAAAAGTCGCCCTTGGACCCGTAAAACAGCAAGCCTGCGCACAGATGGTTCTCACCGCATTCGAAGCGGCTAAAATTCATCAAACGCAAAAAGCTCATGGAAGCACAGAAGATTTACACGCGATTGAAATCGGTATGGAATGTGAGGTAAACAATGATTGAGGCAATACTCTTTCGACAAAAACACCAACTGTGGCTTAGAATCGCTTTTATCTCCTTTTCGGTGAATGATCCGTGGGTGAAAAATCGACTGTATGAATTTTCCCAAATCGAGTTTCGCCATCTCAAATGGCTGGCACAATCGCTTTATGAAAACCACTCTGAATATGACTATGAGCGTGATCCGAAATTTACCATTGAGAGCGAGTCATTTTTTACCCTCGTGCATACTACAATTAATGAGATCAAAGAACTCCATCTTCTGTACGGGAAAACCCCGTTATATGAGAGGATGGCTCACGACGAAGCATACATCCTCTCGACCCTTAATGCCTATTTGTCCAAACTCTCATTGGATGAATCCCTCAATGCCTTTGACCGTTCTTGTCAATGGCCCGATGCCCTGCTCAATACGACTGAAACCAATGCACTAACCCTCTTTTTGTTCGAAGAGCTTTACAAAGAGTATGAACTCATTATGATCTACTTTTACCGACAAATTCGTGCAACAACGGCGGCACAAGTAACCCATTTTCAAGATTTAATCGATGAATCGCACTTTCACCTCCGCTCTTTTGGAGAAATGATGGCAAAGATGGGAATTTTAGCACTTCCGCGTACTCTCCATCCGCGTACCTATCAAATCGAGAATATGGAAAAATTTTTACATGACGGCATCCTCGAAGAAGAGAATGCTAAAGAGGAGTGTCGTAAACTCTCATCAAGCATTACCGATGAAAAACTCTCTAGCTTTTTTGAATTTATCAATTTTCAAGAGAGTTATCACATCGAAATTATGAAAAAACTGTTAAAGGAAATCTAATGGATCAACAAGGAAATATTTATATCCTACTCATAATAGTAGCTATTTTTGCCGTTGTACTTATGAGTAAGAAAAAAAAAGATTAATCGCCCTCTTACAAGGCGATTATTATTTTAGCAATGCAACAGGTGCTATATACGAACCTTGGAACCGTTCTATCCCTACTGACTGAAGATTTTGAAGTTCTTTTGCCTCTTCGATATTCATAGCGATAACCGAAATTCCTAAACTGCGTACGAGATTATTAAAGCTCTCACTATTTTTACCTGTATCTTTATCCATCATGATGTCCTGAAGATAGAGGGCGCTTGATTTGACGTAATCGGGACGAATAGCCTGCAAATAAGCTGCACCTGATTCTGGAATCGTAAAATGATCAATTCCGAAATGATATCCAAACATCTTAATCATAGAGGACAACGTCCTCACCGCCTCAATTTCATGTACAGCAATTGCGTTGCTTACTTCAAACCATAACACCAAATCACTGTGACGTGCGAATACCTCAAGTTGAGAACGAAGCCACTGGATATTGGAATATTTTTTAATAAAATCGCCGCTCAAATTGATTGCCGGCGGCGTTAGAGGAAGTCGCTCTTTAATGAAATCAAGCATTTTTTCAATTCCATAACGATCCAAAGTATCTACCAATCCCAAACTGGTAGCAATAGGGAGAAAGTATCCTGCCGAATGGATAACCCCCTCTTTATCCAGCAACCGTAAAAAGATCTCTTCATGGATGGGGACCAACGTATCTCCCCGCTGTTCAACCACACTTTGAAAGGCTAAAAGCATACGCGATTCTTGAAGACTTAACAGTAATTCATTTCTCCACTCCTCGCGTCCAAGAACTAACGTATCTACTACCTCTTCATTGAGTTCCATCGTGAAATTCCCACGAAGTTTAGCCTGTGTTATCGCATGATCAGCACGTGAAAAAAGAGATTTCAAAGTGTCATTTTCGCTATACCTGCCGATACCGCAGCCCAAGAGTAAATACGTCTCAATTTCCGGATCGATCTCTCTCATCATGGCATGTATTTGTTCCATGATAAGTTCAGCTTGATTTGCTACCGAAGAGAGATCACACGAAGGAATAGCCGCAAAAAAATCGGATTCGTTAAGTCTGGAAATAAGTGCATTACGATAAGCACCCAAATGGGTCGTCAGTGCTTGTGAAAACAGACCAATCAGACGTGAATATTGTTCATACCCCATCTCTCGTTTAAATCGATCTATCTCATCAAAACTGAACATGACATACACACCCGAAGAGAGTGATGCATCCGATTGTAGATAGTCAGGAAGCTTGGTCGTAAGGTAGCGGCGATTATGCAGTTTACTCTCGGTATCTTTGTACAAAAGTTCATGGTAACGACGTAAGGTTTCATTTTCACGTTCAAAAATATCTTTAACTTTTGTTACCATCGCATTCATAGCAACCGTAACGGAACGAAATTCGGTGGTAAAAGGGATTTTGCTCTCAACTATAAATTCATTATCGATAATCGCTTTTGCCTGATCACGAATTCGAGTCAGTGATTTGAGACTCAAGGAAAGAAGTAAATACAAAACCGCGAAAACAACGCCGCCCAACATTAAAAAAGTCTGCACGAGATCAATCAGTGTCGAATAGAGCTGACGATAGGCATGCCCAGTGTGACCGCTCACTTCCAACGTACCGAAACGGCTCCACCCGATCATAATGTCAGTTGATGCACTCGCATTATGGATCGGTACCATATGGATAAACCACTCCGGTACATCACTTACTCTGACATCCGTATCACGGCGGTACACCTCTTTTCCTTCGATATCGACAAGGCGGATACGTTCATAATATCCGCTGTCATAAATTGCATTGATCATCGTTTCCATACTCGACGTATCCTCGGCACCGGATACTTTGGAAAGAGACAATCCTAACGAATGTGCCGTATTTTTAGCATCCGTATAGAGTTGATTTTGGACAAATTCGGTCGCTGTTTTAAAGTTTAACATAAGTACTGACGCTAAAATAATCCCTAAAAAGAGCGTCAGCATTATTACCATTTGTTTAAATAAACTCATTGCTATTCCTTTTGTTGTGTAATCACGAGCTCGTCCCACGGACGTTTTTGCTTGGTTGCAGCCGGAACCATTTTCCCGATCTGCGCTTGTTTGGCATTAAATAGTTCATCTCCGCTAAAACTGTAAATCGGAATCAAATCATCGCGTGCCGATGCAGGGAGAATTTTAAAATTATAATTATCCAGTACCATCGGTACCGATTTGGGAGTTTCATAATAGGTCAATACCAAATGGGCACTATTGTAACGAATCGATTTTGCATAAGTCATATAGAGCTTGGAGGGTGAAATACCTAGCTCTTTAAGGGTGAAATATTTTGCAATGACATAATCTTCGCAATCCCCTTTATCTTTCCCTAAAAATTCCAATCGAGTCGCCCAGTAATCACTCATCCCCCATACACTTTGATCCGATGCATAGGGGGTTTGGTTGAAAAAATCGTTTACTTTCTCTAATTTTCCCATCTCATCAAGATCTTTGGCTGTATTCATCATTTGAACCAAAGAAATGGCACGACGTTTTGCAAAAACACCATACTCTTTTTCGATTTTATCTAAAAATGCTTTGGCAATGGAAAACTCAGGAGAACTAAGAAGTATGGCGGAGAGAACCGCCATAACGAAGAAAAAGGTGAATGATTTTTTCATTCTTTAATTATAAACTATTATACGATCGAATCAGCAATATTTTGTTCAACTTTAACGGTAACTGTCGCATCAGCACTATTATGATAAACATCCATATTATGGGCAGTTCCGTTCACAATTTCTGTAACTGTTCCGGCTTTTGCCCATGTTGCGCCACTAGTATTTGCCAAACTCACTGTATCGCTACTTGAGTTACCAAGAATAGTCAATGTATGATTAGAATCGGTCATATTAAGCACATCTGTGAGTGAAAGTTTTGTCAGTGAATGAGGACCATTAATATTAAGATCGATCACTTCCATTGTTGTAATATTATTACTATTTAAAGCACTAAAATCGATATTAGTACCACTTTGCAATACTAATGTGTCAGTACCTGTACCCCCATCGATACTTTTATCAGCTGCATCGTAGAGTAATACGTCATTACCACTTCCACCAGACAATGTATTTGCGACACCGGCTTTACCAATCAAAATATCGTTACCCGTATTACCATTGAGTGTTGTAGCTGTAGAACTATTGCTAATCAAAACATCATTTTCTCCACTAATAGCATCAAGATTACCACTTGTATCTTGAGTAATTGTGATAGAACCTGTCCCAGACGTAGTTGTTGATGTATTGATTGATAAATCTGTCACCGTATCTGTTGCAGTATAAGTAAAAGAACCACCTGGTGAGCTGTTATCTTTGACTGTCACATCACCTGATGAAGTTGCGCTTAATGTAGCTAAACCACTATTACCTGAAACGGTGCTCAAATTATCTGCTGATGTATCATTATAAAGTAATGCCCATTCCGGAATCGTAAATATTGTCGTTCCGGTATCTGTAATAACATGATCTGCTACTACGCTTAAAGCAGGTTCAGCCGCAACGACTACAGCAATCGAAGCTGAAGTTGAAACGCTAGAAGCATTTGAACTTTCGGTTGATGTCGCAGTTACAGTAAGATTTATTGTTCCTTTAACATCAATTGGTGCAGTAAGTTGTAAGGATGATAAATTCCATCCAGAAATATCGATACCTGTAGTTGAGGATGTAGATGCTGCAGAATGTGTACCATCAGTTAAAAAGAACCCAGTAGGAAGGCCTTTGATCAATGTAGTTAAGGTTTCAGATCCATCTGTATCAGTCAATGATGCGGCGACATTAAGAGCAACAGATCGTGTATCATCTGTTGTCACAGATGAAGTAGAAGTAACTTGTTTATCAAATGTAATAGAATGTATCAGATAATCGTCACCTGAAGCAGGGGCACTAAATACGATCTCATTGAAAGCTGACCCATTTGAAGGAGAAAGCGTTACAGCTGGATCAATTCCATCTGAGCCACCTGTATGAGTATATGTACCTACGAGATTGCCCTTATTATAAAATTGAACTTCAACTGTTTCAGAAGAATTTTGCCAAGCAAACGATACATTTGTTGATGTTACAGCATGATTAAAGACAACATCCAATTTTTCAGAAGCTTTCAATGTCGTATCATACTGAAGTTCAGTCGAATCTCCTCTATTACTGCTACCGGAAACATCACCAGCTACACCAAAACCTGCAGGAAAACCAGTATGTAAACTAATTGTTCCTGATGTTCCATTTGCATTATAAGCAGTAATTGTATAACCATTATTTGTTGTAGTAACATTAGTAACATCGATTGTTTGAGAAGCAATACCATTACCTATGATACTAACTAATGGTGCATCAGCCACAGCAGTCACATTTATAGCTAAAGTGCTAGTAGTGGTTAATATACCATCAGAAACAGTATATGTTACGGTTGGAACAGTACCAGACCAATTGTGGTATGGAGTAAATATATATGAACCATCGCTGTTTAATAGTAAAGAGCCTTCCCCAGGGATAGTTGCGGTTGAGCCCGCTGTATATGTAGTACCATTAATCACAAATTGTGTAACTTTTAAAATTGTTCCACTGTCTGGATCAGAATCATTTGTTAATACATTACCACTTACAGAAGTATCTTCTAATGTTGTATTTGTATCAGGTAACGCAACCGGTGGTTGATCGATAATCGTGATATTCGCCGTAGCAACGCTGGTATCTCCATCTTTGTCGGTCAATGTATAGGTGAAACTATCGGTTCCAAGATATCCGCTGTTTGGAGTATACGTAAAGGTT